>JAABUZ0100008433.1_pt1 | contig 12114 bp, 10 predicted proteins | sample 5562091 | NCBI WGS metagenome assembly JAABUZ01 (sample SAMN12813069, study PRJNA571459) | rock metagenome | isolation source: Antarctica rocks | place: Antarctica: Victoria Land, Linnaeus Terrace sud | collected 2015-12-21
GCCGGCCCACCGCGCGCCCGTGCCGCGCCGCCAACCTCGCGCAGCCCAAGCCCGCCTCGGCGCGCGCGCGCCCCGCCGCCGACGCCCCCGAGCCCGAGGTGCGCTCAGCCCCCGGTGCCTCTGCTGGCTTTGACCTCCTGGACCGCGCGTACACCTGCAAGCGCCGCTCAACCCATCTGCGGGTCCGCTTGGCTCAGAGCACTCACAAACCGCATAGCATGCGTCTTGAGCAGAGACCCACACAGAGCTTGTATGCAAGTCGACGAGCACTTGCGCTGCATACGCACCGCCTGACGCAGTGCCTGCAGTCACACCAGCTGACGCCAGCCGACGCGCGCGCCGCGCCAGGCCGCGCACCCCCTGCGCGACAACCTGCTGCTGCGCCTGCTGGGTCTGGAGGACGACCACGCGGCGCTGGGCGCCAAGCACCAGAAGGCGATTCGCGCGCTCGACAACCTGGGCGGCCAACTGGCGATCGCGGCGGCCGCCTGCGTCGCGGCGAAGCACGAGGCGGCCATTGCGCACGCCCAGGCCGCGGACATGCAGCGCGAGCTGCACGCGAAGCTGGCAACCGCGGAGGCCGACTGCGTCGCGGCGCAGCTCGAGGCGGCCATCGCGCGCGACTGGGCGGCGGGCATGCAGCGCGAGCTGCACGCGAAGCTGGCGGCCGCGGACGCCGCACGCGTCGCGGCGCTGCGCGACGCGGCCTCTGTCAGGGACTGGGCAGCAGGTTCGCGGAGCGAGCTGCAGGACCTGCGCCGGCAGCTGGCGGAGGCGCGCGCCGGCCGCGCCGCCGCGGAGGAGGCGGAGGCAAATGCAAAGGCCTATCTGGCCTTCATGCGGGCGACCGGGCTCGGCGCAACGACGTACTGAGCGCGCTGTGGACAAGATCGTTGCGGTGTGCGCTACTGTTTGTGGGAAAGCCTGCTCAGCAGGTATTGTGCGCCGACTGCCAGGGTCCAGACTTGATTATGCGGGTACCCTTGGGTCTTTCAGTGCACGCTCATGCCAACGCCGCCTGGCTGGCGCAGAGCTGTGTCATGCCTGCCTGAAGTTCTGGGTGCTGCTGCCAGGGTTTTGGGTTCACACGCACCTGCCTGGTGCTGTGTGTGCTGCGTGCTTTGAACCTGTGCTTTGCTTAGTAGTACTTGCAATGAGGTTTGTCTACTGGACTGGGGAGAGTGCAACTTTCAATTGTCGATGCGTCAATTCCACAGTGACAGCGACTGCTGTGCATGGTGGCAGCGCGGCTGTCCCCAGCATGCCCCGGCAGCCCCCGTGCTGAAGACGAGGTCCTTGAAGGACGACACGGCCTCATCATAGATGTATCGCAGGCGCAGGCTGCCGCCCGCACCTCCAGCGCGCAGGCACTTTCTCAGCTGCTAAAACCCATTCAAAAGATGGACACACAAAATGCAAGAAATACAAGCGCAGAAGACGCGCTGCAATGTCTCAAGTGCACTGCACTCTCACCAGCCGCACCAGCCTGTTCAGTTTCATGCTGCCAGCGCCGCTGCAGCTCGCTCGCAATCGCCCTGGAGAGTGCTGACGGGAGCGCAGCATCAGGCAGCTGGACATGGACATGCTGCCGTCGCTCGGCCGCGGTCAGGCCGTCATCGACAGCGCCCTTTTCTACCGCAACCGCAACTGTCAGCCTGTCTATGTCCACGCTGCTGGCTTCAGCTGGTGCGTCCACGTGGAAGGTGACAACCACTCTCCCCCCGCCTCTCGCGACCTCAACGCTGTCCGGCAGCGCAGCTTTAAGAGCTGCAAGCTCCTCCTGCAAGCGCTTCAGTGCGCTAACCATGGGCGAGCGGACTGCCCTGGTGTTGTTTGGGAGGCTGTATGATACATGACATGCATGTCATGCATGTGTCTCAAGCCCCTTGCTTTTCAAACTTTGCACAGCACACATGTGATTGTTATGCCATTCCCTCGGACTTGCAACACATGGATGGCACTCCTCTCAGGCTCTGGTGGGCGGAGCCTGCTTACATTTGCCCCAACCAGATGACTTTCAGCTATTACTTCCATGCCTCTGTCGAAGCAAAGCTGTGAAGAAAAATGAGGCTGCGTCAAGGGTAATACCATGCCGCGGCGAGGTTTGCCAGGGGCCTCTTACACGAGCGCCAATGAACAACACACAAAAGCGCCCACGTGAGGCAGACACGGGGCTCAACCTCGCAACCTGCGTTTGATATAATTAGCAACTCGAGCATGTGCTCAAGGCGCGCAGCTACGCGCACAGGCGCCTCAGCTGCAGCAGCAGACACGCAACTACCAACAAGGCTGGCACGCCTCTGCAGCAGGCTAGAAAAGAATTTGTGACGGCGGCCGCAGCGCCCGCCTAGCCCATGGTGTACGACGGCTTGGACAGGTTGATCACCTGCGCGCGCGCCGCCCGGCGGGCACGTCAGCGCCTGTCTCGAAGGCATGCATGCGCATTTCACCATTCGGGACTTCGATCAATCGCCGTGGGAGGAGAGTTCCTGACTAAGGTAGTATTCACACGGGAGGCCATTGCCCATTGCCATTGCGTACATATGCCCCTGCATATTCGCCACAATACCACCACAACATGCAATGCCGTATCCGCAACTCGCCGCCCTTCAAACGACGTAGGCATTTGAGGGGGAAAGCTAGGCCTTGTCGGTGGTGCACGTGCTCTGAAAGAGTTGAAACTGCTGGGAAGCAGAGCAGTGCAGTCCAAAAAACAGCCTAGCATACTTTGCTGACCATCTCTATACGTTTTAGTGTGCAAAACACGCCTGTTTTGCAGCAGGAGGTGCACTTGCTGTCCCCTAATTCTGCAATATCTGCAATGGACCTCCGGAGGTCCATTGCAAATTGCGGCAATGTCGATGTGCAATATGCACGCAATATGCATACTCTGAAGGGACGTTGCATTGCAATGGCATTGCGGCGCAACGCCGCCCCGTCAATGGTGCGCAATACCTACGTGTGAATCTCTCCTAATTATAACAAAGATGAAGATAAAAATTGTTCGCGTCACCAACGGCGTCGCTTCACCAAACAACGCGTGCGCGCGCGCCGCGTGTGCGAGGCAGGCGGGCGCGCGCCGTGGTCTTGTCCTTGGTCATCATGACCAGACTGTTCTTGATGCCCTGCGAGCCCATGCCGGAATCGCGGAAGCCCTGGAAGGGGAAGTGGTCCGGGCCTGCGCAGCCGGCCGAAACCCCCGGCGTCGGCCGCAGGGTTTGCCCGAACCACGCCCGCGCCATCAGCGCGGCACGAGCGGCGGGGGGCGCCTGCATGCGCCTGCAGGTGCCGGGCGCCTCCGGCCCCTGCTTGCAGCGGGCCGCCACGCTGCAGTCCGGCGGCGGCGCGCGGGTCGGGGGCGTGCGCGAGGGCGCGGCGGGCGCACCGCGCGCCGGCGCGCCGTTGACCTGCACCGTGCCGGTCTCCATGGCGTCGCTGATCGCGATCGCGGCGTCCACGTCGCGCGTGAACACGCAGCCCTGCGCGCAGCGGCGCTGGCGTCATGGTCACTGCAGGGCAAGGCGGAGCGGAGGACAGACGACCCCTGGCCCAAGCATGCAGCCTATGCAGCGGGCAGGCGTGCGGCTGGGGCTGGGCGCCGGGCGGCCACCTGCAGCGCAAGGTTGTTCGCGTTGCAGTGGTCGACCGCCTCCTCAACGGTCTTCACGCGGACCTGCGGCCGCGTGGCGCACTAAGGGCTGCCGCATGCGTTCGCGTGCGCGCCTGGACATGCAAAGCAGCCAGCAAGACCGCAGCTCTCACGCCGAGCGCCACTGCGCGACAACAATTGCCAGGAGCGCGCGTGCGGGGAGCGCGCACCACGGGCACGATCGGGCCGAACGGCTCCTCCCACGCCAGCCGCATGTCCTGCGCCGCGGCCGCCAGGTCAGGCGCCCGTCGGCCGCAGGGCGGTCCGCCCGCAGCAAATGCGCCGTTCAGGGCGCTCGGCGCACACATTGCGAAGTGATGCTGCGATGCAGGCCGGCGGCCCGCATGCGCGCCCCGGGCTATATCAACATAAAACACGTTTGCTGCGCTACTATGGAGGGTTGGCTCGAGTGATGCCACTTTCAATTTGGCGGGGCCCCGGGAGCGCGCCCGAGTGACGTGGTCCACCAGCACGGGCCAGATCAGGTTGCCCTCGCGCTTGTACGGCTGCAGCAGCTTGGCGCCCTTGTCCTCCGCGTTCTTGACCAGGCCCTCGATGAAGTCCGCGCTGCTCTTGCTGATGACCGGCGTGATGGACGCGTTGTCCTGCGCGCGCGCGCGGCCGCTCGCGCGCTCCGCGGTACCCACTTGGGTGCACACAGGCAGGCCCTTATCGCATTCTGAGCTTGGAAACGCCAGCCCCCTGCCAAACCAAACACAGGAGCTGGGACTCTCGACACAGGACACCCAGGCAACGCCAGGAGCGGTGCATGGAGCTGTGCGGAGGGGGGCTGGTCCGGGGGGCGCCTCGGGCCGCCCGACGCTCAGTTTGTCCACCGCCGCCTTCACCTTGGCCACCAGTTCGTCCGCCACGCTCTCCATGACCAGCACCTGCGGCGCGCCGCCCCTTTGCGGACCCAGCAGTCCATACCCGCGGCTCCGCATGCGCCCGCTGCAGGCTCCGCCTCGGCCCTGGGGGTGCCGGCTGCACGGCGTGCAGCCCCGTGCCGCCGACCTGCCCAACCAGAGCACATGCCCCAGCTGCGCCCGCAGGACACGCGTGCATTGTACTCTTTCTGGCCCAAACAGAGCCGCGCCCCGGGCCGGGGCGGCACCAGCTTGACCGCGGTGCAGCGCTGGCCGGAGTAGGAGAAGCCGCCCTTGACGATGTTGGCGGCCGCAAGCGCCAGGTCGGCGTCCTCGCACACGATGCACGCGTCCTTGCCGCCCAGCTCCATCTGCACCGGCACCTGCCGCCCGGCGCGTGCGCGCGTCGCATGCGGACACTCCGGGCAGCGGCGGGCGGCCGCAGGCGCTCTGGGCACGCGCTCACGGAGCGCGGCGGCGGGGCGGGCGCGCGAGGCATAGGCGGTGCGGGGGCGCAAAGCGCGGCCGGTGCGCAGGCAGTACTGGAATTAAGGCTAGGGCGCACCATGCCAGACTTCTTGCAGATGGCGATGCCGGTGTCGCCGCCGGTGAACGAGACGCAGTTGACGAGCGGGTGCGTGGTGAGGTAGTCACCGATCTCGCTGCCCTTGCCCGTCACGTAGCTCACCACGCCCGGCGGCAGGCCCGCCTTGGCGAAGCACTGCACCATGTGCGCGGCGGCCGCCGCGCCCTGCGTCGGCGGCTTGAGCACCACCGTGTTGCCCGCCATCAGCGCCGGCGCGACCTTGGAGATGGCCAGGTTGACGCTGCGCGCGCGGCCGCCCGCCTCAGGGGTGGGGTAGCCCCATCCGGCCCCTTTCGCCGAGCAGTGCGCGTCAGACTCGGGCATGCTGCAAGCAGGCCGCCGCGCGCCGCCGTCCGAGCCTCCGCATCCCTGCTTATTCGAGGCGCGGGGCAGGAGCGCGCGCGCGGGCGCGCCACAGCAAGCGCCTGGGAAGAGGGCGCGCGGGGGGCGGGCGGGGGGCGCGCACGGGTAGTTGAAGGGCGGGATGCAGAGCACGACGCCCAGCGGCACCTTCTGCGCCAGGCACAGCTTGCTGCGCTCCTGGCCCGGGAACGAGTCGGAGAGCAGCAGCTTGCCCTCGCCCAGCCAGCGCACGCCCTCCTCCGCCGTGTAGCCCGCCAGGTCACCCGAGCGGATGACCTCCGTCAGCGAGTCCTTGGCGCCCTTGGCCACCTGGCGCCGGTGGCACAGGATAGGCTATAGGGATAGGGTCAGTGCACGCTCAGCGCCACGCGCGCTCGGACGCAGCGGGCTTCACAGACAGCCCGCCGCGCGCGCTCAGACGCAGCGGGCTTCATGGACAGCCCGCCGCGCGCGCTCGGACGCAGCGGGCTGCGTGGAAAGCCCCGCGCTGGAGAGGCAGGCGTGCCGCGCTCCGCAGGCACCTCCTGGGCCGCTGTCGGGGCGTGTGCGCTGCCAGGTGCACAAAGGCGCGGCTCAGCGCCGCCGCTGCCGGGCGCGGAGGCGCGGCGGCAAAGCGAAACAGCACGTCCCTCGGCGGCCCCAGGGCAGCGGAAGCCGTTCCACGTAAGGCGCCCCAGCCTCAAGAGGCAGGCGTGCCACCAGCGGCTGCCAGGGCCTCAGCTGCACGGCAGGTCGAGCGCCGTGCACGAACTCGCCGCACCTCCTTGACCAGGCAGTCCGCGATCGGCTGAGCGTTGTTCTTCATGAGGTCGTCCACCTGAGCGTCCCCGGAAAGTTTGGACGGCGCCACGCGCGTCCACGCCGGCGCCATAATAGCTATGTCACACCGTGTGCCGCAGTGGGTTGACGCCACAGGCAGGCGGGCACGGGCGGCACCTTGTGCAGGTACTCTGCCCGCTTCCACAGCGGCAGCCGGGCCCAGCTGCGCTGTGCTCCCCGCGCGCTCTCAAACGCTTCATCGACCTCCTGGGTGGTGCAGGCTGGCGCGCACGCACCACCGCTCGGATCAGCAACGGCCGATGGCTGCTGCGAGAGGCGCAGGGCTGCTGGTCGGGGCAGCCAGCGTGTGCCCAGGGATCACCTTGCACTTTGTATGCGGCTTCGTTTGTCGAGGGGTTCCAGTTCGACACCTGCGCGACCGTGCAGATGTTGGGCACGGTAGTTGAGCACAGCCGGGCCTGGCTGGGCACTGCGATGGACCATCGCTTATTAAGATGCTTTCCCGAGAGTGCATGCAGCAAGGCAGACAGGCTCTGGGCAGCCACGCGGCACTCACGGTCTTGCCGCTCTTTGACGTCCTCCACTCGCCCTTCACATAGAACTTGAGCGTTCCATCAGACGTATAGATTTCGTCATAGAAACCAGTCATGGTACCAAGGGTGGCGCACAGACTCCGGAGGTGCGTCTGATAACACTGTGTCCTGCGCAATACGCTGAACATGGGCGGGAGCAGGAGCGGCAGCTTTGACCTAGGCCTGGAAACCCGCCAAGCTGCCACTCTTACAAGGGCCAGGGTGTACACATGTCATCATCGATCACACATGACAAGGACTGGGAGCAGAATCATTCACTCAGGCCTTCTGACGCAGGCCACCCTCCCACCTCCGGCCCATCACCTGAGCAGTGCCCCAGGCAGTGCGCGGGCGCCGCCGTGCCGCCGGCCGGCGCGAGCGCTGGGTGCCGGCAGCCCAGCAGGCAGGCGCGCAGCGCCTCGGTGCCCGTCCGCCGCTGCGCTGACACGGCGAGCACCGGCAGGCGCGTGCGCCGGCGCAGCGCGGCTAGCGTGGCCGCCCGCCCGCGCCCGCCCGGCCACAGGTCGACCTTGTTGGCGACCACCAGCGCCGGGCGCGCCAGCAGCGCCGGCGAGAACTGCCGCAGCTCCTCCTGCCGGCCGATCACGTATGCTGGTGAATGAAACACAAGCGTGAATCAGCATACTTGGCTGCTTACGGGAAGCTTGGCTGCTGACTTCGGCACAGGGCATGCATGCAGCACCTCTGCAGCCGCACACGCTGCACCCCAGAGCCCCTGGACGAGCAGGGCGCGCGGATGAGAGGCGCGCGGAGGCGGGCGGGGGCACCTGCAGCATGGCCAGCTGGTCCCAGGCGCGGGGCCCGTCGTCGCCGTGCAGGCCGCCGGCCAGGTCCACCACGTACGCGAGCAGGCGCGTGCGCTCCACGTGGCGCAAGAAGTCGTGGCCCAGGCCGCGGTTGGCCGACGCGCCGGCGACCAGGCCCGGGATGTCGGCCACGACGACCGTGCCGGCGGCGGGCCCGTCCGCGCGCAGCGCGCCCAGCTGCGGCCGCAGCGTCGTGAACGGGTACGCGCCCACCTGCGCAGAAAGCGTGGGGCACGTCGAGCACCTGCAGGCGTCGCGCCGGCCCGCTGCAGGCGGCCGCTCGAACGCTGCCAGGTGTGCGGGACAGCAGGCGCGCAATGCGCTGCCAGCCAGCGAAAGGGGACTGTGCGACCTCGGCTGCATGAGTGCGGAGCGGCACGCCCTGCCTTTCAGACGTGTATGCGGGCGTAAGATCTCACCCCGTCAGAACGCGGCTCAGCCGCAGAGGCGCACCGCGGGCTGCGCGGCGGACAGCGAGCGCAGCAGCGTGCTCTTGCCGGCGTTGGGCGCGCCGACGAGCCCCACGTCCGCCAGCACCTTGAGCTCCAGCCGCAGCTCCACCCGCTCGCCCGGCTGGCCCGCCTCGCACTCCCGCGACGCCGGCCTGCGCAGCCCGCCGCCGTGTCCCTCGAGCTCACTGGCACGCACGCATACATGCAGCGGCCACAGGGCTGCGGCCGCGCTTCCGGGCGCAGCGCCGCGGATGAGCCCTGCCCTAAACCTAGCATGCAGGCATTCAGGGCATTGCGGGCGGCGCCTGTTGCGGCGGGAGCGGAAGGCGGCGTTGCCGCGGCCGCCCTCGCCGCCGCGCGCGACCGTGACGCACTCCCCGGCCGCCACCAGGTCCGCGACGCGCTCCTCCGCCGCGCCGGCGGCGCCCGCGCTCGCGCCGCCCCAGCCCGCGTCATCAGCGCGCTCCTCGCCAACGTCATGGCCGCCGTCGTCGCCTGCGGCGCCGGGCGGGCGCGGCGCCGCATGTGGGGCGAACGCCGGCGCGCACGCCTGCAGGAACGACTGCTGCCAGGCGGCCTCGGCGCACGCGGGCGCCGCCGGCCGCCGGAACACGACGGTGCCGAGCGGCACGCGCAGCACGCAGTCGGCGCCGCGCACGCCGACCTTGCGCTGCTTGCGCCCGCGCTGGCCGGGCGCCGCACGCTGCAGGTGCTGCAGCGCCTGCAGGCTCCGCGTGCTGGCGGCGCGCGCGGGCTCGGTGTCAGGCCGCCGCGCTGGGGTGCGGGGCCGCCAGGGCACACCCGCGGACGACAGGCGGCTGAGAACATTGTCGGGGGGCCTGGAGAGTTTCGCACAGCACAGGCGAGAGCAGCAGAAGGCAGCGCGGCGACGCCGCCGAGGGCTATCAGGCGGCTCCAGCGCAGAGCTGGGCGCAGCGGGCGCGCGGCGGGGCGGCGCACCGGGGGCAGGCCTGGACCAGGACGTCGCCGCCGCGGCCGCCGCTGCCGCCGTCCGCAGGCTGGAACTTGCCCTTGCCCGCGCTCTTCCACAGGCTCACGCACCCGGACCCGCCGTCGCCCGCGGCCACCACCAGGCGCGCCTGCGCGGAGGCTCTGGCTGGGCGCCAGCGCCGACAGAAGGGAGTGTGGCAGGCTGTGGGAGGACGCTGCCAAGTGCTTACGACTGGCACCAGAGACTTGCCTTGTCTACAAAGACCTTGTCGCGTCGCCTGGGCGCAAATGTGTCGCCGTCCAGCTCCTGCTCCTCTGCCGGCGGGAAATTGGCCTGCTCCGCGTGCAGGCACGCTCTGCTGACCCGCCACGGCACCGAGGTGCCAGACCGCTCTGCGAGGCGCACCCGCGCTGCTCGTGTCAGGAGCTGCCATGTTTGCAGAGCAGCAGGTCAGCAGCGTAAGACACATTTTGTCAACACACACGCCTCACAAGAAGTCTTGCTTGCTTAAAAGCCAACACAGCAATAAGAAAGAAAGGCAGTAGAGTCCCCACCAGCGGCCAGGCGCGGCGCCCCTTGTGCCCAGCAGGTGCGCCAAGCAGCAGCAGCTCGCGCAAGGCCCTGCCGCCTCCCTGACATCCAGGAGCGAGTCAGGAAGGCGGGGAGCCGGGACGAGAACTCGACACCTTGGACCCTACAGGGGTAGCGCAGCACACAGCGAGGCGCAGCACTGTGCCAGCGGTAGCTTTGCAGGCAGCGTGGCCCCTGGCGCCTACCTGGGCTTGCGGCTGTAAGCGGGAGCGGCTGTAAGCGGGACCGGTCCTGGCTTGGCGCTGAAGTGTAGAGGTGGTCTGCGCCGCAGGCTGAGCTGTGCACCAGTTGAGAACCTGGGATGGAAGCTCCAGAGGGAGGGGACGCGGCCCCCGCCGTGGCGGAGCGGACCGTGGACTTTGGATGGGAGGACGATGCGCCGCTCGGCGGGCGCCGCCTGAAGCAGGAGCGCGAGAAGAAGCGCAAGCTGAAGCCCGGCAGCTTCGGTGCGTGCCTGGCCTTGGTGCTTCAGCCGCACTGTGCCTTGGTGCTACAGCCACCCAGACTGGCAGTGCCGTCCGAGCGCTGGCGCGGCCCCAGAGACGATGGGCCTGAGCGCGGCGATACTGCGGGGCATCAAGCGCAAGGGCTACCGCCTGCCGACGCCCATCCAGCGCCGCGCGCTGCCGCTGGCGCTGTCGGGGCAGGACGTGGTGGGCATGGCGCGCACCGGCTCCGGCAAGACGGCCGCCTTTGTCGTGCCGCTGCTGGAGAGGTGCGGCCGCGCGCCGGGCGCCGCGCCCGGCAGCGCCAACAGCCGGCCTCGCAGCCGCCGGCGCTGCTGGGCTGCTCGCTCGAGCAGGCCACTGCACTCGGGGCCGCGCGCGCCCGCGCAGCACGTGGCAGGCGGGCACTGCGAGCGGCTCCCTCTGTCCCCGGTGCGAAAATGGCGCGCTCTCGCCGGGCAGCGGCTGACGCCGCGCGGCGCCGGCGGCGCAGGCTGCGGGCGCACTCGGTGCGCGCGGGCGCGCGCGCGGTCGTGCTGGCGCCGACGCGCGAGCTGGCGCTGCAGACGCACAAGGTGGTCAAGGAGCTGGGGCGCTACACCGACCTGCGCACCGCCGTGCTGGTCGGCGGCGACTCGATGGAGGCGCAGTTTGCCGAGCTGGCCGCCAACCCGGACATCATCGTCGCGACACCCGGCGCGCGCCCGCCCCAGCGCCAGCCCGCGCGGCTGCGCCTCTGCACGTGGCGCCTGCGTCCCGTGTATGTGACATGTGTGTGTATTGTGTGTGTGTGGGCATGGACGCCCGCGCACGTACGGCTGGCCTGGATGCCGAATCAGGGAGCGCGTGCGCGTGGCTGGGGGGCATGCGCTGGCTGAGCCTGCCCCTGCTGCGCAGGGCGGCTGGTGCACCTGCTGACCGAGGTGGAGGGCCTGAGCCTGCGCACGGTGCAGTACTGCGTGTTCGACGAGGCCGACCGCCTGTTCGAGATGGGCTTTGCGGACCAGATCCGCGCGGTGCGCCGCCCGGCCCCTGGACAGCGCGCGCCGTCCGGCGCCGCGCCCTGCACAGAGGCGTTCGGCCGTGCGGCATCAGGCCGCCCGTCGTGCATGGTCAGCTGGGCGGCGCGCGGACGCGAGTTGCCGCGCGCTGCGCTGCGTCTCATGGAGACCCTCTGGGGTTTGTCAGTCCTCACGTGCCCCCCTGGCGGCGCAGGTGCTGGCGCAGATGGGCGAGGGCCGCCAGACGCTGCTGTTCTCGGCCACGCTGCCGGCCGCGCTGGCCGAATTCGCGCGCGCGGGGCTCAAGGACCCCGCCTTTGTGCGCCTGGACGCCGACACCAAGCTGTCGCCGGACCTGCGCCTCTGCTTCGCGACGCTGCGGTGCGCGCCGGGCGCAGGGCCGCGGGCGCGCGTCAGCAGCGCGCCTGCCAGGCGCTGAGGCGTGAGCGCATGCATGCTGCGCGCTGCATGCTGCCAAGCTGCAGCGTGTGCGCTGGTGATCACGCAGGCGCGCCGCTGGGACGCCGCTGCTGCCGCCGGGTCCTGCGACAGCAGGCCGCGCCATTTGGCGCTGGAGCGCGCGCGGATAAGCTGCAGTGCGCCGTTTAATAACCCTACCCTAACCTGATGCGCGCGCCGCGGCCGGCGCGCAGGCATGAGGACAAGGACGCGGCGCTGCTCTGGCTGCTGCGCGAGGTGGTGCCGCCGGCGTCGCCCACGCTGGTGTTCGCGGCCACGCGGCACCACGTGGAGTACCTGCACACGCTGCTCGGGCTGGCCGGGCTGCAGAGCGCGTGCGTGTACGGCCAGATGGACCAGGCGCGGCCCGCCGCTTCCTGCCAGATGCGGCCGTCCGCGCGCCCGCCTGTCCTGGCCCTGCCTGCGCTCGCAGCGCGCGCGCGGCTGTCGTGCGGGGCGGGCTCACGGAGGCGTGGGCGAGCGCGGCGCGGGCGGGCGCGCGCAGGCGGCGCGGCGGATCCACATCGGCAAGTTCCGCGCGGGCCGCGTGAGCGTGCTGGTGGTGACCGA
>JAABUZ0100008434.1_pt1 | contig 12113 bp, 18 predicted proteins | sample 5562091 | NCBI WGS metagenome assembly JAABUZ01 (sample SAMN12813069, study PRJNA571459) | rock metagenome | isolation source: Antarctica rocks | place: Antarctica: Victoria Land, Linnaeus Terrace sud | collected 2015-12-21
GATGCCGTGACGCGCACGATATGCTACCTCGCCGACGCGCCGCTCATACCAGCGATCTAATTCCCGAACCGCGGCATAGCTCGCCACGCCGGCGAAAGGTTATCCCTAAAACCTCCCCTTTTGGGATGATTCTCCAACCTAGGCGCGAAGCGGGTTTGCGTGTCCCGAAAGTCCGTCCCAAAACGTAAGACCGGAATTCCGCTCGACGAGCTGCTCGCCGCGCACGCGGCCGGCGATGATCGGCTCAAGAAGCTCATGGGCCGCTACAGCGGCTCGGTGGTGCCGGCGTCGACGCTGGGTGCGAAGTCCGCGAAGGGGCCGAACCCGACCAAAAAGGGCTCAAAGAAAGCCCCAGGAGCGCGTTTGGCCCGGCTGGACGACTCCCAGGTCATCCCGATCGCCGAACCGCGCCTCATCGGTTACGCGCGCGTCTCCACGGACGAGCAGACGACGGCGCTCCAGCTCGACGCGCTGCACGCGGCCGGATGCGCCGTGATCCACGAAGATTCGGCCTCCGGGGCATCACGATCGCGCCCGGGTCTCAGCCGCGCGATCGAAGATCTGTGCGTCGGCGACACGCTGGTCGTCTGGCGGCTCGACCGCCTTGGACGCTCGCTGCGCGACCTGCTCGATATTTCCGAAATGTTACGCGATCGCGACGTCGCGCTGCGGTCGCTGACGGACCACATCGACACCGGAACCGCCGCTGGCCGGATGCTCTACGCCGTGCTCGGCGCCGTCGCGCAATTCGAGCGCGACGTCCTGCGCGAACGCACGGTTGCTGGAATGCGCGCCGCTAAGAAACGGGGTGAGCACATCGGGCGCCCGTCGGCCCTCTCGCCAACGCAGATTCGAGAAGCAAAGAAAATGCTCAAGCGCGGCGAAAGTCCGAACCACGTTGCCCGCGTCTTGCGTGTCGGACGCTCGACGCTATATCGTGCAATCGCATGAGCGACGAGTGCTGTGAATTCTGTCTGACAGGCAGCGGGCCGCTGCTCGAACGATCGCGGCCATATGATGGCCGCGAGGGACGTGTACTCGAATCCACCGCGTGGACGCCGTACGTGAAGGCGGTCGAACTCGAAGACGGATGGGTCGCCCTCTGGGAGCATCTTGCAAGCGACGCGATGCTGATCTGTCCGTTCCATGCAAACGGTCAAGCGGTCCCACGCGCACCGGCGACCGCGCTAGTCGGCGCCGTCGGGATCAATCTGCAAGAATTCGATTATGTCGGTGATCGCGAAGATATTGCGATGTTTAAGCACCTGCGAACGCGCCGCTATCTGAGCGTTCGCGAGCTGGGCCCAACGACGATCGCAGTGGAGCATCGCGACGGGTACGTGATGTATCGTCCCGTTTCAGAGGCTCTTCGGTGGGCGCGCGGCGAGGAATAAAACAATCTCGCCCGCCCGGCAGATCGGACTTTGCGTCTTACTGGTGCGCCTCTACTCTCTGTTTCAGGCGGGATACGAACTCGTTAAAAGACTGCGTCATATCGGGAATCGATTTGCCAATCAACGGTAGCAAGGGACCCGTAAAGAACTCATACGACAGCACCTCAGTTTTTCCGTCGCCCTCGGCTGTCAGAGTATAGCTGTGCTGTCCCTTGAATAATCCTAAAGGCATGCCGCTCGTCAACGTCATTTTCTGATTCTGAACGAGTTGTGTCACGGTGACGGAAACGACGCGCCCCTCCATGACCTTGCTGAAGATTTTCAGCCGTTGACCGAGAGCAACCTCGCCTTCCATCTTATCGAAGTTCGAATCCCATTCCGGCCAACGGGACACATCGATCAAAACCGCCCAGATATCCGCCGGCGAAGCGTGAATGATTATCGAGGCTCTGTATTCTTTCATCGCCTATCGCTCCATTTCAAAACCGCGATCGTGTTCTTTCGTCGGCGCTCGCTCATGCCCAAGTGATTGCTCCCGTTCCAGACTGCGCGCGCGTTCTCGTTCGACGACGAGCCCGCGCTGGCGAACTTGCAGTTCCGGATTGTTGACGTGTATTCCACGTTCGACGGCAAGGCGCAAGGCTCGCTCTTTGAAGTCGGCGCTGCCGTGGATCGTGACCTCGTTCCCCCACTTGGCGCGTGCGAGCTCGAGCCCCGCAGCGACGCTCGCATCGCTCGTGTCACGAAACGCGATCTCGGGCCCGCGATCGCGAAACGCCTCGCCGCCGTCGCGCCATCGGTAGCTGACGTCGCCGTTACGCTCGACGCGCGCGTCGACGTCGCGAAGATCGCGCATGAAGTGTGGCTCGGCATCGCCGACGCCGCGTAAAGCGAAGTCCGGGGTCTCCATCTCGTGCTCGCGCTCGACGCGCTGTTCGCGATACCGCATACCGCGCAGCGCCGAGATTGCCGCGTCATCGCCGGCGTGCGCGCGATCGGCGACGAATTCGCGCCACGCTTGGCGCTGTTCGAGATGCAGCTCGCTCTTGAGCGCCGCCCGTTCGTTCGCGATCGCGTCACGCAAGTCGACGCGTTCTTGTGCAGAACGAAACGCCGCGAGCGACGTCGCGATCTGCGGTGCGAGCCCCGTCTCGCGGAGTGCCCGCCGGTACTCGAGCTTCCGCGCGGTTATATCGGCATAGCGCGCGCGCTCCGACGCGCGCTGCTCGTCCCACGTTGCCCGCCGTTCGTCCCCGCGCGAACGCTCCGCCCGAAATTCGGCGTAGAGCCGTTTGCGCTCGGCGCGCCGGACCTCGCGTTGATCGGCGCGCCGTTCTGGATCGCGCTTGTAGTCGCGCTTCGGCTCGCGCCCGCTTTGGGGTTGACGAGACGGCTCCGCCCGGCCGCGATCGCGGGCAGCGTCGCGCTCGATGCGCTGCTCGTCGACGTCGCGCCGCCGGCGTGGCTCTTCGTCGCGATCGCGCTCCGCCGCGGGCGGCGCAACGTCTCTCGCCGGCGCGCCGCGACTGATCTCCGGAGCCCGGTCGACGTTCTGGCGCTCAGGCGACCGGAACGTCGGCACACGCTCGTCGAGTGGCCCGACGCGTTGCTCGAGCTGCTCCCGGCTTAGGAAGCGCGCGACTTGCGACGCCTTGGCAACGAGCTGCGGATCGTCGTGGTGGACGACGACGAGCCCCGACCCTTTACGCTGCAGCTCGAGACCGAAATCCCCAAGCGTTCGCTGCACGTCTTCGAGCCGCGCGCCCTCCCGCCCGAGCGTCTCCTTGAGGGCGGGTGCGGCCTCGCGGACCCATTCCGTGAACGGCCGATCTCCGGACCACGAAGCGAGGTCCCGCGCCTTTTGGTGCGTCGGGGCCGGCTCGTCGAGCCCGCGCCCATGCGTCTGCTCTTTGAACGCGAGCACCACGGCCTCGCGGCCGTCGATCTCGCGCACTTGCGTCGGCCCACGATCGTGGGACCACCCCTGCGCGAGCTCCATCTCCCGCATCGCTCGGTCGAGCGCGATGTAGTCGCGAAAGGGCGAGACGGCCCGGTACGTCTCGGGATCGACCCGGTTGACCGCGACGTGCAGATGAACGTTCGCCGTGTCGCCGTGAACCGCCAAAACGTACTGGTGCGATTCCATCCCGAGCGCTGCGAGCGCGTGTCGCCCGGCCGCGAACGCCTGCTCCGGCGTCGGATGCTCGTACTCGGGCCACGAGACGACGAGATGGTAATCCGCCGGCGCACGTCGCCGCCGGCACTGCGCGGCGACCGCCTCCATCTCGACCGCCGCCGCTCGTAACGACGCGACCCCTTGCGTCTCGATCGCGATCGCTTTCGCGGTCACCTCACCGGTCGTGGGATCCACGGTGTCTTCGCGACCGACGTAGCGCACGAGCTCGTCGAACTCGCGGCCCTTCGGCCGGTCCAGGCGGTTCTCGGCCGTCACGTAGTCGACGAGCCCGCCGAAGGTTCGGCCGCCGGCTTTCGCCGGAATCACCTTCGCAATCAACGGCGTGCGCCGTCCGCGATGCGCTCGATCGCGTCGGTGATCGCGACGAGTACCTTCGCGTACTCGCTCGATCCAACGCCGTTGCCTTCGGTGAAGAGATGCTTTTGCAAGCCGCCGAGACGGCGCAGTTCCGCGACCACCTGCGACCCCGCGGCGAGTTCGCGACCGAGCGCGGCGTCGCGCACATAAGCTGTCACCGGCAAGTCAGTCGCCGACGCTTTCTTCGCGACGCGTTCCCATTCGGCGTCCGAGAAACGCACGGCGACCTGGTGCTGCCGTGCACGCGTCTCCGTCCCGCGGCGCGCGTTCATTGCCGCGTTCTCGGGGTGTCGGGGCGCAGCCCTGACCGTGCAACGCACGCACTGTGAGGCTGCGACAAGCGCAGCGCGGAGCGGCCTTCTCTCGACGCCGCCGCGCCCTGGTTTCGCGCGGGTAGCGAAACCCTACCCTGTGAAATCATTCCAGCCTCCTTATTGAAGGCAATGGTAACACGCAAGCGAACGACACCGCAAGGCTTCGAGGGTCGTCGATTGCGGTGTTGGAAGCATCCCGAAAACGCGTGGGAGAAAGCGATGGCACGAGCTGTTGAACCCGAACGAATCGAAGCGGCAAAGAGCCGCTTGCGTGCGTTGCCGGAGAAACCGAAAGCACCCAAAGCGTTCTCGATCGCCGAGGCGATTCGGCAAATAAAGAACGAAGTGCGCGCTGCCCTCAAGCGAGGTTATACGTTCGACGAAATCGCACAAGCGCTCAAGGAAGACGGCATCGACGTCGGCACGCCCACACTGAAAAGCTACGTCTCGCGGGGCAACAAGAAACGGCCGCCGGCAAAGACCGCTTCGAGCGCCGTTCCGAAAACGACGGCGGGGACAAACGAACCGCGCTCGCGGACCGGAAGCAAAGCCGTCGAGATGCCCACGGAATTGTGAGTCCGGTGAGCGTCCACTTCTTCCACGGCGATAAGGGCGGCGTCGGGAAATCGTTCGTCGCCCAGTCGTTCGTCGATTGGCTCGTGACGCGCGGAATCGCGCCGCTGGTCGTCGATAGCGACATGCGCAACCCCGACCTCGCTCGCATGTTCCCCGACGCCGCGATCCCCGTCGATCTGCGGCAGCACGAAGGCTGGCTCGAGCTGCTATCGCTCTTGCACGAAAGCGACCGCGAGCAAGTCGTCGTCTCGCTGCCGGCCGGGATCGGCGCGGAGATGACGGCCGAGCTGCCGGCGTTCTTCGACGGCTTACGCGAGCTGGGCCGTGAGGCGACGCTTCTGTGGGTCCTCGCCCGCACGCCCGATTCGATCAACTTGCTGCGCTCGGCGACGGCGGCTTTCAACGGCCACGCCCGCGCGATGGTCGCACTCAAAAACCTCTTCTTAGGCGACCCGGCCAAGTTCGGCCGCTGGAACGAGTCGAAGACGCGCACCGCCTTCGAAGACGCCGGAGGGATCGCCGTCGAGTTCCCAGAGCTGCTCGATCGGCTCGTCGATCAAACGGCGACGGCCAATCCGCCGGTGGCGTTCTCGGCGAAGCTCGACGGTTTGCGCTTCGGCGACCGCGCCGAGCTGCGGCGCTGGCTGCAAAAGGTCGACGCGCTCTGGGACGGCTTGGCGCCGAGGCTCGGCGTCTCGTGAACTTCGACTTTGAGAAGGTCTTCCGGGAGGTCAACGGCCGCGCGCCGACCGTCGACGAGGTGAAACGGGCGCTGGCACTGGAGCGGGTCACGAGAGAGAGCGACGTCGACCCGATCCTGCTCTTTTTCATCGCCGACGCGAACGCCGCCGCCGAGCGCGCGAAGATCCCCGCCGCGATCGCGACCGGCGTCGACGCCGGCGTCGCAAGGCTCCAACAAGCGATTCCAGATGCAGGCGAGCTGGCGAGGCGCATCGCGGTCGTCGGCGCGCTGCAAAAGACGCTCGCGGCGCTGGTCGCCTACGCGACGCCGATCGCCGCGGTAGCCGCGATCGCGGCTCTTGTGATCGCGGTCGGCGCGTGGCGCTGGGGCTACGGCAACGGCTGGGACGCCGCGAACAATCAGCGGCTCATCGGGTACGACGCGTACGCTTGCCGCGCGCTGGCGAACGTCCGGCACGCCGCCGCCGTGCAGCGTCGCGCGAGCGCAGTGACGTTCGTTGCGCAAGAGATGACCACGCGAGGGTGCCGATGATGGCCTCGAGATGCCGCCGGCCTACGTCGAACGAGCCCGGCCCGCGAGATGCCGCCGGCCTACGTCGAACGAGCCCGGCCCGCGAGATGCCGCCGGCCTACGTCGAACGAGCCCGGCCCGCGAGATGCCGCCGGCCTACGTCGAACGAGCCCGGCCCGCTTATAGTCGGTGCCCGTTTTCGTCGATTCCTGGCCTCTAGGAGGCGTTGGAGCCTCGCCGATGGCTTCTCACCCGTCCGGAGGTCGAAACGGCGCTCCTGGGCGACGGAGGACCCCGTTCCGCGCGGGAGACGCGCGGTGAGGCCGGACTCTGATGCGATCACCCCCCGGGGGGACCCCGATCGCATCTCCGCTCGGCCTTTGGAGGGCTGCGCTGGAGGGTGTTGAGCCGGAACCGTCTGTTCGTCGCGCGGAGGCATGGGTCGTCGGTTGCTGCGCCGTCTGGGGGTCTCGCCGTTCACCGTCGGGCGCAGCCCTGATATCTTGCCGTTGCCGGGAGTGAGCCCCGGCAGCTTGAGTCGAACGACTCGAGCCAACCGCATCGGTGACACCCTCGTTCAGCCCTTGGGCTTCGAGCTCGTGCGCTAGAATGGTGCCCGAATTGCGGCGACGGTGGCCGACCGCACGGAATCGAGGGCGTTGCGATCCGCATGAGCCCGTATTGTCAGGCAGGTGACTTGCCGCCGTCGACATCTGAAATTCGAGGAGGTCCGATGGACGTGGTCCTTGGCATCGACGTTGGCAAAGCTGACTTCCACTGCGCCCTGCTGGTCGACGAGCGCTGCCGTTCGAACAGTTTCCCGAACTCGGCTGCGGGTTTTGAGCGCCTTCTCGGGTGGTTAGGCCATCGCAAGGTGGAGCGTGTTCATGCCTGCCTGGAGGCGACCGGTGGCTGGAGCGACGAGCTGGCAGCGTTCTTGTTCGGTCACGGTCATGCCGTAAGCGTGGTGAACCCGTCGACGATCAAATCGTTCGGGCAGAGCGAGCTGTCGCGCACGAAGACCGACAAAGCCGATGCGGCGCTGATCGCGCGGTACTGCAGCGCGATGAAGCCACGCTTGTGGTCCCCGCCGAGCCCGTCGCAGCGGCGTTTACAGGCCTGGGGCGCCGTCGGGTGGCGCTCGACGAGATGCGGACTCAAGAACGCAACCGGCTGCAGGGCCCTGGAATCGACGAGATTCGGTCGTCGATCGAGGCCACGCTGGCATTTTTAAGCCGACAGATCACCGACCTCGACGCGGAGATGGCACAGCTCATCGAGGATGACTCGGACTTGCGGGCCAAACGGGACCTGCTCGAAAGCATCCCGGGGATCGGCGAGCGGGTTGCGACGACGCTCTTGGGCGAGCTGCCGCAGATGACTGAGTTCCGCAACGGCAAGGCGCTGAGCGCCTTTGTCGGGCTGTGTCCACGCGAGTTTCGCTCCGGGAGCTCGGTTGGGGCTTCATGGCTCTCGAAGATGGGCGCGCGGCCGGTTCGTCGGGTGCTGTACATGCCGTCGATAACGGCGATGCATTGCAACCCGGTGCTGTCGGCGTTTGCGGCCCGGCTGCGAGCCAACGGCAAGCGTCCGAAGCAGGTGATCGCTGCGGTGATGCGTCGGCTTTTAGTGCTGGCCTACGGCGAGCTGAAATCGGGCCGTCCCTTCACGCCGCGACTTGCCCCCGCGTGAAACGCCCAGGCTAAGCCGCCCCGAGGTCATTGCTCACCGCTCCGCGCGCAGGACGGGTCCAGTGCGGCGCGCAGCGCCGGCGTAGCGGACGCTGGACGCGTCCGAGCACGGAGTAGACTGACCTCTCCTTGGGGCGGCTTGACTAGCAGAGACGGAATCTAGCGCCCGGTGCAAGGGCCCTAGTCGCGCGCAGCGCGATCGGGAGCGCAGCGGAGACCCTTGCGTCGGGTGCTACCGTCACGGGACGGTGAACGGCGAGGGCCTTTGCGGCATGAGGTCGGAGCGCGCTTTTAACTGGCTGAGGCGCAGCCGCGGGCTACCGCTTTGTCTTCGTCTTTGGCGGTCGATTCTAGTTGCCCTGATGTGTGCCTCATACCGGTTTAATAAAAGACAACAGGAAAAGCTACCGGCGCGCGCGCGAATATAAGAAAACTAGTAAATTGTCCGGGAGCCGTTCAGCGTACTCGCGGGACCGTTTCAGCGTGAGTTTGGGACCGTTTCAGCGTACTTCTGGGACCGTTTCAGCGTACGTCGCGGGACCGTTTCAGCGTGTTTTGTTATGGTCGCAGCACGTGGGTCGGCGATGGCCGTAACGAAAGGGCACTCGCGGTCGGCACAACGTTGGCTTCCCGGTAAAAGAGCTGTACCGCATGCAACGCCTCGAGAAAGGCCTTCTTGAAGTCGCGCAGGCCCTGTGCATCTTCCGCATAGCCAGCGCCAAACTGCGCCTTTAAGTACTCCCAGGGGATCTGCGTTGGTCGCTTGACCGAGAACATGCGCCAGGTCAACCAAGAATAAATATCCAGGCGCATCGGCGAGCGCTTAAGGGCCTTCAAGGCGCGAAGATCAAGCGGCACAGGTGCCGCGGTAATTTCCTGAAAAAACTTCTCGCTGAGTGAAACCGTTGACTTCCAGAGGGTCAGGTCGTCGACGTGTGAGGGGTCCCACGCGAGATCATATTCGTCGGCGATGATGATGTTTTTGCCCCGATGCCGTGCATCTTCGGCGTCCGACCACGTGACGATCGCCTTCAGGAGCGCCAGTGTTTGGCGCAAGGCAATCTTCCCAACGCCGCGCTTCCCTCCGCTTATGTTCGCGCCTGGCGGAACGAGGCCGACTGCTCGTACGAAAGCGCTGAAAGAACGGCCCAAGTCGAGTTCGCGACTCTTTGTCCGGACGGCTTCAGTGGTCATCCATGCGAGGACCAAGCGAGGAATCGAGCCGTACGGCAGTCCGAAGCTCAAGTCGCCGGCCACCATCTGGATCGTGAAGCGGCCATTTGTCCGGACGAAGCGGTCGGAGGTGGGCATCGAGTGCGGCATCGTCACTTGCACCATCATGCGGGCCATGAAGCCAACGGTGCCCGCATCGGTGGCGCTCGTGAGTTCCTGCTCTTCGGCCTCGTGGATGAGCGCAAGCGTTGTCTGCGAGATGCCTAGCGGATTCGCTGGCGAGACGCTGCGCCGCCGCATAGCCACTACGACACCGGTCCCTTCGGAGCGTGGTGTCGGTCCGATAAGCTAAAATTCACAGAGGCGGCAGGCCACGCTCGGCGAGGAGACGCGAGATGCCGGCAAGCGCGAGCGCCTGAATCGAGGTACGGTCGGCGATCGCGAGTTCTTTCGCGCGCCGCCATTGATCGAGCGTGAGGCGAAGCGTCACGCCGATGATCTCGCCCTTCTTCTCGTCCCCTCGCGCGGCAGGGACTGAAGCGGTCGCGGGGGTTGCGGAGCGAAATGCGTTCAGATTGGCTTTTGTGCTACTCATTATACCACCATTCGATCATGGTGGCGAGCCACCATGCTATCATGCAACCATATCCATAATCCTTGGATTTCGGTGCGCGCATCCGTCGATCGCGGAAATTCGGTTACGGCGTGGCCGGTCGCTAACGCCCGGCTGTACGGCCGCCGCTCTTTGATCCTGACCGGAGCCACATCGAAGCCCATTTCGCGAAGGACGTGCTCCGCTTCATCCGCTTCTGGGCCGCGCGCCGCGACCGCTGACAGAACCGCGACCGCCGGCCGCGCCGCGGCTTGCACGATACGCTGGGTAGCCTCCAGAGCCATCAGATCAAGGACCGTCGGTCGGACGGGCACGACGATGAGATCGGCGGCGCCAAGCACGCGACTCGCTTCTGCCGTCGAGTGGGGCGGTGTATCGATCACCACGATTCCGACTCCATCGCCCTGCGCGGCGGCGAGCACGGCTGGCACCGTAGATGGTGCAGCTTCGAAGACCTCGGGCGGCTTGGCACCCCGAATCCGCGCCCATCCGGCTGCGGACCGCTGAGGATCGGTGTCGACGACGATCGTCGAGTGAATCGCGCTTGCCGCCACCGCAAGATGGAGCGCGATCGTCGTTTTTCCGGAGCCCCCTTTTTGCGCGGCCACCACGAGCGTCAACATTGTATCGATGGTAGCACGCTACCGAGCGACCGCGCAACCATGCGCCTACGCTACTGTGGTGGCTCAGTTTCATGGTAGCAACACGAACCGAATACCAGGTATTCCGCTGCGGCGTTGCATCTACGCGTCGTGATACAATGGCGATGATGAAAGAGCTGACAGAGTTGCTCGAGGAGCGCCTCGCCGGCGCCCCTATCGCGGGCACACTGACGAGCGACGAATTGGCGGCCGTGGCCGAGGGCGAAGCTGACTTCACCGGCGGTTTCTTCACGGTCGACCGAGCAACGATCGACGCTGCAGGCGTTGACGACGAACCCACTCCGAAGCGCTCCAGCGCCTCGCGTTGAGTTGGACCGTCGCATATGCGCGACGGGCCGAGCGGGATCTGGCGAACATTCCATCGGCTGAAGCGGCGGCGCTGCGTACCGACTTTCGAAAGCTCGCCGCGGACCCGACTACGCGCGACGTCGACGTGAAGAAGCTGGAGCCAAAGGACCGCGGTCTCTGGCGCTTACGTCATGGCGATTATCGCGCGATTTTCAAGCGCGATAAGACAACGCGCACGCTGCAAGTACTCACCGTGGATAACCGGAAAGATGCGTACTAAGGCCGACTGCGCTCATGAGAAGAAGAAGTCGCGCCCCGACAAGCGAAGCGCTGGTCCGCGAGCATTTTTGATCGTCGACATTGCGTCTTGAGCTAAGTCCCAGAACCGACGCCTTTTGAGCCAGGGCTTTCCCGACTAGAACTAGACGCGGATGGGATTCAGACCGCTCTTTCGCGTGAGCGCGAACGGAACAAGCTTTGCGTCGTCGCCGTTGACGACGAGCTCCGCGATAAGCTGCGCCGTGACTGGCGTGAGGAGTATCCCGTTGCGAAAGTGTCCTGCAGCAACGACGTACCCGTCGAGCGACGTTCGTCCTAGATACGGCCGCTTGTCGCCCGAACCAGGACGCAGTCCCGCCCATGTTTCCACAACCGCGAACTCGCCAAGAGCTGGCGCGACGGCAAGCGCCATGTCGAGCATCGCATGGACGCCGCGGGCAGTCACGCGCGCATCGTAGCCGCGTTCCTCCAAGGTCGCGCCGATGAGGAGGCGGCCATCCCTGCGCGGCACGAGATAGCGGTGGCCAAGCCAAACGTTTGCCCGCATCGCACCGTTCGGGATCGCGAGCGCAACCATTTCACCAGCGATCGGACGAACGGGCACGCGTGCCGTGTCAGGGACGCCGGGTAGATTCCCGGCCCACGCACCAGCTGCATTTATGACGACCGAGGCGTAGACAAAGCCGCGTGCAGTTCGCAATCCGCGGACGCGTCGAGCATCGGCCTCGATCGCGAGATCGTCGATGCGCTCGAAACGAACGCTGAGCGCTTCACACGCCGCGACGAGCGCGCGTCCGAGGCGACGGTTGTCGACCTGCGCCTCATCCTCGATGAGAAGCGAGCCGACAACACTCCTACTGATTAGCGGTTCGCGCGCCAACGTTTCGACGCGATCCAGGAGCCGAACGATGGCGCCGGCCGCGCGGTATACGTCGGCAAGCGCTTGAAGTTGAGCAAACCGTGCGGCGTCGAGCGCAACGTGGAGCGCGCCTCCGCGGACGAAGTGGGCGTCGACGCCGACGCGCTCGCGCAGCTCGTCGACGAACGCCGGATACACCGCCAGTCCTTCACAGCACAGCGCGAGCATCGCATCGTCGTCTGTCGCCTCGCTGTAGGGCGCAAGCATTCCAGCTCCCGCCCACGAGGCCGCGCGCGCCGGCTCGGCTCGGTCGTAAACGGTCACCGCACACCCGCGTTTCGCAAGTTCGTATGCGATGCCGCAGCCAATGAGGCCAGCGCCCACGATTGCCACGCGGAGGTCGTCGCAAGCAAACAAGGTTCGATCGGTCTCCCTACTGGAAGCGGAGCATTGCGCTAGGGGAGACTTCGATGCCGGTAGCCCGCATTCTGGTGACC
>JAABUZ0100008435.1_pt1 | contig 12113 bp, 8 predicted proteins | sample 5562091 | NCBI WGS metagenome assembly JAABUZ01 (sample SAMN12813069, study PRJNA571459) | rock metagenome | isolation source: Antarctica rocks | place: Antarctica: Victoria Land, Linnaeus Terrace sud | collected 2015-12-21
CGTGCCATCCGCTCTGAGTCCCCATATATCCCCTGGGGATCGGCAAGTGAGTATCAGCAGGAGGTTGGTCTAGCTCGGTCTGGTAAGAACAATCGGGACCTGAAGGCTAGGTTTCGACGAATCAGCGGTCTCGTGATTAACATTCAGCGCCGAGACCAGGAGGGAACTGCCGACACCCTCTACACCATCATCGAGAACTCCTACCTCCCTAACTCCATATCCGACAAGTACGAATCGGAGCAGCGCAGCCTCTCACCCGAACTCGAGGATCGCTTCGGCATCCAGCTTAATCGGGCATTGTTCGACGACATTCGCCTGCACCACCTTGCCGTACCTCGAAGCCTCTGGCTGCAGTCGAAAGGGAACTCGCACGTGCAAGATATGGTTCTGTGGCTCTACTGCCGGTGCTACGCTGCCCGAAGCGAATCTGTGATTCCTTGGACATCCCTCGCTGACCAGTTCCCGCAGGATTCCAATAGCCGGCGGACCCGAGAACATGCACGTGAGGCCATTCGCGAGCTGCGTCTCCTTTGGCCAGGCTGCAAAGTAGAAGCGATTGCCGCCGGCATTTGGGTGGACCGAGCGACCCAGCCGCTGCTACCGGATGATCCGTCTAAGGGTCGCATCCGGCGCCTCACGTAGAGGTGAACTTCCCCGTACAAAGTCTGAAAGACTTCCATGTGAACTTCCACGTACGACCGCCGCCTCATGTAGAAGTGAACTTCCCCGTACGCCTGGGCCTCGATGTGAACTTCCCCGGACGAATCTCCACACGAATCTGTGGATTGATATTGCTCTATGTGAACTTCCCCGGACGCATACCGTGAACTTCCCAGGACACTTCTAAGAACTTCCACGTACAAACTTGTGAACCTCCCCGTATTTCCACAAGAACTTCCCCGTACGTCTTAATAGGAAGCAAGAGAAACCAAGAGAACTACATGAGACCTAGAACAGTAGCAGGAGAAAACCCTGTTGATCCTGTGGTTTTTGTGGATAACGACAGAATAAGCAACGACAAGACCTTTTCTGATGAAGATTAGGGGTCTCTAAACCGCATCGGTATAACCTCCGGAACCTAGGCTGGGAAGTAGAAAGCAGCCTAGACAGCGCTGGGAAACCACAGAGGCATCCAACACACCCCAAAACAAGCGTAGAGGCTGTGAGAGCGCGAAAGGGGAGTAGAGACATGCGCAGCGTACGCCAAGGTTCACATCTGGCGATTGAACGTTCACTCATTTCTGGCATTCAACCAGCGCAGCGCCATCGCCGGAGCGTCACGCGGCTCGAAATCGATCACCGTCTGTTCGTGTCTCTCGGCACAGCTCCAGAAGGCCGGCATGCGGACCGCACAACCTTCGTACGTTCCACTTTGACGTGACAGCTTGGGCCACGAGCTCACCAAGTGCTGGGCTTAGTAATGGTCCGCCCGGCCGCATCGAACAGAGTGGCAGGAAACTGACTGACCGCCATGTGGCAGATTGGACCTTCGGAGCGGATGTCCCGGGCAAATCGGGCCATCTTGCGCAATGTCACACTTGGAGCCGCCTTGATCTTCCGTCCGGTCCTGGCGCTGTTGCGCTTTGCGGTGTCGGGCGTCTGTGGGTTGAAGATCCCGACCGGCAGGTTGAGCTCTTTGTTGATAATCCGTACAGGTTCTGCGAGATCCGAGTCGTTGGTGATAATGACGAGCTGGTCGCAGTCCTTGCGGAAGGCGTCCACCAGCATGTATGTCGCGATATTCACATCGGAACCCTTTTCTTCCATTTTGAGCACGCTGGCGAAACGTGGGCCGTTAGGAGGAGGCGCTGCCAGGCGCATGGACACGGTGCTCTGGAGGTAGTGGCCATAGTGAACCGTCAAATTCGGCAGTGTCTCTAAAGCGCGGATGTACATCTCCTGCCTTTGCCGAGTGTGAGGGTCTGCTGGAGTCGCGCTCACTAGCGCTGTGAAGTAACGGATTCGCCCGATTTGAATGCCGGGGAGTACCGCGACGCAGAGTTTTGCCAAATCAACCCATTTGAAAGATGTGTACTTCGCCGCTCCGTAGTAGAGATTAAAACCGTCCACATAAACATTAGTGCGGGGAGAGGCGACAGCGATCGCGGATGAGGGAGAAGCAGATGTTGTCATGAGCAAAAGCAAAGCCGCCCGGAGGCGGCTCGCACCCTATCTCCGAAGATCAAGGGGGGATCTATCTAGAGCATACCCCTGTTTACCGCTAAGTTCAATCAGAAACCCTATGTTACCGGCTTTTGAGGAGCGCCGATAATCCCCCGTCCTCGTCTGCAAATGGGTTGGCGAGGCACATAAGACCCACGGGTAAACTCGATTCGCCATGCAAATCGAGGAGGGTATCTCCAGCTCACCAATGAAATTAACTTGCCCGCGCTGGAGGGGGATGGCGTCCAGAGAAAATAGCCAACACCCCGGTCTGGCCGAGGATCGTTGGCGCGCCATACCCGATTTCAGCGGGAGGAGGAACTCCTTCCGTCTGCGGCCCGTGCCGGTCCTCCGCTACCCACCTCTGCGGGCCCGTTCCTGCCCGCAACGCCGGCCCTAAAAGCAACAGCAAAAGCCATCTTCCTGCGCTCCGCGCCCGGCGAGGCAACCAAGCCTTCCTGAGGGACTCCGTCCCTGGCGCGCGCAAGAGGCACCCTAATCTTCCGCGCTCCCACCCCAGCGGACAACGAACGTCCGCCGGGGACCCCGATTCGCTTGTGCAGACCTCCGCTTCGCTCCGCCCCCTCCACTCCGCTGCCGCTCCGTTCCGAGGGTAGGGAACCCACCTCTTGCACTTGCCGCCCCTGCTGGCGTGGGCCAGGGCCAAGGCGTGTTTGTGAGCAAACACAGCACAGCCATTCAAAAACGGAGGAACCACCCCATGCGCAGCAACGCCACTGCTACCAACGTCAGCACCGCCCCTTCCACCCCCAAGGCTCAGACAGCCAAGGAGCTCATCGCCGCCAACGTCAAGCTCCTGATCGAGCAGCTTGAGGCCGGACATTCGGAAGGCCTCACCGCCTACCTCACGGCGATGGGACGATTCCGCAACTACAGCTTCGGCAACATTCTTGAGATCGCACGGCAGAAGCCGGACACCACCCGCGTTGCCGGCCTCTACGCGTGGAACCAGCTTGGCCGCAAGGTGTTGAAGGGGCAGAAGGGCATCCGCATCCTCGCTCCGGTGATCGGCATCCGGCGCAAGAAGGACACCGAGGCTGAGAAGGACATCACCCAGGAGAACCTGCCGGTGCTTGTCGGCTTCCGTTCGGCTTACGTGTTCGATGTCAGCCAGACGGAAGGCGCAACCCTTCCCGAACTCGCGGAGCGGGTCAAGGGTACGGGCGGCGAGTACCGCGAACGTCTGATCGACTTCACCACCGCGCAGGGCATCGAGCTTGAGTTCAAGGAGTCGATCGCGCCCGCACTGGGCATGAGCTACGGCGGACGCATCGCCATCCTCCCCGGACAGGCCGCAGCCGAGGAGTTCAGCGCCTTGGTTCACGAGCTTGCGCACGAGATGCTGCACAAAGCCGAGCGCAGGACGGCAACAACGAAGGTTGTGCGGGAGACCGAAGCCGAGGCCATCGCCTTTGTGGTGTCGCAAACCATAGGCCTTGACGCCGGACGCGCGTCAGCCGACTACATCCACCTCTACCACGGCAACGCCGCACTTCTGGCCGAGAGCTTGGAAGTGATTCAACGGACCTCCGCCGTAATCCTCTCCGCCATCGAGAACCCCGCCCCAGCAGCCAACACCGAGGCACAACCCGAGGCTCTGGCCAAGGCCAGCTAACCCCTTCTTTCCGGGGCGGACGGTCTCATACCGTCCGCTCAGACGCCCCCCGTACGGCCAAACTGCTCAAGGAGAGCAACCATGAACACCCAGACTGTCAGCGAATACCGCAATGTCCCCCTCGCCATCCTCACCGAGTCCACCACCAACCCGCGCCGCATCTTCGAGGATGCCGCCTTGAAAGAGCTTGCCGAGAGCATCCGCGTTCAGGGCGTCCTCTCGCCCCTGCTCGTCAGGCCGAGAACCGATCAGGGCTTCGAGATCGTCGCCGGAGCGAGGCGTTACCGCGCCGCGCAGATAGCCGACGCCGCCACGGTTCCCGTCCGCATCGTCAGCCTGACCGACGCCGAGGCACTGGAGGCGCAGCTGATCGAAAACCTGCAACGCCGCGACGTGCATCCATTGGAGGAAGCGCAGGGCTTTCGGAACCTCCTGCAACTGGAAGAACCGAAGTACAGCATCGAGCAGATCGCCGCGAAGGTCGGCAAGACGCCCGCTTACGTTGCGCAACGGGTGCGCCTCACGGAACTGTCCGAACCCGTCATCGCAGCATTCTTCGCCGAGGAGATCGGCGTCGGACACGCCCTACTATTGGCAAAGCTGCAGCCCGCACAGCAGGAACAGGCACTCGCCAACTGCTTTCGCGAGGAGTGGAGCGGAGCCGGAGGGAAGCAGAAGCGCATCTTGCTTCCATTGCGGCATCTCCAGCACTGGATCGAGCACAACGTACTAATGCTGCTGAAACTGGCGCCGTTCAGCAAAAAGGATGCGCAGTTCGTCCCCGCCGCCGGAAGCTGTGTCGATTGCCCCAAGCGCACCGGGCACAACCGTCTGCTCTTCGCCGATGTGAGCGGGAATGGTGATGCCTGCACCGATCCCACCTGCTATGCCGCGAAGCTGGAGGCGCATGTTCAGGCCCAGATCGCGGCGAAGGCACAACTGGTGCAGATCAGTACCGCCTATGGCCAGCAGCCGGAGGAGAGCAAAGTTGTCTCTCGCAACAGGTACGTCGAGATCAGGGACGACAAACCCGACACCCCGGAGAAGGCGAAGTGGCCGGAGTTCAAGACCTGCAAACACACCACCGAAGCCATCATCGCGCACGGCATGGACAAGGGTCAGGTGCGAAAGGTCTGCACGGAGCCAAACTGCCTGATCCACCATCCGAAGAAACAGCCGTCGAAGGGCGATGCCAGCTACAAAGCGGAGCAGGAGAAGCGCCGCCGCGAAGAGGCACAAGCCAACGCCACCAGCATCCGTGTCCTCCATGCCGTCATCTCCGCCGTCCCCGTGCGGTTGATGAAGCGCGACCTGCTCTTTGTCGCCGAGCAATTGCTGCCGGCGCTCGACGACAAGCGGCTGGAGATGGTGGCCCGGAGCCGGGGGATCAAACCGAAGGAAGGGGAGTCAGCCGCCAAACTGCTGGCCGCCTTCCTCCGCAAAGCCGACGAGGGCGGGCTTGGCAGGGTGATCGTGGAGGTAGCGATCCTGCTCTCCGCACGGTCGCAGCCGGACGGGAGCAAAGTCCTCTGCGCAGCCGCCCAGACCTACCGGGTGGACACGGACGCAATCGCCCTCAAGGTCAAGCAGGAGTTCGCGACGAAAGAGAAAACCAAGAACGCGAAGGAGCTGCCCGGAGCCAGACGAGGGGAGGGGAAGCGAGTCGCGTAAAGCATCCGCTGAGCCGGGACCCTTCGCGGACCGGCTCAGCTTTTTGCTGTCCCACTTCCTAAGCTGAGGCAGGTGTGACCAGTTCTATCGGCGCGTCAGATCGCCGGAACTGTATGCAATGTACAGCTAAGAAGACGGACCGCTCCGGTCAGAAGGCCCGAAGCGGGGATGGAGAAGCAGAACCGCTGCTTAACATCGGATGGAAGAGATCGCAGCCTAAACGCTATTTCCTCATGCCAGAGCTATCCTTTGCTCATGAGATCAGTGGAGAGGCGTCCCCAGCGAGGAACATGCTTTGTCCGGGCACTGCTCGTCATGGTGTTTCTGAGTGCATGGAGCGGCGTCGTCTTCGGCGCGGATACGGCGGTTCAGCTCGTCCTCGACACGTCGGAGGCGGACCAGGCACTCCGAATTCTGGACAAACAGGCTGCCCACCAAGCCGTCGCGCCCGACGACTGGCATCAGCTCTTTGCAACGGTTCCGTACCAGTGGCTCCAAGCCAGGGAAGCGGCCATGGGACGCGCTTTCACGGATGAAGATTTCCAAAAATTCCTGCTCTCACCGGCAGCGCTGGCGAGGCAAAAAGAGTGGCAACAAACGCTTGCGGAGATGAAGCGTGCCGACATGCAATCGCTTGGAGTGGGCGTGCTCGCATGGCTGCCGGCCGGGGCCAGTATCCATGCTCGCGTCTTCCCCGAGATCAAACCGAAGACGAACAGTTTTGTATGGACGAAGCCGGGAAGCGGCCCCGCGATCTTTCTGTATCTTGAATGGGAGAGCCAGGCCAAGTTCGAGAACACGGTCGCGCACGAATGCCATCACATCGGACTCGACAGCCTGGAAGCGCAGCAGAAGGTGATTGAGGCGAGGTTGCCGGAGAACGTCAGGACGGCGATGAAATGGATGGGCGCCTTTGGGGAAGGCGAAGCCATGCTTGCCGCCGCCGGCTCGGTCGATCGTCACCCGCATTGGGAGGACGATGCACTCGCCCGGGCCAGGTGGGATGGCGACATGATGCACTTCAACTCGGATCTCGCAGTCGTGCAGCAGCTCCTCGTCGACATCCTGGACGGCAAGCTGAAAGATGACGCCGCCATCACCCAACGAGCCGCTCCGTTCTGGGGAGACGTGCAGGGCGCGTGGTACACCGTCGGCTATGAGATGGCTGCGCTGGTCGAACGCCAGTACGGACGGGAGGCGTTCAACCAATGTCTTCTTGATCCCCGGAAGCTGCTCACGATGTATAACCAGATCGCGCTGAAAGCGAACGCAGAAGGCGCGACTCTGGCCACCTGGTCGCCGGAATTGCTTGGTCGATTGAATGGCAACAGCTAAGCTACGACACCGCCACTTGAACACTCACTAAGCAGAATCCCAGAGTTGTAATGCTCGCTCCCGCGCATCATTCCTGAGACGCTCGACGTACCATTTGATCCCGGTGAGGGCGACGAGAAACCCGAGCAGGTAAAGCGCGTAGCCGTTCGGAACACTCGAGATCAAACCGTAGCGCAAGATTGATTCCCCGAGCATCCTCCAGCTGTGACCGACGACGCTCAGCGGCACGAGCAGAACGGCACAGAAGATCCAGACGGCGACACATGTTTTGAGACCAGCTTGCTTCTCCATAGACACCTCGTAGACTCCGCCCATAGGCTACGCTTGGGTGCTGTGCAGAAGCAGCAGATCGCCGCTCCGGTCACAAGGCCCGAAGCGGCGATGGAGACGCAACGCGCTGCTTTGCAGCGGAAGAAGTCCTGACACATCACCCCCAAATGGGTGCTGTGGCGCATACATCGCGTTTACGTCCGTGAACGTGAATGTATTCAGGGACTTAGCTTTAAGGCGTTTACGCAAGTAAACAGTCGTTCACGGACGTAAACGGGCCAGGCATTCTGCCGTAAACGCATTGCAGGACATGTACTTAGGCCGCAAGCGCGGTTTTGACGCCCTTGACGACGTTTGCGGCTCGGCATAGGGTGTGTGGCAAGGAACTTCCCCTTTTGAGCACCATCCCTCTGGTCCCGCCCGCCTCGTCTTCGAGCGGTTTGTCGCCTGACAACCGCGCCTCCTTCCGAACCAAAACCGTCGCCACGCGGCTCTCCGTGGAGGAGCTCGAAGCGGTAGAGTCGGCCGCCAAACAGAGCGGAAAAACATTGGCCGAGTGGCTCCGTGAGGTAGCATTGCGGGCGGCGCGGCCGAGCCCGGACGTGAACGAACTGCTGCTCGGCGAGCTCGCGGCGACCCGGTACCTGCTCCTGAATCTGTTCCACGCGAGCGCGAAAGCGGCGCAAAATAACGAACCGTTTCTGCCCGAGGCGGTGCTCAAGATCCGCGAGGCGGCCGACGCGCGGAAGCTCCTGACGGCCCGGAAGATGCTTCAAGAGTTCCGCTCCCCGGAGAACAAACCCGACACCAAGATCGGAGGCCCGCGATGAAGTGGCCGGTCTTTCTTATCGTCGCCATCGTGCTTGGAAGCTTCTTCTTCGCGGCGGGTTTCGGTCTTCTGCTCGAACCATTGCTGTACACGATGACACCCTTCGAGCGGTACTACGCGGGAGCGTATCTTCGGAGCACCTGGCACCGGAACGATCCGTCGGCGACGACCGAGGCGCGGCTGCTTTGGAAGGCGCGGCAGCTCCCAAGTCCAACCCCGAAGTCCAGGAAGACCGAGCCCAGGTTCGAGACCGAGTTCGCCACCGAGCGTGACGTGGAACTCCGCCCACTCGGTGAGCGGATCGGCAAGTATTCGCCCGAGCCATTCGCGCTGAGCGATGGGGCGAAGGCGCAAGGATGGATGTCGGTCTATCGCGGCCGTCCGCAAACCGTCCAGTCGGCCAAGCTCGAAGATCTCCTGCGGGAAGAGGTCTACGGCGGGGAACAGTTGTGGCGATTCTTCGTCCAGCCGGCGGCTGGAGCCGCCGGCCTGATCGTCGTTGCGTTCGCCTTCCGTCTCTGGCGGCGCAGGCTGCGGAAGCGGTATCCCTGGAGGACGGACCGGGAAGCGATGTGGCTCGCGGTGCGGAGCTGGTCCGTGGCTTCGGCCGGCCGGCTGTCCGAGGGACTGGAGTGGCGTCCGGTGCGCTTGCTTGAAGGCGGAAGACCCGAGACGCGGCGCGAACTGCCCGCGCCGGTTCCGCAGCCCGCCCCGGCCGCCTCCGCAACCGAGCCGCAACCTCCCCAGGCTTCGCAACCGGTCACCGTTTCGCCCGCCGTCCCGGCCCGCCGGGCGTATGTGTGGGACCAGTCCGAGGGGATCGACTAAGGTGGTCTCCATCTCTCCAAAGGCGCTCTCGGCGGGGCAGGCGCGGACGTACCACGCGCGGGAGTTCGCCTCCGAGAAGCAGAATTACTGGAGCCGCGACCAGCAGGGCCACAGCGAATGGCAGGGCAAGCTGTCGGCGCAGTGGGGACTTCAGGGGGCGGTTGGATCGGAGGAGTTCGCGCGGTTGAGCGAAGGCCAGCATCCTGTGACTGAGGCGCAGCTCGTCCGGCATTCCGTATCCAAGACCTACGAGGGCAAGAACGGCAGGGAAGTGACCTCGGTCGAGCATCGGGCCGGGTGGGATGCGACGTTCTCCGCGCCGAAGTCGGTCTCTGTGACGGCACTCGTGGGCGGCGATGATCGGGTCCGGGAGGCGCATCGGGAGAGTGTCCGGGTGGCAATTTCCGAGCTGGAGCGGTACACCCAGGCGCGGATCGGCAACGTCCGGGAGCCGGAGACGACGGGCAAGTTTGCTGCCGCGACCTTCGAGCATGACACCGCGCGGCCGGTCGACGGCTACGCCGCACCGCAGCTCCACACCCATGCCGTCATCTTCAATGTGACCGAGCGGGAGAACGGCCAGACGCGTTCGCTCCAGACTCACCAGCTCTACAGTTCGCAGACCTATGCAACCAAGGTTTATCAATCCGAGCTGGCCGTGCGGCTGAAGGGATTGGGCTACGAGATCGAGCGCGGGGAGTATGGCCAGCCGGAGATCAAGGGCTATACGAAGCAGTATCTGGAGGCGTCGAGCCCGCGCCGGGAGCAGATCAAAGACCACCTCCGCGCCGAGGGGCTCGACGGGCCAGCCGCGGCTCAGGTCGCAGCGCATCGGACCAGGGATTCCAAGGAGTTGCTGTCGCCCGACGAGGTGTTGCGGCAGCACCGGGATTTGGCCGAACGATTCGGCAACCAGGCTGACCGGGTAGTGGCTGAAGCCCAGCAGCGTATGCAGAAGTTCACCGTCGAACGCGACCAGGCACCGGAGCTGGCAGCCAGGCAGGGCGTGACCTATGCCCGCGATCATCTCTTCGAGCGTTCGGCGGTCGAGAGCGGGCGGTCGATCATGACGGCGGCGCTTGACCGGAGCATGGGAGAGGCAAACGTCGCCCAGGTGCGGCAGGAGTTCGACCGGAGAGCGCAGGCCGGAGAGTTCCGCACCGTCGACCACGGATCGAAGCATGAGGGCCGTCAATATACGACGGCCACCATGCTGAAGATGGAGCGCGAGATCCTCGCGCACGTCGAGAAAGGAAACCGGCGCGGCTACGATGACCCGATGCTGGTCTTGCCCGGGACGCGGATCGAGACCGAAGACCGGCATCCCCAGTTGAACGCGGCACAGCGGCAAGCCGTCGACGAGGTATTCCTGAGCCGGGAAAGAATCATCGGCCTGGATGGAGTTGCCGGGGCAGGGAAGACGACTACTCTTGCGGTTATTCGGGAGGGCGTCGAGCGAGACGGCATCAGGATTGAGGGTTTTGCGCCGACCAGCGGCGCGACGGCCAAGCTGGCCGAGGCGGGGATTGAGACTTCTACTTTGCAGAAGCATCTTGCCCGAGGCCAGCAAAGGGATACGGGCGAGCACCGGCTCTATGTAGTCGACGAGAGTTCCTTGACCTCTACCCGGCAGATGCATGAGTTCATGGGGCGCCTGCATCCGAACGACCGAGTTCTCCTGGTCGGTGACACCCGGCAGCATGAATCAGTCGAGGCCGGCCGTGTCTTTGCCCAGATGCAGGATGGCGGCATGAAAACGGTGAAGCTCGATGAGATCGTGCGCCAGAAAGACCCGGAGCTGAAGCAAACCGTCGAGCAGCTCGCGCAGGGCCAGGTAGGCGAGGCAATTGCTGGATTGGAGCGGCAGGGCCGTATCCATGAGGTGAAGGGCCACGTCCAGCGGATAGCCGCGATCGCAAAGGAATACGCCCGGTCGCCAGAGAGTACGCTGGTTGTTTCACCCGACAACCGCTCGCGCATGGAGATCAACCAGGCGATCCACGGTGAGCTGCAGGCCAGGGGCATCGTCGGCAGGGAAGAGAATCGGACCGAGGTGCTGGTGCCGCGTCAGGACCTCACCGGCGCAGATCGCATATGGGCGGCCAGGTACAACGCCGGCGACGTGCTCCTTTATAGTCGCAGCTCGCAGGAGACCGGCATCTCCAAAGGCGAGTATGCCCAGGTCAAAAGCGTGGACGCTCCGAACAACCGGCTAACGGTTGAGCTGGCGGACGGCACGGAGAGAACCTACGATCCACGCCGCCAGCAGGGCGTTTCGATCTACCGCGAACAGGAACGGGCGTTTTCAGTCGGAGACCGGGTGCAGCTCACCTCGCCATCGTCAGAGTTGAAGCTGGCGAACCGCGAGCTAGGGACGGTTAAGAGCATCGGAGAGAGCCGCATGACGCTCATGATGGACAGCGGCCGTTCCGTCGAGATCGATCCGGCGAAGCATCCGCACATCGACCACGGTTATGCCGTGACCAGCCATTCCAGCCAGGGACAGACCGCCGACCGGGTGCTGATCAACGTCGATACAGAGCTTGGAGCAAGAGACCTGCTCAACAACCGCATGGCCTACGTCGCCGTCTCGCGTGGAGCGCACGATGCGCAGCTCTTTACCAATGATCGGGAGCAGCTCGGGGCCGCGCTGGGGCATGATGTTTCGAAGCAGAGCGCCCATGTGCCAGAGCTGAAGCTAGAGCAGCCGATAGAACCGCAGCTGGAGATTGCACCCAAGCATGGGTACGGACTGGGACTCGGGATGTGATCCCATTTTTATTTTGGCGCCAGCGAGTAGAGACGAACCTCACCCAATTCAAAGCTGGCATAATGCAGACCGTCTGGAGACAAGGCAGCCCGTCCATTCTTTGGCAAAGCGCGGTCCACAATGGGTTTTGGAGACCGACGATCAAAGATCATCCAGTCGCCGGTCTCGCTGCAGCGCTTTCCAAAGTTCTCGCAGGATGCGCTTTCATTTGTGGCGAATGTGGCATAGCGGGACAGATCATCCGTTGCACTTACCACCGAGCCGCTGTACTCATGAGGAATCCATGGCAAGAGCTCGGTTGTCTGATCTTTCTTCCAGATCACCAGACGACCAGCTGGGCTCCCCCTTGGACCCGGTTCTCATCCGCTCGGTTCCGAGATAGCATCCTGCCACGTTATCGACCTCCGGCCGGTCAGATCAAGACCGTACCGGTCGACGGTGCCGCTGGCAGAGGCCTTGACTCGCCGATTGAACTCATCGTAGGCATACGAGGCGGTCGAAGCCCCGCTGACAGCGGCTGAGTTGTTCTCGGCGCTGTCAGATTAGCTAGCTCGGGCCGAGCAAACGCGACCCACAACCATCCGATTGGATGAGAAGGCTGGACGTCCCAC
>JAABUZ0100008436.1_pt1 | contig 12112 bp, 12 predicted proteins | sample 5562091 | NCBI WGS metagenome assembly JAABUZ01 (sample SAMN12813069, study PRJNA571459) | rock metagenome | isolation source: Antarctica rocks | place: Antarctica: Victoria Land, Linnaeus Terrace sud | collected 2015-12-21
TGAAAATCGACCGGTCCTTCGTCACCACGATGACCGAGGACCGCAGCAACACCCTGATCGTGCGCAGCGTCATCGCCCTCGGCCACGACCTCGGCCTCACGATCGTCGCCGAGGGCGTCGAAAACCAGCACACCCTCACCGCCCTCGCCGCCTACGGTTGCGACATCGCCCAGGGCTACCACCACGCCCGCCCCCTCCCCGCCGCCAGCTTCACCACCTGGTACACCAACCACCGCACCCCTCAACCGATGACCACCACCCAACACACCGAGCCGTGACCCGCACCCACCCGGCAACGAGCACCACCACCACACCACCACCACCCGCCGCAAGCCCGGCGAGCGTCAGCCGGGCGATCATCTTCCTGCTATCGATTCATCGCCCTTGCGGTCGGCGCCATCCCCAGCACTGTGCAAGGGCAAACGGGTCATCCTCGCTGCTCCTGGGCACCCCCGCCAGCTCCGCAGGCGACTAACGCCTGGGCAACTTACCGCCGCCTTTGCCGGTCAGCTGGCGGACGATGCGGCGAGGATCATCGAGGTTGCCGGCCAGACGCCCCATGGAGTGCGTCACCACGGTATCCCCCTCGCGGACGAAACCAAGCAGGGCCGCCAGCTGCGGGCGGTTCACGTCCTTGCCCGACGCACTGTCGGTGAACGTGCGATCGACGGCGATCCCGTCGAGCTGGCGGGCGGTGCTCTGGTCCAGGGTGCTCGCCCGGGTGTGGGCGATTCGTTGCCCGGTGATGATTCCCTCCCCCGCCGAATGTGTCAGGTTGGACTTTAAGAACCCTGGCGTCACGTACACGGCGAGCCGCTGCGCCGATTTCCCGGGGGTACTTCGCTGGCGACGACTGCGCCTCCGCGCGGTTATCGGCTCCGTGCCGAACCGGGTTGACCGGCGGCGCGTTCAGAGGCCGAACGCCGAGCGCAGCGAGGCAGCCGCCGCGGCCGCGCCGAGCGGTGGCGTCCCGGAGACCTCCGCGAGGTAGCGAGACAGTGAGTAGTGCGTGAGTCCCCCATCGACGCGCAGGTGCGCAATGTTCGGCGCGATGATGGTGGTGAGCACGGTGTTGGGGCCGGAGTCGGCATCGTCCTCGTCGAAGGTCACCACGATCGCGAGGTTGCCGGAGCGGTAATCGGGTCCGGCCATCAGCACCGGCAGCCATTGCCGCAGCCAGTTGTCCGCGGTGCCCAACGGGCAGTCGTGGCCGTCGTTGCACAGGTCCGGGATCAGCTCACCGACGGTCGGCAGCGCACCGGCGTCGATGTCGGTGCGGAGCGGACCGCCGGCTGTGGTGCCCGCCGGTACGTCGAAGCGTTGACAGTTGTCCCGGGCGGTCGGGTCGGCGAAGTAGGCCCAGGCGTTGTGCTTGACGGCGTAGCGGCCGGCGGGTTCCCGGCTGCATGGCGCGGGCATGGACTCGGCGTAGGTCTTGGCCGTGTGGCCGGCGGCGACGGCGTTGTCGAAGACATCCGCCTCGGTGATCGGGTGGCTGGCGGGGGCGTTGTCGTCGGTGATGCCGTAGGTGGAACCGCCGGTGATCGCCAGGTAGTTCGGCAGCGACGGATGGGCCACGGCCCGGTAGTCGGTGCTCTGCCCGTACGCGTCGGCCAGCGCCGCCAGGTACGGCATCTGCCGCACCGCGGAGCTCGCCGAGTGGTTCTCCTCCACCACCACGAGCACCTTGCTGGGACGCACCCCCGCGGTGGCCGGCGGCAGCGCCGCCACCGGTGCGGCGGGCGGGTCCGGTGTGCCGCAGGCCGCTACCACCACCACGATGGCTGCCATCCCTGCGGTTATCCGGGCATAACCACTGTGCAGGCCCCTGCGCGACATTCCGAGCAGACCCCAACGCCAGGCCGTCACTGACCGATCAACCCCAGCGGCGCGGCGAAAGCGGCGTCGGCCTGACCCCTGGACAGTGCGCCGGTAGCCACCAGCCGGTCCAGCAGCAGCGGTACAGGTCCGGGCGAGCAGCGCGGGCTGAGTCTGTGTTGTCATCCCATGGTCATGCCGTTGCTGGTGATCGTGATGTGTTGACCGGGGTGGATGAGGTCGGGGTTGTCCCCGAGCACCGCCTTGTTGGCCTCGTACAGCGCACCGTAGCCATGGAGGTGGAACCACCAGGCGATCTTGCTCAAGTTGTCGCCGGGCACGACTGTGTAGGTGAGGGGCACGAGGCTCGGGCCGGTGGGCGGGGACACCGCCGTCATCGGCACCGGGGTCGCCGGGGTCGCCGGGGTCGCCGGGGTCGCTGGGGTCGTTGGTGGGGGACTCGGGGATGCCGTCGGTGTGGGGACGGCGCTAGGGGGCACGCCCGCGGTTGCCGCCACTGCGGGTGGGGCAGCCCTGGGGGTCAAGGTGGTGGTGGCGGCGTCGGTGACCAGACTGAACACCCCGGCGGCGAATGTCGCCGCCACCGCCACCGCGAGGACGCTCCTCGTCGGGAAGGCACGGAGAGCCTGGTCACGGCGGGATGCGACGCCGGGCAGCGCCAACCATCGGCGGTGGGGGCGGCGGTGTCGGGGGGTGCTCCGCGGGTGGTGGCGGAGTCCGATCGCCGCCAACCCGGTGGGTGGTGGACTCTTTGCCGGGGCAGTGGGTGTGTGCGTGAGTTCGCGCAGGACGTCCGCGACCTCGGCGGCCGTGGGCCGGTCGGTGGAATCGGGGTGGGTCATGACGGACCGGCCCGACGATGCGCATCCGGTGTGTTCGGCGCACTGCCACACGTCGTGCGTGTCATCAGTCGCCTCCTGAGGGTGCTCCGCACCCGTCATGGTGTCTTCGCGGCCGGGGCACCGCCGGGTTCACCCGACGACCGATCTGACCATGCTCTTTTCCCACACCTTCGCGCGCCGGACTCCCCGGTGGCTTTCCCCCGGGGTGGTGTGTCGGCCTGCCGGGCGGCGGTCAGCCAGGTGCCGCCGACTGCCCCGACGTCCGCCGCGGGTTCGAGCAGTGGCTGGAGACCGGGGCCCGCGCGGGGGGTGACCCCGGCCGCTCCCTGCGCCCCGACCGGTGCACATCGGTCGGGGTGTTCAGGGCACCTGGCCCTGGGAGCCAGGGGAACTCAACCCCGGACCCCGAGCGCGCGGGAGGAACCAAGAAATGCTTCGCCGACCTAAGCACGAACGTCACGATCTGCCCGTCCAGACGATGAGCCTCGTGAACTCGGCCAAGCAGGGCTAGATAGGACAGCTGGCTGCGACGATGACCGCTGCGAGACCGGGAGCGGGCAGTTCTCCCGGTCTCGCAGCTCGTGTGGGTTTCGCCGACCCACGAGCACGACGGGGTGCCCTGTCGCGGCTCTTGGGTGGGCTGTGGCGCCTTGGTCGCAGCGAGGGCGCCCGGCGCAGGCGCGGCGAACGCGAGCGTATGTGACGACGCCGGCCTGAAGGACACCCTGACCTTCCTGGTGAGCCGGGAGGTGGCGCATCAGAAGATGTTCGAAGCGGCGCTGGACTCCCTGCCAGCGAACTTCCCCCCGGGCACCCTGCCCGTGGCGATGCTGCGTTCCACCGAGGCCCAGGTGAGCAACGCGCCGAGCGCGATGACCGGTTCAGGGCGCAGGCCGTTGTCGTAGGCCAGCCAGAACAGCAGGAACACCGCGGCCGCCGCCCCCCGGGCCGCGGTGGAGCACCGCACCCGCCGGCCCAGGCGGGGCAGCACCTCACGACTGATCAGCAACCAGCACAGAATGCTGGCCGCGAGCGTGGGCAGGCGGATCCACGGGCTCGCCGTGCTAATCCAGCTCATCACGCTGATCAGCTGGTAAGTCCAGCCGAACGGCGCCTCGGTGACATCCAGCCAGCGGAAGTAGTTGCCCATGTAGCCACTGCTCCGTGCGGCCCGGGCCATGGTGAGCAGGTAGCCGTCGTCGGGTGTGTTTGCCCCGATGAGGTACCAGACACCCAGCACGCCGACCACCACGACGTCGAGCCGGCGCAGCACCCACCAGCGCGCGGGCAGCGCTCGGACGTGTCTGCGTCCGTCGCCCCGTTCGAGCCGGTAGAGCGCCACCACGGAACCGAGTACGCACACCGCGCCGAGCAGCATCGCGGCCAGCTTCAGCGGTGTCGGACTGCTGGAGTAGCGATCGTTTATTTCGGCGGTGAGCGACAGCCCAGCGGGCGCCTGCCCCTGCAGGTCGCTGAACACCCCAACCACCTGCGGTCGCAGATCCCCCGGAATGGTGCGCGTGCTGCCCGGCAGCCCGGTCGTGGTGGAGGTGGCCGTGGCGAGGACGTGCACCGTGCAGCCGGGACTGTTAAGACTGCTCAGCGGCGCCGACAGCACCGGCTGCCCCCGCGACGTGACGTCCAGGCGGCCGTTGTTGGTCTGGACGAAGAGACCGAGCTCGGCGGAGGCCGGTGCCGCCGGAGGGACCGTGGCAACGAAAATCCGGTTCCCGGCTGGGCCGCTGGTGGCAACGGTGCAGGGCACCGCAAGATCCAGCCGCTGCGGAGCATAGGACACCAGCGGCGCGGTCACCCCGGTGAGCACGCCCCGCTGCGGCCACGCCAGCATGGCCGTGCTCTGCCGCACCGGCAGTAACGGGGTGGCCAAGGCCAGTAACACGCCGAGCAAACCCAAGCCCACGGCGAGCAGCTTGGCCCAGCGGGGGACACCGCCGTGCTGGGCCTGTGCGGCCGCCCGGCCGGGGGCCGCGACGGCAGTGAAAGACATCGGCGGGCACGCCTTTCAGACGGCGACGACAAACGGACCGACGGGGGTGGTGATGAAGGCCGGGTCGAAAACAGCGCCTCCGGGAAGAGACGTTTGGCTTTTAGACGGCCACCAGCAATTCTGATCTCTGCCGGCCCTCGCTAGGTCGGCTTTTGGACCTCGGGGTTTCTCGCTTTCTCGGCACCATTCTCGACCTCAATGTCGAGACCAGTGAGGTACCGGTAGACCCCGGCTGAGTAAATGTCGCGGATGCGGACGTTCTTGATGCCGGCTACCCGCAACTCCGGGCGCAGCCCCAACAGCTTGTCTCGTACCGACGATCGGACCCGCGTCCCGAACTGCTGTCCGGGCGCGATGCGCAGCGGCTGTGGCAGGTCGGAGACAATCTTCAGGATCTCGCCCATGTCCTCGGGGAGGCTGTCAAGGGCTAGGTCGATCATTCGCTCTCGGTAGACGCGCTGACCGAGCCGCTTGGTCTCGTCCCGCTCCCAGATGTTGAGCGCCATGATCAGCTGCGGCGCCAGTTCCAGGGTCCACTTGACCACGGTCTCCCCTGAAGCCTCCAATCGGCCTTCAGGTCCGGCCATCGGCCGTGCAGTTTGCCGGGTCCAGCATGCGTCAGCCGATGAGGACAGGGCTGTCGGCTCGGCGGCGCGTGGGTCGGGATCGACCGACGCCTGGACGGCTGGCCTGCCGGCTTGTACGGGCGCAGGCCCCGGAGAGTCCACCACCAGCTCGGCGGCGGGCACGAGGTTGTCCTCGGTCGATGCGCGCGCCAGCGAGTTCGTGCGGTTGACCAGATCTCCCGCGAGTGCGGCCATCCCTCCCCTGCCGTGGTGCGACCTTTCAGCCTTGGTGGTCGTTGTGTTCATCGAGCTGCAACCTCAAGTTCCTCGGCGCCAGTATCGGCGCCGCGTAGTCGGTCCGACATCTCGTCGGCGACGTCGCGGTAGATTCGGCCGATCTTGCGGGTGCTGTGCATTAGCGCGGTGGGCACGCCTGAGGCGGCGGCCTTCGAGGCGTAGCGGCTGAACGGGATGGTCGTCTCGAAGACGTGCAGGCCGGACTTGCGCATCTGGTCGGTGATGAAGTCGGCCTCCTCCCCCTCTACGACCTTGTTCAGCAGCACACCGAGCAGACGCAGATTTGGGTTGAGCGACGCCTTCACCTGCGCCACCTTGGCCGCGTAGACCTGGGTGGAGGCGAAGGACAGCGTCTGTGGCTCGGCTATGACGATCACGCCGTCGGAGGCCACCATCGCCACGACGGCCAGTCCCTCCACCTTGGGAGGGGTATCGATGTAGCAGAGGTCGTAGCGGTCCCCCACCGACTCCAACAGCTTGCGCAGCCGCTGCAACCCGGTGAGCGGGTCCATCGCGACGTCGTGCTCTGCTCGCACGAGCGCGCGCTCGTCGCCGGGCAGCAGGTCGACGCCGGGAGCGACGTTGCGGATTACCACATCATCGAACGCGGGCTTGGACTCGGCTGACTCGTTCAGCAGATCGCCGATGCTGCGGCCGGGGCCGGACGCGGTCTGCCGGAAGCTGAATGTGAGGTGGGACTGCGGGTCGAGGTCAACGGCGAGAACACGCATGCCGAATTCGCCGCTGACGGCCGCCAAATTGGCCGTCACCGTGGTCTTGCCGACGCCACCCTTCTGCTGTCCAGGGGTCACGACGTACATGGGCAGGCTCCTCTGTCGGATCGGTGATGGACGGTCCGGCCTCTCAGCGTATGGCCCGGGCGCCTGGCCGCCCGGGATGCTGAGCGGTCGTCGGCGTGTCGGTCAGGACGCCTGCACCCCCTCACGCATTGGTGTCCGCCCGGCTGGGTCTACGGCAGTTGGTCCGTCTTCCCGCTAGTGCGGGCGGGTGGGCGTCGGGGCGGCGGCCACCACGCATTCATGGATGGCCGGATGGACGCCGGGGCGCGTGTCCACTTTCATGTACGGGTGCACTCGAGCCCGCACGGACGTACGAAAGAGTGAATCCGAGTAACCGAGAATTCCCCGGCGTCTCGGCTTTACCAACTAGGGGAGGAGGGTCGAGCGTGCAGGTGCCCGCTCAGTCGAACGGATCAACTGGTTTTCGTGCGAGACTGGGAGTGTTCCGCCACACAGAGGAGGGGAGCGGTGAGCGTTGCCACGCATGGCGTCCTCGGCCACCCGGGGCCCTGGACGATGGCCGACGTCGAGGCGTTGCCCGACGCGGGCGATCACGCACGCTACGAGCTGCTCAGTCCCGGTGTGCTCACGGTGAGTCCGGCCCCCGGCACTGCCCATCAACGCGCCTCCCGACTGCTGGCCAACCTCCTCGACGAAGCCGCGCACGACTCCGGTGCCGATGTCGAGGTCCTCGAAGCCGTCAACGTCGAAATCCCCGGCGAGCGGCTGACCACCCCCGACATCGCCGTGGTGGACGGCCGTGTCGCCGACACCGACCCGGTGCGCTACCCGTCCTCGGCGGTACTGCTGGTGGTCGAGATCGTCTCGCCCGGTTCCCGGGCCACCGACCGTGCCATCAAACCCGACCTCTACGCCGAGGCCGGGATCCCGGTGTACTGGCGGCTGGAGCTCCAACCTGCCCCGCACCTGATCACCCACACCCTCGCCGGCGACCACTACGCGGCCGCGACCACGTTCCAGGCCGGCCAGCCAGGCGACCTGCCGGCCCCGTTCCCGGTGCGCCTGGACCCGGCCGATCTGGCCCGGCGCCGCGGGCCCGGGGGGCACTAACCGGGGCGAACCACCGCGAGTTTCTCTGCTGGTTATGTCATAAGGTAGGTTATCGGCACATGAATCTCGTTGCGGGGGAGGATCTTTCGGCACCAGCACAGGACCTCTGACAGTCGACAGTGTGGGCTATCGACGTAACACGCGCGCCGCGGACCTTTGGGTTCCTCGTTGTTCGCTAGCAGCAGAAGTTCCTCGTCCACGCGCTGCGAGCGGGCTTTGTTGCGTCGGCCTTGGCTGGTAGCACAGCGAGGACTGCACCGTCCGCGCCGCCAGAATCTGTGCTCGGTGCCCTCCTCGGGTCTCCGGAACAGGACGTGGCTCAGCACCGTGTTCTCGGCCATGATGGGCCGCACACCGGTGATGACTCGATGAGCACGGCAGGGGATGCAGCGATGGCCACTGACTACGACGCACCGCGCCGCGGTGAGGCCGACGCGGCGGTCGACGACTCCTTGGAGGTACTGCAGCAGGCGCACCAGCAGGCGCAGTCCCCGGTGCTAGATGTTGAGGAGCCGGACACCGCGGAAGGGTTCGAGCTGCCCGGGGCGGACCTGTCCGGCGAGGAGTTCTCGGTGCGGGTCGTGCCGAAGCAGGCCGATGAATTCACCTGCGCGTTCTGCTTCCTCGTCCACCACCGCCACCGCTACGCCGGTGAACGCGCAGGTCGACCCATCTGCCGGGACTGCGCGGACTGAGCAGGCACGCACCTGAGTCGCGACGGGCCAGCGCGGCACCGTACCCGCGGGTGCCCCAGCCGCTGAATCAGCAAGCAGGTCGCCACCCACGACACCGATCGGGTCACGCGTGTTCCCGACGGCATCCCCGCTGGAGGGCCCACCCTCTGCCGGGTCGACTGCGCCGTGCCGGGCGGCGGCTGGAGTTGCTCGGTCAGGGTCGCCCGCGTGGGTCAGGGCTTACCGGGTGCGGGGAATTGGTGGATGCGGTGTCGGGGACCCCGGTCTGGAGGGCCACGCGGTCGGCCAGGGCCACCAACCGGCGGATGCGCCCCGCGACGGTGTCCTTGCTCAGTGGTGGATCAGCGAGGCGGCCGAGCTCGCCCAGGGTGGCGTGCCGGTGGTGTAACCGCAGCGCACCGGCCGCGAGCAGGTGCTCCGGTGCCCGGTCACCGAGGACGTGCAGGGCCCGGTGCACCCGTGCAGCCGTGGCGTTCGCGGCGTGCGCGGTGCGTCGCAGGTTCGCGTCGTCGAGGGTGGCCGCCCGGTTCCCGGTGTCGCGGAGGTCCTGGCGGCGCATCCGGCGTTCCTGCCAACTCGCCCCGATCTCTGGCGCACCCATGGTGGCGAGCAGCCTCCTGATCGCCGCACCGTCGCGGACGATGACCCGCTGTTCCCCGTGGACCTCCCGTGCTTTGGCGGTGATCTCCAATCGCCGGGCCGCCTCCATTAGGCCCATCGCTGCCTCCGCCCCCGGACACCCGACCTCCAAAGCCGGAGGTGTGCCCGGCTCGGTGAGGGAACCCTGCGCCAGAAACGCCCCCCACCACACCGATGCGGCATCACACACCCGGTCGGTCACCGCCGGACCCGACAGCCCCCCCACCGGTCGCCCACCGGCGTCGATGAGCCCTAAGCGCCGTGCCAGTGCCGGCCCGTCGGTGACCACCCGCACCACATACCGCGGCCCGGTGCGCGATCCTCCCGAGGTGAGCACATGAACATCGCAGGGATAGCCATAGACCTCCCCCAAGGCCCTGCGGAGCCGCCGGGCCAAAGCGCCGGCATCCAACTCGGCCGCCACGACGACCCGCCCACCGACGAGGTGTAGTCCCCCGGCGAACCGCAACAACGCCGACACCTCGGCCCGTCGACAGCACAGCTTGGCGAGGCCGAGCCCACTCAACTCCGCCTTCACCGCCGCGGTCATCACCACACTGGCAGCCTCTCCACTGGGCCCGGAACCCCGTCGTCTCGGTGAGTCCTCAAATTGCGGGCGGCAGAGCGCTCAGCCGCTGGCGGGCCAGTCGTTGCCACAGTTCCGGCATCGCCCCGGCAGGCACGCTATCCAGATCGGTGCGGCACCGCTGGAGCACCGCGATGATCACCGGCAGCGGGTACATCGCGTGGAACGTGCGAAACACTCGTGCGGCAACATCCGCGTAGGACCGATCGTCACTCATGAGCCCTCACCTCGCCCCGAGTGTGCCACCGCCGTCAACACCCCCTCGTGCACAAACACGGGCAATCGCAACCCTCGAAAATGTCGGCGCGGTGCGGCTCACCCTGGCCCTTTTCCACACCCCTCGCGGGCGGGGCCGGACTGGTGGCGGCCAAGCATTCTCCGGACTCCTCAGGGGGTTAGGGCGAGTTCGGGGGCGCGGCGTTGGCCCGGGAAACCCGGCCTACTGGTCGGGGATGCGGGATAGCGTGGGCTTGGACGTGCTCGCCGGCTAGGTGTCGGGGAGTTGCCGGGTGAAGTGGCCGCAGCCCCTGCGGGGCGGCCGCTTCACCACCCGAGGGTGGGTGTCGCACGGGTGGCGGCTCCGTCGGCCGTGCGCATGTTGATGAGCGAGCCGCCCCACCTCACCGCTGGTACACCATGTGCGTGCGCGGTGGAGCTGGATGCGCGGCTGTATCTGCGTGATGAGATCACCACCCAGTTGTTGGTGACCCAGCTACGCCGCCCGGCGTAGCTGGGTCACCGGCCGCGTCGGGCCCGGGCTACAGCGGCGGCCCGGGCGGCGTGCTCCGCCCGGATCGCCGCGGCTTTGCGGTCCGCCCTCGCCCTTGTCGCCCCGGCTGCGACTTTCTGGGCCAGTTGGTGGCCGGGCCCGCTCAAATCGGCGTGGGCAGCGGTGCGTTGCTGGGCCGCGTGCGCCAGCTCCGCCGCGGCCTGTGCGCGCCGCGCCTGGGTGGCGGCGCGTTCTTGGTCGCGCCGGGCGAGTTCGAGGATGGTTGGGGAGAACGCTAGATCGTGGCGCTTGAGCAGCCACCGCACGAACGCCACTGGGCTGGCCGGTGCCGGGACCAGCCCGGTGCCGGTGGCCCAGTCGGTGATGATCGTGTTGAGGTCCTCGGGGTTCCACCCGTAGCGGGCTGGCTCGGCCAGGGCCCGCGCCCACCCCGCGGGGGTGTGGTGGCGTGCCCACGACGGTGTTCGGGCGTCCCTGAGCCACCGGGAGGCCAGCACCGCCCCCCGGGGGTCGGGCAGACAAAGCCTCGGCCGGCGTCTGGTTGTCGTGGAGTGCCGCGGAGCGGCTCCGCTGTCCACAGCTTTGTCTGTAATAACCCCTCTTCGAGGTGAATTTGCACGAGAAAAGAGACCCCTACGGGGATGGGGTGCCATCCGGGTTTGACCAGCGGAAACGATCCGCGTTCTATCCACAGGCGTCGGCGGGTGCAGCGCCCACACCGAGGCCCATCCCCGGGCCCGATCACCCACCCGCCACGACGCCATCCGCTCCGGATAGGTGCGCAGGCGGCCGCGGAAGACCTCCGTGGCCACCCCCAGCAGCCGCAGCGCCGTCCGGGCCCGCTGCACGGTGGACTCCCCCAGCCCGGTCCGTTGCCGGATTGTGGCCACCGTCAGGCGTGATCCCCGCCCGGTGTCGTACTCGGCGGCCTGGGCCATCACCAGCGCCACCCGCTTCACCGCCCGCAGCGAGACCCCCCCACCCCGGCTCGCGCGCAGCTCGGGCAACACCGTGGCGAGATAACCCCGGTAGTAGACATCCCGGACATGGATCTCCACCCACACCTGGGCACCCCCCCAACAGGCGATCCCCCCAAACGGATTATCACCGAACTCCAAGCGGACCTGGCAGAACCGCCGGCACGCCTGGTCCCGACCGCCCACCGCACGCAACAACGCCGGAGCGACCGCCGCACACTGATGCCCGCACACATGCCCGGCCACCGCCCTCGGCGCACGGGCACGACCACGCCGCGGCCGTGCACGGGAGCATCCTCGATACCGCGACACCGGCCGCGGTAAACAACCCGCAGCTGTGCGATCGCGGTACAAGCCCTCACGCGCGTCAGCGACACGCGGAACGGCCACATGATCCAGGTATGGACCGGATTCAGGGTAAGAGGTACCCTGAGAACTGCCTGCCACGGCAAGTTCCCTTCAGAGGGAGCACCTGGTTGTCGAGTTCCCGCCCGACGGCCCTAGTCGAATAGCCCGAGCCCACCCTTCCCGGGGTGGGTTTTCGGCGTTAGGGGGCTACCTGGTGCGCATGTGCAGTTGTCGGGTGCGGCTGATTAGCCGCTCACATCATTGCGGTTTGAGGTAGCACCTCCTGCCCAGTTGACGGGCGATGCTTACGTGGCCGACCGTCGCGGCCCCGCGGCTTGGCCGAGCCGAACATGCGCAGCTCAAACAGCTGTTGCTGTGACATGCCCGCCTCTATCGCCTCGTGCTGCAACTGTGCGCGTTCTGCATTGGTCATGCGGAACGTCATAGCAACCTCGCGTGTGCTGCTGCGGAGCTCTCCATACGCGTTGGCCACGGCTGTAGATCGTGCCGTGCGCAATCCAGATTCAGTGCTCGACACGCCGGTAGTCCTCAAAGGACATCCAGCAGATAGCGGATGCGCTCCCCAGTATTTCGCCGTGCGCGGGAGCCTGATCGTCCGCGACCCAATCCTGCGACGGACGCGGGAGGTCGTACTGTAAGAAAGTTCTCTACACACAAACTCACACTTTAGTGCATGTATTACATGCCCGCGAA
>JAABUZ0100008441.1_pt1 | contig 12101 bp, 10 predicted proteins | sample 5562091 | NCBI WGS metagenome assembly JAABUZ01 (sample SAMN12813069, study PRJNA571459) | rock metagenome | isolation source: Antarctica rocks | place: Antarctica: Victoria Land, Linnaeus Terrace sud | collected 2015-12-21
GATCGACCCGTTCGTCTCTGCCCATCGGGTCGAAGGACGGCCGCTCGCTCCTCCTCGCCGCCAGCACCCGCTCCCGCTGGACGAGGAGCACATCTCTGACGTGGCAGCAGTACTCCAACGGCGACCGCGTCTCTGGCCGGGGCCGGGCCCTCAGAACGGCCGCGTCGCGGTGGAGCAACCCGGCGAGGGTGCGAGCTCCGGCGACGACGTTCGAGGCGGCCTCGGGAGCACGGTCCAAGTGGTACTCGAATCCGCACGAGTCACACCGATCCACACGCAGACAATAGATGGCAGCCAGGCGCCGATCGAACCCTGTGGGCCCCGATCGGCGCTGCCCCAGACCGCTCCTTGCCTCAGGCTCACGGCGTAGGCCGGATCGCCGGGTCCACCGCGCATCCACGACGGATCAGAGGTGAGCTCGGGCGAAGTCGTCGCGGTGCGCAGTCCACCAGCGGCGCCACCGGTCGAGGCGTTCCATGCCACCCACGTCGTTCCACATGGCGATGAAGTTGGGGTCCCAGGCCTCGACCCTTCTACGGACGAACTCACCTGGTGATCGAGTCCTCCAGGACCCCCAGGAGGGCGCTGCGACCGGCGGCGTCAAGGCCGAGGGGTCGGCGACGAGTCGGAGGCGCGAACCCGAGGTGTCCCACCCAAGTCGGGCGGCGTTGACGTCATCGTCGAATCCCAAGCTCGCGAGGGGCCGCTACCGTAGGCCTGTGAGCAGCCAGCGAGTGCCCGATGGGGTGGTGCACATGCTGCCGGCAGACCTGCGCCATGCGCTGATAGCCAACACCACGGCGCTCGGCGCCTGGAAGGACATCACGCCTCTGGCTCGCAACGAGTTCATCTGCTGGGTCGAGGACGCCAAGCAGGAGACGACCCGAGCACGTCGCATTCGCCGGACCCAGGAGGAGCTGGAGGAGGGCCAGCGTCGGCCCTGCTGCTGGCCAGGGTGCAAGCACCGAGAGCGCACCGGCAGGTAAGGGCGGACGTGAGCGTCCGTCAACCGTCCCGAGGAAGGTGAGGCCGGTCGAAGCGCTGTCCACAGCTCGCGCTTCCCGCGCCGGGTCGGGGCCGGCCATCACGCCGCCGCAAGCGACGGTCCTGCGCTCCATCTCGCCGTGCACCGAGAGCCCCGAAGGTGCGCCACAATCCGCCGAAGGGTATCCCCTGTCTCCGCTGGTACCGCATCTCTGATCGCCGGCCCCGGGTCACCTCAATCGCGGCCGCCAAGTTGGCTCAGCGGTATTTCAGGGGCGCTGCCCGAGTCCACACCGGCGACTCCGACTTCGCGAGAATCTCAGCGTGGTCATCAGGCCCGCCGCAGGGGCAGACGCTCGCTCGATCGCACCGATCCTGAACGCGTTCGTCTCGACGACGACGATCGAGTGGACCGAGACACCTCAAGCCGAGGACAGGATCTTGGAGTGGCTCGAAGAACACGACACAGTTCTGGTGGTCGAGGACCAAGGCGAGGTCGTGGGCGTCGCCGCGTCTGGGTGGTTCCGCGACATCGTGAGGCGGCCGGGCTACCGGTTCACCGTCGAGAACACGATCCACGTGCGGGAGGACCGATGGCGTTCAGGTGTCGGTCGGAAGCTCATGGGTGCACTCATCGACGCCGCCCGGGCGAGCGGCAAGCACACGATGGTCGCCGCCATCGATGGTGCGAACGAGGCATCGATCCGGTTCCACGAACGGCTCGGCTTCGTGGAGGTGGCTCGCATGCCAGAACTCGGCGCGAAGCTCGGTCGGTGGCAAGACCTCGTCCTGCTCCAACTCCGTCTCGACGACCGGAGCGCACCGGGCACGGCTGAGAGGCTGCTAGTCGTCCGACCGACGAGGTTCGATCGCCGGGTTGACGAGCTCCTGAGCCGGTCAAGGGAGACGGATCAGGCGAGGTGCTCGTGCGCGGCAAGCGTGATGGGCACACCACCTTTTGGGCGCGAAGGTGGCCACGCCGGCCGGCCGGGCCGTCGGACGATCGAGTTGCCAGGCGACTCGCTGTGCTCGGCGAACGGCCAGAACCTGGAGCTCGAGGGTGGCCAGGGCAGAGCCAATACATTTGCGGTAGCCGCAGCCGAACGGCACGAAGCTGTATGGAACTGGTTCTCCGGTGGCCCACCGCTCGGGCCGGAACCGGTCGGGGTCTCCCCAGACCATTCCACGTGATCGGAGCCTCATCGGTGGTCGCCCTTGGCGCGGTCATCGTCCATGTTGGCGAGCTACTCCCGGCGCCGGCTACGGCTGGGCGCGCGCCCGGCCGCCCGCTCAGCCTCTTCGATCTGCCTTTCGCACCCGCGTCGCCGATGGCCGGAGCGCGCTCCCCTGCGCTGACGGCTACCGGTGTAGACCGGGCGGCATGCCCAACCGCCTCTGTGACCTGCTGGGTGTGGGCGTCCCCATCCTTCAGGCGCCAATGACCTACATCGCCAACGCAACGCTGGCCGCCGCCGTGTCAGACGCCGGGGGGCTTGGGATCATCGAGACGGCGTCTCCCGCCGGACGAGCAGACCTCACCCGGGTCCGAGAGCTGACCGACCGACCGGTCGGCGCCAACGTTGCGCTGGTCATGATGCGGGACCCGGCGATCGTCGACGTGCTCGTCGACGCCGGCATCCGGTTCGTCACGACGTCCGCTGGCGACCCTGCAGTCTTTACGGACCTACTGCACCAGGCCGGCATCACGGTGTTCCACGTCGTCGGATCGCTACGCGCCGCACTGAAGGCAGACGCAGCGGGCGTCGACGGACTGGTGGTCGAGGGCGTCGAGGGCGGCGGGTTCAAGAGCGCCACCGGCGCCTCGACGATGGTCGTCCTCCCCCTCGTCACCTCACGGGTCGACCTGCCTGTCGTGGCCGCCGGCGGTATCTGCGACGCTCGCTCCATGGCGGCGGCGATGGTGCTCGGGGCCGACGGGGTGCAGCTCGGCACCCGGATGCTGGCCAGCGCTGAGTCACCCGTGCATGACAACTTCAAGCAAGCCGTGGTGGACGCCAGCGAGATGGACACCTTGCTGGTGTCGTCGCCGGGGATGCCGACAATGCGAGTGATCCGCACGACGGCCAGTGAGGCGGCACACCTTGGGCGCGACCCTGGAGGGGGCCTGGCACGGGTGCGCGACCTCTACTTCAACGGCGAGATGGACGCCGCTCTCGCCAACACCGGTCAGGTGGCCGGCCGCATCGGCTCGGTCCGCCTCGTTGCCGACATCATCGACGAGATGTGGACCGGCTGCCTGGCCGCGCTCGAGGACGGGCGCCGGCGCCTCGTCTGACCTGCGAGGGCCTGGACAGCCCCAAGGGCCTGGACAGCTCCGGCCGCCGGGACAACGACGACTCGTAGCCAGTTGGCGGATCGGGTCTCACACACATGGACGGCTCAATCTGGACGACCCCGAGCCATTGCCGGGGATTGCGCTGATCGACAACTATCTGGCAGGCACGAGCGCTCGCACACGCTTCAGATCCGGAGATCGAGGCTCGTCTATGCCCGTTGGTCGAGCAATGCCGTCTCGCGAGGCGCGCGCTCATCGACCTGTCAAGGACGTCGAGGTCGGCGCCGTGCTGGACTTCGGGGACGAGTCCCAAGTGGTAGGCGCATGCAGATCTCACCCGCAGCCTCGGCGACTGTTTGCGTGGCACCCCCTGCCGGGCAGCCGCCGGTCCAGTCCTGGTCCACTAGGGCTCGCTCCCCTTGGGCGCGACGGCGCCGCTCTGCGCCTGCCCGGTCTCGCCGCTCCCCGCAACTGCTCGGAGCAAGGCAGCCCGAGCGTCTACATCAAGGAGGAGCGGAACCGGGCCCCCCTCACTGATACTGCTGCTTTGCGGCGAGCACGTGGAGTTTGCTCATGATCCGACTGGGTACCGACAAATCGCTGAGGTGAAGGTCGAGTAAATGGGCGGCCCATGGGCCGGCAGGCCGAACTCGGTAGGCAAGCCCGTACCCTACGAAAGAGAGATCCGATGTCGATGCAAGAGAATAATGACCTCACCGAGCGCGTCCACGCCCTCGAGACCGCCCAAGCCGTCCAGGTCGCAACCCAGGCCGGGGCATCTGCGACCACTGCTGCCACTCATGCTGGCACATGGTCAACGATGGTCGCCGGCTCCGCCGGCCTCGTCGCCGGGATCTTCCTGGGCATGGCGATCGCCAAGGCCTGAGGGTCTCGATCGAGGGATCACGTAGGCCTGAAAGGCAGAGTCCAGTCGCGCCCCAGTCGCGTAGCTGAGCCAGCCGTCTCCAGCAGACCCCATCCGGGCCCGGGTAAGTGCCAAGGGATTGGCGTGCAACTCGCAGCGATCAGCTGCGGGCTGCGCGTCGATGCCCTCGACGTCGCAGTGGCCGTCCGGAAGAGGAACGCCGCTCGGTCGGGGGTCGGTTGGGCCAGTCCGGGCGTCCGCCCCGGCTCACCGCCCTTGGCGACACCGGCCGGATCACGGCGCCGCGAGGTCACCACCCCAGATCCCGCCTCCCGGGACCACCGCCCCCGGCGCAACGCCCCGCAGTCACGCCCCCCGGCGTCACAGCCTCCAGACCTTCGCAGCGTTGCCCGACAGGATCGCCTCGCGCTCGTGGGATGGGACCCCTTCGAATGACCGCTCAATGAGCGCCCGTGAGTCGGGCCAACTCGTGACCGGGTGCGGGTAGTCCGTCGACCAGCAGATGTTGTCCACGCCGATCCGGTGGCGCAGAAGGGAGATGGCGTCGGGCTCGTCGATGTAGGTGAGCCAGATGTTGCGGTGGAAGTAGGTGCTCGGCAGCTCGGTGATCGCCGGGAACTTGTAGCCCTGGCGCCTGACCATGTCGTCGATGAGCTCGAGGTACCAGGCGACCCACCCGAGCCCCGGCTCGACGAACACGACCTTGAGGCCGGGGAAGCGCTCGAGCGTCCCGGTCAGGATCCACATGCCGAACGCCTCCGCGGTCGACAGCGCCGTCATCGGGACCATGACACCCTTCTGCGGCGTCGGGTCGCGACGGGTGAGGTCGTCAAGGTTGGTGTTGAGCCCGATATGGCAGCAGATGGGCAGCCCCGTCTCCTGGACCGCTGCCCACAGGGGGCTGTAGCGCTCGTCGAAGTAGTCGGGGAGCCCGAGCTCGGTCGGGAAGACGGGCAGCTGCAGGGACCTGCCACCGCTGCCGACGACCCGCTGCACCTCCTCGACGGCGGTGTCGATGTCGCCGATCGGGACCTGGTAGGACACGATGAGGCGCTCGGGGTCAGCGGACGCGTAGTCGCTCAGCACGTCGTTGAACGCTCGGGTCGCCTCGGCGGTGCCCTCCTTCATGTCACCGAGGTACCGGAAGGCGCTCACCTCGGAGTACACGACCTCGGCGTCGACGCCGTCGGTCTCCATGTCTGCGAGCCGCTCGGGCCCGCTGTGATAGCCGGGCCGGGTGAAGGCGGCGTGGGGGTTCTGCCGCATCGCCTCGGTGTTGGCCCGCCCTGCGCCCATCGCGCTCATCCGAACGGCGAACGCCTGCTGGGCGTCGTCATAGGCAGCGTGCAGCCCTGTGGCCAGGTGCTCCTTCACCTGGTCATGGGAGATGCTCACGTGGGAGTCCGCAGAGATCAGACGCTCGGGCATGGTCGCTCCTGTTGTTGTCGGCGGGTCAGGCTGTGTCGAGGACGAGACCACTGCGCCCAGCGCTCACCAGGGCCCGCTCGGCCCCCGGCACCTGGTTGGGCGCGGTGCCACGCAGCTGGCGGACGGCCTCGACGATGTTGTTCATGCCGTGGATGTAGCCCTCACCGAGGAGGCCCCCGTTGGTGTTGACGGGGATGGCACCACCCCGCCCGATCGCCCCGCTGGCGATGAAGTCGCGCGCCTCTCCCGGGCCGCAGTAGCCGAGGGCCTCGAGCTGCATGAACACGATCGGACTGAAGTTCTCGTAGAGCAGGGCGACGTCCATGTCCCAGGGGCCGTAGCCGGACTGGTCCCAAAGGTCGCGCGCCAGTGCCTGGCCCTCCACGAAGCTGGTCAGGTCAGGGTGGTAGTAGTTGAACATCTCGTGGCCGCCTTGGAGGTGTGACGCCCCGGCCGCCGCGACACGGGCGGCGCGATGCGGGAGATCGGTGGCACGGTCCGACCGGGTGACGACGAGCGCCACACCGCCGTCGCTCTCCTGGCAGCAGTCGAGCAGGCGCAGCAGCGGCTCCACGATCCAGCGCGACGCCTGGTGCTCGGCGAGGGTGATCGGCCGTTCGTAGTACCAGGCGTTGGGGTTGGTCGCCGCGTACTCCCGGGCGACGACGCTGTAGAGGCCGAAGTCGGCGTTGGTCAGCCCGTAGCGGTGCATGTACCGCTGGAACGTGAGCCCATAGATCTTGGCCGGGGTGTCGAGCCCGAACGGGAGGTAGAGGTCCCAGGCCGGGTCGGGCGGCCGGGGGTTGGGCTGGCCAAAACGGTGGCGGGACCGTTCGTTGAACGCCCGCCAGACGAGCACGGCCTGGGCCTGGCCCGCGACCACCGCCGCAGCGGCGTGCTGGACCGTGGCGCACGCGCCACCTCCCCCTCCCGGGGTGCGCGAGCTGAACCGCAGCTGTGGGATGCCCAGGTTCGAGATGACCGCAAGCTCGTCGTTCCTGTCGAGCGCGAAGGTCACCGATCCGTCGATGTCCGCCGGCGTCAGCCCGGCATCGCCGATCGCCGCCCGCGAGGCCTCCACCGCCAGCCGCATCGGGCTGCGTCCCGAGTCCTTCGAGAACTCGGTGTGGCCGAGCCCGGCGATGACCGCATCCATCAACGGCCCCCGACGAGGCGGAACTGCGGGAGCGCCACACCGTCGACCTCGGCAAAGCAGACCTCGACCGGTGCGTCGTTGGTGATCTCCTGCCACGGAGTGCCCACAAGGTTGGCCACGATCCGGGTGGACTCCTCCAGGTCGACAAGGACCACGACGCGCGGCTCGGCGTCGGGCTCGGTCGGATGGTGCGACAGGACCCACGAGTGGATCGTGCCCCGCCCGGAGGACTCGACGGTGCCCCACTCGAGCGACCCGCACTGCGGGCACATCGGCCCGGGCGGGTGGCGCAGCTCGGTGCACATGGCGCAGCGCTGGACCAGCAGCCGGCCCTCTCGCACCCCGTCCCAGAAGAAGCGGCTGTCGTCGTCGGTGACCGGAGGCACGACCCGAGGCACTGTCAGTTCCTACCACCATCTGGGCCACCGTCCACCGTCCACCGTCGACCTGCCACCTGCACCTGCCACCTGCCCAGACCGCCTGTCATGGGCCGCTGGCGTCGAGCACCACCCCCGACGACACAAGGCCGTCGACCTGGTCGTCGCTGTAGCCGAGCTCGCGCAGGATCTCACGGGAGTGCTCGCCGCATGCGCACGGGCCGCGCTGGACCACGCCGGGCGTGGCCGAGAAGTCGATGAGCACTCCGGGGTCCTCGAACCGGCCCACGTTGCGAGCATGGGTGGTCGCCACCCACCCGCGAGCGGCCGCCTCCGGGTCGTCGAACAACTCCCGGCAGAAGGCCTCGTTGACGATCTCGACGGGGACGCCAGCATCGTCGAGCACCCTGAAGGCGTCGGTCGCGGACCGGGCGGCGAGCTCGGCCGCCAGCCCGGCGGGGTCGTCGTCGGCGACGCCCAGGGTGTCGTGGAGCCGACGACGGTCGCCGTCGGTGACGGCCGCCACGAAGACCCACCCGTCGTCGACCTCGTAGAGCCGGTAGTACGGGGACAGGCCGTACTGGTCACGGTCGACGTGTGCCCACTCACCGGGGGTCCCATCAGCGTGGACCCACGCGTAGGAGGTGTTGAGGAGGCAGGCGTTCACGATCGAGGTGCTCACCGCCTGGCCCCGGCCTGTGCGGTCGCGGTGGTAGAGAGCCAAGGTCACGGCGATGGCGGCCAGTAGGGCGTTGCCGGTGTCACCCATCCCGCTGCGGCTCCAGATCGGTGGGTTGCCGGTGTCGCAGGCGCCGTCCTCCCACTCCGTGCCGCACAGGGCGTTGGCGGTCTGGTCGGTGCCGGGAAGATCGGACCTCGGGCCCTTCTCGTAGCCGCGGGTGTTGCAGAACACCAGGCCCGGGTGCCGCGCATGCAACGAGTCATAGTCGATCCCGAGGCGGGCCGCCGCCCCTGGCCGCCAGTTGGTCGCCACCACGTCGGCGCCATCGATCAAGGCGTTGAGGACCTCACGGCCGCGAGCGTCCTTGAGGTTCAAGGCGATGCTGCGCTTGCCCCTGTTGGTGCCTAGGCCCATGTGGGTCCCCGCCCAGAAGGTGTCATGGAGTGCGTGCACCTTGATGACCTCGGCGCCCAGGTCGGCGAGCATCCTCGGCCCGAACGGCCCGGCGACGCCCAGGCCCAGGTCGATCACCCGGACGCCGTGGAGCGGGGCCCGCAGCGGCGCCGTCGGTCCCGGCGCCCCCACGTCGCTGCTCGCGCCCGCTCCCGGGTCGGGGAGGGCGCCCGACGCAGGGCCCACCCCTGAGCGCGCCGGGAGGTCACCCCGCTCGGGGACGGGCGGCGGCGATGTGCGGACCCCGCCCGGCGTCTCGGAGAACTCCAAGACGTTGCCGACGTGGCGGATGCGCCCGTGGGCGGGGTGATCAACCTCGACGACGCAGCCGTCGGCGAGGAACGACGGATCGGCGAGGGCCTCGGCCGGGCTGCGGACGGGGGCGACACCCATACCGGACTGCTCGGCGACACGGGCCCACTCCTGCGCCCCGAACCGCCCGAAGGCGTCTGCGAGCTCGGCGTAGAGGAGATGGCCGACGAGCAGGTCCTCGGCCTCCATGCCGATCCTGTCGGGGTCGTCGCGGTAGTTGTGGCCCATATCGGGCACGCGCAGCTGGTCACCCTCCGAGACGGTCCTGACCCAGTTGGGGCGCACGGTCCAGTGATGGGCCCACCGGCCGTCTGCGCACTCGAACAGGCCCTCGATCGCGCGGGAGTCCAGTGGCCACATCCAGTACAGCTGGGCGTCGGGGTCCTCCACGCGCTGCCAGTTGAGCGAGACGGCGGCCAGGGCGCCCTGCAGCAGCGACGTCTCGACCCACTGGCCGACGCCCGTAGCCTCGCGGGCGCGCAAGGCGGCGCTGATCCCGAGTGTGGCCAGCAGCGTCGCCCCTAGGCTCGGCCACGTCGAGCGGGGCATCACGGGGCCCTGACGCTCGGCCCCACGGACCATGCCCTCTGGTGGGCCGAGCTCGGGATGCGGGCCGGGACGCCCACAGATGTACTCCATCGGGGTCCCTGGGCGCCCCCGGTGGTCGTGGACCAGCCCGGTGCGGGCGGCGACGAGGGCGTCGTAGGCGGGGCGGTCGCTGTGGCGGTTGTCCCGCCCGTACCCGGTGATCGAGCAGTACACGAGGCGGGGGTTGGCCGCCGCCAGCGTCGCGTGGTCGATGCCAAGGCGCTGCGTCGTGCCCGGGGCAAAGGACTCGACAACCACATCAGCGCCAGCCACGGCCCCGAGAAAGTCGTCTCGCTGCGCCCTGTCGCCAAGGTCGACGACCCGCTGCGCCTTGCCCCGCTGCCACACGACGTACCCCGAGTGGGCGGCGAAGGGGTCACCGCCGGGTGGGTCGACCTTCGTGACCCGGGCGCCGTTGTCGGCAAGGATCATCGTGGTCATCGGGCCAGCGATGCCCCGAGACAGGTCCAGCACGTCCAGACCGTCGAGTACGCCGGGAGAGGTCGCGGCAGGCACGCTGATACAGTATTGGCACCTACGCACAGCCGTTCAGGGCGCAGTGACCGCCGTGCCCAGGGCCGGGGATGCGCTGGGGTCCTCGAGAGGACGGCGATTAGGGGAACATAGCCCCCGCCCGGCTCACAGCCCCTGTCCTCGCCTCATCGAGCCTGCGGCTGGGCCGGGGAGGCGTCCCTTGCCAGGTCGTGCGGTCCCGAGGCGAGATAGCCACCCGCCGCCCGGATCGCTGACCCCCATGGCACCAGCACCCTGACGAGGTCATCGAGCGCGTCGTCTAGCGCCTCGACGATCGGGCGGCACTGGCGGTCGGTGGACCGCTCCACGTCCTCGCGCGTGGTGCGCCCCGTGGCGGTGAGCGCAGCCTCACTCACCAGCCCTCGCTCGACCAGCCTGGCCTCGGCGGCATCAAGATCGGTGTCCCCCCACCCGCGGGTGCGCACGTAGGAGCGCATCGGGAGCCCCCAGTACAGCTCGGTGAGCAGGCCGATCTCCGTCGCGTCGAAGCCGCTCGACGCCCACGCCGCGGTGTGGGCGTCGCCGCGGTACTCGCGTAGCCGGTCCGCCCAGCGCCACAGGTCACCCATCGGGTCACCAGGCAGCCCAAGGGAGACCAGCCCAGCAAAGAGTGGGCGGCCCTCCGGACGAAGGCTCTCGTTGGCCTGGGCCAGCAGGGCCGTGGCCCGCTCGATCCCGTCAGGGCGCTCGCCCAGGATGCGCGCCAGCTGGGCGGTGGCGCCCTTCGTCCGGGCCTCGCAGATCGTCGGCGCGTCGGTCATGGACCAGCCGTGGGTGACAGCCGGCACCACTACGGCGGGGTTGAACACTCCGAACGCCGCGGCGACCACCTCCCCGCGGACCTGGCCCATGACGGACCCCCGGCTGCAGAAGTACGCCGGGCCATCGGGCAGTGCCACCCCCCGGCTCTGACCGGGGCTGGGCCCGAACCCGAGCGCCTCATAGGCGGAATGGCACTCAGGGGCGAAGTACACCTGGCCGGCGAGCGGCTCTATGGCCCCGCCCAACGACCGCGCCCGGCTACCGACCTCGTCGTCTCGCATGACCGGCCAGCGTAGGCGCACGTCGGCGTCGGCAAGCATGGCCGCCCGTGCGGTGGGGCACCGGGCTCAGTACGGGGCGGGTAGGGCAACGCCGAACGCCTTGGCCAGCAGCGCCATGTCGTGGCGGTCGGCGGCAGAAGGCTCATAGCCGCAGTGGTGCGCAGCCTGGACCTCGGCGCTCAGGCAGCCGACCCGGCGGCCCGTGATCGCACCGGTCACGAAGCCCGAGGCGGGGTACGGGCAGTCACCCCCGTCAGCGGCGGCACCGGCCTGCCAGCCAGTGCCATCGCTGTCGAAGGTGATGGGATGGACGTCGATCTGGCGGCCCCGGGCGTCCCGCAGCACCAAGCGGGTAGGCAGCGCGTCCTCGGCGCAGGAGAAGCCCAGCCCGGTGAGCGCCCCCAGGACCCTGAGGGCGGCCCCGAGCTCGACGACCACATCGACGTCACCGTGGTCCCTGTGCTGGCCTCCGAGCAGGGCGTCGACGCCCCATCCGCCGTCGATCCACACGCGCACCCCGATCGCCTCGATGGCGTCGATCACCGAGATCACGTCCTCGCCGCTCATCACCGCCCGAGCCTCCCACGAGTGCCGAGGCCGGCACCGACGCAGACTGCCAGCTCCTAAGGGCCGTTGACCACGGCCACGGGCAGCTGGGCCAGCCGGCCAGCGAACACATTGACAATGCCGGCGATGGTCGTCTGCCCACCGACTGCCCCCTGCTGGCCGTCCGGTTGAGGGAAGTACACACCCAGCACGGCTCGGCCCCTGCGCAGGTAGACGCCGGTCTGATGCTGCATCGCTCCGGTGGCATCGGAGGTCGTGAAATCAAAGGCGAGCCGTTCGACGGTCGGGGTCTGAGGCCAGGCGGCGTCAGGGGCGGCGTTGAGATGGGTGGTGACGGTCGGCTCGCCAACCGGGCTCTGTACCGGTGCCGACGGGCACCTCGCAGCGACGGCAGCGAGCTCGGTGAGGGCTTGAGCAGACCCGGCCGGGTGACCGTAGAGCACGGCCTCGGTGCTGAGCACCGGATTGGCCTGGTCGTCGGCGGCGACAACCTGCAGGCGCGCCGTTCGGAGGGCCTCGCTGGGGAACGTGCCGTTGCAGAGGTCGAGCGTCGGCTGGCTACTCACGTCTCGTCCGCTGGGCAGCGGGGCGACCGTGATCGTCGACGCCACATCGGTCTGGTGCACGACGAGGCCCGAGAGCACCGACGCCGACGGGTCCGTGGGCGCGGGACCAGTAGACGGGCTCGTCGGCACAGCGGGGCTCGGCGGCACCGCGGGGCTCGTCGGCACAGCCGGGTTGACAGTGGTCGACGGGACCTGACCGATGCCGGGGACCGGCGACGGTGATGGGGCC
>JAABUZ0100008443.1_pt1 | contig 12098 bp, 16 predicted proteins | sample 5562091 | NCBI WGS metagenome assembly JAABUZ01 (sample SAMN12813069, study PRJNA571459) | rock metagenome | isolation source: Antarctica rocks | place: Antarctica: Victoria Land, Linnaeus Terrace sud | collected 2015-12-21
TAAACACTAATCAGCAAGGTTCCAGACATCATAATCAGGGCTATTACATCGACGCCATCTCTCCTATACTCAGGTAGATGAAGACACTGGCGATGACAGTGATGGTGTAGCCCCAGAACAAACCCCCTGTGCCCCCATCAATCAATGCAAAGAGGAGGGTCCTGGCACGGCAAAGTCAGAGAGAGAGAGAGAAACGATGGGCGTTTTGTCGGCAACGCTCACGCAAAGATGATCTCCCAGGTACAGAGCAGGACGGCGCCAAAGCCGAGCACGGCGAAGAAGCTGAAGTTGCGCTCGTCGGGTCACACACTGTCAGCCAGCGTCCCTCTATCAGAAATTGAGCGACATGACCCTTACGCGGAGTTCTTGCAATCTGCCAAGTTGCTTCATAGACTTTTGGTCAGACGAGGTCCCCAAGTACCTGGGGGCCACGGTGGACGCCTCCATGGCCATTGAGTTTGGGAGCATATTTGGGAACAGAATGGCAAAGATGTGATACAGCAAGACGTGCGAAGATGTGATGAACAAATGGGAAATGGCTGGGACTGAACATACTCCGTACCTAAGGTGCCTGATCTGCAGCGGGCTGGACATTGCATTATCCAAAAGCCTCTTAACAAGGATTATTTGTACATACGAGGGCGTAAGCCAGCTATACTTGAACAAGCCCGGCAAACCACCAACCGGTCCTAGATGCCGCCGGGTAAGTGTGTCGTAGCGTGTCTACGTCCCGCGGGGAAGCATTCGGGACTTAGGTGACCCAAGCCACACAGTGCCGAAGGACCCGTATGTACAATTACTGCACGCTAGGGTTGGGGGGAGATAGGTGCAGAGGTATTTTTTCCAATTTCTTCTAACCGATCAAGATGCCAACCGGGTTGTGTGTCAAAAGCCCAGCGCTACACAATGCAGGTACCGTTGTTGAGTCTCGGTCACTTCCTTATGGTGAATTGTTACAACGCCCTGTCTACTACACCTCTGATCGGCCAAGAATCATCTGGTTCTTTCGCCATTCCATGCCTCCTCACAACCTCGTCGCCGCAGAGCTGAAATCTAAACACTATTGAACATCATTTCGAGACTGCGAGGTCAAGCATGACCGACAATACAACTGTATCCGCCCCGCTCACTGTCATCACTCCTACAGACCACAGCGGTCTGATCATCATCGCCGATATATCTGGTTTGGTCCTGATCTTGATTTTCATGGTCATCCGAGTATTCGCACGACTGTATATCAACCCTCCATTCGGACGCGATGATTACGCCATGTTTTCAGCGACGGTACGATCTAAGATACTCTTAGTCGAGAAATATACATTAAAAATGATTCAAGGGTTTCGGCATCATGTATTCCGCCTCACTGCCGTCGGCAAAGGGTTTGGCAAAGCGAAAGATTTGATCAGTCCAGCAGAATCTATCGGGCTACAAAAGGTGCAGTCACCAGACGAGTGTTCCGAGACTTTGACTGATGTGATAGGCTGTATACGCTGGCGATCTGTTCCTGTTGATTACGCTTTGGTGTTCAAAATGCTCGATGACTTTCTTGTTCATGCGATTGACACCTCGCAAGCAGCATCAACGGGTATCAAAAGGACTTCTGATCGCGACAACCATTTGGTTGATATTCTCCATGTTCATCATCGCTTTACGATGTGACCTGGCTCACCCGTGGATCTTTATTAACACGAAGTGTTATGACTTGGTTTGTCGGTCCTCGTCTGGGAACCTCTATTGCACTGACTTGGATATAGTTAAATCGCTGGCAGGTCATTGATGCCTTTGACATCGCAATTGAGGTGGCTCTATTTGCCATGGCGGTTCTCCTCGTCAAAGAGTTAAATCGCTGGCAGGTCATTGATGCCTTTGACATCGCAATTGAGGTGGCTCTATTTGCCATGGCGGTTCTCCTCGTCAAAGACCTTAAGATGGCTTTGAGACGGAAGACTGCCGTTGTGATAGCTTTCAGTCTACGATTACCGTGAGTTTCTTACATCTGTGTAACCGCCACGCTGCTCACGATAATCTATAGCATGATCGCTTTCACGATTCTTCGGCTCCGCTCTTTTAGCGTCCAGACTCTTTCCGATGACCCAACCTTATCGGGCGTTTTCTTCTTCATTTGGTCCGTTGTCGAGGTCGACTTCAGTATTTGCTCAGGCAACATCGCCTCCTTGCAACCCTTCATGGCAGCTTTCAACACCTCATACGGAGGATCAGCGGAGATTTACACTTTGTCCAATATGGCCCGCAGCGAAGGCGAGCCTGGTTCGATGGGATCGGCGATGGGTGCACAACGCACCCCTATCCTCCGTCAGCCAACCTACCATCCTCTCCGATGATAGTCTTGAGAACCAGTGTCGAAATGAACTCTGCAAGAGTTTCTGTTTTCGCTAGGGTAGTTTTGAATACCGTGAGCGGTCTACGCTTGACGGCGTTGAATGTCGAACTTTTGACACGTCGTTCCAAGAGAAGACCATCTCGTAGAGACCCGGTTAGCTCCTTAGAATTCGAGTACTGTCAAGGGATGATACTGGATGATATGTATTAGAGGTAATCATAATGGACGGCTCTAGAAATCCCTGAACATTATTTCGCAGAGAGACAATAGGATCGTTTAGGTCAATGAATTGCCGGAGCACGACGCGAAGCTGCATTCTGCAGCGCTGATGCCCGGTCATTCTTGTGTATCAGATAGGTGAGCAGCGAGCGTCGCGAAACCAGGTTCGGCTTTGAAGTGATCCGTTGAAACATGTCGGATTTGTTGTAATCTTCCCTCTCTTCGTCACTCTCAATTGCCTCAACGGAATCCTTCCAGCCAGAATGCTCGCCCTCTTCAGGTGTCTCCTCGTGCGTTAAAGACTTAACAAAGACCCTATTACCGGATACTCTGGCTTTGGTAATTTGGTCAGCAGGTGAGCCGGTGAAGCACTGTCTGATGATGCAGGAGTAGGTGAACGAATCTCCGAAAGGCGACCGGGCAAGCCGAAGAAGGCAACCAGAATAGGGCGTAAAGATCATGCAGGGGCGGCCATTCAATAGACATATAGAAATCATCGGCTATCAGTCATTTTCCAGGGGCTTCAAGTGAAAGTCGGCCATAGGATTGTCTTTATCAGCCATTTTGCATGCAGGCAGAGCTATCTTTGAGACCATCTAATGAAGATAAGCTATTACTAGGGACTTCTCTGTCCATGCTTTCAAATTACGCAGTTCTATGGGACAGGCCTTGATTGATGGATAGATAAGGAAGCGAGAGATGGACCTGGGAAGTGGTTGTTGAGGGTTCCGAAAATGGATGGTATGACATTAGCCATTGTAGAAGGAAGCAAATCAAAGATTCTACATTGTACTTCATCTGAGAAGCGGCTTGAGATACAGGACGTCGATTACTGGTACCATGAACGCAGCCATTGCACCGACCTTCATGAAGCTCGTATCACTCGCGATCATGGTGTCTTTCCGAGGACATACAGAAATATAAGTTTAATGCCGAAGCCGTCGAAACCCATGCCATACACAATCATGGCGCTTGTTCCGTACAGAAGTCTACACAGACAGGGCTTCGAAGGAGCAATAGGTTGAACGAATTGGCCAAAAAAAGACGCAGAGTTGGGAAACGTTCAGAGAAGTAATTTTCTACGACAAATATGCGGAGAGCTCAGCTAACCCTGTAAGACCTTCCAATGCATTATCCCACATTTTCTCAGCCTTCCGACCGATGGCTATCCTTCATGAGTCCAGCCGAGTCTTCGATACGATCAACATCTTCAAGATCCAACAAGTGGGAGCTCAGATCACTCATCACACAGGACCCTCGTCCTCTCCAGCATCGTGGGCAGTATAAGATCATGGGCTTGATCACGTACAGGAGATGATCTCGACCGGAGTAAGGCGAATGGCGCCAGCTTGGGACATGTTCTCGAGTGGAAAGTGACCGAGATAATACATCAATGTATAAGGTTGTTTGCTCGTCTGCCACTTCTTCGAGCTTTGATTTATAGACACCCTGGGCGTTTCACCTAGTCATCGAAGGGATGAATCTATGCTTATCTAGAAAAGTACTATTATTAAGGAAACCCATACCCAAAGCAAAGTGTAACTATTTCCGTAACGAAGCAACGCCTGCGGCACATGCTTGAAATCCTGCCCTTTGATAAGTGATGCTCCACACATGATCTACTCAGTGCCCCATATGTGGCCTATTCAGTGCTTCATGTGTGACCTACCCAGCGCTTCATATGTGGTCTATCGGAAGCCAATGAGAAAGTTAATGGGGAAGTTAATAGGAAAGTCAATAGGGAAGCCAATGGGGAAGCCATAGGGGACCCGTTATCGTTATTCCAAGCTCTTCTCCATAACAATAGTTGATGTAGTCCTTTCTTCTATGCGAAACAGAGAAGACGAAGAACTCGATGAAGCTTTGCGATGGGGAAGCAAACGGAAGTGTAAACAAGAAAAGCAATGAAGAAGCTAGAGGTAGAAAGCCATGTACAAGTAGGAAGTATTGGTTGAAGCACTGTTTGACGTGTGTTATGCGCCCGATCGAAAAACATAGATTCAGTGCGGGGTCGAAAAGTTTTGATGTTGAGTCACCTGACGTTGCATTAGCAAAAAGCCTCTTAGAATAACAAGGATTATTTGTATGAGGGCGTAACCGCGTAAGCCAGCTAGAGCAATGTTCAGCCCGGCCTGTTTCCTGTGCCCCGGCCCATTGTAGTCGTTGATAGAGGCAATTTTAGCCTAAACGAAATGGTGACAAAATGGCTCAACAAATGGCTCAATGTTTTGTTAGTCAGCCGAGCGGGGTTAAATACTCGCTCTTTAGCTTTAGAATAAACCACTCCTTTATCCAATAGAAAAAACTTTCCTGTTTGACTGTTTTCATCGTTGAGTGAAATGTTAGCCGCAGGTATTAAAGTTGTTACCCTGGGACGTGCGTTGGTTCGAAACCCGTGCTGACCCTTAGACTGTACTAGTGCAGCCATTTGGTAGGGTGAATACGAGGCCCAAGCGACTTTGGTTGCGAAGCTCGGCTGCTGCGAAGTTCAACTGCTGCGAAGTCCAACTGCTGCGAAGTCCAACTGCTGCGAAGCTCGGCTGCTGCGAAGTCCAACTGCTGCGAAGTCCAACTGCTGCGAAGTCCAACTGCTGCGAAGCTCGGCTGCTGCGAAGTCCAACTGCTGCGAAGTCCAACTGCTGCGAAGCTCGGCTGCTGCGAAGTCCAACTGCTGCGAAGCTCGGCTGCTGCGAAGTTCAACTGCTGCGAAGTCCAACTGCTGCGAAGCTCGGCTACGTAGTCCAGGTGCGAGGCTCAACTGCTGCGAAGCTCTATAATGTCACACATCATGTTCTCCACACCGACTAAGCCTAAATTTGAGTGGACAGATGATATTAAAGACCTTAAAGATGGAGAAATTGAGGAGCTTATCATTCACTGTCGCAGTGCCACAGCTTCTTTCGAAGCTGAACTTTCGGATCGATCTCAGTCTCCAACAGATTCTACTGTTCAGAATCATTCTGCCCTACTCTTGAGCAAAGCTAATAACATCAATGACTCTGGATTGTCCATGAAGCAAGAGTGTCAACTAAAAACTATGCTATCATCTTCAACAGATTCGGAAACAAATTCACGCAACGAAGTTATTGCTGCAAGACGGTTCTTATGGCTTGTCGCTACAGTCGTTGGTTGGTCTTATGCTGTTTTGCTACTGTACGCCTTGGGAAAGAATAAAATACAGAAATTGTCTGAACATGAGCGCGTGGCTCTTATTAAATACGTGAAAGAAAATCACAAATCACTTCACTGCTTCAAACTCGAGGAAATAGCCATTTCCGAGAATCTTCATCAATCTTTTATAGCATTAGTGGTACCTAAAAGGAACTGCCAGAAACGCAAGCGCAACGATGATCCCGTTCATTCAGAGAATCCTGATGCGAGATTGCTTAAGGAACTTGGCAACTCGTCAGAGCAAATGTGTCTACTGTTGTTACTGTCTTCTCTGGGCGGCTACGACATCCCAAAGTCAATACTGGTTCGCGGATGTTCTTCTCGGCTACGCTGGGACGATACTGGGGAAGTCAAAAAGATCACCGCGGTTGATGCCGGTCTCGATCCGGATATCTTTGCTTTTCTTTCAAACGATGCCGCGCTTGATCGGGCCCTTCAGGCGCTTGTTTCGTGCTCTCTTCTAGAGTCACATACATTACCGGACGGCCAGTCGACTTTGACAATTAAGCCCCATTCGCTGCGCCTCGTAACACAACAAATATCCCAAAGGGAAAGAGATAAATACAGCATTCAAGCATGGGTGCTCGCATGTCAAGCCTTTTATAGGGGCCAGTCTTTAGAACCTTTGTGAGTCAGTCTAATTTGTCAAATGCAAAGCTAACATTCCATTCACAGAGACGTAAGCGCAGCGAAGGCGCAAGCATTGTTCCTTCACCGTGCTTTCGATCATCATGGCTTTGCGCTTTATCAAAGTCTACCAATCCATGTCAAAACCAATCTGGCTGCGACTTTACTGGTGACCTCGGAATTCTCATCTGAGGATTGGAAAAGGCGTGCGTGCGATTTCGCAAAGAAGCTAATTGACGATCTGCCTAAAAGCTACCTGCACGTCTGGGCCAGGCGTCTGCAGGTTCGACTTTCAAGTTCGCTAACGAATTCGAACCAGCCTGAAAGTGTATTGGAAGTTCTTCCTGAAAGACACGTTCTAGCGCGATTGAGCCATGCGAACCCGAGAATTTACGCTCAATACGGACGTTTTCTTGTGTCTGTTGTGGAACAGTCTCTACGACGCAATCAAATCCCTCAGGCAAAGGCTCTATTGTTGAAATGGGAACCGCCAAATGAATCTCCATCGAAACTTATGCGGAACGCCGCTTTCCGCTGGAAATTTGCCATGGCAAAGGCCTTACGGTTTGAAGGTAATTTCTCCGAGGCACGGACTTTATTCCAGCAACTATTCGACGAGGCAATTGATCAAGCCTCCTTTCGTGGTATACGATGTAGAGTTGTCTCCAATCTTGCCGACCTGTACTGCGAGCTGGGCAACGCAGAAGCTGCTGTAGATCTTCTGCGTCCTCGAATTGAAGAATATACCGAGTGCGGCCATGAGTACTTCGCACATTTGTTGATAATCTCACTTGCGGAAGCATTGATTCAAGAGGGTGAACTGAGGGAGGCAGAAGTCTATCTCTTACAGGCAGCCTCTTTTTACGATGGCACCTCCAAACCGAACAATATCGCCCAAATGGCTCACGTGCGCGCTTGTTTTGCACTAGCGAAGATCTCCACAATTCAGGGTCACTGGAAGGAAGCTGTTCGCCGCTGGACGCAAGCGAAGGATGCTGTAGCGAAGCATGAATGGGGACAAGGGTTCACCTTGGGAATGATCAAGTTTTCCGTTGCTTATGTCTCAGCCAATACCGGACCACAAGATTCGAGCAAGAAATTAATACAAGCTGCCCAGGATATTCTTTATCAGGAGGGGGAGGGACCAGACCAGTACTGGATGGCAACGGTGGCAACATACTGGCGCAACTTCCTTGAAGGAACATATCAATATCCTTGCAGCCCATGTACCATTAGGACAACAGTTAAACTTAGGGGCTAAAAGGCGAGCGAGTACATAATAAAAAGTCCTTACTTCACTTCTATTATGTTTTCATCGCACATCTTCCAAAGCCTCAAATTTTGTACTTTAGGCCTTGCACCGTCCTTATAATGTAGTAATATCACTAGCCTTCATACTCACAACTTCTTGATTTCTCTAATAGATGCATCAAATCCATCGATTGCTAGTTACCGATGTCTCAACTTACTACGCCACGGTGTGTGCCACGTAAAATGGACTTGCCTTCATGACACAGGCAATCTGAAGGTTACCACGGCCGAAGCAATAGTTTATGTTTTTGATTGGATTGGAAGGCTTGGTCTAATAATTGGTTTGACGTTCGATATGATGCTTCGTCTGACATGGTCTCTGATAGTATTCAATAAAGCCCATTTGACTTTTTGTAGCCTCATGACTTGTGACTTTGGTGTAGCGACGGTGATTAATACCAGACTCGGAGCCACCGGGCGTAGATAGTTGACCGTATATGAGGCGGACCCCTTTTTTAACATACTCTCTTCAATGCCTTCGTTCTCTCCACTGCTCTGAACTTTACACCACATAAGACTACGGGCTTGAATCGATTGAAAAACCTGTGATGTATCCGGGCGCGCAAAAGCATGGTCTCTGGTATATTGGCTCTACTTAGAAAGCAAAGTATATTGAACACTCTAGTCGTTTTCAAACATCAACCGCGAAATCCTCAATGCCCTGAAGAATCTCTTCAAAGGTTCAAAAACAGTGCGAACAATCTAAACCTACTTTTCCACTCGCAGTGTGTGAATTGCGCCACCAACCAGGTAATGGCTGCCGGTAACAAGAACATTGGCTCCATTATATTTATCTCTGACTACCTCGACAGCACGTCTAAATGTGCTTACAACCGTAACATCTGCATAGCCGTCATGCATTTTCCAAGTCTCAGCATGACTTTTTTGGACCTCGAGAGAAGACGTGGCTTCCTTGTCTATCCGATGGTCGATCAAGTCTTCAACCGGGATTACTGGTTTTTCAGAACAGTGTATGAGGGCCAATACATACCAGGTATCTCCCTCCCAATTTCATCTGACTGATCCGTGCAAAATATCACACCTTGAAGCGCTACAGAACTGTCTGCGTTGAGGCTTTTATAGACACCTTCGAGCAGGGAATTTGAGTCTCTTCGTGACTGGTGATTGAAGATCAAAACCCTGGACGCACAGTTATGCCTGCGAATATGCTTAGATCGATTCTTTCTTCGTAAACCAGAGACAGTATACTGACTCAGGTCGTAGAACAATCTCTTTGAACCAGGAAACTGTCTCTTCCAGGCTGACCTTGTTGTGCGCCACGCTCAAGAGCCATGTATTGTACTTGTCGGATTTGATCTGACATCTTCCTGGCAATTGTGCGTTCTCCACACTGCGAGCCAGGCTCTTTGTCATAATGAAATCTGGATATACGGATTGCAGGTAGGCATCAATCATAGATATTGCCAAAGAAGCATTTAGCCTTTGAAACGGCATATTAGGCTCCAATGTAATATCATAGTCGCTGACTATCTCATCTGTAACGACTTGTAATTCGCCCTGGATAGATATTTTGTTTGCTCTCTTGCGCAGTACTCTCAATCTATCCTCACCTTGCATTACCGTGAAAGCCAAAGACCCTTGCTTGAAGATCCCCGCTTTGTGCCAGGCTATATCTTCAATATTGTCTCCAAGTGTCTCAATGTGATCGAAATCAATTGTTGTGATTCCCGTCACGGTAGGGTTCCTGAAAACATTGGTAGAATCTCTCTCTCCGCCGACGCCGGTTTCGATGATTGCAACGTCGATGCTTTCCAGATTAAAGATGTAAATCGCTAACAGCGTTAAAAACCCCGGGTATCCAGGAACAGAAGGGGTCTCCAAGTCTGGTCGATCTTGGAGCGACTGCATCTCATTCCAGAGCTTCTTGACGTATTTCGTAAATAGCTCCTTCGAGATCGGTTCAGAGTTAATCTGGATCCTTTCGCGAACCTCTACGAGGTGGGGTGTGGTGTAACAGCCAATGGATAGGGGTATTTCCTTTGTTCTTTGATATTCCTGTAGAAGAAGGTTGCAGTAGTGACAGGTTGTGCCCTTTCCCTTCGTTCCAGCCACATGGATTACTTTAGATCTCGAATTAACGATCTAAGCGTAAATGAGTATCGGCTTTCAAGGTGATGGGGCGCATTCACCTCGCAGCCGAGTAACTCGAGCCATCTTTCTGTCCGCTCCTTCCCAGAAGCTTTCATACTTGTACCTTTGCTCTTTAGACGATGCCCTTTTTGCAACTCGTTCAGAAATTTTACGGCTTCCTGGGTCATTCAGCAAGATACTGACAGACTTTCTTTCGCTTGTTTGCTTACGTCATACTTTGTTTGGATCAAGTCATAATCCTTCTTTTCTTGCATAGTTGCAACGGCACGGCCACAACCAGTTCGTAGTCTCGCAAGAGCGCGTCTCGCGTTGACGTGGGTAGCAAGAGAAGGATGGATTAATTGTTGCAATCTCAGTATCTGCCTCATTTACGCACAGTAGAAGACTGAAGGAGAACGCTATGGGTCTGTTGTTTTCTGAAAACAGCAGATATTGTTGTGCGGGTTTGCCTCAGTTCTCAGACCTGTTTCCGTGGCTAAGCCCCTTCGGGTTAACCTTCTCCCCTAAGCCCCTTTGGGTTAGGGACTCTCTGGATGACTCGTTAATTCGTTATCACTACCTAGGTACTGAATTCCAAACTCGAATCCGCACCTCTCACATACAAATTTCCGCTGCGTTCTTTGAAGCTATTCAGATCACATGGCTCAGAGGTTTCAGTTTGTTTGTAGGTTCATCAAAATTCTTTACTTCCCTTCATCTTCTGACACTACTGTATATAGACTGCCCCCGCAACTTCTCTACCTCTCATCGACACTCTGTCTTGAGCAACGCCGAAGCGATACGATCGATGAGAAGAACGTGACTTTGATCTATGACTATGGCTTCGAGGTTCTGTTTTCTGAACGGATTAGACGCTGAGACAGAAACAACGCTGTCGTCCTATCTGATCGCGAGACGTCTTCAAAATCGCGTTGATCAAGAAGCTTTCGATTGTTATCTTCAGCTTTCTTCTCTGCATCTTTGACTATATAATGCACTGTACTCGGCATGAGAGCTAAAGATTTTACTAACAGAACATACCCGATTAGGCCATTGTCGTCGAATCCCAATAGAGCGAACCAATCTCAATTTCGATCCGAACCTAAGGATATGCCCGATCGTTCCTCCTCCAAGAACCCCTATATCAACGACACTAAGGATTACAACCGTTCAAGAAAGGGGATATTATGTGTGAAGTGTGGGTATGTAGGTCACACCAGCAAGGAATGCACCGGGGATGTTCTACCTGCCTGGCAGCAGGCCTACGAAGCCTGGTGTTTGGTGATGTTCTTCAGTATCATTTGCTACTTATGGGTACGGGTTCTATGATGGTACTGTGCAATCTTTCGGCACTGCCCCTAGGTCCGCGAGCTCTAATACAACGATGAGCATCTATACGCCATCACGTTCTGCTAGCAGTCACTCTATAGGATTAGGCGTTGGCGGCCTACTTAACCTGAAGAATACGTCATGGAGAAGGATCCGGGCCTCATGTGAATCTCCCCCTACCCCCTATTCTTAACCCTCAGGAGGGTGCACAACAACTACCTTTTCAATTTCAGGCTACGGAGGATCGTACACGTCGTAAGGGTCAAAAACGTGTAGGTAAAAAGGCGGAACCCCAACCTCTGGTAGGCATGTTCAATGATGCCTTAGGACGGTATGACTCTCCAGAATTCATTCGAGAGGCACAATAAAGTGGACATCTCCTTTATGAATTTGATTGCCTGGTCTCCTGCAGTATGCAAAGAGCTCAACGTCTTTGTACACGTGTGGCAAAGAAACGTGCCCTAAAGGCCAAACGTATAGAACAAGCCCCTTTTTCTGGGGATAGCACTAACATGTTCAATCTATGTGTGGGCAACAGGCTCAGCAATTGCCTTTTATGCCTACGCAACCTACGCAACCATTCTCTGGTATACCTACCTTTAGGCCTGAGGGATCATTTCAGCCCGTCACTCTCCCACCTATTTCGGGATTTCAGCCAACTGTGCAGCAAAATCCCCAAGATTCAGGGGGGACTTTATCTGTCAAACATCTCCAGTATGGTAGCTTCTACAGAGGCTGAGAAGCACACGCGATTTCTAAGTACGATTATATGTAAGGACAAGGCTTTCCGAATCCCTTGTACTATCAAGAAGGCAGATGGGGCGAATATTCGCCTCGAAAAGTCATATGTACAGGCGGACCAAGGTTCTGATATGAATGTCATTTCTACTGGTTTGGTACGTCAAATAGGCCTAGATATGCACTCTCTTTCGGAGATAGGATTCCGAGGCCTAACTATGCGTACTGCTGACCATCGGGAGACACTTCTGGAACACTGGGTCTGGTTGAA
>JAABUZ0100008448.1_pt1 | contig 12097 bp, 14 predicted proteins | sample 5562091 | NCBI WGS metagenome assembly JAABUZ01 (sample SAMN12813069, study PRJNA571459) | rock metagenome | isolation source: Antarctica rocks | place: Antarctica: Victoria Land, Linnaeus Terrace sud | collected 2015-12-21
TGGTCGCCGTGGTGGCGAAGCCGTTGGTGCCCTTGAGGAAGCCGATCAGGTCCGGCTGGAACTTCACGACGTTGTCGCTCTCCGCCGAGGAGTTCGCGAGCAGTCGGAAGAAGTCCGGCGCCGCCCCATTGAGGTTGTCGGCGAGGTCGGCGAGCTCGCTGATGTCGGTGTTGAGGTCGTCCAGCGCGGGGTTGAAGCCCTTGAAGTACTTCTGGGCCCGGACGAGGTTGTCCCCCAGGGCGTCACCGCGCCCCTGCAGTGCGGTCGCGATCGAGGACAGCGTCGAGTTGAGCTTGGCCGGCTGCACCGTCTGCAGCACCGGGACCAGGTCGTCGAAGACCTTGCCGATTTCGATGGCGGTCGAGCTGCGATCCTGCGGGATGACGTCGCCGGCCTTGATGGCCGGAACGCCGGCGGGCTGGCCCGCCGGCACTACGAGGTCGACGAACTTCTCCCCGAACAGCGTCTTCGGCAGGATTCGTGCCTGCACGTCGTTGGGGATGAGCTTGGTCATCTCGGGCTTCAGGGCGAGCTTGAGCAGGGCGCCGGTCCCCGTGGAGCGCACCGAGCGGACGTCGCCGACGATGAGGCCGCGCAGCTTGACGTCGGCCTGCTGGCCGAGCTGGTTGCCGACGCGGTCGGCCTCCAACGTGACGTCCGTGGTGGGCGTGAAGGTCTTGGCGTAGAAGGCGATCGACAAGGCGATCAGGCCACCGACGACGGCGAGGAAGCCCAGGCCGAGCAGCTTGGGCTTGGCGCCGCGCACGAAGCGGCGCCCGGCGCCGGACAGAAAGGCGGGGAGCCCATCGGACAGGGCGGTGGACAGTCGGGTCAGGGACGGCATAGGGGCTCCTAACCAGCAAGCCGGACGGTGGCGGTGGCGCCCCAGAGGGCGAGGGAGAGGAAGAAGTCGACGACGTTGATCGCCACGAGCGACGTGCGGATCGCGCGGCCGACGGCGACGCCGACACCCGCCGGGCCGCCCGAGGCGTTGTAGCCGTTGTAGCAGTGGATCAGCACGATGACCACGGCAAAGATGATCACCTTGATGAGGCTGTAGAAGACGTCGATCGGTGGCAGGAACTCGTGGAAATAGTGGTCATAGGTACCGGTCGACTGCTTGAACTGGAAACCGACGATCACCCTGGTGGCGAGATAGCTCGTGAGCAGCCCGATGAAGTAGAGCGGGATGACGGCCACCAGGGCGGCGATGATCCGCGTGGTCACGAGATAGGGCACCGACGGCACCGCCATCACCTCGAGGGCGTCGATCTCCTCCGAGACACGCATGGCCCCCAACGTGGCGGTGAAGCCGCAGCCGACGGTGGCGGCCAGCGCCAGGCCGGCGACGAGCGGGGCGATCTCACGGGTGTTGAAGTATGCGGAGATGAAGCCGGTGAGCGAGGCGGAGCCGAGCTGGTTCAGCGCCTGGTATCCCTCCAGCCCGACCTCGGTGCCGGTGAAGAAGCAGATGAAGGCGATCACGCCCACGGTGCCGCCGATGACGGTCAGGGCACCACTGCCGAGGCTCACCTCGGCCAGCAGCCGGGTGACCTCCTTCTTGTAGTTGACGAGCGTCTTGGGGGCGTAGCCGAGGGCGCGGGCGTAGAACGACAGCTGCCCCCCGAGATTGTCCAGGGCGTCGAGCGGCTTCTTGAGCCCTTTGCCAAAGGAGCGGAGGATCCGCCGGCCGGGCAGGGCGAGGCTGGCCACGGTCAGGAGCCCTTCTGCGGGACGATCTGGAAGTAGACCGCCGTCATGATGAAGTTGAGCAGGAACAGCAGCATGAACGTGATGACGACGCTCTGGTTGACGGCGTCGCCCACCCCTTTCGGTCCACCCTTGGCGTTGAGTCCCTTATAGGCCGCCACCAGCGCCGCGACGGCGCCGAAGACTGCGGCCTTGACCTCCCCGGCATAGAGGTCGGGCAGCTGCGCCAGCGCCGTAAACGATTGCAGGTAGGCACCAGGGGTGCCCTTCTGCAAGATGACGTTGAAAAAGTAGCCACCGCAGACGCCGACGACGCTCACCAGGCCGTTGAGCAGGACGGCGACCAGGATGCTGGCGAACACCCGCGGGACCACGAGGCGCTGGATCGGGGAGATCCCGAGCACCTCCATGGCGTCGAGCTCGTCTCGGATCTTGCGTGACCCCAGGTCCGCGGCGATGGCCGACCCGCCGGCGCCGGCGATCAGCAGGGCCGTGACGATGGGCGAGGCCTCGCGGATGATGGCCAGCACCGCCGCCGCGCCGGTGAAGCTCTGCGCGCCCAGCTGACGGGTGAGGTTGCCCAGCTGCAGGGCGATGACAGCGCCGAAGGGGATCGAGATCAGGGCGGTCGGCAGGATCGTGACGCTGGCAATGAACCAGCTCTGCTGGATGAACTCCGCAAGCTGGAACGGGCGGCGGAACATAGCCCGGATCACGTCGAGCATCAGCGCGAACAGGTTGCCGGTCTGCCGCAGCGGCGCCGCGGCCTTCTGGGTCAGGACGGTCATGCATCACCGCCCGCGCCGGGGGCCTCGGCGCGAGAGCGGCTGCGCCGGCCGTCGGCGCCACGGGAGGCTGCACCCCTGGCGACGGCTGACCTCGCTGCCTCCGCCGCGCGCGAACCGCCGGAGCGGGGCGGGGGCACCCGCTCGGCTGCCGGCTCGTCGAACTCCTCGACCGGCATCGCCCGGCCGTCGCGGTCGTAGCCGTCGGCGTCGTAGCCGTCCTGGGCGTATCCCTCTGCGTCGTACCCGTCCCGCGCGAACCCCTGGGCGTCGTAGCCGTCGCGACCGTATCCGTCGGCGTCGTAGCCGTCGTCGGCGTCGTAGCTGTCGTAGGTGTTGCGGTCGTCGGCGGTGAGATCGTCGTAGTCGGGCTCGGGAGCTGCCTGCTCGCGCGCGGGTGCAAAGGCCTGGGTCCGCTCGGCCAGGCGCACGGACTCACGCTCGCCGCCCTTGCCCTGCCCGGACCGCGGCGCGCGGCGCTCCGGCTCCACAGTGGTGCGGACGTCGTCGAAGTACTGCGCGTACTGCGGGTCGACATAGGAGCCGGGTGGCGGGCTGATCCCGTGCTCGTACAACCACGCACCCGGCACGCGCTGGGTCTGGCGGGCGTTGCCATCGGAGGGGCTCAGCTGCGGCTCGATCGGCGGCAGGTCCGGCACCTCGGCATCGGCCTCGGCCGCGAGCGCCGCGGCGTCCTTCTCCTCCGACATGCCGATGGGGCCCTCGCGCTTGGCGTTGAGGAACTGCTTGACCACCGGCTCCTGGCTCGACAGCAGCATCTCGCGCGGGCCGAACATGGTCAGGTTGCGCCGGAAGAGCAGACCGATGTTGTCCGGCACCGTCCGCGCCGTGTTGATGTCGTGGGTGACGATCAGGAACGTCGCCTCGATCTGGGAGTTCAGGTCGACGATCAGCTGGTTGAGGAACGACGTGCGCACCGGGTCCAGGCCCGAGTCGGGCTCGTCGAAGAGCAGGATCTCGGGGTCGAGCACGAGAGCCCGCGCCAGGCCGGCCCGCTTGCGCATCCCACCGGAGATCTCGCCGGGGAGCTTGCCCTCGGCACCGATCAGGCCGACCAGGTCGAACTTCTCCATGACGATCCGCTTGATCTCCGACTCGCCCTTGCGGGTGTGCTCGCGCAACGGGAACGCGACGTTGTCATAAAGATTCTGCGAGCCGAACAGGGCGCCGTCCTGGAAGAGCACCCCGAACAGCTTGCGCACCTCGTAGAGCTCACGCTCAGACAGCCGGGGCAGATCCTTGCCCTCGATGAAGATGCTGCCGCCATTGGGCTTCAGCAGACCGATCAGGGTCTTCAGGAAGACCGACTTGCCGGTCCCCGACGGCCCCAGCAGGACGCTGATCTCCCCCTTCGGCAGGGTCAGGGTGACGTCCTGCCAGATGGTCTGGGAGCCGAACCGCTTGGTCAGGCCCTCGACCCGCACCTCGACACCCACGAGTGACCGTCCGCCTTCCGCTGCCCGACCCCCCGGGATGCGCGGGCCCGCCGGGGTCCTCCGGCGTCCACCCGATCCAGCCCAGGGAGGCGGGCGGCAGGGGTGACGGTCTCGGGTGCCTTCAACGTGCTCGCGGTCATGGCCGTGCGCCTGTGACCCGACCCACAGTACGTGTCTCCAGCCCGTTTCGTACAGGCATGGGCGGCTGGCGGGGGTGAGAACGGCGAGCCATCCCTTCCGTTACTGGGCGGTAGCCGTTACCGTGCCGCCGCCCGCCGCCGTCTGCGCCCTGTCCGGCCACCCGCGGCGGAACATGCCACTGGGGCGGCCGGCTCTCGCCGGCCGCCCCAGGAGACGGTGCTGGTGCTGCTGATGCGCTGCTCGTGCGCGCCAGGACCCGGTCGGTCCCGCCGACCTACTTGACGGTGACGGTGGCTCCGGCGCCCTCGAGGGCCGCCTTCGCCTTCTCGGCCGCCTCCTTGGTGACCTTCTCCAGGAGGGCCTTGGGCGCGCCGTCCACGAGGTCCTTGGCCTCCTTCAGCCCGAGGCTCGTCAGCGTGCGCACCTCCTTGATGACCTGGATCTTCTTGTCGCCGGCGGCCTCGAGGACGACGTCGAACTCGTCCTGCTCCTCGACGGCCTCGGGGGCGGCCGCACCGCCACCCGGGGCGGCCGCGGCGGCGGCGACGGGGGCGGCCGCTGTGACCCCGAAGGTGTCCTCGAACTGCTTCACGAACTCGCTCAACTCGAGGAGGGTCATCTCCTTGAACGCGTCGAGCAGCTCGTCGGTGCTGAGCTTCGCCATGGTGGCGGTCCTTCCTCGTCTGATGCAGGGGTGGATGGGGCCTGGAGTGCTGGTGCTCGTGGGCTGGTGGAACTACTCGTCGGTCTGGATCCCGGCACCGGAGGCGGTGTCTGCGTCGTCCGGGGCATCGGCGTTGGACGTCGGTGCCGGACCGCCGGCCTCGACCGCCAGCGCGTTGTCGGCTGTCAGGGTGACCGCCGGCAGCTCGGAGGCGGTGGGGGTGGCTTCAGCAGCCTGCGCGCCCCCCGTCTCGATGCCGCTGTCGGCGGTCAGCCCGGCGACCGAGTCGGCGACCTGGCCAGACCCGGCGGCGAGCACGGACGGGTCGGCCTCGGCCTTGGCCCGCAGGGCCTCGACCACTCGGGCGGCCTGGGCGAGCGGCGCCTGGAACAGCGCTGCCGCCTTGGCCGTCGTGGCATTGAGGGCACCGGCGAGCTTGGCGAGGAGCACCTCACGTGACTCGAGGTCTGCCAGCCGGCCGATCTCGGTGGGTGAGATCGCCCTGCCGTCGAGAACGCCACCCTTGACCACGAGCAGCGGATGGTCCCGGCCGAACGCACGCAGCGCCTTGGCCGCCTCGACCGGGTCGCCGACGACGAAGGCCACGGCGGTCGGGCCGACGAGGAGCGCGTCGAGCCCGGCGACGCCGGCCTGCTCCGCAGCGATCTTGGTCAGGGTGTTCTTCACGACCGAATACGTCGTCTGGACGCCGAGGGTGCGACGAAGCTCGGTGATCTGGGCCACTGTCAGCCCGCGGTACTCGGTGAGCACGGCGGCCGAGGAGCCGCGGAAGTTGTCCGCTATCTCCGCGACGGCGGCGCGCTTGGCCCCCGCCTTGCTGGGACCGGCCACGGGCATCTCCTCGTCTGGTGGGTGCCGGGCCGGCGGGAGGGGCGGGGTCGGGCGGCTGCCCTGACTGGGCACGGGGCGGGAGCGCAGGCTCGATCGCCCACCCCAGAGGGCTGTGGCGATCCGGCTCATCCTGCGCAGGTCGCCCGCTGCTGCGGGACCTTCACCTGCTCGCGCAGGAACCGGCGGTCTGTGGGTGGGGCGGGTCTCGTACCGCGTCAGGTTAGCAGTCGGGCCGGTCAGCCGGCGACAGCGCCGTCCTCCAGCAGGTTGCGGGTCTTGCCCGGGTCGACCGGGATGCCCGGGCCCATGGTGGTGGCGAAGGTGATCCGCTTGACATACCGCCCCTTGGACGAGGACGGCTTCGCCCGCAGGATCTCGTCCAGCGCCGCCGTGTAGTTCTCCACGAGGGCCTGCTCGGTGAAACTCGCCTTACCCAGCACCACGTGCAGGTTCCCCTGCTTGTCGACGCGGAACTCGATCTTGCCGCCACGGATCTCGGTGACCGCCCGCGCCACGTCCGGGGTCACTGTGCCGGTCTTCGGGTTGGGCATCAGGCCGCGGGGACCCAGGATGCGCGCGATCCGGCCGACCTTGGCCATCTGGTCCGGCGTCGCCACCGCGGCGTCGAAGTCCAGGTAGCCACCCTGGATCTCGGCGATCAGGTCGTCGCTGCCGACCTTCTCGGCGCCGGCGGCGATGGCAGCCTCCGCGGCCGCGCCGGTCGCAAAGGCGATCACCCGCACGCTCTTGCCGGTGCCGTTGGGCAATGCGACGGTGCCGCGGACCATCTGGTCGGCCTTACGAGGGTCTACGCCGAGGACCATGGCTGCCTCGACGGTGGCGTCGTAGGACGTCGTCGACGTCTCCTTCGCCAGCCGGACGCCTTCGAGCGGCGTGTAGATCCGGCCCGGCTCGATCTTCTCGAGGGCGGCGCGGTACTTCTTGCCGTGCTTCATGACGTGCTCCTTCGCGTGCTGGCTGCCGTGGTGCAGGCGGGCCGGGCGGCCCTCCCACGTGGTGCGTCTGCCGGTCAGTCCCCGACGGTGATGCCCATCGAGCGGGCGGTCCCGGCAATGATCTTCTCGGCCTGGTCGAGATCGTTGGCGTTGAGGTCCTGCAGCTTGGTCTGCGCGATCTCGCGGACCTGGCTGCGCGTGAGCGCGGCCACCTTGGCGGTGTGCGGCGTCGGGCTGCCCTTCTCCACGCCGGCCGCCTTGAGGATCAGGCGGGCCGCCGGCGGCGTCTTGGTGACGAAGGAGAACGACCGGTCCTCGAAGACGCTGATCTCCACCGGTACGACGTTGCCGCGCTGCGACTCGGTCGCGGCGTTGTACTGCTTGCAGAACTCCATGATGTTGACGCCGTGCTGGCCGAGCGCCGGGCCGACCGGTGGCGCGGGAGTGGCCGCGCCGGCGTTGATCTGGAGCTTGATGATCGCGGTGAGCTTCTTCTTCTTGGGAGGCATGGCGTCTCTCGCTAGATCTTGCTGACCTGGGTGAAGGCCAGTTCGACCGGGGTCTCCCGGCCGAAGATGGACACGAGCACCTTGAGCCGCTGGGACTCGAGGTTGATCTCGCTGATGCTGGCGGGCAAAGTGGCGAACGGGCCGTCCATGACGGTGACCGACTCGCCGATAGTGAAGTCCGAGACGGCGGCCGGCTCCGCGCTCGCCCCGGGCGCACCGGTGCTGCCGGCGGCGCCCACCGACACGGGCGGGGCCAGCACGTCGGCGATCTCGGCGATCGACAGCGGCGAAGGCCGATTGGTCAGGCCCACGAAGCCGGTGACGCCGGGCGTGTTCTTCACGGCGTTCCACGACTCGTCCGTGAGGTCCATGCGGACGTAGATGTAGCCCGGGTACTTCTTCTGCTGCACGGTCTTGCGGGTGCCATTCTTGATCTGCACGACCTCCTCGGTGGGGACCTCGATCTGGTAGATGAAGTCCTCCATGTTCAGCGAGGTCGTCCTGGTCTCCAGGTTGGTCTTGACCTTGTTCTCGTAGCCGGCGTAGGAGTGCACGACATACCAGTCGCCGTACTGGCCGCGCAGCTCCCGCAGGAAGGCCTCGCGGGGGTCCTCCTCGGCGGGGGGCGCGTTCACAGTCAGCACGGTCTCGTCGGTCAGGTATCCCGATGGCCCGTCCACGGTGCCGTCTCCGAGCCCACCGGCGTCGCCGGTCATGCTCTCCTCACCGGGCTCGCTGCCCGCCGCGCTGGACGGGACGAGACCGCGGAACTCGTCCGCCGGCGTCTCGGCGTCGACGGCCTCCTCCTGCTCGGAGCGGGCGAGCGGCGCCCGCTCCGCGAGGGCGTCGAACGGATCGTGCGGCTGCTGGGACACGGGCTGCGGGGCTCCTCGGGATGCGGGTGGTGCGGGGGTGCGATCAGCCGAACAGGGCGATGATCGCCTTGCCGAGGCCGAAGTCCAGGGCACTCACAAGGGCGGTCATGAAGATGACGAAGACGAGCACGACCGTGACATAGGTCAGCAGCTGCTGGCGGCTGGGATAGTTGACCTTGCGCAGCTCGCTGGCGACCTCGCGGGAGAAGGTCTGCGTCCTGGCAATGCGGCCGGGCCCCCGGTCGCTTTTGTCGCTGCGGACGCCGCGGCCACCGGCGGCAGGCGCTGGGGTCGGCGGGGCCTCGGCGGTCATCGGCTCTCCTGTCCGGTCGGTGCGGATGGCTGGCGGTCGGCTGGTGCAGGCTGAGCTGGCACGGGCGGCAGGACTTGAACCTGCAACAACCGGTTTTGGAGACCGGTGCTCTGCCAATTGAGCTACGCCCGTCCACGAGCGCTAGCGCCCCGCCGTGAGCATGGCCCAGGGCAGGCCACGGCAGGGCTCCGCAGAGCCCGTCCGAGAAGTGTACGGCGTCGCGCCGGGGCCAATCCCGTCGCGTCGGCCCGGCGTCCTCTGCGACCATGGGGCTCGTGACCACCACCGTGCGCAGCGAGGCGCCTGGCCAGGCCGCGACACCCACCCCGGCTCCGGCTCGGCGCATCAGCGCGCGGGTCGGCGCCATCGCGCCGTCGGCGACCCTCGCCGTGGACGCGAAGGCCAAGGCGCTGCAGGCGGCCGGGGTGGACGTGGTCGGCTTCGGTGCCGGCGAACCCGACTTCCCCACCCCTCAGCACATCGTCGCGGCCGCCGAGCGGGCCTGCCGCGAGCCGCGCTATCACCACTACACCCCCACCGCGGGACTGCCGGCGCTGCGCGAGGCGATAGCCGCCAAGACGCTGCGCGACAGCGGGCTGGCGGTCAGCCCCGGCCAGGTGCTGGTCACCAACGGCGGCAAGCAGGCCATCTACAACGCCTTCGCCGCCCTCCTCGACCCGGGTGACGAGGTGTTGCTGCCGGCGCCGTACTGGACGACGTACCCGGAGTCGGTCCGGCTCGCCGGCGGCGTACCGGTCGAGGTGGAAACGACGGCCGCGGCGGGCTACCACGTGACGGTCGAGCAGTTGGAGGCGGCGCGCACGCCCCGCACCAAGGTGCTGCTGTTCGTCAGCCCGGATAACCCCACCGGCGCCGTGCACACGCCCGAGGAGGTCCGCGCGCTCGGTGCCTGGGCGGACAGCCAGGGCCTCTGGGTGGTCACCGACGAGATCTACGAGCACCTGGTCTACGGCGATGCCCGCTTCTCCTCCATGCCGGTGGAGGTGCCAGCCATCGCGGAGCGGTGCGTGGTGGTCAACGGCGTCGCCAAGACCTACGCGATGACGGGATGGCGGGTGGGCTGGCTGATCGGGCCGACCGATGTGGTCACGGCAGCGACCAACCTGCAGAGCCACTCGACGTCCAATGTGTCCAACGTGTCGCAGGCCGCCGCGCTTGCCGCCGTGTCGGGCGACCTCGCCGCGGCGGGCGAGATGCGCGAGGCCTTCGACCGGCGCCGCCGGCTCATGCACGGGCTGCTGTCGGCCATCCCCGGCGTGCGCTGTCCGGAGCCGCAGGGCGCGTTCTACTGCTTCCCCGACGTCTCGGGAGTGCTGGGGCGGCCGCTGCGCGGGCGTGTGCCGCAGACCTCCACTGAACTCGCCGCGCTGGCGCTGGAGGAAGCGCGGGTGGCCGTGGTGCCGGGGGAGGCCTTTGGGGCGCCTGGCCACTTCCGGCTGTCCTATGCCCTCGGCGACGATGACCTGCGGGCCGGAGTCGGCCGGCTGGCAGACCTGCTGGGCGAGGTCGAGCTCTGAGGCTGCGCCAGGTCAGCTGAGCTGGGCGAGTCAGGCGAGCTGGACGGTGGCGCGCGCCGCGCCCAGCACGGTGCTGACGCCGACGGTCGCGGTGAGCGCCACCACGACCCTGCCGCCCTCGAGCTTGTCCTCCACGACGCCGTTGACGCTGAGCACCGCGCCCTTGTCGTCGTCCGGGACGACCACGGGCTTGGAGAAGCGCACCGAGTAGGACAGCACCGCGCCGGGGTCGCCCACCCAGTCGGTCACGACGCGGCCGGCTTCGGCCATCGTGAACATCCCGTGCGCGATGACGTTCGGGAGGCCGACGGCCTTGGCGATCCGCTCGTTCCAGTGGATGACGTTGAAGTCGCCGCTGGCCCCGCAGTACTGCACCAGGTTCACCCTGCCGACGGCGAAGAACGCGCCAGGAAGCTCGGTGCCCACCTCGACGCTGTCATAGGACACGGTGGCGGCCATCAGGACTCCTTCTGCTCGGCGGTGCCGCGGCTGACGATGACGCTGGTCGTGGTCGCCACGGTCTCGCCCTCGGTGGTGGTGACCTCGCCGACCATAGTGATCAGCTCGTTGCGCCCGGCGTCGCGGATGTCGCCCACCCGGGTCTTCACGGTCAGCACGTCGCCGGCGCGGACCGGGCGGTGCAGGGTGAATGCCTGCTCGCCGTGGACGACGCGGCTGTAGTCCAGCCCGAGCTCGGGGTCGACGATCGGGCTGTCGAAGGGGAAGCGGAAGCCAAGCACGGTCAGGAACGTCGGGGGCGCGATGACGTCCGGGTGGCCGAGCGCCTTGGCCGCCTCCGGGTCCACGTAGACCGGGTTCTGGTCGCCGATGGCCGTGACGAAGTCGCGGATCTTCTCCCGGGACACCTCATAGGTCCCGCTGGCGGAGTATTCGCGGCCGATGAAGTCGCGGTTGATCGGCACGACGGTCCTCTCGAAGCCCCGGCGGTGGCCGGCCGGTCACCACCCTGCGGCGACGCTAGCAGCCGCCCTGTCCCGGTCCCGGGTCGTCAGGCGCCAGGCGTCGCCGAGTAGGCGGCCGCTGCCACCGCCAGCGTGCTGAGCAGCACCAGCAGCAGGGCACCGAGCAGCAGAGCGCGGCGCCGAGCTGTGTGCTCGGGAACCCAGATGAGCGCGAGGGCGGCGATCACGATCAGCGGCAGCCCGACCGCCGGCAGGCCGACGGCCAGAATGCGGGCCCCGCCCGAGCACCCGAAGGCGGCGGCGCCCCGGTGCGCGGCGGCGTAGGCCCTACAGGCAGCGGGCTGGTCGTAGCGCTGCGCGTCGAGCAGGGCCACCAGCAATCCGGACAGGATGCCCAGGCTGCCGAGCACTGCGGACCCGGCGCCGACGAGGCGCTCCCGAGCAGCGTCATGTGCATGCGCCGCGACCAGGACCGGTGTCGGAGCGGAGTGGTCCAGCTGGGCGGGCAGCACGACGACCGTGCCGCCGCTGCCGGCATCGGCCTCCGGTGGCAGGCGCGCCGACTCCGGAGGTGGCGGGATGGCCGTGCTGCCTGGGGTGCGGGTGTCGCCAGCACCGGGGACGGCGAGCGTCGGGCCGCCCGGGGTGGCGCGGGGGACCCACCCGGCGAGCGGAAGCCCGGTGTGCCGGTGCCCACCCCCTGGCCCGACGGAGCGGCCGGCGGCCTCCCCGACCTGGACCGGCGCTCCAGGCTCGTGCGGTGCCACGACGTCGCCGTTCGGTGTGGAACCACTGCCCGCTCGACCGGGGCGTGCTGGGCCCGGCGGGGTCAGCGGGTCTCGCGGTGCTCGGTGTGCTGGCGGCAGTGCTTGCAGAACTTGGCCAGCTCCATGCGGTCCGGGTCGTTGCGCCGGTTCTTCTTCGTGATGTAGTTGCGGTTCTTACACACCTGGCAGGCCAGCGTGATCTTGGGACGGACGTCGGTGGCGGCCACAGCGGGTGCCTCTGCTCTCGATGGTTGCGGGTGCGCGCACCTCGCGCAGCCGTTTGACAAGGGTAGCGGTGGCCGGAATCGAACCGGCGACACAGCGATTATGAGCCGCTTGCTCTGCCGACTGAGCTACACCGCCGCCGTGAGCCCCCTTACGGAATCGAACCGTAGACCTTCTCCTTACCATGGAGACGCTCTGCCGACTGAGCTAAGGGGGCCGGTCGGGCAGGGTCCAACACTACAGCAGTGCCCAGCCACGCCCTCGGCGGACGGGTGACCGTGGACGCCGCGGGCCCCGTCCCGATGGCGCGGGAGGGGCCCGGTGGCGGGTGTTGGGTTCGAACCAACGTAGGCAGAGCCGGCAGATTTACAGTCTGCTCCCT
>JAABUZ0100008449.1_pt1 | contig 12097 bp, 10 predicted proteins | sample 5562091 | NCBI WGS metagenome assembly JAABUZ01 (sample SAMN12813069, study PRJNA571459) | rock metagenome | isolation source: Antarctica rocks | place: Antarctica: Victoria Land, Linnaeus Terrace sud | collected 2015-12-21
CGGCGTGGAGTTGCAGCTACATAGCGAACTGGTTCGCGGGAGTGCGCTTCCCCAGCGGTGCCGGCTATTTGGCTCACACGTGGACAATCAGCGTGGAAGAGCAGTTCTACTTCCTCGGGCCTGCCGCGCTGATCCTCTTCTGTCGTCGAGGGCGGGCGCAGGTGGGCCTGATCAGGTGGGCGCTCCTGCTGGCCGTCGCTTCCATCGCTTCGCGGACGGCCCTGTTCGTGCTCGGGCAGCCGTCGTACGCCTTCTACTTCACGCCTGCGCGGCTCGACGGGCTCATGCTGGGCGCCGCCACGGCGATTGCCTTGGCGGACCCCGGCCTGGCCACTCGGCTGCACACCCTGTGCGGCCGTGCCACCGGAGCAGCGCTGCTCCTCCTGGGCGCAGGCGCTGTCGTCGGTCCCCGCGACTTACTCGGGTTCACCTGGTGGCGCCTGCTGCCGGGAGTGACGGCGGCTGGCCTGCTCACCGTCGTGGTGGTCATCGGACTGCAGGCAACACCTCACTCGGCCACGTCCCGTGTGCTGTCCGGCGGCCCCTTGGCGACGGTCGGACGCGCGTCCTACAGCCTCTACCTCGTCCACTTCCCGGTGGCGCTGGTGTTGATCGCCGAGACCGGCTACGGTCCCGTCGGGCGGCTCGTAGTCGGCCTCCCGGCAACGGCGGCGCTGGGTGCCCTCCTTCACCTCGTTGTGGAACGTCCAGCCTTGCGACTTCGAGCCCGCCTCCCTGCGGCCACCCGGCGGCCGGCACCGGCACCGCATCGGTCCACGGCCATGCACTGAAGCGGATCTGCATCAGTTGGTGTGCCGTTAGCCCGGATCCACCGTTGATCATTTGATGATCATGATGGTGTGGTGATCTTGTACTCGGTGGTGTGAGGGCGTGCCGCGGCGGCCGGGCGGGCCGGCTGGTCTCCACAGTGCTGTTCCGGTAGGTCCTGGCGGACGGGGTGGGCGGGGTCAGCCCACGGTCGGTGGGCTGTTGGCGGTTGTCGCCAGTTGCGTCCAGGCCTTCTGCCAGAGCCAGGCTGCGGGCAGGTGCAGGGTCAGCCGTCGCGCCGAGCGCGCGAGCCGGCCCGGGACGGTGACGAGCTGGGCCCGGATCGTGCTGGGTGGTGGCTTTCGCGTGGATGGTCGAGGCCAGGGTGCCGGCGGCCCGGGTCAGGTGAAGGCCATCGCGGCGCAGACCAGCCAGGCGCTGTTGGCCCCTGTCCGCGGAAGCCGTGCCAGGAATGGCGAAACCCGGGCGCCCCGTCCTGGGATCGGCACTGCCACTCTGGCGGCGGGGTCCCCGATCAAGGCGCCTGCTCGAGGCGCCTGCGCCACCAGCTCGGCCCAGACGTAGCGCTCGCCGGGTGCCGGCCACGAGTGCATCCCATCGAGCACACGGTCACCATGTCGACGTGCTGCGCCTCGTCAAAGCCCGCGTACGCCGCGGTAACACCAACCACCGTGCAAGTAAGGCCGTCTACACCGCTGTCACCGTGGTTTTCCAGCGCGCCCGGGGCACAGCATGCTCCGCTGAATGGATGTGAACGAGGAATGTACCCGAGGTCAACGGCTTGCGCTCGTGCCGCGGAGGCTGCTACCAACCGGGCATGGGGGGTTCAACACGTGGCAGCCGGCGGTCTGCGACGCTGAGGGGATGGACGCCGACGTAACCGGTGCCGTTGAAGAGCAGCTGGGCGGACAGCGCTGCGCCGCCGTCGTCCTGAATTACAACAACGCGGAATACACGGCCGTCGCAGTGTGCGCAGTGCGGGCGCAGGAGCCGCCGCCGACGTCAGTCGTCGTGGTCGACAACGGGTCCACGGGCACGCAGCTGGAGCAACTCCGTGCGGTGCTGGCGGACGACGTCGTCCGCCTCGAGCTGCCCCATAACCGGGGTGTGCCAGGCGGTCTGACCCCCGGCCTGCGGCACGCGCTCGACGCCGCAGCCGACAGCGTGCTGATCGTCCTCAATGACACCGCCCTGGAGGCCGGGGCCCTCGCGCTGCTGCGGGCCCGCCTGGACGCGGAACCGCTGCTGGGGGCGGTGGCACCCCTGCAGGTCCGCTTCGACGACCCGGATACCGTCGTCACCACTGGTAGCCGGCTGCACCGCGGCCCGTGGCTGGTGTCCGCGCGCGACGCAGGCCGGGCGCGCGGCGACGTGCAGCGGGAGCGGCCGGCCGAGCCCGACTACCTGGACTTCACCTGCCTGCTCGTCCGGACGCAGGTGCTGCGCGAGGTTGGGCTGCCGCGGGCCGAGTTCCGCTTCTACTGGGACGACACCGAGTGGGGGGTCCGGGTGCGCCGGGCGGGCTGGCGGCTGGCCGTCGAGCCGCGGGCGGTCGTGCGCCACCGCGTCAGCGGCACCCTGTCCGTCGGCAAGGGCAGCACGGCGACGTACTACCAATATCGCAACCGCCTGCTCGCCAAGCGGCGGCTCGACGGCCTGCCCGGCGTCGCCCGGGTCCTCGCGCAAGAACCCTTCCTGCTCGCAGCCCGCGCGCTGGTGCGCGGCGGCGACGGGGGTGGCACACGGCTGCAGGCCAAGGCCGCCTGGGACTACCTGAGGCGGGCCCCGTACCCGCCAATGTGAGAGTGGTCGCGGTCTTCCCACCGCACCACTGGCAGGTCTACGTCGGCTCGCGTCACCGTCACGCCCAAGCCTCCCAGCCCGGCAGTCAGCGCCATCGTCATCGACTCGGTGCTCCGCGGGCAGCCAGCGCTCGTCGCCGTAGGGCGCCTGCGCTCCGGCCTGGTCAAGCAGGGTCACGCCGCGCGGCACGATGCGGTGCAGGACGAGCCCCGCGGTCGGCTTGAAGGGGAAGCTGGTCAGACGAGCGCGAGGCGGCGGCTCCCCCAACACCTCACGCCGCAGAAGTCCGCGGCCAGCACCGCGACGGCGGGGCGTACCCGTCACGCATCGGCCAGTCTGTGGACAACGCCGCGTGGACCCGGCGCAGCGGTGGCACCCTGAGGGCATGACGACAGGGGGCACGCTGGCAGTGATTATCCCCGTGCTCGTCGCCATGCTCGGCGCCACGCTCGGGAGCATGACCATCGTCGTGCACGTCATCGGCAGCCGCATCGATCACTTCGAGCGCAGCGTCGACGCGCGGTTCGAGCAGGCTGACCGGGCGATCGGGACGCGGTTCGATGCAGTCGGGACGCGGTTCGACGACCTCGGCGGGCGGATCGACCGGGTCGAGTCACGCATGGGCCGGCTCGAGACCCGACAGGACGAGACGCTCGAACGCCTCGGCAGCCTCGATGTGCGTCTGAAGGTCCTGGGGCAGCGTCCCGGCTGACCGACGCCCTAACGGTTCGCCGGTGATGCTCCGGACGTTGGCAGGCGGCGCGCGGCCCTCGGCCGACCACTCGGCCGTGCGGCACTGGCGCGGCCCGGCTGCAGCCCGCGCCCACACCGCGGGCGGGGAGCCCGCCGTGCCGCTCGCGCCACCCTGCGTGCTCGGCGCCGTCAGCACCGGCACCGACCCCTGACCCCGCGGCCCCTGCGCCACTTCCGTGCGCCGGGCGGCCTCACTCTCGCAGCAGGACCTCGAGGACCTGGGGAGCCACAAACCGCCGGTCGTAGGAACGCTCGTCGTAGGTCGTCAGCACGCCTGCCCTGACGAGCTGGGCCACCAGCCCGTTGGCGCGGGCGTACGTGACACCGAGGTGGCGCTGCAGCTGGCGGACCGCGAAGACGGGCTGGGCCAGCGCGAAATCGACGGCCATGGTCGCATTGTCGGCACGCAGACCGGCGGCCCGCACGCTGCCGGTCATCGCGCGCCGCGCCGCCACCAGGGCAAGCATGCGCTCCCGGGTGTCGACGGCCGACGCCAGCAGCCCTTCGCCGAAGAAGTGGATCCAGCCGTCCCAGTCGCCATCGGTGCTGACGGCGAACAGGCGGTCGTAGTACTCGCCGCGCCGGGCCTCGAACCAGGGCGACACCGTCAACATCGGCTCTTGGAGCACCCCGCGCTGCAGCAGCTGCAGAAGGATGAGCAGCCGGCCCATGCGCCCGTTGCCATCGGTGTAGGGGTGGAGCGTCTCGAACTGGTAGTGCGCGAGTGCGGCGGCGACCAGTGGGTCAAGCGCCTCGCTGCCGTCCCTCATCCACCCGAGCAGGTCACGCGCGCTCGCTTCGAGAGCCGGACCCGGCGGCGGTGGCACGAAGCGCGCGTCCCGCGGATGCCCTGTCGGAGTGGCCCCGATGGCGACCTGGATGTCACGGATACGACCCGCGCGGACACCGTCAGACGAGGTGCCGGACACCAACCGTCGCTGCAGGTCATCGAGCAGCCCGAGCGTGAGCGGGCGACCCTCGGCGGCCCACTCGAAGGCGTGGGCTGCGGTGCGGATGTAGTTCACCACCTCGCGCAGGGCGCCATCCGCCCGCGGGTCGTCCTCCTCGTCGGCGCCCAGCACGTCGACCAGCGGCGCGAATGTCCCCTCCAGGGCGGATGTGCTCTGGGCCTCCCGACGCAGCGCCGGCTGCCGCAACAGCCCGGGGTTGGGCAGGAACTGGCTTGTTGCATCCAGCGCGGCCAGCGCTGCCCGCGCATCCGCTACCGAGCGCCAGGTCGCCACCGTTAGGCCCACGGGAGTCCGGTGCGGCAGGGGGTCGGGGACGAAGGCAACGTGCGCCCACGCTCCCAGCCGGGCGCTGGTTCCGGTGATGGGAACGAGCTGGCCGCTGGCGCGGCGGACGGCTTCTACCAGCATCGTCACAACACTACCGTCTGTTGCTTTGCTATCTGCTCGGTCGTACGGTACTTGCCTTGCGGTCGCAGTACGGCCGCCCGACGTCACCACCGCCTTGCGGCCACCTCTCGGCCACCTGCCGGGCAGCGACTACGGCGTCGGCGGCCACCTGCCCGGGCAGCGCAGCGTGGTCTTCGCGGGGCGCAACACCACCGCGGGGATGCGCGAGGCCCTCGCCGCCCGGCGTACCTGCGCCAGCGAGGTCCCCGACGGCTGGGCCGCGCTGACCGGCACCGTCGCCGCCGCGGACGGCACCGTGGCCGTCACCGTCGAGGCGGCGAGCCCGACCGAGCAGCTCACCCGCGTCGACATTGTGGGCGACGGCGGCGTCAGCCCGTTCCCCTACTGCTACGTCGACGGCGGGCGGCAGGTGCCTGGTCATGACTGCCACCGTCTGGGCTGTTGTCCTACCTGAGCCGGTGCGGGTCGTCGATCGGCAGGTAGTGAAAGCTGCGGCCGGCCCGGTTGCCGCGGGAGGGTCGCAGGAGTCCGTCGTTCTCCAGGGTGTGCAGCACACCTCCGGCGGCGTTGACCGCGATGCCGGCGATGTCCCCCAGCTCGGTGGTGGAGACGCGGCCCCGTGACCGGGCCCACCCGGCGGCGAGCCTGCCGCGGGAGGCCGGGCCGGTGACCGGCGCCAACCTGGACGCGAACAGCGCCCGGACCGGGTTCGACAGCCGCCAGGCCGGCAGCTCGCCCTCGGGTGTCCCCGCGACCGGCACGATGACCCGCGCGTCCTTGGCTGTGGTCGCGAGGGCGAGTCGGTCGAGGACGGCATTCGCCTCGACGGGGTGGCGCTGCAGCACAGGCGCGGCCCGTTCGGCGTCGATCCACGCGTGCGCCAGCAGGTGCCGCAGGACGAGCAGGGCGTCGAGGTCGTTGCCAGTGGTTGACGGCGCAAGCCCGGACAGGAAGCGCAGCCACGGCTCGTCGACCCGGCCTCCGACCAGCGCTGCCCGGACCCTCGGTCCCTCGAGCTCCTCGATCTGCGGCGCTGGGTAGCCGACCCTGATCATCTCGCGGATCATGCGGTCGACGCCGATGCCCTCTCGCTCCGCGACCCGGAGCGACGACATGATCTCGGCCAGCGAGCGGTACCTGGGCTCGGACGGGTGCGTGATGATGTTCTCCGGGGTGACGCCCCCGACGAAGCCGCCGGGACTGGACACCACCAGGGTGGCGCCGGTGTGCTCGACCGTGGTGACGGCAGGGCTACGCCAGTCGCGGTGGACGACGCCGTTGACGATCGCCTCCCGGACCGCCAGCCGCGGGAGCTGGCGCAGCTGACCGACGCTGAGGCCGGTCGCCAGGTGGACGGCCGGGTTCGCTGCAGCGATCGCCTGCTCGACGTCGTAGAGCTCCTCGAGCAGGCCGAGGCCCGGCCTGCGCAGTCGGATGACACTGTCACCTCCCGAGGCGTCCCGGCGGATGTAGTCGATCGCCGACGTGTCCCGGCCGACGAACAGCAGCGCCCCCCCTTGGGTGAGCCGGCCGCCGTCGACGACGGCGTTCAACCGGCGCAGCAGGTCGGCGTCGCTCGCGTCGGCAAGGTCGAGCGCGGGCCCTTCGTTGGAGTCACGCAGGAACTGCCGGGCCCGCTCCAACGCCGCCGGCCGGGCCTCGCCGACTGTGTGCTCGCTGGGCTGCGCGGACCAGTCGTGACCGAGCCGGTGCAGCCGCCCCTCCCACCACGACGCGGAGTCCACCTCGACGCAGTTGTCGTCGACCCGCCACAGGATCCTGTTGCGCCACCTGATCGGCTCCAGGGCCTCCGGGACCCGCAGGACGAGCAGCCGCACCCCTTCGTGCAAGGCAGCCCGGATGTCCACGGTGAGCTGCCGGTCGCTCAGCCTGTAGAGCTCGTGGCGCAGCCACTCGGGGTCCAGCTCCGTACCGATCCGCTGCCCGTCGTCCGCGATACCGAGGACGAGCGCAGCCGCGCCGGGAGTGTTCGCCATGCAGGCGACCTCGGGCGCGAGCGCCTCGGCCGCTGCCGGGTTCTGGGTCCGGCCGGCCCCGACGGCGCCGCCGGCAATCCTGCGCCCCGCCTCCTCCTTGACGTCCACGCGCCTGGTCTCGAGGTCCCTCGGCGCCTCGCCGGCGGCCAGCCGATCGAGCAGCGCGGCGATCTCGCCGTCCAACGGGTCCGGCATCAGGTAGTGCAGGGTCATACGTCCTCCGGAAACCCGCCGAGCGGAGCGCGACCGCTCCCGCTCTCTACATTTTAGCTCGTCAAAGTGTAGCCAGTCAGCGGCGCACGGCGGGTTCGCGGAGGTTTCCGGCGTCCGGCAGGAGATCCGGCTGAGGTGGCGAATGTCACACCTCATGGCTCTCCCCTCCCGGCGGGGGCGCAGCGCTGCGCTCGCGCTCGCCACCGTCCCTGTCCTGCTCGTCGCCGCCGCGCTGCCCGCGCGGGCGGCCCCCGGCGCGGCCGCGGCCGCGCCGCTGAGCTTCACGACGACGACGCTGAGCTTCTCCGTGACGGTCGGTGCCCCGGCGGCTCCGCATACCTGCACGGTCGACGGCGACCTGCGCGTGCCCAGCACGGCCTCGCCCTCGAGTCCCGCGCCTGCGCTGCTGGCGACCAACGGCTTCGGGGGCGCGAAGGGCGACGGCGGACCCAACGGCAACGGCGCTTACACGGCCAGATTCGCCGAGCTCGGCTACGTCACGCTGTCCTACTCCGGGCTCGGGTTCGGCAAGAGCGGCTGCGACATCACCATCGACGACCCCGCGATCGACGGCCAGGCCGCCAGCCAGCTCGTGAGCTTCCTGGGTGGGGCGCCGGGGATCGCGACGTCGGCCGGCGCGCCGTACTCGATCCCGGGTCTGGTGGTGCACGACGCGACCGACCACAACGGGACGGCGCAGACGTTCGATCCGCGGGTCGGAATGATCGGCGGCTCCTACGGCGGGGAGATCCAGTTCGCCGTCGCGGGGATCGACGCCCGGGTCGACGCGCTGGCCCCGATCTACACCTGGAACGACCTCGGCTACTCCCTCGCCCCCAACAACGCCAACCAGACCGGGCTGCGGGCACCGACGCCGGGCGACGCGAAGTACCAGTGGCAGTCGCTGTTCTTCGGCCTCGGCGAGGTGCAGCTGGTGACCAACCCGGTCTTCCCCTCCACCAGCACCTGCCCCAAGACCAGGGCCGAAGTCTGCCAGGCCAACGTCGAGGCGCAGACCACGGGCTTCCCGTCCGCGGCCAGCACGGCCTTCGCCCGTTCGGTCAGCGTGTCGAGCTACATCGACAAGATCAACGTCCCGGTGCTGCTGTCGCAGGGGCAGAACGACACCCTGTTCGACCTGCAGGAGGCGATCCAGACGTTCCGTCAGCTGCGGGCGGCCGGGTCGCCAGTGCGGATGGTGTGGCAGTCCTGGGGCCACAGCGGGGGTACGCCGGTGGCCGGCGAGCTCGACCCCGGCACGGTCACGCCCGGGACCGGCACGCTGGCCGACACCGTGCAGGGCAAGATCTTCATCGACTGGTTCGCCCACTGGCTGCGCGACGTGCCCAACGACCTGGGGCCCGACGTGCGCTACTTCCGCGACTACGCCTACACCGCGCCGGCGGCGACGGCGGACCCGGCGGCGAAGCTGGCGGCGGCGTCTGCGGCGTACGCATCCGCTGCTGCCTATCCGGTCGGCGCGCCGACCGCGCTGCGGCTGTCCGGGGGCACCGCGCTGGTCGCCCCGGGCCAGCCCGTCGCGGCAGGGTCGCAGACCTTCGCCCAGCCGGGAGGGAACACGCCCACCGCCTACAGCGAGACCTCGGCGGTGGGCCCGCTGGCGCCCCAGACCGACACGCCGGGGACCTTCGCAGCCTGGAGCACCGGGGCGCTGGACCACGACGTGGACCTCGCCGGGGTCGCGACGCTGGACGTGCGCCTCAGCGACCCGTTGGCGGCCGCGGCGCAGGCCGGCGGACCGGCCGGGCAGCTCGCGCTGTTCGCGAAGCTCTACGACGTGGCGCCGGACGGGTCGCAGGCCCTCGTGCACGGACTCGTCAGCCCGCTGCGGATCGCCGACGTCACCCAGCCGGTGCACGTCGAGCTGCCGGGCGTGGTGCACCGCTACGCCGCCGGGCACCGGCTGAAGCTCGTCCTCGCGGCGGGGGACTCGGCGTACAAGGGCAACGTGGCCCCAAGCACCGTGACGGTGACCGACGACCCGGCCGAGCCCGGCACCCTTACCCTGCCGCTGGTCAGCGGGAACGGCGTCGGCTCCGGCACCCCGACGGCCGCGATGCCCGAGGTGCCGCTCGTCCTGCTGCTCCCCGTGCTGGGCCTCGGGCTCGGCGGCCTCGCCCTGCGCCGCCGTCGCTCGTCTCGCGTCGGGCCCTGACTGGCGGAGATCAGGGCTGCCGCTGCTCCAGAACCTTGATGTGCACGTCAATGCCGCCCAGCCGCTCAAGCGTCTCGTCCTGGCGGGTCTCGAGCCGGCCCATCCGGGACTCGACGCGGTCGATCCGCTCCCCCACGTCGTCGAACCGCGCGTTGACGGCGCGGTCGGACTGGTCGAACCGCGCGTCGACGTTGCGCGCCAGCTGGTCGATGCGGCCAGCAAGCACGTTGGCCACGATGGTCGTGCTGCCGAGCATGGCGACGAGCACGGGAATGATCACCGCAAGCGTGCCGCCCGCCGTCATGCCTCCAGAGTGCCACTGCGGCCGCGGTCCGGCCGGGGCCGTCCACAGCCACCGCTCTGCATTCGCGCAGCTCCTGCGCCGCGCGAGGAGCTCCTCGACCTCGGGTCGGCCGGAGTGGACGAGGCTCAGGAGACCCTCAGTCACGGACCGTCGGCTACGTTGTAGCGCATGACGATGCCGGTGTCGATCCGCTTCCGGCCCGACGTCCTAGCGCGATTGCAGCAGCGTGCCCGGGCCGCCGGGACCGTGCCCTCGACGCTGGCCCAGCGTCTGGTCGATGAGGGCCTGCGCCTGGCCGAACACCCCGGCGTCGTCTTCCGCGACGGGCCCAGCGGCCGCCGCGCCGGGCTGGTGGCCGGGCCGGACGTGGCCGAGGTCGTCGTGACCATGGCCATGCAGGTGGGCGGCCCGCAGGCGCGGGCCCGGGCGACCGCCGAGATGCTGACGCTGCGCCCCGGGCAGGTGGAGACCGCTCTCGCCTACCGCGCCGCGTTTCCGGAGGAGATCGACGCGGAGGTGTCAGCGGCCGCGGCGGCGAGGGAGGTGGCCCTCGCGCAACTCGGCCGCGCTGACGCGGGCTGATGCCGTCGCTCCGGCGGCGACTCCTGCTCGACGAGCACTACCCCGAACGGGTCGCGGCTGCGCTGCGGGACCGGGGGCACGACGTGACGGCAGCTGTCTCCGACGACGCGCTGCGCGGCGTGAGCGACGAACGGCTGCTGGCGGTGGCGATAGCCCAAGGACGGTGGCTGGCGACCGAGAACGTCGCCGACTTCCGGCCGCTCCTGCGGGCTGCGCTGGCAGCCGGAGAGGTCCCACCGGGGCTCCTGCTCGTCAACGCGCGCCGCTTCCCCCGCACCCCCGCCGGGCTGCCACACCTGGTGCTGGCGCTCGACAGCTGGCTCACCCGGGCAGAGGGCCTCGGAGTGGAGGAGTTCCTGGCCTGAGCATGGCGCGTCGGTCGGGCTCGCTACCCTGCGCCCCCGTGAGGATCGCGCACACGCCGCCCCGCTACGCGCCGCACATCGGCGGCGTCGAGGCGGTCGACCAGGTCCTCGCCGAATACAGTCTGCGGCACGGCGACGAGGTCGTGGTGCTCTGCGCCGACGAGCCGCGGCACGCGCCCGGGCAGGTCAACGGCGTGGACGTACGCCGGCTGGCGTGGCGGCGCAAGCTCGCCAACACCAACCTCACCGCCGGCCTCCCCCGCGCCCTGTGGCGGGAGCGCTGGGACGTCGTGCACACCCACCTGCCGACGCCGTGGACCGCCGATGTGAGCGTGCTCGTCGCCCGGCTGACGGGCCGGCGCAGCGTGCTGCACTTCCACAACCCGATCGTCGGTGCCGGGCCCTCCGGCGCGGTGGCCGCGGCGTACCGGCAGACCCTGCAGCGGCTGACCCTGCGGCTGGCCGACGCCGTCGTGGTCATCAGCCCCACCCGCCGCGACCTGCTGCTGCGCCGGCATCCCGGCATCGCGGCGAAGGTGCACCTGGTGCCCAACGGCGTCGACCTGGACCGCTTCCAACCCCCGGGCGCGGGCTCCCGGCGTACCGCCGATCTGCTGTTCGTCTCCGTGCTGGACGACTTCCACGACTACAAGGGGCTCTCGGTCCTGCTGCGCGCGCTCGCGGAGGTCCCCGGCGGCCGGCTGCGCGTGGTGGGCGAAGGGGCCGGCCGGGCGCGCTGGGAGCGGGAAGCGGCCACACTCGGCGTCGCGGAGCGGGTGGTGTGGGAGGGCGCGGTAGACGGCGCGGCCCTGCTCGCGCTCTACGCCTCCTGCGGGGTTTTCGTGCTGCCCAGCCGCACCGCTGACCACGAGGGCGGGTCCTCGCTGGTGGCCCTGGAGGCGATGGCGAGCGGGCTGCCCGTCGTGCTCGCCGACGGCGTCGGCGACCTGGCCCGGCAGGCAGCCGCAGCGGAGGCCGGCCTGCTGGTCCGCGGCGACGACGACGCCGGGCTCGCCGCCGCGCTGCGTCTACTCACGGGCGACGGCGGGCTGCGCGAGCGGATGGGCACGGCCGCCCGCCGACACGTCGAGCGGCACCACTCCTGGGACGCCGCCTGCGCCGCGATCACCGCGCTCTACCGCCCCTGACCCCCTTCTGGACCTGTACACCAGCTGTTCACCGAAGTCGCGCCGCCGACGGCAGGACATCGGGCAGGATCGTCGAAGACCACACCATCCGGAGGCCGAGGGGCCTCCCCAGCGCCAAGGGATGATCCATGGACGTACGCCGCACGGCCGCCGCTACCGGCGCCGGCCTCCTGACCCTGCTGGCAACCTCCGGCATCGCCCGTGCCCAGCCCTCCGACGGCCGCACGATCTACGGCGTCACGTCCAACGGCAACCGGCTGGTGAGCTTCCCCGCCAACAACCCCGGCGCCGCGAAGCCGGTGCTCAACGTCAACGGCGGCGCCATCATCGGGATCCCGCTCACCGAACGCGTGGTCGGCATCGACTTCCGCCCCGTCGACGGCGTGCTCTTCGCGCTGACCACCGACGGCACGGGCGAGAGCAACTCCCAGACCGGCACCGGGCGGCTCTACACGGTGGACAAGACCACCGCGGTCGCCACGCTGGTGAACACGCTGACCGTGCCGCTGTCCGGTGCCTTCTACGACATCGGCTTCAACCCCGTGGCCAACGCGCTGCGCATCGTCAGCAGCAACGGGCAGAACTTGC
>JAABUZ0100008450.1_pt1 | contig 12097 bp, 11 predicted proteins | sample 5562091 | NCBI WGS metagenome assembly JAABUZ01 (sample SAMN12813069, study PRJNA571459) | rock metagenome | isolation source: Antarctica rocks | place: Antarctica: Victoria Land, Linnaeus Terrace sud | collected 2015-12-21
CGCGGGCGAGGGCGACGCCGACCGCGCCGCCGGTGGCCGCGCCGATGTAGAGCGACGGGGTGAACACGCCGCCCGAGCCGCCGAAGTTGAGCGTGACGCTCGTCGCGAGGATCTTGCCTAACGCGAGGGCGGCGAGGGTGTACCACGCCATCCGGCCGAACATGTCGACGTGGAGGGCGAGGTGGCCGTAGCCGACGAGGGTGCCCCCGGAGAGCGCGACGAGGGCGCCGACGAGCGCGCCGCCGATCCACGGTTTGGCGGCCGGGGGGACGCGGAGGGCGCGGGCGACGTCGTCGGCGGCGAAGTAGGTGCGGACGAAGAGGGCCGCGGTGAGGCCGCAGGCGACGCCGAGGACGGGGAAGCCGAGGAGCGCGTCGCCGGCGCCGGCGTAGGTGTACTCGCTCGGGACCGGGAAGGCGGGGTGGTTGCCGAAGAGGGCGCGCGAGACGACGGCCGCGATCACACTCGCGACGACGACGGGGGCGAACGAGGTGCCGGAGAAGGTGCCGACGATCTCTTCCAGGGCGAAGAAGGCGCCCGCGAGCGGGGCGTTGAAGGCGGCGGAGATGGCCGCGCCCGCGCCGCAGGCGACGAGGACCGTGGTGCGCGCGCTCGCGGCGCGGAAGGCGCAGCCTAACGCCGACCCCAGCGCGGCGCCGAGGACGACGACGGGGCCCTCGGCCCCGGCGGAGCCGCCGGCACCGATGGTGATGGCGGAGGCGAGGGTGCGGGCGAGGGCCGGGCGTGCGGGGACGTCGGCGCCGCGGCGGACCACGGCGAGTTGAACGTCGGGGACGTTCATCCCGTCGTGGCCGCGGCCGATCGCGCGCATGACCCACGAGGCGAGTGCGACGCCGGCGCCGGTGACGAGGGGGCGGTAGGCGAGGAGGCCGAGCCGGGGCATGGCGCGGGTGGACCAGCGGAAGAACGCGGCGTAGGCGAGGTCGATCGCGCCGTAGAAGGCAGCGACGCCGACGGCTGTGAGCGTGCCGATGACGACCGCGAAGCCGAGGAGGATCGAGTATTCGCTCGGGGCGCGGGCGGCGAGGAGGCGGCGGGCGCGGGCGAGGAGGGCGGACGGGCGGTCGCCGAGTGAGCGCGTGGGCACGGGGTCGCTCAGGCGCTGGTTAGCGGACGCGGAGCACGTCTTCGAGCGGGCCCGCGTCGCCGGTGCCGAGGAGGATGCGGATGTGGTCGAGGGCTTCGCGCTCGCGGGGCCAGGCGAAGCGGGTGCGGGCGTCGGCGGGGGTGAGCCAGGCGACCATGTCGTGTTCGGCGTCGAGCGTGGGGGACGTGGTGTCGGGGACGAAGGCGCAGAAGACCACGGCGACCTCGACCGTGGCGGAGCCGTGGAGGTAGAAGGCCTGGGTCGTGACGTTGTAGAGGCGGGAGGCGGTAAGGCCCGTCTCCTCGTGGAGTTCGCGGAGGGCGGCGTCTTCGGGGCGTTCGCCGGGTTCGATGCGGCCGTGGACCGTCTCCCAGGAGAGCGGGCAGCGGGTGCCGGTCGCGGCGCGCTGGAGGGCGAGGATTTGCCAGGCGTCCCAGCCGGCGGGATCGGGGCAGACGACGTAGACGTCGACCACGCCGACGCGGAGGGTGGCGGCGGGGGGCGGGAGAGCGATCACGCGGCATGGTCAAGGCACGGTCCGGGCCGGCGGTCCGCCCGCGGGCGGCGCGTCCGGGGGGACGTCGAGTGCGCGGAGGAGTTCGCTCACGCTCGTCGTGCCGGTGCGGACGTGGGCGACGGCGCTGTCCCACATCGACGGGGTCCCGACGCCCCGGGCGGCCGTTTGGAGGGCGGCGTGCGTCGCGTTGCCGGCGATGAGGCGGGCGAGGGCGTCGTCGGCGAGGAGCACTTCGAGGGCGGGGACGCGGCCGCGGTAGCCGGTGCCGTCGCAGGCGGGGCAGCGGTCGGCGGGGGAGGTCGCGGGTGGGGCGGCTTCCCAGCAGAGCGCGCCTTCGGGGCTGCGGCCGGCGAGGCGGGGGTCGCGCCAGCCGGGGGGAACGGCGCGGCGGCACGCGGCGCAGAGGCGGCGGACGAGGCGTTGGGCGACGACGCCGCGGAGGGCGGCGGCGAGCTTGAAGGGTTCGACGCCGACGTCGGCGAGGCGGGTGACGGCGCTCGCGGCGTCGGTGGTGTGGAGGGTGGCGAGGACGAGGTGGCCGGTCATCGCGGCCTGGGCGGCGATGGCGGCGGTCTCGCGGTCGCGGACCTCGCCGACGAGGACGACGTCGGGGTCCTGGCGGAGGATCGCGCGGAGGGCGGCGGCGAAGGAGAGGCCGGCCTTGTCGTGAATCTGGACCTGGACGACGCCGGGGAGGCGGCGTTCGACGGGGTCCTCGACGGTGATGACGTTGACGCCGCCGCGGGCGAGGATGCGGCGGAGGGCGGCGTAAAGGGTGGTCGTCTTGCCCGAGCCCGTGGGGCCGGTGACGAGGATCAGCCCTTCTCTGGCGTCGAGCAAATTGCCGAGCCGGGCAGCGTCGCTCGGGAGGAGGCCTAACGATTCGAGGGATTCGAGGCCGGCGGCGGGGTCGCTGAGCCGGACAACGAGGTTCTCGCCGCGGACGCTCGGGAGGGAGGAGACGCGGAGCTCGACGGGGCGGTTGCCGATCGTAATGCGGGCGCGGCCGTCCTGCGGGCGGAGGCGGTCGGCGATGTCGAGGCCGGCGAGGATCTTGAGTCGTGAGGCGAGGGGCGGGGCGAGGGCGCGCGGGACGGCGGGTCCGTCGCGGAGGACGCCGTCGACGCGGAGCCGAACGGTGGCGCCCTGTTCGCCGGCTTCGACGTGGAGGTCGCTCGCGCGGAGGCGGACGGCCGCGGCGAGGAGGTCGTCGAGGAGGCGGACCGCGTCGGGGGCGTCGGGCGGGGGCGTCGCGGCGCCGCTCCACGCCGGGCGGCCCGCGGTGATCGTGGGCGGCGGGGTGAGGACGGCGTCGCGGAGGACGGGGACGGAGCGCGGCTCGGGCACGCCGTAGTGTGGCGACGGCGGGCGCGACGTGGTGCATCGTTGTGTTGCCGAGTGGGTCGTTTCGTTGCGACGCGTCTCGGACCGGTACGTTTGGCGAGGCCATGTCCGTGCTCCGCCCCTGCCCCGTTCCTCCCTCCCGATGTCACGTCTTCGGACGCGCGTGCTGCCACGCGTCGCCGCTCTCGCCTGCCTCACAGCTGTTGCGGGCGTCCTCCCCGCGCAGGGTACGCCGAGCGCGATCTGCGCCGATCCCGCGCACGAGCGCGAGCACCCGGCGCGGATGCAGGTGCTGCACATCCCGTCGGGGGGCGTGCGGATCAACGGGGTCGCCTACGTCGCCGCGGGCGCGGGCCCGCATCCGACGCTCGTGCTCCTGCACGGTCTCCCGGGCAACGAGCAGAACCTCGACCTCGCGCAGGCGGTGCGGCGCGCGGGATGGAACGTGGTCACGCTGCACTACCGCGGGTCCTGGGGGAGCCCCGGGTCGTTTCGCTTCGCGCAGGTGCTCGAGGACGCCGCCGCGGCGCTCGCCTTCGTCCGCGACTCGGCCACCGTCCGCGCGCTCGGCGTCGACACGACGCGCCTCGTGCTCGGCGGGCACAGCATGGGAGGCTGGGCGACGGTGCACACCGCCGCCGCGGACCACCGGTTGCGCGGGGCGATCCTGCTGTCGGCGGCCGACATGGGGCGCGAGGGCGGGGCGCCGCACGCGCGGCTCGTCGCCGGGATGGCCGACAACATGGAGTCGCTCGCCGGGGTGACCGCGGAGCAGATGGCGGACGAGCTGGCGGCGAACGCGGACCGCTGGCGCTTCGACCGCGCCGCCGGCGGGCTGGCGCGAGTGCCGCTGCTCGTGCTCACCTCCGACGACGGGCTCGCGCCGCAGGCCGACGCGTTAATCGGGGCGGTGCGGGCCGCCGGCAACGCGCGCGTGACCGCGTCGCACGTCGCGACGGACCACGCGTGGTCCGACCGGCGGGTCGCGCTCGAGGCGGCGGTGGTAGACTGGCTGCGAGCGCTGGCGGCGGAACGCGGAGGTCCCGCCGCGGGTCCGGGGCGGCCCGCGGGCCGCCCCGGACCCACGCGTTAGGCGGGGCGCGCGGCGGGCGGCGGCGCGGGCACGGCCGGGACGGCGGGTCGGCCGCGCGCCTGATTCGTCCGGATTTGATATCTAGCTACGTAGCACACGTGTTACGCGCCGCGGCGGCCGGGGGCGCTCCCGCGGGCGGCCGTTGTCGCGCGCGGACGCGCCGTCCGGTACGCGCCTTGCCGGAGCGATTTCACTACCAGCCGAAGCCGGAACGATGGGGACCGGAAGGCGGCGGCCGCGGTACGCCACCGCGTGCATTCAGCCAGGAGTGAATCGTGACGGAACGGGACCAATTCGGAGTGCTCGGCACGCGGACGGACGGCGTCCGCGGTACGGTCGGTTCGGCCGACGCGGAGCCGTCGCTCGGCGAGCTGCTGAAGCGCCTCACGAGTGACACGAGCGACCTCGTGCAGCAGGAGGTGAACCTGGCCCGGGCCGAGATCCGCCAGGCGGGCGCCACACTCGCGGCGAGCGGCACCAAGATCGCGATCGGGGCCGGCCTCGCCCTCGCGGGCGCGCTCGCGCTCACCGCGTTCCTCGTCATCGCGCTCGGCTCGCTGCTGAACAACTACTGGCTCGGCGCGCTCATCGTCGGGCTGGTGCTGCTCGGCATCGGAAGTTTCTTGGCGCGCAACGCGGTGGCCGACGTCAAGCGGCGCGGCCTGCTCCCCGCGCAGACGGTTGCCTCGCTGCGCGAGGACGCGGCGTGGGCCAAGCAGGAGACGCGAGAGGTCAAGCGCGAGCTGACGCAGTAACGCGGCGCGGGGACGCGCCGCGCGCACCGCGTGGCGAACGACCACGACCGACCACGATGCAACGAGGAGACACCATGGACGGACAACCCGGTGGATACGCGGGGATGAGCTCCGGTTCGACGACCGACCCGCTCGGCAAGGGCTCGATGGGGATGGGAACGCAGAGCGGAGACGTCATCGACAAGGCCAAGGACACCGCGCAGCAGATCGCGGGACAGGTGAAGGATACGGTCGGGCAGCGCGCCGGGTCGGCGTTCGACCAGGGGAAGACCCGCGCGGCGGACTCGCTCGGCAGCGTCGCGCAGACGTTGCGCCAGGCCACCCAGCAGCTCCGCGATCAGCAGCAGCAGGGTGCCGGTCAGTACGTCGAGCGGGCCGCGGAGCAAATCGACCGGCTCTCCGGCTACCTGCGGACCGCGGACGTGCACGACATCGCCGATCGCGTGGAGGACGTCGCGCGTCGTCAGCCCGCCTTGTTCCTGGGCGGCGTGTTCGCGCTCGGACTCGCGGGCGCTCGCTTCCTAAAGAGCTCGCGGCGGAACGAGTCGCAGCAGCGGATGGGGAGCACGGGGTACGCCGGTTACGGCGGCTATCGCGGGTATGGCGCCGGCTATGGCGCGTCGAGCGGCCGCGACCTGGACTCGGGTGTGTACGGCCGCGCGTCGCACGGCGGGATCAGCGGCACGTACGACGATCTGTCGGGCAGTGCGGGCCGCGGGCTCGGCGACGTCTCGGGGACGACGTCCGGTCGTGGGTCCATGGGAAGTGGCGCCACCGGCAGCGGGTCCACGGGGAGCGGGTCCACCGGGAGCGGGTCCACCGGCAGCGGATCAACCAGTGGCACGTACGGCGGTGCGTCGACGGGCAGCACGGGCCTCGGGGCCTCGTCGCTCGGCGGGATTGACCCGCTCGACCCGACCCGGGCGCCGCGCCGCTAACGACGGCAAACCCTGCTACCACATCGAGGAAGCGTGATGGCCGAATGGACCAACGAGTCGGGCGGCGCTGACGACCGCGCAGAGGACGCGGACCCGGCGGCGCTCCGCGCCGACATCCGCAACACCCGGGACCGCGTGGGCGATACGCTCGAGCAGCTCGGCGAACGGCTGAACCCGAACCACCTCAAGGAGCAGGTGCGGGAGCAGGTTCTCGACAACGTCACCCAGATCAGAGACCACGTCCGGGAGACGATCCGGGACGCCACCATCGGAAGGGTAGAACACATGGCGCAGAACGCAGCGGACCGGGTGAACGCGACGCGGCAGAGCATGGCGGACACGATCCGCGACAACCCGATCCCGGCGGCGATGGTCGGCCTCGGCCTCGGTTGGCTGTTCATGAACCGCCGGCCGGGCACGTCCGACATGTCTCGCGGGCGCGCGGGGTACCAGGGCGGGACGTCGGACTACGCGACCTCCCGTTCGACGTACGCCGACTCGACCGTCGGCAGCCAAGGCTACGGCCAGAGCTACGGCGAAAGCGCGGGCCGCGGGAGCGGAACCGTCGACCAGGCGCGTGAGCGCGTGAATGAGCTCGGGCAGACGGTGCGCGACTCCGCGAGTCATCTGGCCGACCGCGCGCAGAACGCGGCCGGTGCGGTCGCGGACCGCGCGCAAGGGATGGCCTCGAGTGTGGCCGACCAGACCCGGTACCAGGCGCGTCGCGTCGAAGACCGGTACTACGAGAGCCCGCTCGCGGTCGGCGCCGCGACGCTCGCGCTCGGCCTCGCGGCGGGGCTCGCGCTGCCCGCGACGCACCGTGAGGTCGAGCTGATGGGCGACGCCCGGGACCGACTGGTCGACCGTGCGAAGGAAGCCGCGCAGGACACGACGGAGAAGGTCCAGCAGGTCGCCGGACGGGTCATCGACGAGGCCCAGTCAGCGACGTCCGCGGCTCCGGCGTCCACGCCATCTGGATCGTCCGCGTCGTCCACGCCGTCGTCGAACCCGGCGCGATGACGTTCAGAGACGGCGGGGCGGCCGCCGCCCCGCCGAGGTAGCACGACGCTCCGCCCGGAACCTCGGCGCGGAGCGTCGTGCTGTCGTACCGGCCGGACGGCGAGGACGTGCGCGTGCCGGGAGCGCGGGCCAGCCGTTAGGCATGCACCGAAGGCGTGGCACTCACTCGACGTCGGGCCGGCGGGCGAGGTCGAACGTACCGTTGGTGACGGTCACCTCCGGCAGCCATGAGTGCTTCGGTAGCAACCGGAGGAGATGTGCCATCCGCATGTTCACCGGACGCTGAGCGCCGCGAGCTTTCCGTTGGCCTGCGCGACGAAGAGGGTACCCTGCTGGCCGAGTGCCAGCAGACCCGACGCGGGGTAGGACCAGACCTGTTTGTGCGCGGCGAGGTCGACCGCGTACGTGGCCGCGCCAGTCGAGACGAAGAGCAGATTATTCGTGGCGATCATCGTCCCGGTCGGCCGCTCGTTGTTGGGCGGGACCCAGACCCAGAGCAGTCCGCCGTCACTCTCGCGCCGCGCCTCGATCTGCTGGTTGTTGAACACGTAGAGTGTGCCGTTCGCGACCGTGACGTTGCCGCCGAACGTGCCCTGTTGGGTCCACCTGAGAGTGTGGCCGGCGAGGTCGAACGCGAGCAGGCGACCACCCTGGGTGGCGAGAAGGTCCGACATGCCGCCGAGCACGGGCGCGATGTTCATCGTCCACCCGTTCCAGCTGAAACCTGGGTCGGCGATTTCGAACGCGACCGCGCCAGTCCCGGTTTGACCGCGCTGACTTTCGGGCTGTAGGAGCCGGTGTACGCGTAGACGATCCCGTCGCGCACCGCGGGGGTCCAACCGTCGTACTGGTTGGTGCCCGCGAACCACTGCTGTGCCCCGTCGGACGCGCCGAACCTGTACATCCCGCCGTAGGACCCGCCGGCCATGTAGACCGAACCGTCGAGGACGACGGGGGCGTAGTAGGTGGACCACTGGTTTCCGTACGCGCTGCGGAATAGGACCGCCCCGGTTCCGGCGTCGAAGCTCCAGAGGAACGAGTCCTCGTGGCCGCTGGTCGTCAGGTACATGCGCCCGTTGGCGTACGACGGCGGGTGTACGCCGTGGATGTTGCCGAAGTCGTGGGACCAGCGGACGGCGCCGGTGGCCGCGTCGAGAACGGCGGCCTTCTGTGCGCCGAAGTAACTCTGCACCGAGGCGAACACGGACCCGCCGCCTTCCGTGACCGGGTTGAGGACCACGCCAGCAGCTACGCTCGTGACCCAGCGCTCGCGGAAGGACACGGGGTCGAGCGTCGCGTCGACGTAGCCGGTGTGCGACGCGTTCCCCTGGTACGTGGCCCAGTCAGCGGTCTGGTTCCAGCTCGCGGTCGGACGGGGCCGCACGTTGATCGTCGCGGTCGCGGTGCGCCCGTCGCAGGTCGCGGTGATGACGGCGGTGCCGGCAGCCACGCCGGTCACGACGCCCGACGCCGCGTCCACTCGCGCTCTGGAGGCATGCGGAGGTCGACCAGCCGACGGCGCGGCCGGCGAGCGCGCGGCCGGTCGAGTCGCTCACGGTCGCGGCGAGCTGGATCGAGAGCGTCGGGTACGTCGAGACGCTTCCGGGGCTCACCGCGACGGCGGCGACCGGCACCGGGCGTACGTCGAAGTTCGCCGTCGCGCTCTTTCCTTCGCTCGTCGCGGTGACCGTCGCTTTGCCGACGCCGACGGCATAGACGAGCGTGGCGGAGGCGCCCGGAGCCGCGCTCGCGCTGGTGACGCGTACGATCGTCATATCGCTCGACGATCAGGCGACTACGCGGTCGGCGAGCGCGCCGCCGATGCGGTCGCGGGGCGACGCGGTCAGCTGGACGTATCCCCCGGTGTAGAGGGACCCTGCGGGCATGCCCGCCAGAACGACCGAGGTCACCGGGGGTGGCTTCGTCGGGTCGTCCGGGTTCGTGGTATCCTTGGCGCCACCACAGCCGAGGAGCAGTGCGAGACCGACGGCGGCAAGGCTGCGCGTCGCGCGCGACATCCGATGGGCGGAGTGCTGATAGGCGGCCGACATGGGCGGTGCGCGGCGACTAAGGCGCGTGTGCAACCGAGTTGGCGAGCGGAACGCTCGGCCCACCGCGCGCCTGAGCGCGGCGGGCCCACCACCGAGCCTCACATCCACTTCTCGAGCTCCACGTACAGGGCCGCCGCGCTCACCCCGTAGCGCGCCAGGAACTCGGGCGCCGGCCCGTGGCCGGCCCGCGTGAGCGCGCAGAGCAGGTGGAGGCCGTGCACGACGTCGGACCGCCGCTCGGTCGCGAGTGCGACGGCCGCCTCGACCGCCTCGTGCGCGTCGGCACGCATCGGTAGGTCGCACCGCTCGACGCGGTCCGCGGCGGAGCGCAGGCGGTCGGCCAGCTCGCCGCGGAACCGGGCGCGGTCCATCCCGCCCGCCTCGGCGAGGAACTGGAGCGGCGGCCCGCCGACGCGTAGCAGGCCGAGGAGCAGGTTCTCCGGCCGGATGTCCGGCTGCCCGAGGCGCGCCGCGTCGTCACCCGCAAGCGCGAGCACCTCCTCGAACGCCGGCAGGCGGGTCGGGGGCGGCGCGGGGCGCACGTCGCGCGCGGCGAGGACAGCGTCCGGGTCCATCCCGCACAGCGCCACGATGCGCCGCCGGTCGGCGTCGTGCGGCAGCTGCTCGAACAGCGTACGTGCGATCTCGCGCGCCGACTGGTCCGGGTGCCAGCCGCGGAGGTCCAGGTCGGCGCCGCACCGTACGAGGCACTCCACCGCGGCCGTCATTCCGTTGCCGACCGCGATGTTGATGACTGGCGACCCGTACACGAGGCTGTTCACCGGGGCGCCGCGCGCGGCCATGACCTCGAGCACCGCGGTGCGCCCGTTGAGCATGGCGACGAAGAACGCCTCGACGAGCAGTTCCTCATCGTCGGGGTCCGGCAGCGACGGGATGCCCGACGGGCCCGCGGCGTCGAAGTCCGGGCGGAGCCGGCGCGCTGCGGCCGTCGGCCGGCCGTGGCGGTCGAGGAAGCGGCGTACGCCGTCCACGTCGCCGAGGCCGGCGGCGATCCAGAGGGCGTACCGCGGCATGGCGCGCGCGGCAAGCACGTCCACCACCTCGCCGTTCCAGTAGCGCAGCAGCGCGTGCTCCAGCACCGGAATGCCGTTAGGCGCCACCCACGTCGGGTCGGCCCCGCGGTCGAGGAGGTCGCGCACCTCCGCGGCCGGCATGCGGAGGTGCCCGCACAGGCGGGTATTGAGCTCGCGCTGGCGGTCGAACCCGTGCGCCGCGAGCCAGTCCATGACCGGGCGCATCGCCGCCACGCCCTGGCGCTGCTCCTGCCGGACGGCGAGGGCAATCAGCGTGCGCCCTCTCGCCACGTCCTGGTCTGTGGGGTGCAGCAGCCCGGGGTGCGCCGTGACGACCCGCTCGAGCGCGCCGAGGTCGCCGGCGGCCATCGCCGCGGCCGCGTCCTACATCGGGTCGACCCCCCACGCGCCTCGCCGGCCGGCCCCGGCCGCACGCTCGAGCAGCACTTCCCAGCTCGGGGCGCCGTGCGTGCGCGCCACGGTTAGGCGGGCGTCGTCCTCGGCGATCGGGGCGGCGAGAACGTCGTCCGGGCGCAGCCCATAGAACCGCGGCACGTAGGCGGCGAGCGCGCGCCCGACCGACGCGCGCCGCGCGCGGTGCCCCGCGAGCAGGCCGCGGACGCTCGCGTCGAGGACGTCGCGGTCGCCGTGGAGCTGGCGGTGTGCGAGTTGGTGGCGCGCGACGTCGCCGAAGTAGCGCACGAGGCGCGGCCAGCTCGCGAACCCGTACTCGCGGGCCACGACGCGTTGCGCGTCGGCGAGGCGGGCGCGCGCTGGGGCGATAGGATCCAGCCCGGGGTAGCGCGCGCGGGCGCGCGTGAGGGCGTCGGGGTCACCGGCGCGGAGCCGGCGGAGCAACGCCTTGGCCTCCTTGCGCTCGTACTCGAGGCTCGGCCGGGGCGGCAGCGGGCGCACTGCGGGCATAACTCCTCCTTTCGCGGTGGCCCGCGTCCGCGTGGGGGCCTGAAAAGAGGGTGGCGCGCTCGAGCACGTACGAGCACTGCAGTCGGATGGGACCGTCCCTTCCCGCGGACCGGAGGCGCTCCGACGGCGCGCCCGTACGTTCGCGAGGGCGCGAGGGGACGTCAAGCCGCGGCGGGCGCTGGGTCGGCGGCAGCGGGGCAAGTGCGGCCCATTGGGCGTCGGTCAACTCCTCTCGGCTAGACTTGGCATCCTACCCCATAGGACTCTTTGCATACGCGCGGTAGAGCGTCATAAAATTCGCCAGAAGTCCCGCGTCACGTCTATGGAGAACAGCCACCGCCCCCCCCGCCCCACCCCGCGCGCGACGTCCAGGCGGACGAGGTCGAAGAACCCGATCGCGCCGGCGCCCAACGCCGGGTACCACCCCGCCCCCGGCTGACGGAACGGCTCGCGCGGAGCCGCGTCCGCGCGGGCGACGTAGACCGCGTGCGCGTACGGCGCGAGCGTGAGCGCGGCGGGCGAGCGGCCGTAACGGCCCAGCGACAGCGACGGGAACGGTACCGGGAAGCGCCACTCCACGCGCTGGCTCGCGCCCGCGCGGCCGGCGAGGGCGTGGAAGTCGTAGCCCGGCCCCGTCACCGGCCCGCCGAAGTAGGCGAGTTCCTGCACCGGGACGCGCCCGACCACACCCGCCGCGACGGTCTCCAGCACCAGCCGCCGCTCGCCTAACGCGGTGCTCCCGAACGCCCGCTCGACGCCGAGGTCCGCGCCGAGGCGGCCGAACGAGGTGCAGGGCGCGCCCGCGCCGCCGCAGCCGAGCGAGGTGCGGGCGGCGAGCGCGCGGAGGGCGCCGCGCACGGTCGTGCCGAAGGGGCCCTCGTCCGCCGGGCGCTCGAGCGCGAGCGCGAGTCGGGCCTCGCGGAGGCGGTCGGCGGGGAGGGTCGGCTCGTAGCGGCCGGTCGCGGGGCGGGCGCGCACGTCGAGCGCGCGCTGCCACTCGTAGCCCGCGGTCGCGGACGCGCGGACCCCCGACACGCCGAGCAGGGCGCCTAACGGGAGGTCGAGCCCGGCCGCGACGCCGCGCGCGTCGTACGGGTCGGTCCAGTCGCTGCCGAACTCCTGCGCGGCGATGGAGTTGCGCGCGCGCGAGACCTCCTGCGCGTCGCCTGCCTCGCGGAAGTCGCGGAACGCTTCGAGCCGGACGCCCGCGCCCGACGCCGCGGTCCGGCCGAGGGTGACGCGGGCCTTCGCCTGGCGGTCGTCGAGCCCGTAGCGGCCGACGAGGGCGAGCGACGCGCCCGGCGCCGGGCGCA
>JAABUZ0100008453.1_pt1 | contig 12094 bp, 15 predicted proteins | sample 5562091 | NCBI WGS metagenome assembly JAABUZ01 (sample SAMN12813069, study PRJNA571459) | rock metagenome | isolation source: Antarctica rocks | place: Antarctica: Victoria Land, Linnaeus Terrace sud | collected 2015-12-21
CCTGGCGCTGCGCTGGATCTCGGGCGTGGGCCGCACGATCCGGCACGACAACAACAGCGTGGCTGGCGCGACGCACAAGCTGCGCGACATCGTGGCGCTGCCGGAGACCGAAAACATCATGACCGCGATCAAAACATGGGTGATGGTCTGCATGCAGGAAGACGCCGAGATCCTGCGCACGCACCTCGGGCTGCCGCTGCCGATCTGTGAGCGGGTGCGGACGCTGACGCGCACGGAAGACCGCGCCCAGGCCCTCTTCTACACCAAGACGGCCGAGCAGGGAACGGCCCAATTCGGCTTTATTGACATCAAGCTCTACCCCGAGCTCAAGTTCGCGCTCGGAACCTACGCCGACGAAAAGACGGCGAAGGCGGCGCTCGCGCGGCGCAAAGGCGGCATGCTCAAGGCGGCGCTTGCGACGGGCGCCGCGGCGCGTGGAGAGGCGGTGACGGTATGAGCGGTACGGGTGTGACGGGGTATGTGAGGACCGCGGGACGTGCTGCGTTGCTGGCGCTGGCGCTGCTGGTCGTGTGCGCGACTCCGATCATCGCCCGGGCGAAGGCCGCTGCGGCCGCGCGTTCGGGCGCGTCGTCGCGCCCGACGACGTCCGCGCCGGCGCCGGCGACATCCGTCGCGAACAGCGGCCAGCTCATCCTGTCGCAGCAACATGTGTCCCAGGGCACGACAAGCCTGGGCGTTGCGATCGCGGCGTTTCGGGACGGCGAGCGTGTCACAGTGACCTGGGCGCGACCTGACGGATCGGGCGCCGCGACGCTGGGCACGCTGACGGCCCAGCCGCCGGCCGGGGGCGGCGCGACAACGGTGGCGTTGTCGGGCGACGCCGCGCCGGCGACGTATACGGTCACGGCGACGGGTGATCGCGGCTCGGCGGCGCGCGCATTCGTGACGGTGGACCCGCCCGGCGCGACGCCGGCGCCGACGGCGGTCGCGTACTCACCACGCGTGCTGGTCCCACCCGATTTCACCCACGGGATCTCAGGGACATCTGGAGGAGCGCCGGCGGGAAACGGCGATCAGTTCCCGGTCACCGTGCAGGGCTACCCACCCCATACGCGGCTCACGGTGACAATGCGGTTTCTGGCGCGGGGCGGGCAGCCGGCGCGCGCGATGGGTCAGGTCGGTCCGACAGGGGCGGACGGTGCGGGCGGTGGACATGTGACGCTGCCGAATGACCTCGCGCCCGGACCGTACGATGTCGAGGTGACGAGCGATGCCTCGTCGACGCAGGCCGTGCCGGTCGTGCGGGCGGGCGCCACGACGATGATCCATGCCGCCGCGAGCGACAACCTGCCGGCGCCGTCGCGCGACGCCTTCGCGGGTCTGTGGCAGAACGCCACCGAGGGCGGGCTGACGTTCGTCAACCGGACCGTGCAAGCGGGCCGCAGCGGTCTCGTCGCGGGGATCGCCGCGGTGGCGCTGCACGTCGAGGACTGGACGACCGATAGATACGCGGGCATCTGGTCGCTGGCGGAACCGTTCCTCATCTGGTCCGGCGGTGTGCTGACGTTCGCCGTGGCGGTGCGCACGTTCCTGGTCGTGCGCCGCGCGCGGCGTCTGCACGACGCGGAGACGCTCATGTGGGTGGCGGTCGAGCTGGCGGCCGTGATCAGCGTCGTGGGCAGTCTCAAGACGCTGGAATCGTCGCTGTGGACCTGGACGGGCGCCGAGTCGGCGTGGTTCGTGCGCGGAGGGCTGGGCGCATTCGGTCAGACGCTGGACCGCTGGACCAGCATCACGCCGCACGATATCGCCACCGGACTGCAGTGGGGGCTGGCCATGTTTATGGCGCTCGCGCTCGAAGCCGTCCTGAGCGTGCAGCTCGTTGTGCTCGGGCTAACGCGCCTGGGCGGGGATGGGTTCTTGGTCTTTCTGTGGCTTTCCGGCGCCCTGTGCGCCGCGACGTACGCGCTTGAGCGCACGCGCGGCCTGGCGCTGACCTGGCTGCGCACCATCGTCGCGATCAGCCTGTGGCCGGTGCTGTGGGGCTGGCTCTTTGGTGGAGAAGGGACGATCGTGGACACGTTCACGGCGGGCCAGCCGGCAAGCTTTGGGGACGCGTTCTTGAAAGTGGCCATCGGCGTCGCGATGCTGCTTGGCTTCAACGCCGTACCCGAGGTCCTGCGCATCGCCACGCGGCATGTGCTGCCGGGGCCGGGCTCGGAGGTCGATGGGACCCGGACGCCGTTTCATCGGGCCGGACAGGCGCTACGCGAACGCGTGCCGCTGCTGGGACGGTTATAGCACGAGAGAGGGAGGCACAGACGATGGAGAAGAGAGACACGCCACGCACGCGTGGGGATGTGGTGTGGGACGTGGTGCGCTTTGTCTGGCTACTGACGAAACTACTGATCCCGCTGTTCAGCCTGCTGCACATGGCGTACGATGTGCTGCGCGCAATTCAGGCATTCGGGCGCTCCATGGGGCTGACGGCGCTGCGGGCCACCTGGATTAGCCTGCTGGCCGTCGCTGGCATCGGTTTCTTGAAAGTGGCCGGTGGCCCCGTGCAGGCGGGACTGGTCTTTGTGGTGACGATGCTCCTGGGAGGCGCGCTGCTGGCGCGGAATGATCTACAGGCGCTCTGGACGGATGTCCACGGCACGGAACAGGACATCGCGACGACGGTCATCGACATCGACGAGCGCCGTCGTCGATGGGCGTCCCGTCACCGCCAGACGACGACACGCGCCGAGTGACTCGGAGCGAGGGGCCGCGCCTGGGGCCGTCGCGGTGAGTGAAGCGCGTACGGAGAGAGGGAGGCAATGGGCGGCATGGAGACGATAAGCATGGATGTACGACGCGGGTGGGACAGTTTGTGGAGCACGCCCTGGGACACATCGCCCATGCTCACACTCGTTGTTGCTGCGATTGTCGGGTTGACGCTCCTATGGGCGATCGTATGCTATCGACGGATGGTTCCATGAAGACGTGTTTCCTGTGCGGCGGCGAGATCCACGGCCGCTCCGTCGAGATCTGGGCGCAACACACGTCCGCGCCGTTCGCGCCGTCAGACGCGCCGATCGCGTGGCACGAGGCGCATCCTGACTGTGCGGCTATGCTGGAAGAAACTGATGACGAGGAGGAGGACACCGATGGACGACAAGAAAGCCACGATTGAGCGGAATGCGGCAGGGATCGCGCGGGTGTGCCATGAGGCGAACCGTGGTCTCTGTCTGGCGTTCGGGGACATATCGCAGGTTTCATGGGAGGATGCGCCGGCGAACATCAAGGCGTCAGCTTTCGACGGCGTGGTGTACGCGCTTGACCATCCTAACGCGACGCCCGAAAGCTCGCACGACAACTGGTGTGACTTCAAGCGACTGGACGGATGGACCTGGGGGAACGTCAAGGACGCCGACCTCAAAACGCACCCGTGCCTCGTGCCGTACAACGAACTACCGCCCGAGCAGAAGGCTAAGGACTATGTGTTTCAGGCTATCGTTCATAGTCTCATGCTGAAAGAGGATAAGACGGCCGTCATTGAGCGGAACTTCACCTATCATGCGCCAAAGGAAGGCCAGCCCGCGCGCTACACGCAACTCCGGGACAAGGCAAAGGAATTGGCGTTGCTCATCATTGAGCTTACGCCGGCGTCGCGTGAGCAGAGTGTGGCCTTGACCCACCTCGAAGAGGCGATGTTCTGGTCAAATGCGGCTATTGCTCGAAACGAGTAGGGCGGCGGGCTACCCGTCGTCGAGTAGGTGATCGTCGAGCACGATGGCCACGAGCGCCGGGTCGAACTGGCGGCCAGCCCCCTGCACGACCTCTCGCACCGCGGCGTCGTGCGACAAAGCGGGGCGGTAGGGGCGATCCTCGCGCATGGCGTCGTAGCTATCGCACAAGCTGATCAGGCGCGCGATCAGCGGCGTGGCGCATCCCGTCAGGTGGTTAGGATACCCCCCGCCGTCCCAGCGTTCGTGATGCCCGCACGCCGCCTCGACAAGCAGCCGGCTCACGCCCATGCTGGCCGCGTTGGCCGCGCTGCACGCCCGGATCAGATCTGCCCCGTCGTCGGGGTGCCGCTCGATAATAGCGCGCTCCCCTGGGGTCAGCCGGCGCGGCGCGGTAAGGATCGACAGGGGCACGCGCAGCTTACCCACGTCATGCGCCAGGGCGGCCGTGTAGACGGCGCTGGGCCAGCCAGCCGCCGGCGTGACACCATCAGCGCCGGGGGGGAGATGGGCGGCGACAAGCGCGGCCAGGCGGGCCACGCGGAGCGAGTGCGCCACCGTGGGCGGGCTATGGTCGAGTAGCTGCTCGAGGAGCAGGGAGGCGACGGACAAGGCGGCGCTCCCCGCACGCGCCACGCCGGCCAGACGATCCTCGGAGCTGACAAGGACCTCTGGCCGGTTGCGCGCATGAGATAGAGACCCCATACTCCTCACAATGTAGCACGAACGTTTGTTCCTGCAAGGGCCTGATCGGGGAGGGATGCAGTGAAGGACAGGGCGACACGCTGGAGCCTGGATACGCCGATCACGCCGCCGGCTGTGCCCGAACGCGCGATCCAGGCCTCGATTATCGCCTATCTTCGTTGTCGGAATTTCTACGTGCAACGCCTGAATAGCGGCGGCCTGCGCGATGAGGGCGGGCGGTTGGTGCGCATGGCCGCCGCCGGCACGCCCGATGTGCTCGCTATCAAAGATGGGCAGGCGCTCTTCGTCGAGGTCAAACGGCCAGGCAAGACGCCGACCGCGCGGCAAGTCGCGATGATGGACACGTTACGGGGCTACGGCGCGCGCTGCCTCATCGCCACGTCGATCGCGGACCTGCAGGACGCGGGGCTCTAGTCAGTGGCCGTCGCAGCCCTGCCGCCACGACAGGGCGAGGTGCTCGCCCTGGTGGCGCGGGGGGCCACGAACAAGGAGATCGCCGCCGCGCTCGGGATATCGTCGCACACGGTGAAGTGTCACCTCACCTGCCTCATGCAGTCGCTTGGGGTGCAATCGCGCGCGACCCTCGCGTGCCTGTACTACGGGGGCGAGCCCTACGTTCCGACCGTGCGCGTCGCCGGCGATCGCTACGCCCACCGCCGCTAATCAGGCTACCGCGGCTTGCCGAGAGGGCTAGCCCGGCCGTCCCCTTGCGTGGGGTGTTTGGCGGGCTGATCGTGTAGCCGCGTTGGGAGAGCGGCCGGGTGGGCGCCCACGTCGCCCCACACCGTCCCACGTCGTCCCACGTTACCCGACGCGCCACCCCGACGCGCCACGAGGAGACCCGCATGACACCCGATGACCCACACACAACCCCGATGACCCCGATGACTCCGGCCGCGCCCTCGACGCCGTGGGGCCAGCCCCAACTCTACGTCGCGCTCACCGAGGCCGAGCTCGCCTTCCTCTCGGATCGCACCAGCGCGCAGGAAACGCGCACGCGCCCGCTGGCGCTCAAGCTCGCCGGCGCCCTGATCGCCCTCACGTCGGTTCCCGATGTGGCCGCGGCCGATGCCCACGTGCGCGCCCTGCCGGCCCCGACCGTGTGCGGGCTGCCGGTGCGCTACGATGAGGCGACGTAGCAGGCCTGGCACGCGCCACGTGTCGCGGGTCCGTGGGTCTGTGGGTATCCCCCTGTCGATCATGCGAGATCCACACCCCTCACACATCATCTCCACGCCGATCACACCACACACGACCAGGAGCCTGCCATGGGTATCACTCCGCAAGGCCAACGCCGGCCGCCCCCCATCTGTCCCGACGACGTGACAGCCCTGCCGCGACTGACGCGCCGCGAGGCGGTCGTGCGCTGCGTCGCGGAGGGCGGCCGGCTGCGTATCAGTTGGCGCACGATATCAGGGCGCACGCACGCGCTCCTCGTCGCGAGCTTTCGCCACCAGTTTCCGCGCCATGGCGACGCCTGCTACATGAGTGTCACGGAGGTCAAGGGCGGCGTGTGGAGCGTGCCTCTGCGCCACAGGGAGCGCCTGGCTGAGTGGGTCAGCGCGCGCTTCCACCAGGACTGCGAACTCGGGGACATGCCCTGGGACTGACGGTTCCCCACGATTGACACCCGCGCTGGGATGGCCCGCCGCTCCCATTGCGCACCGTGTTGCTCGCGTCGATAGTGGCGCGTGCTGAGGCCGACCACCGCGCTCGCGCTATATGCGGACTATTGCGGAGATGTCAGACGACCCCGATGCCACGCCTGACCGACAAGCAGATCGCGACCCGCCGCGCCAAAGTCTACAAGGGCATTGTGGCGGGCAAGGCGATGGGCCAGATCCGCGCCGAGCTCGGCGTGTCCGACGACACCGTGGCGCGCGACCTGGCCGCCGTCGGCGACGATCTGCTCGCCTGGGCCAAGCAGGAACTCACGGGCACGCTCGCCTTCGTGGTCGCTAACTACAAGCTCATGATCCTGGAATCGTGGGAGCGCTATCAGGAGGAATGCCGGCGCGAACGGGACTGGCTCGCCGGGAAGTATGACCGCGCGCACGACGCGCCGGACTTGGACGGCGGCACGCACAGGGAGTCGAGGCCGCCACCATTCCGTGTCTTGAAGGTGGCTTGGTTCAACTCCATGCGCAAAACGCTCATGGAGTTAACCAAGCTGGGCGGCCTGACCGAGGAACGGGTGGCGCGCCTGCTCGCCGACGCGGAGGATAACGAGGGGACGGACGACCTGAGTGAACACAGTGCCGCGGAACTCCGGGCGATCATCGCACGCCGACAGCGCGAACGCCTGGGAGGAACTGGCGCGCCGTGAGTTGGCCCGCCGGAGCCTGATCGACTTCGGCCACTACACCTACCGGAACTTCGTCGCCAAAGAGTTCCACGTCGCCATCGCGGAAGCCCTGGAGGCGGTCGAGCGCGGCGAGATCACGCGCCTGATCATCTCGGTCCCGCCGCGGCACGGCAAGTCGACAATCACGAGCGAGATCTTCCCCGCCTGGTTCCTGGGCCGCAACCCCGATAAGCGCATCATTGCCTGCTCCCACGGCGCCAGCCTGGCCCACAAGTTCTCGCGCAAAGCGCGCAACCTCATCGCGGGGCGGGCTTTCGCCAACGTCTTCGGCGATCGTGGCGCGCCAAGCGGGCTCAGGCTCCGACGCGATACATCGCACACAGACCGTCCCCACGCCGTCGCGCTCGCCCAGGACTCACGCAACGTCGGCGAGTGGGATCTGGCCTCCCCCTACAAAGGCGGCTACACCAGCGCCGGCGTCGGGGGATCCATTACCGGCCGCGGCGGCCACATCCTCTTACTCGATGATCCCGTGAAGGGCGCCAAGGAAGCGGCCAGCCAGACGATTAGCGAGGGTATTTGGGAGTGGTACCTTTCCGACGCCTACACGCGGCTCGAGGAAAACGGCGCGATCGTCATCATCATGACGCGCTGGAGGGAAGACGACCTGGCCGGCCGCGTGTTGACGATGGCGCAGGGCGATCCCGAGGCCGATCAGTGGGTCGAGTTGCGGTTGCCGGCGCTTGCCGAAGAGGACGATCTGTTGGGCCGGCCCGAGGGCGCGTGCCTGTGGGAGGAGAAGTTCCCGGTCGCGCGACTGCTGCGGATCGCCAAAACGCTCGGACAACGCGTCTTCGCGGCGCTCTTCCAACAGCGGCCCACGGCGGCCGAGGGCGACCTCTTCCACACCGGCCGTCTGCGTATCGTCGACGCGGCCCCGGCCCTCGTCGCCGGCCGTGTGCGCTACTGGGACAAAGCGGGGACGCAGAGCGGTGGCGCGTACACCGCGGGTGTGAAGATCTCGCGTGGCTACGACGACGTGTACTACATCGAGGACGTCGTGCGCGGCCAGTGGGGCAGTGATGTCCGCAACGACACCATGCGGAACACGGCCTGGCTCGACGGCCCCACGGTCACGCAGTGGGTCGAGCAGGAGCCGGGTTCAGGCGGCAAAGAGTCGGCTGAAATCACGGTCAAGTTGCTCGCCGGCCTCATCGTCCGGGTGGAGCGCGTCACCGGCAAGAAGGAGGTCCGCGCCAACCCCTACGCGGCCCAGGTCAATGGGGGCAACGTGTGTCTGGTCAGGGGGCCGTGGAATAAGGCCTACATTGACGAGTTGGGCATGGCGCCCAACGGCACGTACTGGGACCAGATCGACGCGAGCTCGGGCGGATTCACCAAGCTTGCCGCTGGCCCGGCCGACCAGGGCGACCCCGCGATCGGCGAGGCGCGCTGGTAAGCGCGCACCCGCGTCGTCCGCGTCGTCCGCGTCGTCCGCGTCGTGTGCGAGAGGCGCGTGCGAGAGGCGGGCCATCCCGCACAGGCGCTGCCGATAGGGCTATGGCGCGGGGATCAGTGCGGGCACATGATGGGCGGCGATCGGGAGCGGAGGGACAACACGCACGCATGGCAACGCGCATAGAGGACACGGTCGAGGTGGAGGGCGGGCCGAACCTGCTCACGCCGCCCCAGCCGTCGGGGCAGGGACCGGGCTCCACCACGACCCAGCGCGTCATGATCACCGCCAACCCCTATGCGGAGTACGTCGCCGGCAGCCCGCTCTGGATCAGCCAGCGGCCCCAGGCGCTCGGCACGGCCATCGACGATGTGACCGAGACCTTCGGCGACGACATCTACGACCGCATGCTCAATGACGCCGCCTGCATCATGGGGCTGAACATCCTCAAGACCTCGATTCTGGAGGGCGGCGTGCGCATCCAGACGGCCGTCAAGGACAAGGACGACGACGGCTTTGCCTTAGCGGCTGAGATCGCCGACTTCTGCACCAAAGTGTTCGCCGACCTGGAGACCAGCCTCTCCCAGGCCCTATGGGATCTGCTCGACGCGCTCGCCTATGGCAACCGGGTTGCGGAGCTCGTCTATGAAGATGACAGCACGTACACCGGCAAAACACAGACCGTGTTGCGCCGGATCAAGCCGAAGCCCCGGAGCGCCACGGCGTTCGTCGTCGATAGCAAGCGCAATGTCCTCGGCCTGCTCGGCCTCATCCCAGGCAACAACCTCTCGCTGACGGGCTTCGGCTCGACGATCGCCGACCTGAAAAAGCAGGCCAACCTGCTCCCGCGCGACAAGTTCGTGATCGTCAATTGGCGGCCGAAGAGCAGCGATCCACGCGGCACATCCGTCCTGCGCGCCGCCTTTACGGGTTGGCAGCTCAAGATCAAACAGTGGGACGAATACGAGAAGTTCCTCGCGCAGTTCGCCTCGCCCGTCCCCATCGGCATCGCCGGCCCGGCGGATCAGCCGACGCCGATGCTCACCGCAACCGGCGACATCGCCACCTATCCGAATGGCGCGCCGATCATGGTCACGCCGGCGCAGAAGGTCCTCAACGCGATCCAGGGCGGCTACCGCAACGGCGCGGCGATCGGTCTCGCCGCCGGAGCAGACGTGAAGACCCTGTTCAACGGCGGCGAGGGCAAGAGCTTCCTCAACGCGATCGATCTGTTCAACAAGGAAATCGTGATCGCTATGCTGCACCAGACGCTGGGCCAGGGCAGCGGTCAGGCCGCGCACTCGCGGGCCGCGACGCAGGTCCATGAGCGCGTGACCAACACGATCGTCAAGCAGGCCAAGCTCGACGTGCAGTGGACGATCAGGCGGGACATGCTGCGCCTGCTGGTGCTCTACAACTACGGCGAAAAGTACCTCCGGTTGACGCCGGAGGTCACGCTGGGTGAGACCGAGGTGCAGGACCAGGCGGCGCTCCTCACGGGGGCCGCCGCGGCCGGCTACGTCTTCGCGGACGATCAACTTCCGAGCGTGGACGCCCTGATCGGCGTCCAGGAGCGTGACATGGAGGCCTGGACCGTCAAGATGGAGCAGGCGCTCGAACTCCAGAAGCAGGCGGCCGCACAACCAGCCCCGCCGGCCCCCACGGCCGGATCTGACGGGCGTGGGAGTGCCAACGGCGGCGCTCAGCAGGGCGGGGATCAGCAGCCGGAGCCGGGGCAACGAAAGGAGGCGGCGTGAGCGTCAGGGCGTTAACGGCCGCGACGAACGTGCCGTGGGCCATCACCGAGGATGCGCTCCAGGGCATGCTCGACATCGCCGCGCAGCATCGGACCCTGCCGCCCGACGAACGGGAGCGCCACCTCAAAGCGGTCGCGGCGACACTCGGCCGTCCGCTCGATAACACGCACACGGTCACCGTGCGCGACGGCGTGGCCACGATCCCCGTCGACGGGCCGCTGTTTCGCCACGCCGATATGTTCACGCAGGTCTCAGGCGCGACGAGCATAGACACGCTGGCGACGGATCTACGCGCCGCGCTCGACGATCCCACGATCCGCGCCGTCGTGCTGGCGATCAACTCGCCCGGGGGTGAGGTGGACGGCACCGCGGAGTTCGCCGATCAGGTCTACGCCGCGCGCGGTGTCAAGCCGATCGCGGCCTATATCTCAAACGATGGGTGTTCGGGCGCCTACTGGATCGCCAGCGCGTGCCGCGAGGTCGTGGTGGCGCCAACCGCGATCGTCGGATCTATCGGTGTCATTACGGCCATGCGCCATCCCGCCGACGGCGGGGCGCGCAAGATCGAGTTTGCCTCGCGGCACGCGCCCGACAAGCGCCTGGACCCGTCCACGACGGCAGGCCGCGCGCAGATCCAGGCGATGATCGACGCGACCGAAGATGTGTTCGTGACGGCCGTGGCGCGCAACCGCGGCGTCGAGAAAGAGACCGTCCTTTCCGACTTCGGGGCGGGCGGGGTGTTTATCGGCCAGGCGGCCGTCGACGCCGGCCTGGCCGATCGCATTGGATCGTACGAGGGTGTCGTCGCGGCATTGGTCAAGAAGACGGCGGGGCGGATCGCGCCCGCAGCGAGCGCCGGGCACATGGCCGGCGGATGGAAAACGGCGCTCCATGGCGCCATGGCATCGGGAGGATCGATGGACTGGAAGAACGTGTTTAGCGGGATGTTCGCGGCGGCCAAGGAGCACGAGGCCGCGCAGGGCGAGGGGGACGGCGCGCCAGCCACGCCAGCGGGCGTCACGATTGTCGATGCAGCGTCCGCCAATCGCGGCGCGGACACGCGCGATGAGCTGGCCCAGGCGCGGGCGCGGGCCGAGGACGCCGAGCGCACGCTCGCCGCGCATCGAGCCGACGCGATCACGGCCGACGCCGCGCGTTTCGCCGAGGGCCTCGTCAAAGAGCATCGCATCATGCCGGCGGCGCGCCCTGAGTGGGAGGCGACCTACAAGGCCGCGCGCGAGTCCGACGACGCCGGCCGTACTACGGGCTTCGCGGAGCGCATCACGGCGCTGGCGGGCACGGGCGAGAAGCACAAGCTGACCGAAGAGGTCCTTGACCCCAAGCAGACGGTCGAGATCCTCTCGGGCTCCGCTGAGGATAAAACAGACCCGCTCGCCGAGGTGGACGCGTCCGCGCGCTCCTACGCCGCGAAGCAGAACAAGAAGAGCCGCGCGTCGGGCGCCGGCGCGAAGGGGGACAGGTAAGTGCCAACATTTGGACGGCAGCAGCTCACGCAGACCGGCACGCTCATCCAGGTGGCCGCCGCCGGCGACGCCGAGTGGAAGCCGGGCGGCATCACCATCGACTGGACCACGGTGACCCCCGTGGTCGCCGATACGACGCTGGGCGACGGGACCATCGTCAAGGCCGGGCAGAAGGGCCTGGAGTACGGCGTGATCCTGGCGCAGATCACCGCCTCGGGCAAGTATGGCCTGTTCACTCCGGCGATCGCCGGGGTCACCCTGAGCGCCGCCACCGTGGCCGGGACCACGACGCTGCCCGTCTCCGCGGGCGCCGGCATCCTGCCCGGCGACAGCCTGCTCGTTGACGCAGGCGCGACCCAGGAAACGGTCCTCGTGGCCGCCGTGGCCGGCAACACCGTCACCACTGCCGCGCCGACCACGCAGGCCCACGCCGCCGGCGTCGCCGTGGCCAAGACGAACGACGGACGGCAGACCCTCGGCCGCGGCACGACGTTCATCCTCAACCAGAGCGTGCTCCAGTACGGGATCAACGCGCTCGTGGCCACGGCCGGCGATCACCCCGCGGTGTTCGAGGGTGGCACGGCCTACAAGGCGCGCATCAAGGCGGGCGGCGCGGGCCAGCCCACATTCGCACAGGTAGAGACCGCCCTGCCCCGCCTGCGCTACGCGCAGATGTAGAGGTGCCGACCGGTGGAGCG
>JAABUZ0100008455.1_pt1 | contig 12091 bp, 13 predicted proteins | sample 5562091 | NCBI WGS metagenome assembly JAABUZ01 (sample SAMN12813069, study PRJNA571459) | rock metagenome | isolation source: Antarctica rocks | place: Antarctica: Victoria Land, Linnaeus Terrace sud | collected 2015-12-21
TACATCAATCGCGCATCGGAGTTTCGTCTTGAACTTCTTCGGCATCCGGCTCATCGGCGTCAACGCCCACACCGGCGAAAAGTTACTGTTCTCACTCGTCGTGCTGGTCGTCTTTCTCGCGATCCGTTTCGTTCTCGCAAAAGTCAGCGATGCGGTCGTCTCAGGCGGCAGTAAAGAGCGGCTGCGGGCACGTTTCTGGACGCGCCAGTCCATCAACATCGCAACATCCGTGCTGCTCGTGCTCGGCTTCCTGTCGGTCTGGTTCGACGATCCAAAAAATCTCGCGACGGCGATCGGACTCGTTACCGCCGGTCTCGCGTTCGCCTTGCAGAACGTGGTCACGGCGTTTGCCGGCTATTTCGTCATCCTGCGCGGGAAGACGTTCAACGTCGGCGATCGGATCGTCATGGGAGGCGTGCGCGGCGACGTCATCTCGCTCGGTTTCATTCAGACGACGATTCTCGAAATGGGCGAGCCGGCAGCCGTACAGGGAGCAGCGCCGGCGATCTGGGTAATGGGTCGGCAATTTACGGGCCGGATCGTCAGCGTCAGCAATAGCGAGATCTTCACGACGCCCGTCTATAACTATAGTCGCGATTTTCCACTGCTGTGGGAAGAGATGGATCTTCCGATCACCTACACGGCCGATCGCGGGCGCGCTGAAAAGATCTTGCTCGACGCTGCGCGCAAACATACGGGCGAGATGCGCTCGGGCGGTGAGGCCGCGATCCAGGAGATGATGCATCGCTATGCGATGCCGTCCGCCGATCTTTCGCCACGGGTCTACTATCGCATCACCGACAATTGGCTCGAGCTCGGCTTGCGCTTCCTCGCCCCAGCGCACGGAGCGCGCGAGCTCAAGGATAAGATGAGCCGCGATATCCTCACGGCCTTCGACGCGGCTGACATCGGCATCGCTTCGGCAACGTACGATATCGTCGGAATGCCGAAGCTGCGGGTCGTGACGGAGTCGACCGAAGCGAGCGGCGGTTGAGAGCGGGTCACGCCGTCGTGCCGTCGAGCGTTCGATAGCCGAGAGCTTCCGCGAAGTGCTCGGATGCGATCGATGCCACGCCCGCGAGATCGGCGATGGTGCGCGCGACGCGTGTGATGCGATCGAGCGCGCGCGCGGAGAGCCGCACGTTCTTCGAGGCGGCACGTGCGAGAGCGGTCGCCTCGCGATCGAGTGCGCAGACGGCGCGCACCGCACCGGGTGGGATCTCGGCGTTCGCGTGATACGGCAGGTCGCGGTAGCGCGCCGCCTGCACCGAGCGAGCCGCTTCGACGCGCGCCCGCACCGTCGCCGACGATTCGATCGGCGCATCACCCGCGATCTCATCGAAACTCGCTCGCGCGACGCCGACGTGGAGGTCGATGCGATCGAGTAGCGGCCCGGAGAGCTTCCCGACGTAGCGCGCGACGGTCGCTTCGTCGCAGCGGCAGTCGGCGCTGCGGACGCCGCGGTAGCCGCACGGGCATGGATTCATCGCGGCGACGAGCGCGAAGCGCGCGGGATACGTGACCGTCATGCTCGCGCGCGCGACGGAGATCGTCCCTTCCTCGAGCGGCTGCCGCAAGACTTCGAGCGCCGTGCGGGCGAACTCCGGTAACTCATCGAGAAACAGGACGCCGTGCTGCGCGAGCGAGATCTCGCCTGGCCGCGGAACCGCCCCGCCGCCGCAGAGCGCGATCTGCGAGATCGTGTGGTGCGGCGAGCGGAACGGTCGCACGCGCGCGATCCCGCAGCGATCGCCGAGCAGCCCCGCGATGCTATGAATCTTGGTGACTTCGAGCGCCTCGCTCGGCGCCATCGTCGGAAGAATGGTCGGCAGGCGCCGCGCGAGCATGGTCTTGCCGCAGCCGGGCGGCCCGACGAGTAAGACGTTGTGGCCGCCCGCCGCGGCGATCTCGAGCGCGCGCTTGGCGCCCTGTTGACCGCGAACGTCGCCGAAGTCCTCAACGGCGGCGGGGCCCGCGTCGTCCTGCGTCGCGCCGCGGACGTAGCGAAACTTGAGGCCGTGGCCCTGCGCGATGGCGACCGCGTCGTGCAGGGCGTCGATCGCGTAGACGTCGATGCCCTCGACGAGTGCGGCTTCGGCGGCATTGCCGCGCGGCACGACGACGGCCTCGAAGGCCGCCCCGCGCGCGGCGATCGTCATCGCGAGCACGCCGCGGGTGGGACGCACGGCTCCGTCGAGCGCAAGCTCACCGAGGATCACGAAGCGCTGCACGGCGAGCGCGTCGACTTGCTCGTCGAGGGCGAGGAGCGCGAGCGCGATTGCAAGATCGAAGCCGGGCCCGACCTTCTTGAGCTCGGCAGGTGCGAGATTGACGAGCACGCGCCCCGCCGGAAAGCGGTAGCCCGCGTTGACGATCGCGGCGCGCACGCGATCCTTCGCCTCGCCGAGCGCGCGGTCGGGCAGACCGATAATCGCGAACCCGGGCGTCCCCGCGCTGCTGTCGGCCTCGACGCGAACGACGTAGCCATCGATGCCCGACATCGCGGCGGAATGGGTGAGTGCGAGCACGCGCGACCTCCAAACGTGCCATCGCGACGAAGCGAGAGCGCGCTAGCTGGAGAGGCGAAGGAGTCGTACACCGGAGACCGAGTGGCGCCCGACGAGTCCGCCTACGATCGGGTCCGTGATCTCGAGAGGATCACGACCCGCTCGGGAATCGAGCCTCTCTGGTTGGATTGCTGAAGCGTCGCATTCGATAAAGCGTCGCCATCGTCGTGCCACGTCGCGTCGATCATGATGCCCCGGGCACCACCTTCGCATTGACATCGGTTCTTGCTTTCTCGCTTAAACCTACGTGCTCAGCGCTCTGAGCATCACGATGATGAATTTGGAAGTATGTGAGCCGACGATCGTCAGTCAAGTCGACTCCAGCGACGATCCTGTAAGATGCGGCATACCGATTCAGGCATACTATCAGTAAGTATTTTGTCTGGGCGGCGCTGGTGCCATCATTAACCATGCTGCGTTCGAGTCCGGCGCAGCGCAATTGTTCGAAGGAGCGCTTATCGTTGCCTACGACGCCGATCGTCGTCGCGCGCTCGATCTCGTACGTCGGTCATACCAAGAGGCCGACCGGTTCGGTGAGGGCATCGAGCGGCGGCCTTGTGCGGATGGAATCGTGTTCCGTTCGTCATGACGCAAGCCGAGCCGAGCGACGCGGGCGTATCTCTCCGCGTTTACGAACGGAGCGCAGCGCTTATCGCACGGCGTCTCAACGTGCGGCAGTACGCGTCGATCGACTTGCGCACGCTAAAGGACGCCTACGATGCAAAGCGACGCGGCGACCGGGGCGCTTCGCGGGTCGTCGCCGACGAGCGCAATGGTCGAAGCTCGTCTCGCACTGCTCGCGATGCTGCGTGTAGCCGGAGCGATCGAAGCGGAACGCCGCCGGCGGTTTCTCGGTACGTCGCAGATCGTCGAACGTCACCGTCGCCTTCCCGCCGTAGGCGAAGAAGCCGAAGCGCAGCGCCCCCGACGTGTCGACCGTGCGCAGCAGCCACGCATCACCCACCGGCGCGTACGTCGCGGTCAAGCGAAACGTGCCGCGCGCCGGGCCGGCGGTGCATCGCGCTTCGTCGATCAGCTGCCACGTCGTGAAGGGTTGCGTATCGACCCACATCTCGCGCTCGCTGTTGCGCCTCGGATCGAAGAGCGGCTTGAGGCGCAGATGATAGACGTCGCGGTCGTGGAGGCGTTCGGTTCCGGCGAGCTCGATCGCGTAGCGCTTCGCGTCGCCCTGCGCGTCGTCGAAGTCGCGTGCGTCGCGTGGAACGAGCCGGAACGCCACGTCGGGGACGTAGCGCGGCCGCCCGAACGTCACCGCGCCCGAGGCGTCTTGCGCGATGCCGACGCGATCGACCGTTCGGAAGACGACGCGCTGCCGATCGACGTGCGCGCGACCGTGGCGCTCGATCGTAACGACGACGGCATACGACAGGTACGTCGGCGTCGGCAACGCGCTCCAGGTCTGCACGGCTTTCGCAAAGATCTCGCTTCCGGTCGGCGACGATTGCGACCGATCGCGCATGCCGTCCGCATCGCCGTTCGGCTGGCGACGACACGGAAGCGTGCGGCTATTTCGTTTCGTCCGCGTCGGGCGCCTCGGCATCGGCCGGCGCCTTCGTCATGTCCGCGCCATCGCCCGAGTTCTCGAGGACCGCCCCGGTCTTCGCGTCGATGCCGACTTCGCGGAGTCCGGCTTTGCTCGCGATGTCGAAGGTGTACCGCAGGCCGCTACCGCCGGCCTCGCGCTCGAGTTCGGAGCTCTTGATCGCTCCGGGAACGACCGCCAACGCTTTGGCGCGGGCCTGGGGCATGGTTACGTGCGCCTCGGGGGCGAGCTTCTCGCCGGGATAGGCGCCGGCAACGGCTGCGCCGATGCCGGTCGTGGCTGCGGCGGCGAGGATGAAGGCGGTGATTCGCAGGGACATGTTCGGTCTTCTTTCGGAGTGTGGGTGACCGCGATGATCATCGCTCGCCGAGATGACGGCGCGATGAATGCTCGAGCGGCACGTCGAGCGTGACGAGCCCGCCGCCGCGCGGTCCGTTCGCGATCGTCAGGACGCCGCCGGTGCGCTCGGCGATCGCCGTAGAAATCGCGAGTCCGAGCCCGGATCCGTCGCGTCCATGCGTACCTGCGGCTCGCCAGAAGCGCTCCGTTGCGTGGGCAAGGGCCTCGTGCGAGAATCCCGGGCCGCCGTCTTCGACCGTCGCGCGCGCGGTCGATGCGAGCCGCGCCGTCCGTACGACGATCGTCGTTCCGGCCCCGTACTTCAGCGCGTTGTCGAGCATCGCGACGAGCGCGCGAACGACCTCCGATCGGTCGCCGACGATCGTGAGCTCCCGTGCTCCGGCGATGTCGAGCGCCACGCCGCGCGTCGCCGCGAGCGGCGCTAGCAGGGCGGCCGCCTCGTCGACCGCCGCATCGAGCGTGAAGCGTCCGGCCGATCTCGGCGGCGCCGCGCCGCGGTACGACGCGAGCAGGCTCGTCGCCAGAGCGTCGAGCGCGAGCGCCTCGTCGCGCACGGCATCGAGCGCCCGTTCGTACGCGTCCGGCGACCGCGGCCGCCGTCGCGCGACGTCGACTTCCGCGACGATTACCGCGAGCGGCGCGCGAATCTCGTGCGCGACGTCGCTCGCGAAACGGCGCTCGCGTTCAAAGGCGTCTTCGAGCCGCGCGAGCATGCGGTCGAACGTCGCGCAGAGCCGCCCGAGCTCGTCCTCGCCGCCAGCGCCGACGCGGCGCGAGAGATCGGTCGCCTCGATCTCGGTCGTCGCCACGGCGAGGACGCGCAGCGGCGCGAGCGCGCGGCGGGCGAGCGCGCGGCCCGCAAGCAGTGCCGCGAGTCCGAGCAGCGGCACCGCGAGCGCGAAGCCCGCGGCGGCGCGGCGATCGACGTCGGCGATATTGTCGACGGCGCGCCACAGGACGACGGTTCCGTAGCTGCTACCGTCGCGCTCGATCGGCGCCGTCGCCGCGCGAACGGCGAGGCCGTCGACGTCGACGTCGCGCAGCTCGGGAGCCGTCGCTTGCGCGAGCAGGCGAATGCCATCGGGCACATCGACGACGGTCGCGAGCATGAGGCGCCCGCGGGTATCGAAGAGCGCCGCGTTCGCGCGAGGGCTGAAGCTCCGGCGCAGGCTCGCGGCGTCTCCCGCCTCGAGGCCCGCTCCGTGCTCGTCTGGCGCGGCGAGCGCCGCGGCCGCCGCGGCCTGGTTCGCGAGGTTCGCATCGAAGCTCGCGCGCTGCACGCGATCGATCGTAACGAGCGCGAACGCCGCGAACACGGCGAGACCGACCGCGAGCGCCGCGGCGTACAGGACTGCGAGGCGCCCCGCAAGGCTGTTAGGCGGACGCATCCGCGCGCAGCCGGTAGCCGATGCCGCGAACCGTCTCCAGGAGCGCCGGCGCTCCGGCTCGCGCGAGCTTCGCCCGCAGCCGGCCGACGTAGACGTCCACGAGATTCGACGTGGTGTCGCGATCGCGATCCCATAGGATGTCTTCGAGCATCGGCCGCGTCAGCGCGCGGCCCGGATTACGCAGGAAGACCTCGAGATAGGCGAGCTCGCGAGCGGTGAGCGCGAGCGGCGTGTCGCCCACCCGCGCGATGCGGGCGCCGATGTCGAGCGCGAGCGGCCCGCTGCGCAGCTCGTCGACCGGGTTGCGCGCCGGACTTCGCCGGGCGATCGCGTGGAGCCGCGCCTCGAGCTCGGCGAACGCGAACGGCTTGCGAAGGTAATCGTCGGCACCGGCGGCGATGCCGGCGACCACGTCCTCGACGGTATCGCGGGCGGTGAGCATCAGGACCGGCGTCGGCCGCCCCGACCGTCGCAGCGCTCGCGCCACCGCGAGCCCATCGCGGCCGGGCAGCGCGACGTCGAGCACGATGGCATCGTACGCCGCCGCGAGCGCCGTGGACTCGCCCGACGGGCCGTCGACCTCGACGTCGACGACGTGACCGGATTCTTCGAGCCCACGGCGGACGACCGCCGTCAGCCGAGCGTCGTCGTCGACGATCAGAATTCGCACGGCGACGCGTTTCGGCGCGTCGACGCCGGCTACCGGCGCATCTTTGTCGTCAATTCGGCTTCGATATCGCTACGGGCAGATTCGCCCTGCGCATCGCGTCCTCGGTCCCGACGGTGCCGCGCGAGCTCGTTCCGACGATTTCCGTCAGCGCGCGTCGATCGCGCTGCCGATCGCGACTCGCCGGCCGTCGGGCCCGCGCGCGGTCCAATACCGTACGACGACGCGACTGCGCCCGAGCACGAGATCGCGCGGCCAATCGGGGCACTCGTCGTGCGACGGCGTGAAGCCGGCGCGCGGCGGATGCAGGCACTGCGTGACGCCGCCGTCGACGCGAAGCGGATAGCCGACGTAAAATCGGCGGATCGAGCCCGACGCCGTCCGGATCGTGAACGTCCCGAGCGCGTTCCCGATCGCAAACTCGAGCAACGTGCCATGCGCGACGTGCGTCGTCGCCGACGCCGGGCGGGCCGGAAAGAAGTGGGCCGGCGCCGACGCTGCGAGCAACGCCCACGCGAACGCCGCCGCGAAGATGGGATGCACGTCAGCGATGTCCCTCGGCGCGCATCTGTTCGTAGTGCCGCACGAGCGAGTCGTCGTAGTGGAGTGTCGAGTCGGGCCAGCGCGTGTTCGGCGATTCGCGGTTGCCGATCGTGCCGGCATGATAGTAATTTGCCGCGCCGCGAATCGCAGCCACGCCTCGCAGCCCCGCATGGTGCGCCGCGTCGAGTCCCTCGCGAACGAGCCGCGCCGCATAGTCGGCGCTCGCCACGGGATCGCGGACGCCCGGGGTGCGCGCGATCGCGTGGTACCGATCGTCGATTTGGAACATCCCGCGACCGTGGCCGTCGGCGCCGACGGCGACATTGCGATTCGTGGTGGATCCCGGCGTCCCGCTCTCCTGCGCCGCGAACGACGCGAGGAGCGACGGATCGACTCCGTGAGCGCTCGCCGCACGATAGATCGCGTCTCGGTTCGGAACCGAACGCGGGATCGGGTCGCCGCGCTCGGGCGCCGGGGATGGGGATGGGGATGGGGATGGGGATGGAGCAGCGTTCCCTCGCGACAGGGCGGACGGTAACGGGTCGACCCGCATCGGGCTCCTCCTCGGCGAGCCTTGCTCGCGGCGCGTGTAACGGCCGCATCGCGACGAAGCGGCGATCGACGAGTCCCGAAGCGCGCGCGCAGACGGCCGAGCGATCGCAGTCCAGGCGCATCCCGATGCACGCGGCACCCCGCCCGGTCGCGGGTTGCCGCCGGCCGCGCCACGAAGCGTCCTGTATGATCGCCGAGCGGCAAGAAGACGTCGAATCGGCATCGCATGGCTGCATGAACGGCGTGATGCCGAGGACGATCGTTCGCCGGGCTCGCTGCGGAACGTGGCTCACCGTCGCCGCGCTCGGAGGCCTCGCGAGCGTCCGGCCGGCGCTCATTCGCCCGATCGTCTTCGCGCTCGTCGGCACGGTCGGCATCGCGCACGGCGCGACCGACGTCGACGCGCTCGATCGGAGCGGCGTTCGGCCGCCGGGCGGCCGGCAGTCGCTCTCCGTCGGCTACGGCGTCCTCGCACTCGCGACGTTCCTGGTCGCGCGCCGCTTCGAGCGGCTCGCCGGAGTCGCGCTCTTCGCGCTCAGCGTCTGGCATTTCGGCAGCGGCGACGCGGATTTCGCGCGTGCCTGCGGTGCGAAGCCGCGCGGCTGGCGGGAAGCGCTGCTGCGCGGGCTCGTACCGCTCTGCGTTCGCGGCACCGCCCCGCGCTCGGCGGCCATCGCGGCGCTCGCGCTCGGCCGCGCAGCGCTCCACGCGCGCGAGGGTGCGGCGGCCGATGCGCTCGACGTCGCGCTCCCCGCGGCGCTGCTGCTCGCCGTGCCGACCCGCCTCGGCTTCGGCATCTATTTCGGGGCGTGGCACAGCGTCCGTCACACTGCGCTGCTGCTCGAGCGCGACGCGCGCGCTGGACACGAGCGCGCGCGCCTGGGGCGATTCGCGCGCGAATCGGCGCCGAACGCCGCCGTCGCCGCGCTCGCGGGCGTCGCGGCGGCCGCACTCGACCGCGTCGTCGGCCGCGGCCGTCCCGCGGCGAGCGCGGCGGACGAAGCGCGTCGCGAGGCGATTTTCGGTGCGCTCGTCCTTGCGATCACCGTGCCGCACCAGATCGCGGTCTCGCTGCTCGAACGGCGCGCGATCGCGGATGCCGCGGTCTAACGTTCCGCCGGTGCCGAATCTCGCCAAGTGCGGTTCCGAGTGGTAGTATTTCGTTCGCGACGCGCGGCGCGCGCAGAAAAGCTGCAAAACGTGCTGGATTCTGATGTCGTCGGGAAGATCGGTTTTTTGACCGGCCGAGTCGCGCCCGGGCTCGTCGGCGAGGTCATGCTCGCAGTCCGCGGCGGCAGCGAGGCGTACCATGCCTACGGCTGCGCGGACGATGAGCCGCTCCCGGTCGGCACGCGCGTCGTCGTCGTCGAGCATCATCCGCCACGGACGGTCATCGTCACGCCGGCGTGAGTACGTGCGACCGCCGCCGTGCGGCCGCGAGGAGTCGTCATGGTCGCATCGGGTCTCCCTTCGCTTGCAATCGCGGTCGGCGCGGTCGTCGTCGTGGTCTGCCTGCTCGCCGTCATCGTCTTCAAATCGATGTGGCGCGTTGCCGAGCCCAACGAAGCGCTCATCATCTCCGGCTTCCGGTCTCGCCGCGATCCGTCGGCGGAGGCCGAGAGCATGGGCTTCAAGATGGTCACGGGCCACGGCACGCTCGTCATCCCGGGCGTGCAGGTCGTCCGTAAGCTCTCGCTCGACCTCAACGAAGCCGATCTCGCCGTCGACTGCGTGACAAAGCAGGGCATCCCGGTCCATCTCAAGGCCGTCGTGATCTATAAGGTCGGCGACGACTTCGCGTCGATCGCGAACGCCGCGCGCCGGTTCCTCGATCAGCAGAACATGATGGACGCGCGCATTCAGAACGTGTTCTCGGGGCATCTCCGCGCGATCTGCGGGAGCCTCACGGTCGAGGATCTGATTCGCGAGCGCGACAAGCTCACCGAGGCGACGCGCGCGGCCGCCGGAACGGAGATGCAGAAGCTCGGGCTCGTCATCGACTCGCTGCAAATCCAAGAGATCGACGACCCGACCGGCTACATCCAAAACCTCGCGAAGCCGCACGCCGTCGTGGTGATGAAGGACGCGCGCATCGCACTGGCTCACGCCGATCGCGAGGCGACCGAGATCGAGCAGCAGTCGGCCGCGCTCAAGGCGGAGTCGGTTCGCGAGAGCCAGATCAAGCAGGCGACGTATCAGGCCGACGTCGATCGCGCGAACGCGCAGGCGAAGCTCGCCGGGCCGCTCGCCGAGGCCACGGCGCGCCAAAGCGTCGTCGTCGAGGAGACGAAGATCGCGCAGCTCGAGGCGGAGCGCAAGGAGCAAGAGCTGCAAGTCAGCGTGCGCAAGCCGCCGACGCCGCGGCGTACGAGAAGCGAACGGTCGCGGGCGGGCAGCGAGACGCCGACATCGCCGCGGCGGAGGCGCGCGCGCGCCAGGTCGAGCTACAGGCGCAGGCCGACGCCAAGCGCGTCGAGCTCAGCGCGACGGCGCAGGCGTCGGCAACGCGCCAGATCGGCGAGGCCGAGGCGGCGGCGACCGCGGCGCGCGGGCAGGCCGATGGCGGCGCGATCAAGGCGAAGCTGCTCGCCGAGGCCGACGGTCTACGGTCGCGTGCCGAGGCGCTCGCGACCAATCAGGAGGCGGTGATCGGGCAGACGCTCGCGGAGAAGTGGCCCGCGATCGTCGAGGCCGCGAGCAAGGCGTTCGCGAGCGTCGATCAGATGGTCGTCCTCAACGGCGCCGACGGCGTGACCGACATCCTCGGCAAGGTCATGGCGCAGGGCGCGGCCGGGCTCGGCGTCGCGCGCAGCCTGCTCGCGAACACCGCGGCGCGCGACCGGCCCGCGTCCAAGAACGGCGTCGTGCCGACCGAGCGCACGACGGCGCCCGACGGCGATCTCCACTGACGTGACGCGGGGAACGCCGGGCGATCCGAGTACGGCGCTCGAGCGAGCGTATCGGCTGCAACTCGCGGCGCTCGACGCGCTGCGCCGAGCGAGCGCTGCGGCGCTCGCGGCGGCGCGCCGCCTCGAGGTCGACGATTCGTCGCTCGCGCGCGCGACGGGCGACGACGCGCTCGTCTCCGTCCGGCGCGAACGGCTTGCCGCGGAGATCGCCGATCTTCGCGCGCGGCGCGACGCGCTCGAGGGCGCTTCGGTCCGGCTCTCGGCGCGGATTTCGCTGTTCCGCACGGAGCGCGCCGCACTCGAAGCGCGACTCGCGAGCCGCGGAGCGCGCTCACGCGCGGACGAGCGGCTGGCCGCGCTCGACGCCGCGCTCGCGACCGCGGCGCGCGACGTGGCGGCCGCTCGCGCGGAGCTCGCCGTATCGCCGTCCTCGCAGGGCCCTCGGCTCGAACGGGCGACCGACGATGCGTTCTCCCTCGAGGACGTGCGGGCGGGACGACGCGGACGGCTCAGGGGCGACACCTAGCGGTAGCGGCTCGAACGCCGCGGCCGAGCGTCGTCAGGCGCTCTCGCGCCGCGTTCGGTCACGCGAGACGACCTGCATGAACTTCGCGCCGAACACAACGATGTTGCGCTGTTGTAGAGCCAGAGGAGCATGACGATCGCTGACGCCGTGCTGCCGTACTTCACAACTCGTCAGCGAGCGCGTCACGACGTACCGCACCACGGTCTTCCAGATCCCGCCGTCGTCCGCGGCATCGACCTCCCAGATTGTCTCGATCGACTTCTGCAGGCGCGAAAGAGCTTCGAGAGCGCGACGGCAACGAGCGTCGCGATCGTCCCCTCGTGCGAGCTGCTGCTCGCGAGATACGACGCGGTCCCGATCTGCCCGAGCATCGTGGCCGCAGCGGCGACGACGGTGCCCGTCGATGCGTCGAGCACACGCACGCGCGTCCCGCGGCAGCCACCGGAAGAGCGCGGCGATGAGCGGGGCGAGGGTTGCCGCCATAAAGACGGCGATACGCACCACGATCGCCAACGCCCATTTCAGGCGACGTGCCCCTTCGAGGTCGTTTCGGCACGCTCGTGGGTGATGCAGCGATTTCACCACTGCATAGTCGGTGGTCCATGAGTGTCAAGCCGACCGTCGTCTACGAGAATCCGCAAGACCCGTAGGCGTTCAAGAAGCAGTACGCCGTAACGCACATGCCGCTCGCGAGAAAGCTTCCCGACGTGCAGTGGATCGAGCTCGCGAACGTATTGCCGGAGGACGACGGCTCGCCGACGCCCGCGTATCGAACGGCGGACGAGTGTGACGCCGATTATGACACGGCGGACCGGTCGCCGTCGTCGCCCGAGCGGAAAGCGGTCGCCGACGACATCGCGAAAATGGCGACCGGCGGCGCGCGGCTCCTGCTCAGCGACGTGGAAGAAGCGCCGCTCGAAGGTCGATTCCTGGGACCCGCTTGGGATTAGCGCCGTCCGGCGGGCTCCCGAGCGGGGCACCGTGAACCGTGGCCGGACACGATGTTCGCCTTCTT
>JAABUZ0100008456.1_pt1 | contig 12089 bp, 11 predicted proteins | sample 5562091 | NCBI WGS metagenome assembly JAABUZ01 (sample SAMN12813069, study PRJNA571459) | rock metagenome | isolation source: Antarctica rocks | place: Antarctica: Victoria Land, Linnaeus Terrace sud | collected 2015-12-21
TTCAGGGATAAGCCGGCGGTCTCATCCTTCCTGCTATGGAAAGAGCTTGCTGCACCTTTTTGGGGGGTTATGCAGAAACCTGTATTGGGCAAAGACATGTTGCACAGCTACCCTCCCGTCTACGTGCCAGCCGCAGGGACTGCTGAACGCGGCGTGTGTGTGCCCCGCGGATAGACATGAGGCCCACGCGCTCTAGCTCGTGTGCAACATGTCTTTGCCCAATACAGGTTATGCAACAACTACCTACTACGACCGTTACCGAGTCTAATCTTCATGCAATCTTCATTTTAGACGTCTACCTTGGAGTGGAGGGTCTACGCATGCCGCTCATACCGCGGTGCGCGGCGTGGAGCGCAGGGCGTGTGAAAGGCGGTGAACGCTAGACGGCGCAACGCCGCCTTGTACGCGCGGCGCCCTCCACCATAAGATTTTGTGATAGTAGTGGACGAAGGAGGATCGGCCGGCATCTTGTTTGACAGGGCTTGACGCTCGACCTGTAGGTTGGCGCGGCTCGCGCGGCGTCGCTTGTCGTCACAACGTCCCCTACACGCCTACACGGCGTGGAGACGGCCTCATAGAGAGAAGCCCCATACACACGCTTAGCTATAGAGGGACTATCAACGCATGACACGTCTTATCCCTAGCGCGATCGCCGCGTTGTTCGTCGGCGCGGGCGCGCTTGCCGTTGCCCCCATCGCGACGCACGCCGCCGCGCACCCGACCCACCGCGCGGGCGCCCCGAGCGGCCAGTACTACGAGAGCGTCATCTATCCCCAGGGGGCCGCGTCGATCTCCCACGGTTCGCTGGCGACCGTGCCGGGGACGACCGGACTGCGCCTCAAGTTCTACACCGGCTACCTCAAGCCCGACGTCATCTACCGCGAGGACCTTATGACCGGCCGATGCGGCGCGCCGGGGAGTCGGGCGCTCGCGCTCCCGCGCGCCCAGGCCGACCCCGACGGCAGCATCAATTTCCTCACCTCGGTCAACCCGAGCGTGCTCGCGGGCAAGACCCTGCACGCCACCGTGACCGAGGACACGCCGGGCGCCGCGCCGGTGGCCTGCGGCGACATTTATCCGGCCGCGATCGTGCTGCCGTTGCACGCGGTCAAGACCAACGTCGTCAACGGCGCGAGCGGCGTGGCCCTCTTCAACGCCGGCGTGCGCGGCAACGAGGTGCTCTACAAGGCGCCGAACGCCGCCGGAACCAACGTGGTGATCTTCGCGCAGGGCCTGGAGCCGAGCACGACGCACGAGAGCCACATCCACAACGGGCAATGCATCCCGGACGAGAACAACCAGGTGCGCTACGACCTGTACTACATGGAGACGGACCCCAACGGCGAGGGCGTCGTAGGCACGTTCTTCAACGGCCGCCTGGACCTGGCCAACAGCTACGTCCAGGTTCACGCCGCCACCCTGCAGTCCGCGACCTGCGGCGACTTCGGGGGCAATGGCCTCCCCACCATGAACCCTTAGCAGGCTATCCCCCACTAGGCCGCGCATCGGTCCCGGTGGGGCCGATGCGCGGCGTGTACGCATGATGAAGCATGAGAGAGGAGAAGGGAATAGCGCGCCGCGCGAACCGGCGGCATGACGAAGGGTATTTCGCGAGATGCATCGGGTAAAGCATGAGGGAGGAGACACCATGTCGAATCGCGACGGGATGAACGAGCACGGCAAGGATCAGGATCTGGCGAAGGCGACGGTTCCGCCGCAGCCGGAGTTGACCGACAACCTCGGCCACCGCATCAGTGACGATCAGAACTCGCTGCGCGCGGGCGTGCGCGGCCCCACGTTGCTGGAGGACGCCCACTTCCGCGAGAAGATCCACCACTTCGACCACGAGCGCATCCCCGAGCGCGTCGTCCACGCGCGCGGCGCCGGCGCGCACGGCTATTTCCAGGTCTACGACACCGCGCTGGCCCCCTACACGATGGCGCGGGTCCTCACCGACCCGGCACGGCGCACGCCAGTGTTCGTGCGCTTCTCGACGGTGGCGGGCTCCCGCGGCTCGGCCGATACCGCCCGCGACGTGCGCGGCTTCGCAACCAAGTTCTACACGGAGGAGGGGAACTGGGACCTCGTCGGCAACAATATACCCGTCTTCTTCATCCAGGACGCTATCAAGTTTCCCGACCTGATCCATGCCGTCAAGCCGGAGCCCAACGTCGAGATCCCCCAGGCGCAGACGGCGCACGACACGTTCTGGGACTACATCGCGGGGACGCCCGAGGCGATGCATATGATCATGTGGATCATGAGCGATCGGTCCATCCCGCGCGCCTTCCCCATGATGGAAGGCTTCGGCGTTCACACCTTCCGCCTGATCAACGCCCAAGGCCAATCGCACTACGTCAAGTTCCACTGGAAGCCCCTGCTCGGCGCGCACTCGCTGGTCTGGGACGAGGCGCAGAAGATCGCCGGCAAGGATCCCGACTTCCACCGCCGCAACCTGGCCGACGCGATCACCGCGGGCGTCTATCCCGAATGGGAGATGGGCGTACAGATCATCCCCGAGGGCGAGGAGACCCGATTCGACTTCGACATCCTCGACGCGACCAAGATCATTCCGGAGGACCTCGTTCCGGTGCGGCGGATCGGCAAGTTGACGCTCGACCGCAACCCCGACAACTACTTCGCCGAGACCGAGCAGGTGGCGTTCATGACCACCAACGTCGTGCCGGGCATCGACTTCACCGACGACCCGCTCCTGCAGGGCCGCAACTTCTCGTACCTGGACACGCAACTCAGCCGCCTGGGCAGCCCCAACTGGCCGCAACTGCCGATCAACCGCCCGCTCGCGCCGGTGTCGAACAACCAGCGCGACGGTCATATGCGTCAGACGATCGACCCGGGGCGCGTGGCCTACGAGCCGAACGGGCTGCGGGGCGACATCCCGAACCAGGTCCCGGCGGCTCAGGGCGGCTTCGTCAGCTACCCCGAGCGCGTGTCGGGCCCGAAGGTGCGGGAGCGCAGCGCGACGTTCGGCGACCACTACGGGCAGGCGCGGCTCTTCTGGAACAGCATGACCCCGATCGAGCGGGAGCATATCACCAAGGCGTTGCAATTCGAGTTGAGCAAATGTAACACGCGGGATGTCCGCCTGCGTATGCTGGGCCATTTGCAGCGAATCAACGAGGTGTTGGCGGCGCAGGTCGCGCTGGAGTTGGGCGAGCCCGTCCATACGCGCCACGCCACGGCCACGCCGCCCGGCACGGCCGACTCGGCGGCACAGACCGCGGTGCTGGCGATGGCGACCTCGCCGACGACCGCCTCGGGTGGCTTGCAGCGTACGAAGGGCCTGAGCCTGGTGGAGGGGCAGCCGGGGACGGTGAAGGGGCGCAAGGTGGCCATCCTGGCCGCCGACGGCGTCGCCGCCGCCCAGGTCGACGCGCTCACGCGCGCGCTCAAGGCCGCCGGCGCGCAGGGCGTGGTGGTCGGCCCGCACCTTGGCGCCCTGGGTAACGGCGTCGAGGCGACCATGACCTTCGCCAACACCTCCTCGGTGCTGTTCGACGCGGTGTACGTGCCGGGTGGCGCGGCGAGCGTCAAGGCGTTGATCCAGAAAGGGGACGCGCATGTCTTCGTCGACGAGGCCTACAAGCACGGCAAGCCCATCGCGGCGGTCGCCGAGGGCGCGGAGCTCCTGACCGCGGCGGCGATCGGGCAGGTGGTCCGGCCGGGTGGCGCGGCCGCGCCGGCCGCGCTAGGCGGGACGGCCGCCACGGGCGCCGAAGTTCAGACATTGTCGGAAGTCGGGCGCGTGCAGGGCGTCACGGCCGGCGGGGCGAGCGGCGGATCGGGTGTTCAGCAGCTTGCCGAGTACGGGATTATCGTTGGACAAGGCGGCGACCTCCAGGGCGTCGTCGCGCGCTTCCTCACGGCTATAGGGCGCCATCGCTTCTGGGGTCGGCCAAACCTGCAACACGTGCCTGCGTGAGGGTTGCGAGCGTACCGGGTAGCGCGTGCCATGCATTACGGCGTCGCACGACTACCGGGCGCGTCGGCGTGCCGCCACGACGACAACGGACGACAACGGACGCCAACGGATATGCGCCCCGCCCCGTGTAGCGCGGTAGCCCTATCGTAGAACACGAAACCAAGCATAGGCAAAGGAGAACAGCATGGAGCGGGAACAGGGTACCCGGCATCCGCGCACACGGCGCGGCTTCCTAAACAGTGCCGCTGTCGCGGGCGCGGGCATCGCCGCGGCGAGCTTCGTGCCCACGGTCGGCATCGGGACGGCAGGGGATCTCGCGGAGGCCGCGGGGAGTTCCACGGAGGATGTCGCGGCCATCGTCAATCTAATCACGACAGCGGAAATGCTAGCCGTAACATTCTATTATGCCACCCTCACCGGGGCGACATTCCACATCGACGAGCGCGCCGTCGAATCCCTTACAGTGGCGATGGATGCCGAGATGAGCCATCTCGACACGCTGCGATCGTTGCACGGTCGATCTATGCGAGACCACTTTTATTTGCCGGATCGCATGCTCTCGGATGCCCGCGTATTCGTCAACACCGGCGTGACTATCGAGACCACCCTCGCGGGGGCGTACCTGGCGGCGACGCGCCAGTTCGCCGTACGCGGCCGGCCGCTGCTGGCCGCCACGGCCGCGTTGCACGCGGCGAGCGCGGCGCAGCACCTCACGCTCATCGGCCACCTCGCCGGCCTGCAGGCACAGGATCTGACGATGTCGACACCGGCCTTTCACCACGTGTCCGACGCGGCGCGGGCGCTGGCGCCATTCCTCGCGGGGGGGACCGGCTTCAATGAACCGACCAGTTTCCCATCGGCGCGTCAGTATCGGGCGGCACACGAGGCCATCACGGCGGAACGCATGCAGCCTGCCGTCAAGAAATAGGCCATTAGCTTACCTATGCCACGACGGGCGGCGCCTCATGGAAGGCGTCGGCCGTCCTTTATCGGTCGATAGAGCCCGCGCCGCGCCCGGCATAGGGACGCGCCTGATGCGCCGGGCGGCTCATGGCGCTAGCCTCTAACGATCTCGGCGATCTTGGCAGCGCCGTGGCTCGGGGCCAGGATGGCGGCGGCCGCTGCCCGATCAACACCCTGAGCCGGCGTTGTCGCGCTCGACGGCGCCGGGCGCGCCGGGACAGACACGCCCGTGTCCGCTGTATGGGCAGGTCCAGCTAGGGGGTTTTTGCATATCCTGTATTAGGCAAAAGCTTGTTGCATACGAGTGGGAGCGCGTGTGCCTCACGTCCATCCGCGGGGCACACACGCGCCGCGTTCAGCAGTCCCTGCGGCTGGCACGTAGACGGGAGGGTAGCTGTGCAACCTGTTGCTGCCCAATACAGGTTATGCAGAAACCCCCATAACCCGCCAAGCGCACGGCTTCCATGGACGGGGTTATGGAGCGTTTCACATAGTGCCCGAAGGCCGATTGCTTGTAGGGTTCGAGCGTGGCCCGGCGCACCAGCAGCGAGGACACGATGATACCGGGCACGAACATCAAAATGAGCGCGAGGCTAAGGTGGCGCCGCCACAACATATAGAGGGCGATGAACCCCGTGCTCCAGTCGGTGAATAGCTTGAGCGGATGGATTTGGTGGTAGAGCCGCTTCTCCTGGAAAGTCATGTACCCTCCTTCTCATGCGTGGTGTCCACGTCCGCCGCCGTCTCGTCGCCCTCCACGCGCCTATACGGCGTGGTCGCGCCACCCTCGGGGCTGCGCATCTCCAGGCCGTCCGCCCCCGCGCGCAGCAGGATCTGGCGCGCCTCCGCGTCGCGGCCTTGCGCCTGCACGACGACCAGCAGGCTGCCGCGCTGCACCCGCTCCTCGATCTCCACCGCCTCCTCCCGCGAGAGCCCCTGGGCGACCAGGCCGCCGGCGAGCCAGCCGGCCGTCCCCCCGACGAGCGAGGCCAGGATGCCGCCGGCGATGAACGGGCCGACGCCGGGGATGACGAGCGCCCCCGTGGCCGCGAGCAGCGCACCGGCCGTCCCCCCGATGATCCCACCGCCGACCGCCGCCTCGGCCGTGGGGCCGTCCTGCCCCTGGTCCGTCGTCTCGTCGCGCTGGGCCGGTGCGTCCGGCAGGACCACGCCCATATGAGCCGTGTCGAAGCCTGCGGCGGACAGTTCGGTGATCGCGCGCGTGGCCGTCATGCGGTCGGGGAAAAACCCGATGATATTCTGTGTAATAGATGTGGTCCCTCTGTAGCCCCCGTCTCCATGGTAGTCCCCGTCTCCATGGGACGACCGAGTGCGGTCACTCGTCGCGACCGCGTGTGCTGATGGTGAAGACGACCACGAAGACCAGCACGGCGACCATGAGCGCGGCGAGGACCACGCGCACGGCAAGGGGCAGCGCGTCGCCGCCCGATCCAGCAACCAGCACAACGGCGCCCATCGTCTCTCCCCCTTCCGGGACGATCCAGCGCGCCCCAACCGGGCTAGTGCCCGCCGAGCGCGAGCCCAACGACCTTGACGGCCAACAGAATGGCCGCGACGAGCAGGTAGCCGCGCAGCGTGACCATGCCGACCGTCTGCACCGTCGACCAGGCTGGCTTGGGCAGCGCGCCCAGCGGCGGCATCCGCCACGTCAGACGGTCCGCTTCCGCCACGGCGGCGATCGGCGTCGCTGTGGGACGGCGCAGATACAGCACGCCGGTGACCACGAGCCCGACGACCAGGATGGCCGCGAGCACGGCGGCCAGCAGGCGCACGTCCACCTGTGGGAACAGCGTCGTCGCCGCCAGGATCAGCGAGAGCACCACCAGCACGCCGACGATGGCGCTCGCCACGGCGTTGAGCCACGGCTTGTTGACCCACGGCCCCAGCACGGCCTTGTCGTTGCACAGCAGCAGCAGGAACACCGTCGCGCTCGGCAGCAGCACGCCGGCGAGCGCCTGCACCGCCGTGGTGATCAGCCCCAGCGGCGCGTGGGGGATCAGCACGATCGCCGCGGCCAGGACCACCAGCCCCGCGTAGATCGCATAGAAACCGCGCGCGTCTTTCCAGGAGCGGTGCAGTGAGTGCTTGAGGCCAAACACGTCGCCGAAGGCGTACGAGGTCGAGAGCGTGACCGCCGCCGCGCCGATGAGTGACGCATTGAGCAAGACGAGGGCGAACATCGCGCCGGCGACGGGGCTGAGCGCGTGGGCGAGTCCCGCCGCGACCGTCCCCGCGTCGCTGAACTGGCCGGCCAGCTTCGTCCTCCCGAAAGCGAACGCGGTCACGATCATCAGGGCGGCCGCGCCCAGGATCACCACGAACGCGCCGATCCAGGTGTCGGCCCGCTCGTAGGCCATCCAGCGTGGGGTCAGCCGCTTGTCGATCACGTTGGACTACTGGAAGAACAACTGCCACGGCGCCAAGGTCGTGCCGACGATGGTGATGATCAGCAGCAGCGCCGTGGAGTCGAGCCCGCCCTGCACATGCGGCACGACCGTATCGTGCAGGATGGGACCGCCCTTGGGATGGCTCATGATTGCCAGCGGGATCGCCAGAAAGTTGGCCGCGACGCAGCCATACATGGCGCGCTCCCAGCGCCGGAAGGGCCTGTCGTTAGCTTTTGGATCTGGCACACATTTGATGGTGCCGGTTGGTGACCCGCATGTCATTTATGATGGAGGCACGTCCTGGGAGGGGTTGAGGCGCCCCGTACGCCCTGTAACCCGGCTTCCTCACCGTTCTACCAACAGATCGTGTCGCCGTTTTCAACAGTCCAGTGCATCGTCAGAACCCGCACCATCAAATATGTGCCAGATCCAAAAGCTAATGGAAGGCCGATAATCTCACAATTAGCTAACCCAGCATGGGGTCCGAGGGAGAGTTCGTGCGGCCGATCCGTCCGGTAAGTTGTCCTTATCGCTCGGCACACCGTTGAGCGTGAGAAAGGTTAGAGGGCGCTCGTCGAAGCCCGCGCTCGTCGAAATCTATATATCGCGCGCGATGCAGCGTCGGATGGTTTCCTAACTCGCACGCAGCGTGTTCGTGTGGAACGCGACCGATGTCTTGCACCACGCGCAATCCAGGAAGAAGTCGTCCCCGCTCTTGCGCACGCGCTCCCGGCTGCCACAGGCCGCGCACCGCTCGTCGATCGGCGTGTTCCCACCGCAGCTCACGCACTTGAAGTAGTAGCTGTGCCCGTAGGCCACCGCGAGCCGATCGCCCCCGCAGTGGCGACAGCGATGGGGCGTGTGGGTTCGCTCCGGGGGTGATGGCGCTCGTGAGGGGCGCGAGGCCGTGGCGCCGGGCGCCGTCCGCGCGGGATGCTCCCCCGGACGCGGGGAGGGATGCGGCCGGTGCCGCGCGACCAGGAACGCCGCGAGCCGGTCGAGATCCGCGCCGTCCAGGCGGGTGGTCGCCCGCCACGCGCGCGGTAGCCACGCAAGGAGGCCGTGCCCATCCGTGTCGTCGGTGAGTCCGTGGAGGGCAATCTGGTCGCGGATGTGGTCGGGGACTTGGTCGGCCTTGCACACCTCGTCGAGATCGAGGTCGCGGGGGCGTTGGATGACGCCCCGGTCAGAGATGGCGACCACGACCGAGCGGAAGAGGTCGTGGTACGGGAGATCCGGGTGCGCTCGCAGGAGCCGGTCGAGGAGGTCGAGTTAGCGTTGCGCCTGCAGGATGGGCGAAGGCATGCCGCGCGGGCCGCCGTTGTACCAGCGCGTCCACTCGCCGCGGGCGTTGACGCGCACCGTGGTGGTGACGCTCTTGCTCTCGACGGCGACCAGGCCGTAGGGATGGAGCACGAGGTGGTCGATCTGCGCGACCTCCCCGGCGTGCGCGACCCGCAGCCCATTCAAGACGCGGATCGCGGCGTCGTCCGCGAAGGCGCGACGCAGGTAGAAGGCCAGTTGTTCCTCGGCCGCGCGCCCGGCCCTGACCATCGTGTCGTCCTGGTCGGGCAGCGCGTCGAGTTCTTTGACGATCATTAAATTCTCCGATCGGCGGGCGCGTCTCTTCACCCTCACGGTACGCGCGGCCACCCCTCGGCCACCACCCCCCATCAGGGCCATGCTATCCCCCTGCGGCAGCGCCGGGTCTTGAGTGCGCCGGTCTCGCCACTTGTGTCCTAGAAATCATGACGAGGGATGCGTCTTGGCGACGGACATCGCTTTAGGGCGGATCGTGAACCGGCATCGCGACGTGGTATAATAAAAAGAGTTAGGCCAATGCGGACGCACCGTGTCGGCCTTTTTTTGTACCCATACGGCCGCTGTCCGACAGGCCCCGTACCGTACGCCCGTCCTGATCGGTCGCGGCGCCACGCCCGCGGCGATTTCCTTGACTGAGGAATAGGGAGGATTATGTGACAGCTATCCCCCTCTCGACCGCCCCTGAGGGCACGGCGGCGCGCACGGTACGCGCCGCCGTCTTCTATGGTCCCGAGCGGCCCGTGGTGGTCGTCGACGTGGACCTCGCCCCGCCCGGACCGGGAGAGGTCGCGGTCGCGGTCGCCGCCGCCGGCGTGTGTGGCTCCGATCTGCACGTCGTCAAGGGCGAGTGGGACGTGCCGACCCCGGTCGTCCTCGGGCACGAGGGCGCGGGCGTCATCACCGCGCTCGGCGCGGGCGTGACGGACCTGCGGGTTGGCGACCATGTGATCTTGTCCTGGGTCGCGGCATGCGGGCTCTGTCGGCAGTGTGTCGCCGGCCGGCCCTGGCAGTGCGTGCTCGTCGCCACCGTCGTCGGACCGGGTGGCGTCCTGTACGACGGGACCAGCCGCTGGTCGCGCGAGGGGGCGACGCTGTACCATTACCTGGGCGTCTCGTCGTTCGCCGAGCGGGTCGTCGTCCCGGCCTCGGGCGCGGTGCGCATCCGCGCGGATGCCCCGCTCGATATCGTCGCGATCATCGGCTGTGCCGTCGCTACTGGCGTCGGCGCCGTGACGAACACCGCCAAGGTCGAGACGGGCGCCACGGTCGCCGTCATCGGGTGCGGCGGGGTGGGCCTGTCCTGCATCCAGGGGGCGCGCTTGGCCGGCGCCTCGCGCATCATCGCCGTCGACGTCAACCCCGCCAAGCTCGTGATCGCCGCCACGCTCGGCGCGACCGACACCATCGACGCATCCGGCGCCGACCCCGTTGCCGCCTTGCGCGCGACGGTTCCCGAGGGCCTGGACTACGTGTTCGACGCGATCGGGCAGATCGCGACAACCGAGCAGGCGATCGCCGCGCTGGGCATCGGCGGCGCCGCCGTCATCGTGGGGTTACCTCCCACGGGGCGCGCCGCGCGGTTCGACCCACTGGCCCTGGCCGAGGCCAACCAGCGCATCCTCGGGTCCAATTACGGCTCGGTCGACCCGCGGCGCGACATCCCACGGCTGGTCGATCTCTACATGGACGGCCAGTTGCAGCTAGACGCGCTTATCTCGGGACGTCGCCCCCTCGCCGACGCGGCACAGGCGCTCGACGACCTGGCCGCGGGGCGGACGCTGCGCACCTTGCTCGTCAACACGCCGTGGGATGGTGGCGCGTAAGCGCGGCCCCACCCGATCGGTCCGTCACCAGGGCGCACTGGCGCCATCTCGGTGGCTCGGCGCCGGGCCGCCGGGCCGCCGGGCCGCCGGGCCGCCGGGCCGCCGGGATGGCGCGTTGACAGGCGGACGACGATTGTATATGATTGAATAACGTATCCGCCCCCCGGCGAGCGGGGGCGCCACGAAGAGGTGGGACACGATGACGACGATCACAGGTGATGGACCCCGAATCGTGGAGGGGATCGACGCGCCCGAGCGCGGCCTCCTGGGCCAGATCGAAGCCCGTTCGATCGATTGGATCCCCGACCCTGAGCGCCATGGCACCGTCCGGCAGCAGGCCGCGCTGTGGTTCCTCGGCAACTTCCAGTACTTCACGATCCCGATCGGCTTCCTCGGTCCGGCCTTGGGCTTGTCCCTCGGGTGGTCGATCCTGGCCGGCGCGCTGGGCATCCTGTTCGGGACGCTGTTCATGGCGTTCCACGCCACGCAGGGTCCCGTGTTCGGTCTGCCCCAGATGATCCAGTCACGCGCCCAACTCGGCTATCGCGGCGTGACGGTCGCGCTGGTCGCGACGCTGTTCACCTACCTGGCGTTCAACATCGCCGATCAGGCCCTCCTCAGTGGGGGGTTGCAGGGCGCGTTCGGCTGGAGCGCCGGCCTCGTCGCGATCGCCTCCGTCGTCCTCGCGGCGCTGCTCGCGATCCTGGGATACGACTGGGTCCACCGCGTCTTCCGGCTGCTGCTCGTGGTCGCGTTCCCGTTCTACGCGGTCATCACGGTCGCGGTCCTCGTCGGGCACGCTGGCGGCGCGGCGCCCAAGCACGCGGGCGGGTTTGTCTTCGCCGCGTTCATGGCGCAGTTCTCGCTGGCGGCCGCGTACAATATCACCTACGCGCCGTACGTCTCCGACTACTCGCGCTACCTGCCGCGCACGACGCCCGCTCGCCCGATCATCGCCGCGGTCTTCTGCGGCGCCTCGGGCTCGGCGATCTGGCTGATCGCCCTTGGCGCCTGGATGGCCACCCGGCTGGGCGTCTCCGACGGCCTCGTCGGCCTCCAGACCGCGGGCAACAACGTCGTCGGGCATCTCGGCTCGATCACCGCCTTCCTCTCCGCGTCGGCGCTGCTGGCGACGATGGGCATGAACGCCTACGGCGCTATGTTGACCGTGCTCACCGCGATCGACTCGCTCGTCCCCATCAAGCCCAACCGCGCCTGGCGCGTCGCCACGATCATCGCCCTGGCCGCCCTGTGGTACGGTATCGCGCGGGGCATTTCCAGCAACGCGGTCACGACGGTCCTGAATTCGCTCACGCTGATGCTGTACCTGTTGGTGCCGTGGACGGCCCTCAACCTGGTGGACTACTTCGTCGTGCGCCGCGGCCACTACGCCATCACCGACCTATTCCGCCCCGACGGTGTGTACGGGGCCTGGGCCTGGCGCGGGCTGACCGCCTACGTCGTCGGATTCGCCGCGGAGATCCCGTTCATGGTCCTCCCGACCATCGGCGGTTTCTCCTACACCGGCTGGTTCCCCCAGCACGTGACCAATGGCGTGGACTTCGCGTGGCTTGTCGGGCTGATCGTCTCCGGCGTCGTGTACGCGCTGCTGTCGCGCTCGCTCGACAC
>JAABUZ0100004759.1_pt1 | contig 12085 bp, 6 predicted proteins | sample 5562091 | NCBI WGS metagenome assembly JAABUZ01 (sample SAMN12813069, study PRJNA571459) | rock metagenome | isolation source: Antarctica rocks | place: Antarctica: Victoria Land, Linnaeus Terrace sud | collected 2015-12-21
TTTTCAAGCACATCCGTTTCATTTGGTTTCTCCTTCGCCTTGACCTATATATACTTGTATTTCATTATTTACATTAACAACGACTGGTGTATCTGCTATGCACAATTTTAATCAGGCGAAAAATATACTTTTATTAGTGTTTATATGTTTAATAGCTTCAATGTCATTCTGGTTTAGAGATATAATATCAGAGGGAACTTATTTAGGAAACCATACATTAGCAGTACAAAGAGGTTTAAATATGGGAGTAGGTCTATTTATAGTTTCAGAAGCACTATTTTTTTTAGCAATATTTTGAGCTTTTTTTCATAGTGCACTATCTCCAACAGTAGAACTTGGTGCTAATTGACCACCTATGGGAATAGATGCTATAAATGCTTTTGAATTACCTTTATTAAATACAATATTATTATTATCTTCCGGTACTACAATTACTTATGCTCATCATTCTATAATACAAGGTAACAGAGGAGGAGCATTATATGGTTTGATACTTACAGTTTTATTAGCTGGAGTTTTTACCGCCTTTCAAGGTATTGAGTATACAGTTTCTTCTTTTACTTTATCTGACAGTACATTCGGTTCTGCTTTTTATTTTGGTACTGGTTTTCATGGACTACATGTAATTATAGGTACTGCTTTTTTAGCTGTAGGTTTTTGACGTTTTATGGCTTATCATTTGACTGACAATCATCATTTAGGTTTAGAAGCTGGTATATTATATTGACATTTTGTAGATGTAGTTTGATTATTCCTTTTTTTGTCTATATATTATTGAGGGTCTTAATAAATAACCTAACTATTATCAAGGCAGGTTCAGACAAAACTAGCTTGGAAATTAGTAGCACTGGTAAAGATAACCCTAATAACGAAAATGGTAAGTTCGATACCAATTGAGAAGGTAACTGACAAGAGGAATATCAATATCAGATGGATCTAGAAGAAGATGATGAGTTGACTAGCGAAGCAAGCGAAGCTAGCGAAGCTAGCGAAACAAATGATGCTCTACAAGAAAATGATTCTGACTCCTCAGGTTCTGATACGGTCAGGGCTGGTTCTGATACAATAAGGGCTGGTGATCCTGCTCTAAGTATAGATGAAGTCTCTAATGATTCAGACGATGAAAATAGTGATGAAGAGATAGAAGATTTATTAGCTATTATGGCTAAAATCCATAGAATTGCTGAATTAGAAGAAATAGCTGGATTAGATTTAAATAATGATCCTGAATATCAAGATAACTTAGAAGATTTAAAAGAAGAATTTTCTAGTTTTTTTGATATTGATAAATCAGAATCAAAAAGTATAGATGATATTCAGGTCTATCTCGATGAGAAATTAGATGAAAAAGGTGTTGGAAGGGAACATATGGAAAAATACATTCCAGATGTTTTAGTTGCAATAGATAAAAGGGTAGCTGAACGTATATCTAAAGCAGAGCAACATGAACCCTCAGAAACTTCTACTGTAGGTAATTCTGAATTAGAGCAACTTGAATCCTCAGAAAGTCCTATTGTACATGATTCTAAAGCAAAGCAACATGAATCCTCAGAAACTCCTATGGACTATATAGCAGATCAAATCCATACAGAACCGTTCGATTTTCAAGATCCTGACGGTTAAGATCTAATCTTCTTAATATCCAATATTAAAACACTTTATTTAAATATTTATTCATCTTAATTTTTCACATAGTGTATGGCTAGGTTATAATAGTATATAGATTTATTAACTATTAGATTCGTTATCTTTGATTTAAGCTTTAACAGTAAATATTGAAGTATAAAGGCCGTTTGTTTGCATGGGTAGATAGCTAAAACGGTACACTATATTATCTTTAATGAAAAACTTTATAAAAAAACGTTTTTTTATTCTGGCATCTAATGTGGAGCAACCTTATAACATAGTGTATATACTGATGTGCCGCATATTCGTATTTAATTTAATGATTTAATTATTTTACATTATTGCATTAATTAGAGGTATTATCTATATCATGTCTAGTATCATTACATTTTATTTTTCATCAATTTGCTAGCTTAAATAGCTCTTAGGTAAAACAGTTCTAGTGTGTTCAGACTTTGATCCCAAGAGAGACTTTAGTTTAAAGGTAAAACATGCGACTTTTAATCGTTATAATATGGGTTCAAATCCCATAAGTCTTACATGGCTATAAGTTAATGGTAGACTGTTCGTCTTCCAAACGAAGTGTGTCGATTCGAATTCGACTAGCCATAATCTCATATTCATGTATCTTATGAAATACAATATTATTCAATGAATAATATGTAAAATTAGGACTTAAATGAATATTGAGATACAATATAATTCGAGTAGTTTACTACTCGAATTATATTGCTGCTTCTTCTTGGGCTAATCTTGGTATTTATCGCTTTTGGGCTAATCTTGCTAATTAGCGATCTACATACATTCGTGAAACTTCAAACAATCCATTTATATAAAAAAAAAATGACAATAAAATCTATAAAAATTATATTATGATCTAACGGCCTTTTTAATAAAAAGGATGCTTCTATACTTTACTCGATAATAGGTATTACTATTATAGTTTACTGTATTCCATTTTCTTTTGCTAGTTTTTTTTTTACATATTTAAACAAAGGTTTAGCTTTATATGGTGGTTTGTTTAATGCTTCTACTGTATCACATAATTTTCATATTTTAATTTTAATGGTTAGTATGATAATACTACAATTAACAGGATTTTTACCAAGAAAAAGTCGAGATCTGAGAATAGCATTCTGTGATCTATTACAAGGAAAAACACACAAAAATACTAAAGAAATAATTGCAAATAGCACAGGAAAAATATTCGAACAATTTTCTATTATTGAATATCTTTTTTTATCCCTTTTTTTATTTTATGAATATTTAACAGAAATACAAAATTTATTCTCTATTCTTAAGGATCCTTATAAATTTTTACTTAGCATTCTAATTGCTTATGCTTTTAAGGTTTTTATTGATATTTATAAGTGTCTTTATTCAAAACAAATAGTTATTTTAACTATTTCAGCTTTAATTCTTTATTCTTGCTCTCCTTGATTATCTAATTACAGCTTAATACTACTTTCAACTTTATTAATAGGCTTGATCTTTATACATGGAGGTCATTTATTAATAAATCTTGGAAAAAAAACTTCAAATAAATATTTGTCTTTTTTTTATAAATTTATTGGCTTTATATTAATATTATTAGGTATCTATTTTGTACTTACTGCTATATTTTATATATGTATACATATATGAGACCAGGTTTTAATTTTAATTAATAAATCACAACCTAAATCCAGTGAAAACAGTGATAAGGGTAATAGAAGAAATCCTCCTAGTAACCCACCACCACCAAATAATAATAACAATAGTACTGGTAATCCTTTTGATGATTTAAGAAAACAAGAAAGAGAAAAAAAAAGAAAACAAGAAGAAACAGAAGAAAAAATAGAACAAGAAGAAAGAGAAGAAAAAATAGAACAAAAAGAAAGAGAAAAAAAAAGAAAACAAGAAGAAAGAGAAGAAAATATAAAACAAAAAGAAAGAGAGACTGAAGAAAAAAGAAAACAAAAAGAAATTGATCAAGAATTTAGAAGAAAACAAAAAGAAGCTGATCAAGAATTTAGAAGAAAACAAAAAGAAGATAATGATAAAGCTGATCAAATAAGAAAACAAAATAGAATAGATTGAGAAGCTGATAAAAGAGCTGATAAATTAAGAGAAACTAGAAGAAAAAGAGAAGCTGAGGAAGAACTTTGAAGAGAATATGAAGAAGCTGGTGAAATAAAAAAAAAATAGAATAGAACAAGAAAGAATAATATTAGCTCAAGAACAAGAAGCAATAAGATTAGCTCAAGAACAAGAAGCAATAAGATTAGCACAAGAACAAGAAGCAATAAGATTAGCACAAGAACAAGCTAATCAAAGTAATAATGAGGTTTCAGAAAAAACTAGAATAAACTTTTTATTGAATCCTGAAAATTAATTTTACCTTTTACTTTTTTTAGCTTTATCTTCTTCTATCTTCTCTTTCATCTTTAGAATTAATTTTAATTAGTAGTTTGTTTAATGCTACTACTGTACCACATAATTTTCATATTTTAATTTTAATACTAATCATGACTATATTACAATTAACAGGATTTTTACCCAGAAAAAGTCAAGATCTAATAATAACATTTTTTGATTTTTTATTAGGAGGACTATCATCTTGTTTTATTCTTTTGGGTATATCATTAATATACGTTACTAGAGGTTTATGGTAAAAATTATTACCATAAAGAGTTAATAACTTAATTGGTAAAGGATCTCCTTGTCGAGGAAATAGATGCCGGATCGTCCCCGGCTTAACTCGTAGAAAAAAATTGTTTGCTTATAGTACAATATCACACTTAGGTTTTATGCTTTTAGCTTTAACTATACATAGTATAGAATAAATTCAACCCTTTTCCGCAAGAAAATTATTTCGTGCACTAATCGGTAAGTCCTAAGTTTTTGCTATTTATTATAACAAATTAATGGATAAAGATAATTCAGCTATCCAGTTAAAAGTTAACTAAAAGGTTACTACAATATTAATCCAATAATGGCATTAAGTTTTACTATAACTATGTTTACCACCACAGACCACTTTTAACAAACCTCTACTAGTATTATAATTTCCACCTAGCGGACCACCACAGACCAAATCACCAAGACCAATAAAATGACTAGGATATACAAATATTTTTCGCGGATCACCGAGTCCACCTCGGAATGAATAATAATATCTTAAAGTAAGATGATCATATTATTAGGAACAGAATAGTTTAAAGGAAAAAATTATATACCGTCCCCTAATTAACTAATAGGAAAAGTCGCTATAGGTAAGGCAAGATATTTGCTAAATATTGTGTATTTTACACTGGATGTTCAAATCATCCCTTTTCCGTGGGATTATTTATGGTATATGATAATAAACTCTTTTGATTAGATTACTTTTTAACTATAAATAATCCCAGATAATAAACTAGATTATTAGTAATTATTTTAATGAGATTCCTTTTTAAGTATTGTGATGGATACTGATAGTAATTTAGTTATTCTTGAGTTAATTATTAAATCTCTAAAAAGCGATCTATAACATTTTGGCCGCATCTATAAAGTTGCAATTATTTTTTTAATAAATACCTATGAATAACAATATATATAATAATATTAAAATAAAACTAGATACTCCTACTCCTTGAGATTTTTTTTTTCAAAATAGTGGTTCACCACTCTTATAAGGTTTAGAAGAGTTAGATAATAATATATTTTTTTACTTAGCTATAATACTGTTTGCAGCAACATGAATTTTAGTTTCTGTAGTAAATACTTACATGTCTTCTAAATCGCATATAAAACATAAATATTTCGATCACGTTGCCTTAATAGAATTAATATGAACTATAACACCTGCTTTGAATTTAATACAAATATATATAAGGGAATGATATAAAATCTGTGGTATATTACACAGTTCAATACCTATAGCAATTCAGTCTGTAAGTTAAAAAAAAATCTTAGCATGATTGCAGGAGCAAATAGAATCTTTAAATACATTACAAATTTTAAAATTAAAACTTACACAATTTTATTCTAAGGCTTGGAATTTTTTTACTTTTATTATTTATTATTTAATTTGTCTTATTATTATAATTATCCCAGTTATTTCTACATTTCATATGATTTGAACTGAGATCCAAAATATATTAGAGATATTAAAGAATCCTCATAATTTTTTACTTACCTTTATATATGCTTATGCTTTTAAATCTTTTTATAATTATATTTATAATTATATATATACAAGACAAATAGTTATTTTTATTCATTCTACTATGTATAATTCTATATATACAAGACAAATAGTTATTTTAATTCTTTCAGCTTTATTTATTTATTCTTGCTCTGCTTGAGTATCTAATTATATTTTACTAGGCTTTTTAATTTTGTTAATAGGCTCTATTTTTATAAATAGAGGTATTTTATTAATAAAGCTTGGAAAAAAAAACTCCTAAAAGTCTTTATCTTTCTTATATCGTCAGGTTGGCTGACTGTTTTTAATATTAGGTATCTATTTTATTATTTCTCCTATAATTTATATAAGTAGACATATAATAGATCAGGCAAAAGTATTCATGGAAGGATTTAATAATCCTTCTAGTGGAAACAATAATCCGGGTAATGGTCAGAATAATCCTAATAATAATCCTAATAATAATAAGAATGATTTAATTTCAATTGCAATTAAGGAGAGGAAGGCTGAAAATAAAAATAAAGATAAATCTGAGGAAAAACTTCAAGAATATTTCTATATACTTGAAGAATATAAAACAAGAGTTGAAGAGTCACAAGCAGCAAGATTAGCAGAGCAAGATGCAGTAACATTATCACAGCAACATGCAGTAATATTAGCACAAGAGCGAGTAAGAAGATTATCACTGCAAAATGCATCTATATCAGTACAAGAGCGAGCAATAGCAAGATTAGAACAGGAAACAGCAAGATTAGTACAGGAAAGAGCAAGATTAGCACAGGCAAATGAAAGATTAACGTGATATGCTTACTACTCCTTGCGTGATAAGAAGAAGTAAGATTTGCTCAGCAAGGTGGAAATCGGATAAATAATAATAAAATAAACTTTTTATTGAATCGTAAGTAGCTTTGCTAGCTCACTAAGATAGCGCATTAGAGTGTGGATTTTACTATTTTTTAGGTCAAATTAGAACATATTATTCTATAAATAGTAATGGGATTTATATCTAAAGACAAATAAAAATAACAAAATAAGTTTTTTATCTGAAAATAAAAAGAAAAAAAAAAGTATAAATTTTAATAATTGATGACAAGTATTAGTCATCCCATAAATAAGATGATTAATCTTATTTATTGGGAGAGTATAGTTTAATGGTAAAATAAGAAGCTTCAAACTTCGTGTTTTCAGTTCGAGTCTGAATACTCTTGCAAAAAAATTCTTTAGCTTAAAAGGTAAAGCGTATTTTTGATAAAAATATGTTCAGCGTTCAAGTCGCTGAAGAATTAAAACCTGAATATATGAATTTATTTAATAAAAATTAGGTTGTTTATAATTTATAAGGTAAAGTAACATATAAAAGAAAATAATAAATTTAATTATTCTTTAAAAGAGAATTGGCTGAGTGGACTATAGCGATAAGCTTGAAACTTATTTGGAATAAACAACCACATCCGTTCGAATCGGATATTCTCTGTAACTTATTAGTATATACGGGCTAGAGCCAGGTTGGTAAGGCGTCTCATTTGGGATGAGGAATTCTTATGTTCAAGTCATAATAGCCCGAAAAATTTATATAAAAAACAACTAAAGGAAAAAATTCATACTAGGAATAATAAAAAACAATCTAAATATAAGGCAATTCAACATTAATGTCCAATCAATAAGATAAGGAATATGTTATTTCTTGATATATCTAAATATATTGAGATAAGTATAGAAAGAAATTATTATGAATATTATAGCTATATACCAAAGTTTAACTAAACTAAGAGAAATCTAAAAATAAACAAAGTGAACTGAAATATCATACTAACTTTAGGAATAAAAATCAAACGAGATTCTATGAATAATGTGAAGAAAAGTAGAAAAGCCTCAAAGTAGAATGGGTTATCTGTTTGAACAAAGGGGAACCTTCCTCTAAGGCTAAATATGGTAATATAAGCGATAGTGAATAGTTCCGTAAGGAAAAGTGTATTAGTCAGTAGTAATTTTATAAGCAGCTTTTTACAAAGAATAAAAATAAAAAAAGCGTACCTTTTGCATAATGGGTCAGCAAGTTAATATTAGATGCAAGCAGTTAAGACTGCCCAGATAAAGCAATCAAGTAATAATGAATAAGTATCTAAAATTAGACCCGAAGGCTAGTGATCTTACCAAGATCAGGAATATAAAAGTCCGAACGGGTAAAATATAAGGATGAGCACTTATAAAATGCCCAAGTAAAAGTGAACCTTTTGCTATAAACTGTCAAATTGACGGAAAGTCCCTAAAGCAATCTTAACTAACCAAGTATAGTGATATAACTTGGGGCGCAGGTAATGACTCGCGGTATAGTAAAATCAAGATTGATACACTAAGTGAATGGGTAATCCGCAGCTAAGTACCATTTTTAATGGTAAAAGTTCATCGACTATAAGGTAGTTGGCGCAAGCTTAAAATATAGTCAGGCCTCACTCGAAAGAGTGCAGGATAATATAGTTTATTTTAAACATATTAAAAATTAAACATAAAACAATTTAAGCAAAATAACTATATTATCTGTTAAATGGATATTAGACATATAAAAGATATACTAATATTTAGGGAGAAAAGTCTTAGCTTTGTCTATAAATTGATAGACTAAAAAGATAATCTGTATCGTTGTAAAGATATCCGAAGAATTGTGGTAAGTTAGTGAAAGACAATACAGACTAGCTTAGCTGGTTTTCTGCGAAACCTATATAAGTAGGTAATTTAATTTACATCTTAGCAGGTACATTACTGTGATCTCGAGCAATTTATTGTATACATCGGGGGATCGTGAAGATTTTATCGGAGAGTATTTGCACTCGAAAGGGTTAAGATGAATATTAAATAGTCGGACATAAAATGATAAGGTTGTATGTCTAAAGGGAAACAGCCCTAAACAAGAGTCTAAGGTTCCAAAATTATTGTTGAGTGAAATAAAGGATGTCTATACCAAATACAATCAGGGAATAGGCTTAGAAGCGGCCATTTTTTGAAGATCTCGTAACAGAGCACTGATTAATTATCAGGTATATATACCTAAAATTTAACGGATCTAAATAATATACCGAAACCTTGTCCATTATATATATATATAACAGAATAACTAAGTATTGACGATTAAGATTCTTCTCTACTAGATTCTTCTAAATATTATATTTTTGGGGTAGCAGAACATTGGATAAAAATGGGAATTCTTTCTTTTAAAGGAGAAATATTAGATATTCCAAGTGAGAATGCTGACATGAGTAACGAAAAAGAAAAAGCTCGCCTTAAGCTTATGGTATTCAATTAAATTTACGGCCTCTAAGTATAAGAATAAATATCGATAAATTTATAGATGATGAGGTATTCAAATTAATGACTTTTTCCCTTAGTGGGAGTGAAAAGAGTCCTGGAAAAAATGCGAATTAAATAATAAACCGTACCTAGAATACTACCACAAGTAAGCTAGTAGAGAATACGAAGGCGTTTGAGTGAACAATCATTAAGGAACTCGGCAAATTGACTCACGTAACTTAGGGAGAAGGTGGGCCACTCTTATTGAACTAAAAATTCAATTAAAGAGGAGGAGGCACAGAATGGTGTTGTACGACTGTTTAATTAAAACAAAGCACGCTGCTAAGATATAAAAAATCGATCTATTGAGTGTGATGTCTGCCCTATGTCGGCTGGGTAACGGATTTGCTTATTTAGGCTTTGAAGGAAACCCCGATCAATGGCGGCCTTACCGATGAGGGTCCTAAGGTAGCGGAATACCCTGGCCGTTAAATGCGGTCTTGCATGAATGATGTAACGATACAACAGCTGTCTTGATGATTGGCTCAGTGAAATTGGAATAACTGTGCAGATACAGTTTACCTCTAGTTAGACGAGAAGACCCTATGCAGCTTTACTGCTACCAATTGGGGTTATAATATGAGAACTATAAGCGTATAAGGAAGTCTCTTTACTATATAAAGATTTGATTCAATTGTAACACCTTTATTTGCTCTATTATAATCATTTGACTGGAAGGCAGTTTATGCGGGGCACAGATCCCATAAAAAGTACCTGGGTATATCCAAAATTATTACTGTAATATTACAAGTTATAACTTGTTATGTATATAATTGATTTATCTTTTATATACTTTTTATATATTTAATTTGTTATTATTAAATAATCCAATTATTATTGTTTATAAAGACGCCTTATTTTTTTTTATGTAGTAAGATTTTAACTATATGGTAAATAGTGGTAAAAAAAACATTAGGTAGGTAATCTAAATAATGTTTTAATTGTATCTAATGAAATTTTCTTAAATATGATTATTAATTTACCTTAAAAGTTTAATGGCTAAATCTTGCTTTACTGTCAGACCTACAGGTCCATCAGTCGCGTAAGCGGGGCATATGATCACAAGATACAGCAAGGAAAGGTCTTGGATAATTGAAAAAGTTACGCTAGGGATTAATTGTTAGTCCCCCAACTATTTTAAATAGTTGGTTTTTCTGGTTAAATTTCAAAGACAACTTACTAAAGTGAATTTGAAGCGAAACTTATTAATTTTATTAATAAGAACGTTCAACGACTAAAGTAAGATATTACTAGTAAATCCAGCATCTTTATTAACTATTATTATTTATCAATCGCTTCTAAAAAAAAGCAGTATAATTATTAATAAATTTTTTATTAATGTAAAAAACTCTGCTAGAGTTTTAGATTGTAATTATAATCTAGTTACAATAATATTCTTTTCTTTTATGTTAAATATATTTAATAGCTTTGCTACAAAACTTGATAATTTAAATAAGACAAGTTCAAATGATACAAAGATAAAAAATTATCCTAGGGATTATCCTCCTTCTGTGAGAGAATGAAAAAATAGTATTTATGTATATAATAAAAAAGCTTTATATTTAATACCAGAATCCAGTAAATTATCTTTGAGTTTTTTTAAAAGTTATTTTAATTTACATAATTATAAGCTAGAAAAAAAAATGAGAAGAGAAAAAATACTACGGAGGTTTAGAAGATTATCTTCACATAAAATTTATGTAAGTGATGGAGAATTTAAGCATACAAATAATAAAGTATTAATAACATTATATATTTATAACAGACATAGTACTAATCTAATAAAAAAGATATATAAAAGATTTTTAAGAAAATTTAGAAGAAAATCTATTAAAAGAAAGTTATTTAATAAATTTAGATCGTTAAAATTAAATTTAGAGATAATTAAAGATAAATTAATCAAATCAAATATAAAAATTGATAAATATAAAGACTTGAATATATCAAAACCAAATCTTAATATACGGCAATTAATAAATCTTATTATGTATAGAAACTATTTAAACAAATTTTTTTTTAAATTTAAAAAAAGATCCTTTAAACGGTTTAAAAGATATTTTAGATATAAACGTCTTCTATATATAAATAGATCTAAATTTAATTATACATATTTAAAACATTTAATTAATATGCTAAAGAAAATCTATAATAAAAATGTAGAGCTTAACTTAGTTAATTTAAAATATTTTTATCTAAATAGTTATATACTTTCACAATCTATAACTCTTAAGGTTACAAGAAACAGAAGAAGATTATTAAGAGTTTTAAATAGATCTATAAGAAAACCAAAAATACGTAGAAGATATTGAATAGATTCCTTAATGAATTTAAGGCTAAAATTTTCTTATCTTTCGACTAAAGATGTGTTAAATAATATATTGTTTGAGCAATACCCTCTAAACTTTTTTATTAATAAAAATTTAAAAAAAAAAGCAGTATTAGATTTAATTAAATATAAAGAAATTACTGGTATAAGGTTAGAAGCTAAAGGTAGATTAACTAGACGTTATACTGCTTCAAGATCTAAATATAAAGCTAGATATAAGGGTAATTTAAAAAATACAGATTCTTCACTTAATAATTTGCCTTCCTTAATACTAAGAGGTAATACTAGATCTAATTTACAATATACAAAATTAAAATCTAAAAGTCGTATAGGATCATTTGGTATAAAAGGTTGAGTAAGTGCTACTTAAATTATCGTTTTTGCATACTATAAATATTTAACAGTTAATAAAGATGAAGAAATAGTCTGAACCATTTTGATAAAAATGGAAATAGAGAACAATAAGTTCTTATGATAACAAAAATTGAACAGGCTAATGTGCGCAAGAGAGTACAAATTGAGTGCGCGGTTTGGCACCTCGATGTCGGCTTAGCTCATCCACATGAACGCAGGAATCATGAAGGGTACGACTGTTCGTCGATTAAAGAGCTACACGAGCT
>JAABUZ0100008459.1_pt1 | contig 12085 bp, 14 predicted proteins | sample 5562091 | NCBI WGS metagenome assembly JAABUZ01 (sample SAMN12813069, study PRJNA571459) | rock metagenome | isolation source: Antarctica rocks | place: Antarctica: Victoria Land, Linnaeus Terrace sud | collected 2015-12-21
AATACTGAGAATAATCGCAATAAAGCTAAGAATCAAACTTCATTATTGGGATTAGCATTGCCTATATATCATATATTGGGCATTTTTTTCTTGCGCTTACCCTGATTATCAACCCAGGGTAAGCGCAAGAAGCAATAAAAGTACTTGGCTCTCAATAATACTGAGAATAATCGCAATAAAGCTAAGAATCAAACTTCATTATTGGGATTAGCATTGCCTATATATCATATTTTGGGCATTTTTTTCTTGCGCTTACCCTGATTATCAACCCGTATATCCGTTGTGCGATTAAGCTTTCTATTGAATGGTCAATTCGATTTGGCTTTCGGTAATCTTGGAAACATACTGCTAACCGTGGCGTAATTTGCAGTTTTCTGTCTATTTCCGTACTTAGGCTTAGCCCTGCATCAGATGTTACTGTACCTCCTCGGAAATTAACTACTACTGGGGGTAACTTTGGCTGTTCAAATCTGAACTGTTTTGGTATACGATCTGTTGAAGCTGGGGTCATAGTTTACAACTGCTGAAATGCTTACCATATATACATTTTCGCAGTTTTTGACCCCTTTTTTTCAGGTTTTGTGAGAAATCCGGGTAACTAATTGCTCGTAAAGCGGATTCAGCTTGCACAGTGGTGGAATGCAACATTACTCAACCTGTCAACCTACGAAATGTAGGATAAAAGAAAGTTAATTTTGGATTTCGACAACTATATTGCCAATCGCCCGTCCACTATCTACTACATCATGAGCTGCTGCAATCTCAGACAAAGGAAAGCGTTGAGCAATTAGATGGCGTAGGGCTCCAGCTTCCAAGCAGGTGGTAATATCTGCGGCGGCAGCTTGATGGGCATCTTTAGACATTGCATAGACTAAGACATAATGAACCGTAATGTTCTTGTTTGATATCTCGTAGAAAGGCATTTGAGGTTCATGCTGACTATCAGAGGCATAGGTAGAGATCACTCCATTTGGCTTTAGTACTGCTAGATTGGCGGTGAGATTGCTGCCAAAAGCAACTTCAACTACTCGGTCAACACCTTTACCATTAGTAATTTCCTGAATCCGAGTTACGGCATCTTCCTTTTTGTAGTCGAGCACGTAATCAGCTCCCGCAGCATTTGCAACCGCTGCTTTCTCAGGAGAACTAATTGTGCTGATTACCGTTGCTCCTCCCCATTTAGCCAACTGAATAGCATAGTTTCCGACTGCACCCGCACCCCCCGAAACCAAAACTGTCCGTTCAGCAATCGAACCATCATTAAAGACGCAATAATGAGCAGTCATTGCTGGAACACCAAAACAAGCACCTTCAGCAAACTCAGTATTATCTGGCAGAAAAACTGCTAGTTCACTAGGTACTACCACATATTCAGCCGCTGTGCCAAACGGGCGGTGCAGTTGCGCTTCATAGATCCACACTCGTTCACCCAAACGCGAGCGGGACACACCAACACCTACCGCATCAATTACACCTGCCCCATCATTATGAGGAATCACTCTGGGAAATTCCATAGTCAGACCACGCCACCCACTACGGCGCTTCACATCTGAAAGGTTAACCCCAGAAACGTGAACTCGCACCCTCACCTCGCCCAAACCAACTTCGGGGAGTTCCATCTCGCCGCATCGAAGTACTTCTTGGGCAATACCTATTCGCTCATACCAAGCTGCACGCATTATCTTTGTCCCTATTACTTACTTTGCTTCCTGGAAAAATGAGACGATTTGCGACACTAGTTCATCAGGACGATCTTCCGCAACGAAGTGACCGCAGTCCTTGATGATGCTACCGCGCACGTTTACCGCTACTTTTTGCAGTTGTTGCAACGACAGACCGTTAAAGCTTTTTTCACCGTCTACCGCTAGTATTGGCATGGGTAACTTCTGTTTGAACGTTTCGCTATTGTATTTGCCATCGGCAAGCAACGCTCGGTAATGTTCAAAGCCAGGACGCATTCCGTCTGGAGCAGCAAAGGTTCGCATATACTCATCTATGTCAGCTTCACTAATTGCTGTTTTGTTGTGGATATCAACGCGATAAGTAAACTCTGTAAGGAATTCTCGTTCGCGTCCAGCAGTTAGCAACTCCGGAATCTTAGGTGCCATAAAAAACCCAAAGTGCCACCTGCCACCGCGCGACACATCCATAAAATCTTCCAATCCAAATCCGGGAATACCGCCTTCAATGAAGACAAAGCAGCTGATTTCTGTAGGATATGTAGCAGCGTAAGCATATGCGGTAGGTGTACCCATATCGTGAGCAACCAGGAAGATCCGCTCATGACCAAGCTGGCGCACGAGTTGGTGGATGTCCTCTGCAACAGTCTTCTTGTCGTAGCCAGTCACAGGCTTGGCAGAATCACCAAACCCGCGCAGATCGGGAACAATGACTGTGTAATGCTCGGCAAGCGTAGGCATAATTTTCCGCCACGCGTACCATGTTTCTGGATAGCCATGTAGCAATACCACAGGAGCGCCTTTACCACCGATCACATAATGCAACTGAATATCATTGACGGTGGCGGTATGATGGGAAAATGTTTGGTTAAAACTCGCTGGTTGAGCAATTGTCATTGTCTCTCTCCTTCTTCCTCGTTTTTTTCCTCGCCAAAGAAGGCGAGAAGCTGCTCGATGACGTAATCAGGACGTTCTTCCGGGACATAATGCCCGCATTGCTCGATGATGCCACCGCGCACGTTTGCCGCAAACTGCTGTAGTGACTTCAAAGTATTGCCTTTCATGATCTTGTCTGCACCTAGCGCCAGCACTGGCATCTGCAGCTTGCCCCGGCGTAAATTCTCTTGATTGTGTTCTACATCTTTCGGGAGCGCTCGGTACAAACTAAATCCTGCCCGCAACGCACCAGGTGACGAGTATGTCCGCACGTACTCATCAATATCGGCTTCTGTAATTACCTCTGGGTTGTGGGGAAAGTTACGGTAAAACCATGAAAGGTAAATGCGTTCTCGTCCCTGGACTAACGCTTCCGAAATCTCAGGTGTTTGCTGAAAGGTGACAAACCATGCCGCCTGCGTCGGATCTGGTTCGCTAAATTGCGTTCCCGGAATGATGCTTTCCAGAATCACCAGTCGCCGCACTGCTTCTGGATGTGCCGCTGTAAGTGCGTAAGCGGTTGGACCACCCCAATCATGTCCGACAAGAAAGATACGATTGAAGCCGAGTTTAGTTACCAGCTGATAGATGTCTTCTCCCAGAGTGCGTTTGTCATAGTCACCTTCAGGACGCTCCGAGTCGCCTAGCCCTCGCAAGTCAGGGACAATTACGGTATAGTGTTCGGCGAGAGTAGGCATGACCTTACGCCACTCATACCAAGTTGAGGTGAATCCGTGCAGCAGGACAACTGGATCGCCTTTGCCTCCCATGACGTAGTGCAGACGCACACCATTAACTTCGGCTGTGTGATGTGAGAACACCTGACGGAACGCCACGTCCTCTACAGCCGGTTGAGCTTGTGCTACCAATATCGTATCAACTGTGTACAGAGTGCCGGAGTTTTCACCCCATTGCGCGAAAGCACGCCTGCCCTCATGCGCTTGCTCATTGTTAACGACTGCTGCCTCAAAATCTTCACGGCTGCGCCACTGGGCGTAGACTGCAACCTGCATTCCATCCAAGCTAGGATGCAGGGTCATTGAAATGAAACCAGGCATGTGCGCGTACATACCCATTTTCTCTTTCATGGTTTCGAGGAGATGCTTTTGATGATCTGGCGTCGGAGTTTTCCAGATCTGAATGAAAGCAACGCCCTGTGTTCCGGCAGATAGGGTGGCGCTTGGCATAATTACTCCTTGTGGTGAGACCTTATTTGCATCAGTGGCCTTGAAATTGAGGAGAACGCTTCTCCAGAAATGCTGTCATACCCTCTTTTTGGTCGCTTGTACCGAAGAGGATCGCAAATGCCTGACGTTCCAGGTTATTCGCAGCGGCTAGTGGCAAATCAGCACTAGCTACAATCATCTTTTTAGCTTGCGACACAGCCAGTGGTGCTTTGGCAGTTATTTTCTGTGCCACTTCTTGACAGTGGGAAAACAACTGCTCCCCGGCGATAACTTCCAGTACTAGACCTAGTTCACGCGCGCGTTCGGCGTCAATAATCTCGCCAGTGAAGATCAACTCTCTGGCTCGCTGCGTTCCTACTCGTCGTGCTAAGCGCCAGGTTCCACCAAAGCCAGGAATAATGCCGCCTCCAACCTCTATCTGCCCAAAGTGCGCTCGCGAACTGGCATAGGTCAGATCGCATGACATGACGATCTCGCACCCTCCACCTAAAGCCAGACCATCTACCGCTGCAATAGTGGGGATAGGTAATGCCTCCAACGTATTGCACAAACGCTGACCCAGTTCACTAAAGTCTAAAGCTTCTGGTGGTTTTAGATGCACTAGCCCAGCAACATCAGCCAGCAGTGCTTCTTCGCCTGCACCAGTGACAATCAAGGCGCGAATAGTTCGCTCTTGCTCAATTTCTTGCACGGCGTGGAGCATCTCGGTCATGCCTTCAGTACCGAGGCTATGGGGTTGAGTGATTGTTAGGGTTGCAATCATCCCCAAACGTTCCAAACTCACGTTCTGGTAAATCATTCTCTTTCTCTGTCCCTAGACCTTAACTACAACCTTCCCGACCAGCTGGTTTGACTCCACATAGTTGTGTGCTTTGATGAGTCAATTTTCCTTGTCCTCAAGAGACTCAATCGCAAACAATAACACTGTTAGCAGTTCTCAGTCTTGAACGTTCTTGATGTGTAACCTGTAAACTCCTGGAGTAACTCCATTCAGCCGCTTAAATTGCCGAGTAAAGTGAGCTTGGTCTGCAAAACCAGTGTGGCGGGCGACATCGCTGATGGAATAGCCCTTAGCAAGCAACGTTTTGGCGCGGGAAATACGCACTTGCGTCTGGTAGGTATGCGGCGGAAGCCCCACCTCAGCAGAGAACACCCGCACGAGATGCTCGATACTCAGGCTTACCAGTTGGGCAAGCTGCTCAAGTGAGACATTTTCCGCGTAATTGTCTTCCAGGTACTCCCGGACGAGCTTGACGTACTGTCGTTCCTGCCCCAAGTCTCGAATGGAAGGAAGTTGCTCAGCGCATTGCAAAACAAGCTGAGTCAATACTTGCAAGATGAGAGATTCACTTTCAAGGCGGGAAGTTTGACCTTCTAGGGTTGTATGCACTTTCAAAAACAGCTCTACAAGGTGTTGGTTCGAGACAGTAAGGGTTGGAAAAACCGGAATATTCTGCTCACTGCCAACAGCTTCTGTTGCTACGCGACGCAGTAGGTCCGGCTCAATGAACATCAGTCGCAAAGCTCGACCCGTATGGTCATTAGACGAAAAGGAATGAGGTTCTCCAGTTTGAATGACAGCAAGGTGACCAGGGGGGACAACGCTGTTGCTACGCTGGTAGTTATACTCGTAAGGAGCTTCAAGGCTCAACACCAGTTGAAACTCCTCATGGGCATGTCGGGGCAGCGCCCCGCCAGAATCACAGCCACGCCAAAGCGTAATCTCAAAGTTAGTGGGTTGCCAAATCCTTGGCTTTTCGTGCGTTTCCTGTTTCGGCATACTGACGAGGTATAGAGACTTCAATTATGCTGCTTCGGCTAGCCACTTCTATTGCACCCCTAAACTTGTTTTTGCAGGGCAACCATAAGCCTCAAATGGTTTCCCCTTCTACTGGCACCAGGTAACACCCAGCAATTCTCCAAGAACCGTCCGACTGTTTTTGCATCAGATACAGCGCCCTCACCAGCCTCCCATCCTCGTTCAGCAGCAGCACCTTTTGAGCGGGGAATCCTTGAATAGTGGTGATATCCTCAAACATTACAGAGCGAGGACGATAGACTGGTTGGTATGCAGTTCTAACCATCCTCATAAAGTTGTCTGGAGTGCAAAATGTCACTTGAATCTCTGGGCTGGCAAAAGAGAAAGCACCGGTGGCATTGTCCTTTTGAAACGCTTCAAGTTGACCAGAGATGACAGAGCGAATGGCGGCCAAATCATTATCAGTTACTTCCATCTGAATAGCTTTTATCTGAAATTGTTAGCTAACAATACCCCGACTCTGTTAAAGCGACTATACCTTGACACCGAGTATGACTAGTTGGTAGCTTAAGGTTATGCTCCCTTAAAGCCATTCAGTCTCAAAGGCATCCTGCCCACTACCATAGACCAGTGTTCCATATTCCTGCCAAAGAACAACTTCATGATGAGTGAGTCTAGGCGCTTGCAGCACGCGAAGATTTGACTCTAGCTGAGTTCTCGTCTGCGGTGCAGTCAGAGCTAGTCGCACTGCTGGATGTCGTAGCGCATATCGGTAACAATCTGCTGCCCGTGGCACTTTTCCCTGCCAATCCGGGCGAGCCGAGAGCAGTGAACCCCAGCGAGTACAGGTGAACGCTATTACTGGAATTCCAGCCTGGCGAGCCGCTGGTAGCACCTTTTCTTCAGCTCCCCTGTGAGCCATGTTGTAACGATGCATCAACACGTCACACGCTCCCGCCTCAATCAGTTCCAGCGCCAGAGGCCGATTATGGACTGTTGCTCCCACATAACGGATCAGTCCCTTTTCCTTCCAAATATGCAGCTCCTCAAGTACCGATTTCACCTGGCCCAAATCGTCAGTAGGAGATATGTATTCTGCAAAAAACACATCCACTACATCAATGTTTAGATGGCGACGCACTTCGTCCAGGTACTGGCTTAATCCGCGTCTATCCCTGTTCTCACTGCCAGTTGCCACCACTAGTTCCTCACGCCTAGCACTCAGCAACGGTTTCAGTCCGTCCAGTAGATTGTTGAAGGAAAGGTTATAGAAAAAGAAGTAATTAACCCCTGCTTCAAACGCTGCTCTCACGCAGGATATTTCCATACTTTGATTACCTGCCAAGCCCAGGATGCTCGATGGCTGTCCTTTTTGGGTCACTATATCCATATGCTCAATAATCAAGCGCAAGTGTGCAGTTAAGTTGACAGCACTCTTTCCATGAGAAGCACGATTTGCTCCTCTAACCACAACCCGTAGTCGGTGTCGTAGGTAGGACTCATAGTTGTTGGGACTCGCCTCAATTGTTGTCCTCACCTACATTAGATATACTGCGTTGAAGCGATTACCTGCGGCACTTCGGTTTCAATTTCTGCAATTTTCATTGCTTCCGCTTCAGTGACTCCTATTCTTTCTGCCAACACAGAAAGCGTTATTTCATCGCCCCGATACTTGACTATCCCGGAACCCACATAGTGAATCCACTGCGCGCTCTTGCTTGCAGTGGTGTATCAGCAGAAGCCTGAAACTCCCTGTTGCCTCTATCCCCGCTACGAACTTGTTTCCTTGCTTTGTTACAGAAATTTGATATTTCATAAGCTCCCTGCCGCTCGCCCTAAGACAAAACCGCGCTTATTGTGAGGCGCGGTTTTTATTACTACTAGAGGCTAATAGAAAAGTCTCTCATGCAGGTAGTTTTATCTGTCCTCTGCCAATCTTCTCTAGTAAGTCAGACACACTGCCGCACCCTGCTGCCTTTGCAACTAGCTGTATTCCTTCCCAGCCTTCATCGGTAATCGTCAGGTAGCGCTGCTTTTTCTCTACACCAAAAGCTTTGCTCCTTCCGCCCCGATAATTTAAGTTTGCCAGACTGTTAGGGTGCTCCCCTGGTTTATGCTTCGCTTCCATTATTGCTACAGATCGCCTCTCCTTTAATTTACCCCAGATATTTTCGATGGCGATCGCTGTAACTGCGGCCGCATCACCCTGTTGATTTCTGCCATTACCCAGGGTATAATCAGATATGTGATGAAGTGTAAGGCGGTTAGCTATCAGCTTGAGACCCTGTGAGCCGACCGCCACCCCATTGACTTACGAGGTATTTCAATCATGACACAACTATTGACAGCCTTGGAAGCAACTCCGTATTCTGGACATCGCTTCCTAATAGAGCTGGCATCGGATGAAGTGGAACTAGATGCATGGGGAATACCAGTTCCTAAAGATTTCAAAGCGATTGATGTGGTGGTAGCAGTTCCCTCGAAGGAGGCTATTGAAGCAGTTATTGCAGATACACCTTGGTTAAGGAGTTACAAGGGTAGCGGATTACTGGCGACCGGAAGACGGTGATTGTCCGTTATAGAAATGCTATCCCCACCTTCATGTGGTGGGGAGTTGTTGTTTAGTTGCCAATGTTGACTATGACCATAACTTTCTTTGACGCACCACACAAACCGGACACAACCGGAGTTCGTTACACTCTTTGGACTAGAGAGCATGACAAACAGACTGCCGATCTACCGCCATGCGCAGCCAAGCTATACCGCTGGCTATTAGAAAATGCATCTGGTGGAATTGAGCAGGAAGTCGAACTAGAGGATTTCCAGAAGTTCAGCGTTAGTCCAAAACGACCTAAGGGCTACCACATCAAGCATATAATTCGCTCGTTTGCAGAGCTACTGACAGCAGGCTTAGTCTTGGTGAAACGAAAATACACTAAGCGGATTTTGCGTTTAGTCGTCCGTCACGTAGGGGTAATTAAGCAAATAGAACAAAAATGTTCCGTTCAAGACAAGAAAGTGCCGCAAGAGACAGAGGTGTTCCCGCCAACACACTTAAGCCCTGATTCTGTCGTGCCTAATAACAGAGAGTTCAGAGATTATCAAAAATCAACAACACTGACGCAGTCAGAAGTTGTTGATTTTTCTGAACAAGAGGAGGGAGTAAGCACTAATTTGTCTGTGGAAGACAAAAACCTGGACGAGCCACTGCATAAGGAAACTGAAGACATTCCAGAGGGCAACCCTTCCTTTGCCGTGCCACGACTAGAAGACGAAAAGCGGCAACTATTAGCAGAAATTCGCTCTTTGCAAATTCCCCTAACTCCATACCTGCAACAACTGGTGTGGCGCTCATCAGTTGCAGCGATAAAGAATGCGCTCGCGGCATTCATTGATCAGCAGGAGAAGGGGAATGTCCGAGTGTCTGCTGCCTTTATGATTCGCGCTATTGAGTGTGGTTTCCAACCAGTGCAAGAAGCCAATAAAAAGCGGGAGTTGGAAGAGTTTAATGTTTGGTACGAGCAGAATAAACACCGAATTTGGGCAACCTACAGCCGCAGAGATGTCACTGGACTGCCAGAAGGTCAGATCGGCGTAATGTTGCGGGGTAGCGATCGCTGGATTTATTGGAGAGAAGTTGATTATGCCGAAGGAGGTGGCGGGAAATGACAGACGCTTCGTTGCAGCTATCGCCCGAAATGCGCTCTCCTACTTCAACTCCCTGCTACCTGACACTTGACGAAATTCGCCGTGATGGTGGGACACAACCAAGAGCCGCCATCGACTTGAAGCATGTCAAGCTTCTTGAAGAGCAGATGGAAGACGGCAAAGAACTGGAGCCTATCACTGTTTTCTATGACGGGGAATCCCACTGGCTAGCTGATGGCTATCACCGCTGGCACGCTCATCGCAATCAAGAAAAAGAAGCGATCTCCTGCGTAATTCATCAAGGTTCGCGTCGTGGCGCTGTTCTCTACTCAGTTGGGGCTAATGCTGACCATAAACCCGCTTTACCTAGAAGCAAGGAAGACAAGCGACGAGCCGTTATGACTCTACTCCATGACCCAGAGTGGAGCAAGTGGAGTGATCGCGAAATTGCCCGACAGTGTAAAGTCAGTGACAGAACAGTTAATCGTCTGCGACAATCTATCTGCGACAATGACGCAGATACAAAACTTTACACTGAGAGAAAAGTTCAACGCAAAGGAAAGACCTACACCGTTAACACTGCCAATATCGGCAGGAAGCCCTCTACACCGCCTGACGAGCTACGAGATACTAACCGCGTGATGATCGCCGCTGACCATCCTCTTTTCCCTGGTCAGTCTGGTACAATCACACAGCTACCTAACCCAGATTCTGCCATCGTGGAACTCGAGACAGGAGAACGAGAATTAATTTCAGTCGAGTACTTACAATCTACTGTTGCCCACCACTTAAAGCTAAGTGAAGGGGGACTAGTCGAAGTTAGCGCACACGCCTTCAACAACATTGATGGCCGCAGGGGACGCATTGCTTCTGTACATGACCGCACCGTCGAGGTCTGGCTGAGGGATGTATACACAATGACGATGCAGAAGCACACACTCAAACATCAACAGGTTACACCCTTGCCGCTAGAACAGGAACTTCAGTTATGCGCGGTATGCGATCGCTTGACCAAGCTGCGCTCGTGCGATCTAGACCCGTTCGAGGTGGAAATTTTGAATCTGCTAGAGCGGACTGTAGTCCTTACACCGACTGAGTTACAATACCTTGCCCACATCGAGCAGCGTCATGAAATCACTTAGGGCTAAAGTTGGCGATCTTAGTTCATTTGGGATAGCTGAGCGGCGCTCCCATCCGAGGCAGAAGCGGAGCATGCGCTGCGGAGTTTCACAGGTAACACGGGCGATCGCCAACAGAAAACCCCCAAGCTTCTTAAAGGTTGGGGGCGGTTTTATCAAAAGTTTGTTTCCGTAGCCAGGGCTATCAGCTTAAGCGGTAGGTTAACCGAGCTGGTGTCGCTCCTGCTCTAAAAGGTGAATTAGATTTTGATCGTTTCGGGCTCTAGCTACCTCAATCCGGTGTTCTAGATTCTTCAGCACGTTAGCCTGGTGAACTTTACCTGGCTTTTGTGTCGAGGTTCTCTGACGACGGCTGATCCCAGAGGCAGATGAGGTAGCGACTACAAGCATTCCCATTAAACTAAGTAAAATTGCTCCTCCTCCCAAATAATTGGGCCAAGACACCGGGGTCATTCCCGTGTTCAACCCACTGCTAGGATTTACTTCCACGTGATGCCGAGTCACAGGAGCCACTACTGCTGGGTGGGTGGTAACGTCAATTGTTGTATCAAAAAAGTTCATAGTTTTCGCCTCAAAAGTAAGTGTGGTGAGTGAGGCGCGTTCCTTCGAGAGGGAGCATCCCACAATTGCCAGAAATATGGGTTGTTTTTGGGACAAGGGAGACAAGGGAGACAAGGGAGACTAGAATTAACCCTCCTTGTCCTCCTTGTCCTCCTTGTCCTCCTTGTCCTCCTTGTCCTCCTTGTCCTCCTTGTCCCCCTTGTCCTCCTTGTCCCCCTTGTCTCCCTTGTCCATTTGCATAATTGGGATGCTCCCCTTCGAGACTAATCCCTACTTCCGTCTCCCAAACAGGTCAATTAGTATTCCAGCTTTGCCTAGAGGGAGATGAACGGTTTGTTTGCTGCATTTAATGTAACCCTTGGCTTCAACAAAGATGATGAAGCTATGGTAACCTGGGAATGAAGAGATGGTGAGTCCCAAACCACCCGACTGCAAGTATTGTCACTTTCACAGATCTAGAACATCTCGCCGCGGGGGATTGGGGTCTGTGTTGTAGCCTGGTTGTGCGCCGGTGTCCCGGTGAAAGCATAAACAACAGGAATTGAGCCGACTGCAAAGGAGCTTAAAGCATCCACTACCACCAGCATGAATTTCTGGCGCAGGCTCAATTCAGGTGTGGTAGTAATAGAACCAGATGATTGACTTGAACGACTATTTGGTTTTTGCCCAAAATCAAGGGGTTTATCACAGGTTTTCATGGTTTTCGCCTCAGAAGTAATTGTGGTGAGTGAGGCGCGTGACTTCGGGTTAACTCCCTACTTCCGTCTCTCCAATTAGTCCAATATATTGTTCGCTAAGGGGACTAAGAGAGATGAACGAAGAATATGTTACTTTTTGATTGAGCTTAGTATTTCCGAGAGAAAACTTACTCTCGAACTGGGTGTTCTAGCCGTTTTGCTACCTTATCCAAACTATTTTCGCTCCACTTTCTATTATGCATTCTAGGAAAACTTGTAACAGTGTGGAGGCAACTAATTCCTATGTAGGGCTTTCACTACTCACATCCATTCCTGACAAAAAAGTAGGAGCACCTCAACGAAAATTCCTTCGAGCTGCTCCTACTTAATTCTATTTAGCAGGGTAAGCGCAAGAAGCAATAAAAGTACTTGGCTCTCAATAATACTGAGAATAATCGCAATAAAGCTAAGAATCAAACTTCATTATTGGGATTAGCAT
>JAABUZ0100008460.1_pt1 | contig 12083 bp, 15 predicted proteins | sample 5562091 | NCBI WGS metagenome assembly JAABUZ01 (sample SAMN12813069, study PRJNA571459) | rock metagenome | isolation source: Antarctica rocks | place: Antarctica: Victoria Land, Linnaeus Terrace sud | collected 2015-12-21
GCGCTGCTCCAACGTCACACAACTGAACATCTCATTCTGAAACCGCTCATCTCCACGCATACTCCCTGAGACGAACTCAGCACCGCCTACGCCTGTGGATCAGTACCTATTTCAACAAGCTCCTAGACACTCCGATTCACGTTTTCGGCAGCCTCGACACCGTAACCACGCCGATGTGTTTTCTAGCCGGCGCAGACATCTTCGATGGACTGACGTGGCTCCGCTTCGCGTATCAAGATGGACGAACGCTTTATAAGCAGAACTACGGCGCCACGGTTGGGATGAGCATAAAGGCGCACGTTCTGGACGGTATTTGCTGGGACCACAACTACCGTTACCTTCAGGAGCTTCAGCTGGAGATGCGTCGATTCCTTAAGACGTCTGATTTTGGCACTTTTAAGTTCAACGGTGAGCTGTTTCGAAACGGATTGGAGAGTGCGATGGAAGCGATAGGAGGGAGCGGTGGGCGGTAGCGGTGGAGGAAGCACTTTCAGAGGCCGCTCTCCCGGCGAACTGAGAGAGCAGGTCCGAAAGGCCGAAGGAAAGGCCGCGGAGGCAGCAACCGACGGACAGCTCGCTGGCACTCTCGGGGAATTGTTGGCAACCGTCAACGGCCGTGATGTCGAACTAGTGCGACCGGCGACGGACTCATTACCCAGGGTGATGCTCCCCTCGATACGACACTACCTCCTTCGGTGAGGCTCTGATCCGCGTTGCTGACAGCGCTGCGCACGCTTGCCGCGATCGCATAGCGCACGCTGGCGCTGGAGATCACGGTGTGATGCGGGGTATGCCGAACGGCTCCACCTGTGCGAGGTGTGACGTGGGGAGAGACAACGGTTTGGATGGGCTGGGCGATCTGATCGATCGCTACCGGGCTGTCATCGCGTGCCTCCGGAGGTGCAGCAGCGGTTAAGGAGGGCCGGTTGTAAGTCGCAGACAAGGACTGGTCCCTCTTCAAACTGAATGGTGCTCCAGGGGCGACCTGGTCCTCGGCTTCGTGAGACATCGCCTGCGTGATCGAGATGAGAGCCTTGGCCTTCTGCCGGTTCGCGGGCTTAGCAGAGTATCCCGCGCTGAGAAGGCCATAACGATCCTCACTATTGACCCCCCAGTAGGTCCAGCCAACCGCAGGATGAGTCCCAAGATAATCGAGAAGGCTAGCGAACCACTGACCTTCGGATCCCGGAACCGAGCTCTCGAGGTCATCGTGGCCATTGGGCGTGCCGAACTCGCCGATCCAGACCGGAGCGATGCCGGCTTCGCTGACGAAAGCCCAGTGGCGACGCCAGAGGGAGGCAAGAGTAGCGGGGCTGGTGGACTCATTGAACCAGGGCTGAGCATACTCGGAGGGGCCATACTCATGGGCGGAGTAGACGAGGCGATTTGCCACCGAGAGATGAACGGGCGAGCGGCGAACGCCCTCCAAGTTGCCGCCCCACCAGTAAGAGTCCCCCGCGTAGCTGTCTACGCCCTCGACGAAGATGAGCAGGCGGGGATTGACGGCGAGCACGGCGTTGCCAGCGCGTTGTGCTGCCCGGTGCCAATCGTTGGTGCCGCCACAGTCCCAGCAGGATCCGCCTTTCTCTGCATTGTGAGGTTCGTTGCGAAGGTCCATTCCGATGACTGTAGAGTTGCCTTGATAGCGACGCGCGAGTGCGGTCCAGTCTTCGATCCAGGCAGATTCCGGGAACTGCGGTGTGTACCAGAGGCCGCTCTCCTGCGCGCTTGAGCCTGCTTCGGAGCGGTGGTTATCCAGAACGATCTTCAGACTAATCGTGCCGGAGTACGCGACGATCTTGTCGAGGATCTCCAGAGACGTGAGGTTATGGAGGTCGGTGTTGATCGGACCACTCACGTTGGAGAAGCTCACCCGGTCGGGCACGGAAGGCATCTCGATCATTTCGTTTGAGAAGGGGATGCGGATTGTGGTGTAGCCGTTCTGCTTGATCGTGCGCAGGATAACGCGGTAGTCCTGGACATCGAGGCCACCTGGGACGGCCTGCCTGGTCTCAAAGCCACTCCAGTTCATGCCGGATATGCGGACGGGGCGATTGTGGTCGTCAAGGATGCGATTCCCTTCGGTGTGCCAGAAGTCGTGCGCTCCGGGTATCAGCTTGGCTGCTGGCCTAAGAATTGAGGAAGCTGCCTGTACGGGTTGGGCACCGTACACGAGCGCGTTCCACCCTTGGGGTAGAAGGAGAAGCACGCCTGCAGTGGCGAACAAGACAAGTATGAAAGCGAAGCGCTTCAGGGGTGTGGGCGATGATTCCGGGGAGGTTTTGCTCATGGAGAACGCTCCGTTCAAGTTGCTTCGACTATCGGCGGTGCCGGGGTATTCGCGAAGCAGTCTCAAATCAGGACAGCGGAGAGAAGGATTAGGATCGCTTTGTCTCCCTGCCTCCTTCGCTAATTGGCTTCCCCTAATAGGGATGGAAGCAGTTGAGAGGCCACGCGAGAGTTCCCGAAACGGTCCCGTTGAAGATGAGATTGTGGGACAGATGCGGTACCCAGGTCTTCAGCCCGAAGCACGATCCGGGTATGCCGTCCGGGGTGAGAAACTCTTTCTCCTCTTTTGAGCATTCCCGTTTAGGGAGCATGACACCCGGCGGGTACACTTCCTGCAGCATGATCGCGCATTTACGTGGCCTGATACTCGAGAAGCATCCGAACCAGACGACACTTGAGTGTGGGGGTGTGGGGTATGACGTGACGATCTCGGTGGAGACGTATGCGGCCCTTGGGCGGGTGGGAGCGGAGGCTTCGCTGCATGTCTATACCCATGTGCGGGAGGATCAGATTGCGCTGTTCGGGTTTGGGGAGCGGCAGGAGAAGCGGCTGTTCGAGCGGTTGCTTACCATCTCGGGGATTGGACCGAAGCTGGCGATCACGGTGCTGAGCGGGATCTCTTCGGAGCGGCTGGTGGGGGCGATTCGGGCGCAGGACCACGGGACGCTGACGAGGATTCCGGGGATTGGGAAGAAGACGGCGGAGCGGGTGGTTTTGGAGTTAAAAGATAAGCTCGACGATCTGGTGGCGGCTATGCCGGAGGCGGATGGGGGTGGGCGGAGGTATGGGCCGGTGGCGGACGATGCGCTTTCGGCGCTGGTCAACCTGGGGTACGCTCGGCCGATGGCGCAGCGTGCGATCGAGGCGGCGATCGGAAAGGATGCGGCGGTCGCGGGAGAGTTCGAGGTGCTGTTTCGGGCGGCGATGGCGGCGATACGGTAGGGGTACCCCCCCGGGGGGTACCCCTAGGCTAAGTCCAATGATTTCTTTTAGATCGAAGAACTGGACTTCCTAAAGTCTTCCAAACATTGGGCTTATAGGTAAAGTCTTCATTCTAAACGGGAAAGAGGATGCTTTGGCGCCGCTGCGCTTCGCCCGGATGACAGAGGTTTGGGGCGAAGTGGAGTCGTGGGTGACGGTGGAGGTTGGGGTGTTGTGGGATTGGCCCCGGGATCGTGTTTGCGATCTGTGCCCTCCGGGGCCGGGTGGTGTGCAGGCGGCCCGTAAGCCGAATTCTGTTTTAGACGATCATTCCTCTAGGCGGCGCATTACTGGGCCGCTCGAGCAACCTACCCGCAGGTTTCGGCTCCCTCTGAGCTTGCGCTGGTTGGGTCTCTTCGCCTGGGCGTACCGGGCCAGTACGCTTCGTGCCGCCTGAAGAGGAGCGACGCGATCCCTGCCTATTTGGTCTTGCTCCGTGTGGGGTTTACCATGCCGATCGACTTACGCCGGTCGCGGTGCGCTCTTACCGCACCCTTTCACCCTTACCTTCTCGACGCTGACGCGCCGAGCTTGGCGGTTTGCTTTCTGTTGCACTGGCCGTACTGCCGCCTCCCGGCGGCAGTCCCGGACGTTATCCGGCACACTGCCCTGCGGAGTTCGGACTTTCCTCCCCCGCCCCTTCTCGCTTGCGCGTGGGGCGGCAGCGATCGTCCGGCCGCCTGCTTGGTTAGTTTAGCGTAGATGTGGGGCTGGGCTGCTGGGGTGCAGAGGGGTTTGCCGGTGCGTGTGACGGGCGGGCGAGCATCGGAGAGGCTGGAGAGGTGTATGCGGACTTCACCTCCGTGGAGGTCTTCGCCCGTTGTTGCCGGTATGCAGACTTTGCAGGACCCATAGATCGTCTACGTCGGTTCAGGGCGTTTCTGGACGTGTGCTCGCTCCGTAGCGCAGGCCATCCAACAGCAGCTCAATCATTCTTCGCGCATAGACGGGCTCTTCGTCGTGAGGTCCCCGGCACAGGGTTGCGACGGCTCGCAGCAGGTCGTCGGCTTCGATGTCTCCGCGCACGATGCGCGCTGCAGCGGCCGCATCCAGCAAAGTTTTGAGTGCCGGCTGCAGGCGTTTGTTGAAGTAAACCGGCAAAGCCACGTATGCCGGGTCGCCGGAGTGGAGCGCTGCCGCAAGCCCCCGCTTTGTACCGATAAAGTCCACGTAACGTTGCATCCAGCGAGCCAACGCTTCACCCGGCTCGTACTTGCTCGCGATCGCAGAGGCCTCATCCGCGCAGGCATCCACCTGGGTCTTAAAGACTGCCACGATGAGATCCGAGCGCTTCGGGAAGTGACGGTAGACCGTGCCGAGGCCCACGCCCGCCCTTTCCGCAATCTCACGGACCGGAGCGTCTACCCCTGATGTTCGAAAGACCTCCACAGCCGCCTGGAGCAGTGAACTCATCTTGCGCTGCGCATCGGCACGCATGCAGCGAGGTTTGCCCTCCTCGAGCTCCGGGACATTCGGTCGATCGGCAGTTTTTCTTTTCATGACTCTTTGTTGCAATTGGAACACTGTTCCGGCTAGTATATGGAACATAGTTCCGACTGCCCTCTGAAAGCATAGCAGGATGTCAGCCGCTGATTAGAAGAGGAGAACGACATGTCGACGAAAGTTTGGTTCATAACGGGAGCTTCTCGGGGTTTTGGACGTGTTTGGGCCGATGCCGCGCTGAAGCGTGGGGACAAGGTGGCAGCGACAGCACGCAGCTTGGCAAGCATTGCCGATCTCAAAGAGAAGTACGGCACTCAAGTTCTCACTTTGGAGCTCGACGTGACCAATCCCGATCAGGTGAAGACGGCCGTGGCACAAGCTCACGCTCACTTTGGAAGGCTTGATGTCGTTCTGAACAATGCAGGTTATTCCCTTGTAGGCACGATTGAGGAAGCTAGCGCGGACGATGTTCGAGCTCTGTATGAGACGAACATCTTCGGCACACTGGCTGTGATCCAAGCGGCCTTGCCGTTGTTGCGAGAGCAGGGTGGAGGTCATATCCTCGGTGTTTCGAGCGGCCTTGGACATGTGACGATGCCCGTGATCGGCTATTACTGTTCCTCAAAGTGGGCCTTCGAGGCAATCCACGAAAGCCTGGCCGCAGAGGTTAAGCCTTTCGGAATCAAAGTCACAATCATTGAGCCGGGCGGCTATGATACCGAGTTTGGGAGCCCGGAGTCTTTGAAGATCGCAGCGGGGCTGGACATTTACGCGGATATGAAAGCGCGGTTGTTCAAAGGCCTCAAGACCATGGAACGAGGCGATCCGAAGGCGACGCCCGAGGCCATCTTCAAGGTTGTGGATGCGGAGAACCCACCGCTACGGCTCTTTCTCGGCAGCCACAATCTGCCCTGGGTACGTGCCGCCTATGCGGAACGGCTAGAAACCTGGGAGGCTTGGGAGTCCGTTTCAAACTCAGCCCAAGGTCAATCAAAGTAGAGACCTTTTGAAGCTTGCGAACGCACTTTGCCTGAGCCAAGGGGAGGTGCAGTTCGACAGCGCCCGTAATCCGTATCACAGACTAAAACCATTAGGAGATGACCATGCAGAATCAGACCGCCACAGCAGCTACCAGGGTCAACGAAGGAATTGTTTTTCAGGATCACGCAGCGATCGGTAAAGCCAAAGACATACCGGTCAGCGCATCTCCCACGCCGGTCGTCTCTGTCAGTCCGGTGGTGTTGTCCGCTCCGGGGCGCGGCGGCGATGTGCAGATCGATCTGCAGATACGAGTTTCCGCGCCGACAGCTGGCCGCGATCTACCCATCATCCTCCTCTCGCATGGCCAGGGAGGGTCGAACAATCTCTCCTCGTTGAACGGCTACGGTCCGCTGGTTAATTTCTGGGCTGCTCACGGATTTGTGGTTATCCAGCCCACTCATCTGAGCTCGAAGACTCTAAGCCTCGACCCAAAGACCTCCGGGGCGCCATTTTTCTGGCGGTCCCGCGTAGAAGATATGACCCTCATCCTCGACCATCTCGACGATATCGAGGCTTCCGTTCCTGAGATCCAAGGCCGCCTGGACCGAAGCCGGGTCGCTGTCGCCGGGCATTCCATGGGTGGGCACACGGCAGGTATGTTGCTGGGCGCGCAGCTGACGGATGAGGATGGAATGAAAGTGGGTATGGCTGAGCCGCGGATTAAAGCGGGTGTGCTGCTTACCCCACCCGGCAATGGCGGTGCTGATCTCGCCGGGCTTGCGGTTGGGATTCCTTTTCTGCGGCACCCTAGTTTCGCCGAGATGACAACGCCCACTCTCGTGGTGGTGGGCGATAGCGACGTGAACCCTAACCTGACGGTTCGGGGTGCGGACTGGCATGCCGACCCGTATTTTCTGAGTACAGGCCCCAAGTACCTGCTTACGATCGTTGGCGGTGGGCATCTGCTCGGCGGAGTTTCTGGATACGATGCGGCTGAGACGACGGACGAGAGCCCGGAACGAGTGGCTACGGTCCAGCGGCTTACCTGGGCCTACCTCCGCAGCGCACTCTGCCCGGAAGACTCCGCCTGGACCGTGGCATGTGCTGCCTTGGCTGAGCTTAAGGAACTGGGCCGGGTCGAATGCAAATGATGGTCTGAGAGGCGGAGGGCCGGCGGGGTTTAGTCAATTTGCGACCTTCCGTGTCGCTTCGGCCGTTTCGATTCAACGGCTAAATGGCTGTCGATGGGTCGGCTAGACGGCTTTGCGTTGGAAGGTGGTTTTTTTGGTGTTGGCGAAGGAGTCTTTGGCTTTGGAGGAGGCGAGGGATTTTCCGGTGAGGGGTTTGGCGCCGGTTTTGATTTCGGCGGCTTTATCGCGGGCGGCCTGGAGTTTCTGGGCTTTTCGGCCGAGGCCGCCGATCTTGAGGGCGCCTGGTTTGGGGATGAGATCGCTCATGGAGAATGGTCTCATGAGCGAGGTTTGCGGCGTTTGTGTCGCGCCTATGGGGGAGAAGGGAGAAAGCAGAAAGGAAAAAGCAGAAAGCAGAAAGCAGAAAGCAGAAAGAGAAGAGGGCAAGGGGGAGGGGCAGGGGCGAGGCAAGGGGGAGGGGCGAGGGCAAGGGCAGGGGGTGGGGATTGGTGAGTTTTGAGCGGCGGGTGGGGGCCGCGGTTAGAAGGGGTTGGGCTGGTTGGAGAGGATTTGCTTGCCGCCGGACTGGGCGATGAGGAAGGTTTGGCCGGGGAGCTTGGGGGTGTGTTCGGGTTCGGTCCAGAGGAAGACGCGGCGGTTGCCGGACCAGAGAAGCTGGATGGAGAAGTTGTCCTCAAAGATGGGTGGGGCGTCGGGGAAGAAGGAGCCGTACCAGAGGTTGGAGGAGCGGCCGTTGAGGATGTGGAGGGCGGTGTCGGGTTGGATGCGGGGGCCGGCGGGGGTGTCGATGTAGGTGGGGCGTTGGAGGTAAAAGGCGAGGGTGCTTCCGGCTTCGTACTCTCCGTTGATGACGAGGATGTCGGGGAAGCGGGAGCCGGGGGGTTTGAGCTGGGGTTCGAGGGCGGCGGCGAGTGGCTGGGAGGAGAGGACGGGGGCAAAGGTGCGTAGGCCGGTGTGGGCGGCGAGGAGGAAGAGGACGGCTCCGGCGGCGAGGGTGAGGTTGGCGGTGTGGGGGCGGAAGTCTCGGCGAAGGCGCCAGGAGAGGAGGGTGCTGGAGAAGAGGGCGGCGGCGGTGAGGGCGAGGGGGAGGCGGAAGGCGCCCATGGCGGGGCCGGTGAGGTCGAGGAGGTGGCCGAAGGAGAGGGCGTAGTCGGCGGGGTGTTGTTTGAGGAGGACGGCGAGGTCGAGGTTGGGGTTGGGGGTGCGGCTGTTGAGGGCGAAGAAGGCGGCGGTGAGGGCGGCAGCGGAGCCGAGGACGAAGAGGACGAGGGAGATGCGCAGGCCGGCGTGGAGGCGGGGGTTGGGGATGGCGAAGGTATCGGCTTCGTCGGCCTCTTCGTTGAGCCAGCCGGCGAGGAGGAGGATGAGGGCGGGGAGGGCGGGGAGGACGTAGTACTCCTGGCGGGTGGAGAGGGTGAAGAAGAGGAGGACGACGGCGGCCCAGAGGCCGAGGAGGAGGCGGGTGCTTTCGAGAGGGGAGAGGGGTTCGGGGTCAGCGGGGGTGGTGGGGTGGAGCGGATCCGGGGGGGTGGAATTGTGGGGTAGAGAGGCGGGACCCCCACCTGCGGCGAAGGTTGACGGCCAAATAGAAGGTGCGGGCTGAGGACTGGGCCGCGAAGGTAGAGGACTAGGCGATGGGGGCAGGAGACGAGGCGATGGGAGCAGAAGACGGCGGTAACGCCAGAGCTTGTGGAGCGGGATGCGGCGCCAGGTTTTGGGGAGGGGGATGCGGCGGCAGGCTTTGCGGAGGGGGATGGTGGCCAGGGCGTGGGGGAGGAAGGCGCTCCAGGGCATGAGCCAGAGGAGGATGAGGGCGTAGAAGAGGAGGGCGGGGACGGTGTCGTAGTCGCGGGGGACGCGGAGGTTGAGGTAGCGGAGGAGGTGCTCGTTGATGAAGTAGAACCAGGTCCAGCCGTGGACGTTGCCCTGGGTGGGGAGGGGGACGAGCCAGTGGCCGTGGAGGAGGGGGGGCCAGTGGGCGAGCGCGTGACCATTTGGGGGGGCGGGGGTGAAGGTGATGGGGCTGGGATGTCCGACGGTGGGGTTGGCGCGGGCGATAAGGAAGTGCCAGGGGACGGCGACGTCGAGGAAGACGGCGAGGCTGGTGACGGGGTAGAGGCGGCGGAGACTCCCGAGGGTGTTGCGGAGGCCGTCGGTGGCGAGGAGGTGGAGGAGGACGATGCTGACGGGGAAGACGATGCCGATGAGGCCCTTGGTGAGGATGTTGAGGGCGCAGGAGGCGGCGAAGCCGTAGCAGAGGAGGCGGGAGGGTTGGGTGAGCTGGGTGTTGCGCCAGTAGCAGAGGAGGGCGAGCGTGATCCAGAGACAGACCGCGGCGTCGGGGATGGTGATGCGGGTGAAGATGAAGATGCCGAAGGAGGAGAGGGTAATGAGGGAGGCGTAGAGGCCGGCGCGGCTGGAGTCGAAGGCGCGGCGGGCAAAGGTCTCGAGGGCGAGCGCGAGGGCGAGGACGGTGACGGCGATGGGGAGGCGGGCGGCGGCGGCGGAGACGCCGAAGAGGCGCATGGAGGCGGCCATGGACCAGTAGAGGAGGGGGGCTTTTTCGAGGTAGCGGATGCCGTTGGCGTAGAGGGTGACCCAGTCGTGGCGGAGGAGCATTTCGCGGGCGACCTCGGCGTGGACGGAGTCGGCGTCGTCGAGGAGGGGCGGGGCCAGGAGGGTGAAGGAGCTGTAGACGAGGAGCCAAAGGGCGAGGGTGACGAGGCGGTTGCGGGTGAAGAGGATTTGGGGCTTCATTAGCTGTTTTCTCTACGGACGGTCTTGATGAGACTAGAGACCAGGAGTAGCAATCCGAGTGGCAGCAGGAGCACCAGCGGGAACATCAGCAATCCTGTCCAATCATGGACGTTGATTGCATTTGGGTAGCAGAACAAAGCGAGTGCTGCGACAGCGTCGATACCTAGAAAGGTGCTCCCCAGCTGGCTGCAGGTGCGAGGCGCTGAGGAGACTGCGACCAGAACGATACCGATGAGGAACAGCAAAAGTCCCAGGCCGGCCGTCGGAAGGGCGCTGGCGTCTAGGAATCGAAAGGTTTTCGAGGATGTTGTGTCGGCAAAGCTGATGCGCTCCAGCAGGTAGTCCATCAGGATGCCCACGACCGTCACCGCAGCACCGATTGAGGCAAGTTTCCTACTGCGGTTTGGTGGCATGAAGCCATCCTACCGTCCGCGGATAGGATGTTAGGGGAGGCTCTCGTGAACGCACTTGTCCAACCTGCGCAGGCACCCGGGCCGGCGGCGGAGCTGATCTTTGGGGAGTGGTACCCGGCAGTGCGGGCGGGGGTGCTGCGACGGGGGAGGACGGAAAAGGCGGTGCTGCTGGGGATTCCGGTGCTGCTGGGACGGAAGAGCGATGGGGCGGTGTTTGCGATGCGGGATCTGTGTCCGCACCGGGGGATCCCCTTGTCGGCGGGGTGGTTCGATGGGGAGACGGTTGCGTGCAAGTATCACGGGTGGAGGTTTGAGCCGTGTTCGGGGAGGTGCACGGAGATCCCTTCGCTAACGAGTTTCGAGACGCTGGACGCGACGAAGATCTATGCGAGTGCGTTTCCGGCGGAGGAGCGAGATGGGTATGTGTGGGTGTATGTGCCGGGCGCCGGTGAGGGGCGGGTGTCCCGGGGGGCGGGTGGGGAGCGAGCGATGGGGGCGCTGCCGGAGGTGCCGGAGCTGGCGAAGTTTTCGGAACGGTACCGGAGCGCGCACCTCCAGGCGGATCTGCCGTGCAATGTGGATCACGGCATTATTGGGTTGATGGATCCGGCGCATGGGCCGTTTGTGCACCAGGCGTGGTGGTGGCGGTCGCGCGCGAGCATCCATGAGAAGACGAAGCACTTCGAGCCGATTAAGGACGGGTTTCGGATGAGCTCGCATGCGCCGAGCGCGAACTCGGCACCGTACAAGCTGCTGGGGGTGTATGGGGAGCCGATTACGACGACGATCGACTTTGAGCTGCCGGGGCGGCGGCTGGAGACGATACGGGCGGGAATGAAGTGGTTTTCGAGTTTGACGACGGTGACGCCGGTGACGGCGTCGACGTGCCGGATCGATGTGCTGGCGGCGTGGAATGTGTTTTACTATGTGCCGTTTGTGACCAGCCTCGCTACGTTCTTTGGGGCGCGGTTTGTGCGGCAGGACCAGGAGACGATGATCGAGCAGGCGGAGGGTTTGCGGTCGAATCCGAGTCTGATGTTGATCGACGATGCGGACAAGCCGGCGAAGTGGTACTTCGCGTTGAAGCAGCGGCGGCTGACGGGGCGTGGGGAGCATCCGCTGCGGGGGCCGGTGGAGCTGCACTGGCGCAGCTGAGGTTGCGTGCCTTTCTGGGTTGGGCAAGTTCCGAACCGGGAATCGAGGGCACGGAAGTCACTTTTCCGGGTTTGGCTAAGGGATTTGCCCCGGAGGCCGATGAAGAGGGTGTGGAGGCGCGAGACGCGCTTTCCGGCAAGGTGACCCGAGATGCCGCACACGGCCAATGTATTGATCGCAGCAGAGAAGGGCGTCGCTCCGGCGGCGCCGCACCGTACCGACAACCTCCTGCGGTTTGAGGGTGGGCCGTTCGCGAAGATGCTTCGGCGCGCGATCGAGACGGAGCAGATCGTGCCGGCGTTTCAGCCGCTGTTCGACCTCCGTACGCGCACGATCACCGGTTTCGAGATTCTGGCGCGGTGGCATGACGCGGAGTTCGGGGAGATCAGACCGGTGGAGTTTATCCCGCTGGCGGAGGCTGAGGGTGTTCTGGACCAGCTGACGGAGAGCGTGCTGCGCCGGGCGTGCGAGGCGGCGGCGGCGTGGCCGGAGCATCTGACGCTGGCGGTGAACATCTCTCCGCTGCAGCTGCAGAGCCCGGACCTGCTTCGGATGATTCTGGGGGCGGTGGAGCCGACAGGATTTCCGCTGTCGCGGCTGGAGGTGGAGATTACGGAGCAGGCGCTGGTGGGTTCGCTCGAGGTGGCGCGAGAGCAGGTGGCGGAGTTGAAGACGCGCGGTGTGCGTTTGGTGATGGACGACTTTGGAGCAGGCCATTCGGGATTGAACCGCTTGCAGAAGCTGCCGTTCGACAAGATCAAGATTGACGGGAGCTTTGTGCGGGGAATGGACCGCGGCGACGGCCGGAAGATTGTGGCGGCGATGATCAGCCTGGGTTTGAGCCTGGGCGTGACGACGGTGGCGGAGGGGGTGGAGGAGCAGTCGCAGGCGGATACGCTGTCGCGGATGGGAT
>JAABUZ0100008463.1_pt1 | contig 12082 bp, 18 predicted proteins | sample 5562091 | NCBI WGS metagenome assembly JAABUZ01 (sample SAMN12813069, study PRJNA571459) | rock metagenome | isolation source: Antarctica rocks | place: Antarctica: Victoria Land, Linnaeus Terrace sud | collected 2015-12-21
CGGCGCCCGGCGCCGCGCCGGCGGCGGCGGGCGCCGTGCCCGACGCGTGCGCGCTCGCGGTGCGCCGGATGACGTCAAACTCCTTCTTGGCGGCCGCCATGTCGGTGCCGAAGGCGGCCGCGAACGCGGCCGCGTGCCGCGCCAGGCTCTGCCGGAAGCCGCGGCTATGCGCCATGGTCTGGAAGGCCTGCAGTATAGGGTAGGGTTAGGGCAGGCTCTGCCAGAAGCCGTAGCTGTGGGCCACGGTCTGGAAGGCCTGCGCCGGGCGGCGCGGCGCGTGTACGCGCGTGCCGGGGGCGCATGCGCGTGCGCCGCGCCCGGAGGGGCGCGCCGGCAGGCGCACAGGGGGCCCCGCGCCTCCAGGAGCTCCAGGCGCGCGGCCAGCGAGCCAGCGCCGTCAAACGCGAGCTGCGCCACGTTGGCCAGGCGGACCTCCAGCGCGCGCACGCCCGCGCGGAACGCGCCAAAGTCGTCGTACCAGCCGGCCGCGCGGATGTCCAGCACGCTGTACGCCGCGTGCTGCAGCCGGCCGAGCAGCTTGCCGAATGCGGCCTGCGGCATAGGTATAGGGTTAGGTTAGGGTGAGAGTGGGGTAACACCCGGCCTGCGGCGTGTTTGCGTGACGCTGAGCCGAGCGCTGCGGGCGCGGGCATGGGGTAGGGTCGGGGCTGTGCGCACCTGGATGTCGGCCACGGCCTTCACGGCCTCGGGCCCGCGCGCGCCGCCGAGGCTGGGCAGCCGCGCGCCGCCCGCAAACTGCTGCCGCGCCTCGCACAACTCCCGCAGGTCCCTGCGCGCGCCGACATGGTGTCACCAGCCGCCTGACGCTGGCGCGCGACCGCATCGCGCGGCGCTCGGTGCGCACCTGCAGCGCTGCACGAACGCGTCCACGTGCGCGAACGCGGGCGCCGCGTCAAAGTCCCAGGCGCGCGCGGGCGCCGCGGCCGCCAGCGCGCGCGCGCAGCGCTGGTAGAGCGCGCCCCAGTGCTGGCATGCGTCCACGCCCTCCTGCGCACGGGGCAGGCGCGCCTGCTCACCCGCCTGTGCAGGGCGGAGCTCCGGGCACGCGCAGCCACCGCTCCTCACAGGGCGGCGGCGGGCGCGGGTGCGAGGCGCACGCGGCGGCAGGGAGCGCGCCTGCAGGGCGAGCAGCACGCCGTCCGTGGCCGCGCCGGCAAAGATGGCCGACAGCGGGATGGCCGCGCGGCAGCGGCCGATCACCTCCTCGGACACCTTGGCCAGCAGCGCGACGATGCGCTCCGGGGTGCCGTAGAAGCTGCTGTGGGCCCAGATCAGGCGCACTTGGCTCAGGATGCCCTGCAGCATGCCCCTGGCCGCCTGCGCGCGCGCGCGCAGCAGCAGCGGGGTGGCCGCAGGCTCGCGCGGCCCAGCGACAACGCAACACTGCATGGCCAGGGCGTCAGATGCGGACCTGGCATGTGTTGCTACCCTATCCCTTACATTATCCAGGCGCGCCTGGGGGGTGGCCGCCGCCAGCGCCTGGCACGGCGCCTCAAGCGGCGCCAGCATGCGCAGGTTGTCGGCCGCGACCGCGGCCTCGCGCGCGACCAGCGCGCGCAGCGCCGCAAACGGCGCCAGGTGCGCGGAGCGCGCCAGCTCCAGCACGGCGACGACCGCGGCCACGCCTGCGCGTCGGCGCGCGCGCCGCCCTGCCCGTCATGCGGTCGGGAGCAGCCTGCACCTCTCCGCACTCACGCACATGCACGCCATCGCCTCGGAGCTCTCAGGGTTAGGGTTGACGCAAATGCGGCACGCTGCCGAGCGCGCACCGCGGCCGTCCAGCTGGTCGCGGATGCCGGAGAGGTCGGTGGAGCGCGCTCGCCAGAAGGCCAGCTCGCCGAGCGGCCCCTCGGCCGCGCCCGCGCCGTCCGCGTCCTGCCGCGCGGCCACCTCGCGCACGCGACGCGTCCACTGCATCAGCGCGCCCTCCAGGCGCTGCACCAGGTCCTGCGTGGGAGGAGAGGTTGGGGTCGGCGCGCCGCGCCCCGCCCGCTTTGCTTGGCTGCACCTGGCTGCTTGGAGCACTCGCACGGACAGCGGGCTGCACGAGAAGCGCGCTACCCAGCCTGGATGCTCTGGGAACGGCGCGGATGCAAGGCCGGCGCTTGGGCCCTGCTGAGCGGGCGGCCGCGGCGCTGTTTCTAGGGTGGCAAGGAGCAGGGGTCGAGCGGGCGCGCGCCTTGTCGCGGATGGCGGCGCCCGGCGCGGGCAAATCCTCCTCAGGCACGTACAGCACGGTGCGGCCGCGCGCCGTGTGCACCGCCTCCGTCAGCGCCGCCATGAAGCGCTGCAGCTGGCCTGCGCCGCGCCGGCGCGCGCGTCAGCGCGGCGGGCCGCGCTGCGCTCTGCATGACGGCGCGCGGCGGCGGGTGCGGCCGCGCCTGTAAACTCCTTGCGCACGACAGCCGGCCAGGCGTCGTCCGCCAGAGCGGCCGGCTGGAACAGAGCAGACATCAGGCGCAGCAGCGCCCCGCCCGCATCGCCGCCGCGCACAATGCCCACCGCCAGGGCCTCCTGCGCTTGCCGCCGTGCCCGCTTCAGGTGGGCGCGGCAGCCGCGGGCGACGGGTGCCCGCTGTGCGTGTCGCGCCTGAAGGCCCTGGGCGTCGGCGGGCGCGCCGGCGTCCTTCACGACGTAGAGCGCAGGGCCGGCCGCGGCGGGGGCGGCCGTGCTCAGCAGCAGCGAGTGTTTGCCCGGCCGGCCCTTGTCTTCTGCCAGGACGGCAAAGAGCCGCGCGGCCTGTGCAGCGGCACGCCGGCGGGCCGGGTTCCTGGTGCGCCTCCATTGCTGCGTCACACGCGGTCCTGAGGGGCGCCGCACCTCGGCGCTCCCAAAGAACCCTGCGGCGACGGGCGCGTGCACCTCCGGCTGCCATACGCTGGCCACCCACGACGCGCCGGCGTCCTCCACGCCCGGCGGGGCGAGCTGCAGGCAAGGGGGTTTGATACAGTGCAGGAGCGGGGCTGCATCGGACATGCATGCAGCCGCCAAAACAAAAGCAGCACACCAGGGGCAGCTGCTGCCACAGCCACTGCTGGTGCAGCGGGCTGAGGCCCGGCGCCTGCATCGGCTGGCAAGCCGCGGATGGCGCAAATGGCTCACGGCCTTGCGCATGTCACGGACGCCAGCTGCATGCGGCCACTGTTCATATGCCTGCGCGAGCAGCGTATGCCAGCTGCGCACTGCCACCGCGCACGAGGGTGGGGCCTTGCGCTGCTACGCGTCCATGCATGTCTGAGCAGGCCTCAAGGCGCGGCGTTTGGCCTCCCATGTAACCGCGCAGCATGCAAAATGTCCAGGGTCCCAACTGCACTTTGGATCCACCTGCAGCTGCTTTTGTCTTTCACCTTCCCCTCGCCCCTGCCAAGGTCAGATCGCCACCTGCACTGACCAGGCTGCTCTGCGCTTGATGGGCTGGGGCAGAATCAGTAGGCAACCCATCCAGGAGTGGGTGTAGGAGGTAGCACGGTCGAGCAACACAAGCAGCACAAGCTTGTTTCCGCTTGGCAGGCAAGCACTCAAGACACGCAGGCAACGTATGGCTCCGGCGGTGCTGGCCGGCCAGGGCATTGGGCTCGAGCGGGCGGCGGGGGGCAAGGGCGCGGCGAAGCCCAGGCTGCCCCAGCGCCTGTGGTGGCGCTTTGTAGACGCGGGGGACGAGGGCCCAGCCGTCCGGCAGATGCACTCACTGCTGGCGTCCAGCCTGGGGGTGGCCATCGGCGAGGTGCTCTCGCAGAGCCTGGCCGGCAGCAGCGCCAGCGGCCTGGCGCGCCTGCAGAAGGTAGGCTGCGGCCTGCTGGACCGGCACGCGCGCGGCCGCCTGGTGCGCGAGCACCTGGCGCCGGAGGGCGCCGCCGCGGCCGTGTGGGCCTCGCTCACGGACGCGTCAAACCGGATGTGGGTGCGCGCTGGCCCTGCGCCCACCCCTGCGCGCCACGGTCGCTGAGCGCCTGCTGCCGCAACACTGCGGTGCCGCCCCCGCGTAGGCGCCCGTCCTGAGCTGCGCGTTCTTCGCGGCGCTCAAGGTGGTCGAGGGGCAGAGCGGCGACCTGCTGCACGTCTGCCAGGTGGCCCCTGGCAGGCATCCGTGCTCTGGACGCATGAGAGCCAGCAACGCGGCAGGCAGCAGGGCTCACGGGTGAGGGCGTGTCTGGCCCCAGCAGGACAAGGTGCTGGTCATGGTCATCTCGAACTACGTCCTGTGGCCGCTCGCCAGCGCGCTGAACGCGCACCTCGTCCCGGAGCAGCACCGTCGGGTCGCGGGCCACATCATCACGGTGCCGCGCCCGCCCGACGCTCCGGCCGGGAATTATCTGGCTCGCAACAGCGTGCCTGGTGCACTGACATAGTCTGCTGGCTGACCGCGGCGCTCGCCACGGCAGATCATCTGGAACGCGTGGCTGTCGGCGCTGCTCAGCCAGGCGTCGGTGCTGGGCGGCCCGGCCGCGCTCGCGGAGCACGCCGGGCGCGCGGCGGCGGCGGCGGGGCACAGCGCGGTCGCCGACGGCGTCCTTGCGTCCGTGGACGCCGTCGACAAAGCGCAGGTGGGCTGCGCTTGGCATCAATCCCTGCGATACATGGGCTTGCAGAGGGTGTGTAACAGCGGCGGCGCGCGTAGGTGCGCGTCCCGGCCTCGCCATTCCTGGGCGCGGGCGAGCGCATGGGCGAACTGGCCGCGCCGCTGCTGGACAGCGTGACCGCCGCGCTGGAGGCGCGCCCTGGGTTAGGCAGCAGGTGCCTGGTTTTGGGGACAGGGTGCCCCATCGCTACCCTCGTGGTCTGGCGAGCGTAGCGCAGCTCTGACACCGCGCCCGTGCCGAGCCAGGGCGCGACGGCGCTGGCGCGCAAGCTGCCGCCCAACCTGATAGAGAAGGCGTTCAGCCGCTCGCTGGACCTCATCAACCCGCTGCGTGACCTGGAGCGCACACCCTCGACGGTGCGGCGCGCTCGCCAAAGGGCCTGCCCTTCAGAGGTCTATGGTTCAGGCGCAGCGGTGAGCCCTTGGGCAATCGCGCCGACTGCATCCCTTGGGCTCTTCCGCAGCCCGTATGCCGGGCAAAAGGCATTCGAGCATGCACCCATGGGAGGCCTGATGTGCTGCGCCTGTCGGTGACGCCGCGCCGCTTGAGAGGCTCCCCCTGCACAGGTCGGGATGGCGGGGGCCGACCCGGTGCGACGCGCCCTGCAGCGCGCGGCCACGCGCGTCCTCCAGCGCTCGGACACTGCCGGCTTCATCGCCTCGCAGCTGTCGGGCGCTGCCGACGGAGCTGGTGCGGGCGTCGGCTCTGCGCTGTCCGTGTAGTGGTGGCTGGCGCGCAGGTCATGAGCATGGGCGAAGTCTTGCTCTTGTTGTTGCGTCATGCAGCCATAAGTCACAGTCTTTGAACGCCATGAACAGAACGTGCGCCAGTGTCGTGCAGTTTGGAAACATGTATTGAGGAGCTTGGTTGCTTATCCTCAGTGCCCGGGTGTGCAAAAGCAGGCAATGTGACATACATTCAGTTTGTGGTTTGAGTGCACTGAGAACCGAGCTTCATACTGGAGTGTGGAGGTGGTCTTCAGAGGTGCGCTTGTGTATATAGTTTGCGTGAGTATGCGACAGGAGGGTGACAGCAGCTGACTCAACTGGAAAAGCGTAAAGGCTGAGTGTGTGCTGTCTTGCATGAGCTTGTACAAAATACTATGGATTGTGTTGGATGCAGTTTAGAATGTGCTATGAGCTGCAGCGCTACAGCGAGGTCGTACCTAACATGCAGTCTTGAGATTCATGCCATTTTTTTGCTATGCTCTGTGCACAAATGGTGGGGACTCAGGTGGCACCGCTCAATATCCGTGAACGCAACAAAATCATCATGCACACATCAGCATGGGGAATGCGTAGCAGCCAGCATGGCTGCTACGCGACATGCGCGACCAAACTTGCCGAGCTGTGCGGTGGCCATTGCGCCAAGCCTGAGTCAACGTCAGGTTCCCAGACTTTCCTTAGTCTTGAGCCCAGACATGCAAGCAGGCTACACCGCCAGCACGCTAGCAACTTCGCAAAGTCAGGCAAACCATGCCTGGCATCATCAGGGCACAACCGTATCAACATACAAGACAAGCACAGCCGAGCAGGCTAACGTGCAGCAACTTTGGTTCAGAGACGCCGTCCAGCAACTTTGCACAGTCGTCGCCCAACACGAAATGCCACCGTCCAGCGCATGACGAGGCGTCCGCACGTGCTAGGACACATAAGAGCGCAATGGCATATACATGAATGTTGTGGTGAGAATGATAAGGAGACAGACACCAAGCCCCGGCCCACTACTTTGCCGCGGAAGTTGCTGCGCACCCCTCCTAGCTCATGCGCCATTGCATCATTGCGACGGCAGACACTGAGGCAATTCGCGCTCGCATTCCTTTTGCACGCATCGCGTAGGGTGCGTGTCATCATACTCCCTAGCCTTGCTGCGCTGTATCGCATTCTCAAGCCATGTAAGGTTGCCGCGAATAATCTGGACCTGCTGGAGTGCGGCGTCCCTCGAGACGCACAGGTTGCGCGCGACGCGCTGCAGCGCACCCGAGCTCAGCTCCAGCGCAGCGCGCATGCAGACACTTTCCACCGTCCACAGCTGCGTTATGGCCCACTCGCATTCCGCTGCCACTGCATGCACGCCCAGCCTGTCTGCAACGGCCCAGATGTAAAAGAGCACATCGGAGTCCGTGCTGTTCAGGTGTCCGCGCTCCTCCTGCAGCAACCCAGGGCGCTGTATTGTTATTCGTTGTCCTTCAATGCCATTGCTCATCAACAATATTGGCATGCAGGGGCCGCACGCTGATCATGAGTCGCACGCGCTTGCACAGAAACTGCTTGGCGCGCTGCATGAGCTCCGCAGCGCCAAACTTGTCCGCCCAGCGCAGAAGCGCTGTTGCTTGGAGACTGGCTCCAGCATGCGCCTCTCGGTCACTTGGGCTGAAGCTGTCTGGCAGCGCCGCGCAGCTGGTTGCAGGATAGACGACCTGCAACACAACACAACTCAGCAGCATGCCTTGCCCATTTTTGCCACCTGGAAGTAGTACTGTCAAAAGTACAGCTCGGCAGTCACCACTTCTCAAGCACTCCTCTAAGCAATACAGCTGCCGAAGAGCAAACATGAGTAAATGTGCCAACAGCCTGTTTTGCTGGCAACCTTAATCGCACGTGGACAGGTACGCGCCTTCAAAATGTTGACAGCCTCCTGCTCAGTGAAGTCGTCGAGGTATAGCACTGTCTTGTCGCCTGCTTGCCCCTGGCTGGCAGCAACAGTCACCATGTTGCACAAGACCGGCGATGTGCTCGCCAAAAGGTGGCTGTGCGCGGGCAGTTGTGCACCGTCCCGCGTCTGCAGCAACACGTCCGCAATTGCCTGAAATTCTGCTGACGTGCCTGCGAAGTAGGCTGGCGGCGCTTCCTGCTCAGCTGCCATGCCGGACGACGTTGAGATGGAGACAAGCTATGGCTTGAGGGGAGATGGCAAGCCCCTCCTTTCAAGAGGGGACTGCTCAGTAAAGGCACCTCCTTGAGCCAGCTTGTCTAGCAGTTGCGAAGAGGAGAAGGGTTCTGCATGTAATGCAACCTTTTACGTAATGTGCTTTTCTGCTGTTACAGCAGAGAAGCACTGTGGCTGGTGCGCTCCATCCACTAAGACCTCAGCCAGGCGCGACACTGCATGCATGTACTAGCGCACTCTACCATCCGGAGTAAGCGTGGTCTTCCTACAGCAGCCGAGCAGTCATGGCTGGAGCCAGGCATGTGCAAGCACTCAGCCAAGCCATGCCACCAAGCTAGTGTCCCGGCACATCGACCAGCGGTCTTTTAGCACAGGCAGCAAACAACAGGCGTACTAGCGATCAGCAGGGCATTTTCATGCCAAGTATAGCTGCACTAACATTATGCACATGTGAAGGTGAATATGCATGGATGCATTCAAGTCTAGTGCACAGGTTTGCCTATGACCGCGAGAGCGGCAGATGGCAGTAGACATGGCACCAGGGCCACATCCTCAACGCACGCATACAACCAAGCCCCGCAGTTGCTGGACCGCAGACATTGACGCTGTGAACGCTGCCTACTCCTCCTTGCTCATTCGCCACTGCAACATGGTGTGGGCAGACTCCGTCGTAAGCTTGTAGTTGCTCGCCTGTGCCATTGTTGCGTCCCGGTTACTTACGCTGTAAATCTTGGGATTCTGCACAATACCCAGCAGGCTCTGAAACTGTTGGTATGCGTCCCTTTTAACGGCACACAGGCTGCGCGCGATGCGCTGCAGCGCGCCAGGGCTCAGGTCCAGCGCGGCGCGCATGTAGACATGCTTGGTCTCCCACAGCTATGTCAGGCCCCACTCGCACTCTGCTGCAAGTGCGTGCAGGTTCAGCCGGTCGGCGACCGCCCAGCACTCGAAGAGGATGTCGTAGTCCGTGCTCTGGTGCCAGCGGAGCTCCTCCGCCTGCAGCACGCCAGAATGCTGACTTGCTATTTCTGCCTGGTGCGGTGTCAGTGCACATGACCAGGTCTTGGGGGCCCGCACCGTGAGCATGAGCCGCATGCGCTCGAGCAAGAAGTGCTCGGCGCGCTGGACATGCTCCGCAGGTCCAAATTTGTGAGCCCACCGCATGAGCGCAATCGCTTGTCGCGTGCTGGCGGCAAGCGCGGTTCTCTCAGATGCAGCAAAGCGGGCTGACAGCGCCCCGCAGTTTGTCACTGGATAGATGACCTGCAGAGGAAATGCATGTCGAGTTACCTTGCCTTGTTGTGGACTGCATGTGCTAGTTGCTCATCAGCACCGCCCAGATGCTGCCTGTGGCTGATCACTTAGCGCGACTACGCACCTTCAGTATGTCGACAGCTTCGCGCTTGCAGAAGTCATCCAGTGGTAGCACTGCCTTGCTGCCCGCTCGCACCAGGCTGGCGGCAACCTCCAGCAGATCGCGCAGGACCGGCGAGGTGCTCGCCAGCAGCACGCTGTGCACGGGCAGTTGTGCACCGTCCCGCGTCTGCAACAACGCATCCGCAGCTAAATGGAACTTTGCTGATGTGCCTGCAAAGTAGGCTGGCGGCGCTTCCAGCTCAGCTGCCATGCAAGCACGTTTAAGCTGGACAGTCTGGCGGAAAGAAGCAGTGCTTTTGCTCAGAACAGGAATGCTAGCTTAGGGCAAGCGCTCATGAGACAACACCTGGCTGAAACATGCCGGCTTAGAGAAGAAATTGCCAAGGAACAAGGTTGCGCCAACCTGGTTAAGGTTGGCGAGTGTTTCTTGGAGATAGGGACAGGGTGATGGAGAAAACCCTTGCAGCAGGCTGTTCAGTGCATCGTTCACCTCATCATGGCCAGGCGGTCATGTGCATCATGCGCTTCATCATAACCCTCACCTTGCCGCCTTTGCGGGCTAGTGTGGCGCACTGCAGGTGAAACTGCCCAGAAGCTGCTGTTGCGCATGTCTAAATACCACGCTGTCTCTTTGCACAAGCATGCCAACACACAACACAAGCACAGCCGAGAAGGCTGGGGTGCAGCCACTTATGGTTCAGGAACATCACCCTTGCACAGCCGCCCAACTCAACACAACATGCCATCATCACAAGCAATACCATATGCTAGACACATGAGTGCGCAGTGGTAAACACATGGATACTGTGGTAGGATTGAAGGAGAGGCAGACACCAAGACTCAGCCCCATATTGTACCACAGAGTTGCTGGGCACCCCTCCTAGCTCATGCGCCACTGCATCATCGCGGCGGCAGACACAGAGGCAACCTCGTGCTCGCAGTAAGATTGCACGCATCGGACTTGGTATATGGCATAGGTCTCCTCCCCGCGGTTCTGCGGTGCTGGGCGTGTGACGACAGTGCGGATGTCTTGCACCTGCTTGAGTGCGGCGTCCCTCCAGACGCATAGGCTGCGCGCGACTCGCTGCAGCGCGCCTGGGCTCAGCTCCAGCGCAGCGCGCATGCACATATCCGTCCACAGCTGCACTATGGCCCACTCGCATTCCGCTGCAACTGCATGTCTGTGCAGCCTGTCTGCAATGGCCCAGGCATCAAACATGGTATCGAAGTCTGTGCTGCCAAGGTGTCCGCGCTCCTCCTGCAACGACTCAGAAGCGCTGTGTTGCTACTCCTTGTGTTCCAGTGCCATTGCCTATCAACGGCATGCCGGTGCCGCACCGTAATCATGAGCCGCACGCGCTTGCACAGGAAGCGCTCAGCGCGCTGCATGAGCGCCGCAGCGCCCGACTTGTCCGCCCAGCGTAGAAGCGCTACGGCTTGGCGCATGGCTCCAGCATGCGCACCCGGTCGCTTGGGCGCAAGCTGTCTGGCAGCGCCCTGCAGCTCGTTGCAGGATAGACGGCCTGCAATGTGGTATAACTCAGCCGCATGCCTTGCAGTATTTTGCCACCTGAAAGTGGTAATGGTAATGTACACCGCTCCGCTGTCATCACTTGCCAAGCATTTCCTGCACAATCGAGTGATAGCGGACGTGATCAAGGTGCGACTACCCCGTTTGCTGGCGAGCCTGACCGCGTGTCATCATATACGCGCCTTCAAAATGTCAACCACCTCCTGTTGAGAAAAGTCGTCGAGCGGTAGCAGTGCCTTGCTGCCCGCTTCCTCTAGGCCGGCAGCCATCTTCAGCATGTCGCACAGGATGGGCGAGGCGCTTGCCAGCAGCACGCTGTGCACGGGCAGTTGCACCCCGCATTGCAGCTGCAGCAACACGTCCGCAGTTGCCTGGAACTCAGCTGATGTGCCCGCAAAGTAGGCTGGCGGCGCTTCCTGCTCAGCTGCCACGCCGGACCACGCCGACTCGGACTGTCCAGCGAGGAGAAGCGGTGCTTCGGCTCAGAAGAGGAACGCTAGCTTATGGCAAGCCTTCATGAGACAATGCCTGGCAGATGCATTATGGCCAGCCTCTAACAATGTGGCTGCCAAGGAATAATCTTGGTTGCACCAACCGCTTGCGGAGTGATCTCTGGTGATAGGGTGATGGATAGGACCTTATTTCACTGTGAAACTGTTCAGCATGGCTGATCAGTGTATTGCTCACGTCATCATGACCAGGTGGTCATGTGCATGTAGTGACTTACTCCTACATAAACCTTGACGCTGGGCGCTTCAGTTGCGGACTAGCGTGTGGCGCTGCAGGTAGTATGTTCAATCGCTGCTGTTGCGCATGTCTAAACACCATGAGGACTCTGGAGCGGACTTCACGCCTTCCATGTTGCATCTTGCGCAGAGCATCCGCACATACACTACATCTTGACAAGCAGCTCACAAGCTGAAACAGGCCTATGCTAAAATAAATCTACTGACATCATTGCACAGGATGCATATCACACAGCGTTGCAGCCATGTTGCCAGCCATGCTGCCAGTCATGATGCCCTTACCACTGACTGCACAAGTCTTGCATGTCCTGCAGCGTGATTCGAACACTGTCGTTGGCCAAGACGGCATGCGCGCCCAGCTCCGGTGGCTGCGCGCGGTTCTCCTGCTCCGGGTCGTGCCCGCCACTCACGCGCCGCTGCTCCCAGCGCGTCACAGCCTTAAGCATGCATCGCGTGGTTGTGCCGCCAGCGTCATGCGTCATGCAGGACTAGTCGACCGACTGCAAGCAGTCTGGAGCCACAAGTAGGAGGCGGTGCAGCAGCCAAAGGGCCGCAGGCCCTTGCCACACCACGCCAGATTGCAGCAGGCAGGGCTCTATGCCGGCAGCCTGGTGTGTTGAGACCGGCGCCAGGGACTGGGCTGCTCCCTGGCCTTGGAGCAGCCCCAGCAGTCATTGCAGGCGAGGCCGGGCCGCGGCGTGTCAGCCGGGCGGCGCACCTTGCCGCGCGGCGGCGCGGCGGCGAGCGGCGGGCTGAAGAAGTCGCGGATGGAGCGCTGCGCCAGCTTGCCGCCCGTGGTGGCCGGCCGGCTGTCCGCGGCTGGACCAGCCCCCTGGGCAGTGTGCACCCCCCGCTCAAGCCCCCCCGCCTTGGTCACGATCCGGACGCTGCTTGGTGAGCCTGCCCGCAAGACAGACCAGCAGCTGGCCTGGCTCGTA
>JAABUZ0100008464.1_pt1 | contig 12082 bp, 12 predicted proteins | sample 5562091 | NCBI WGS metagenome assembly JAABUZ01 (sample SAMN12813069, study PRJNA571459) | rock metagenome | isolation source: Antarctica rocks | place: Antarctica: Victoria Land, Linnaeus Terrace sud | collected 2015-12-21
CCGACGCCTGTGCGGCCTATCTCTCGGGCACGTCGTCCCCGTCGCTGCTGCCCCCGGTGCAGCCGACCACGCTCAACGCGCCGCTGCCGCTCGCCGCGTAGGGTTGCACACCCTCTGAGCGATTACCGGCGATGTATGTGCGCGAGGTGCGATGCCATGTCACCCCGATGGGCGGATCCTGGCTGACCGAAACCGTCATCGCGAACCCGATGTCTATCTACCCCGAGTACTGGGAGCGACGCTCCTCTTGGTACCGCACCATGACGGCCGCGGTGATCGAGGTTGTGCTCGACGATGGAATGTCGGGGTTCGGCTTCGTCGGCGGCGCCAAAGGTCGGGCTGTCGTCGCTATCCTGGACGAACAGGTGCGCGATCTCGTCGTCGGCAAATCGGTCTTCGACACCGAGTTGATCGCCGAGTAACTCTACCGCGCGTCCGTATTCTACGGACGCGGTGGCCTGGCGCAGGACATCATTTCGGGGATCGATATCGCCCTGTGGGACGCCAAGGGCAAGCTCCTGGCACAGCCCGTCTACAATCTGCTCGGTGGCAAGACGCAGGCCCGCCTCAAGCCTTACTACACGGGCAACGATCCCAGCGCGCTGGCCGAGTTCGGCATCCGCGATATGAAGATTGCCGTCCCCTACGGCCCCGCCCATGGTGCCGAGGGCATGGTCAAGAACGAAGAAATCGTCGCGCGCGCGCGCGCGACGGTGGGGAGCGACGGGATGATCGCCCTCGACATCTACATGGCTTGGGACGTCCCATACACAATCAAGATGTACGAGCGGCTGGCCAAGTACAACATCGCATGGCTAGAGGAACCGGTGTCACCGGACGATTATGAGGGCTACCGGCGTATCCGCGCGTCGGTGGACACGATGATCACGGGCGGCGAGCACGAGTACACGCTGGAAGGATTCCGTCGGCTGATCGAAGAGGGGTGCGTCGACATCGTGCAGCCCGATATCTATCGGGCCGGCGGCCCGACGGGGCTCAAGAAGATAGCCGCCATGGCCAAGGCGCACCACATCAAGCTCATCTGCCATGGCGTCGGCAATCCAACCTACCATTTTCTGATCTCGAACGGAGCCGATGTCTCGCCGCGCTGCGAATATCTCGACATCTATCGCGGCGCCAACACGACCTGGGTCCTGACCGACGACCCACGGCCGGCCAATGGGTGGCTGGAGCTTAGCGATCAGCCCGGATTCGGCTACGCGCTCAACCCACAGGCCTTTAAAGAGGGGGTGGCGGTCGCTCCCATCTGGTGAGACCGGCATCGAAGACAAAGACAAGGAGGAGACGCATGCGCTTCGACGGTACAGTCGCCCTGGTGACAGGCGCGTCGCGCGGGATCGGCCGCGATGTCGCCTTGCGTTTGGCGCGTGATGGAGCGACCGTCGTCGTGAACCATCCTGGTGAGGAGGAATATGCCCAGGCCGTCGTGCGCGAGATCGTGGAGGGCGGAGGCCGCGCGGCCGCTATGAAAGCCGATGTCGCGGCCTCCGCCGAGGTGCGCGCCATGGTCGAACGGGCCACAGCGGAGCTTGGCCCCATCCAGATCCTGGTCAACAATGCCGGCATCTGTCCGTTCCACGACTTCCTCGACATGCCCGAAGAGCTGTGGGATCGCGTGCATTCCGTCAACCTCAAGGGTACGTTCCTGTGCTCGCAGGCCGTGGCGCGGATGCTCGTGGACCGCAAGCTCCCGGGCAAGATCGTTTCCATGAGCTCCATCTCGGCCTGGGTTGGTGGCTCGAATCAGGTCCATTATTGCGCGACCAAAGCGGGGGTCTCGTCGCTGATGAAGTCGCTGGCCATCGTGCTAGGGCCGCACGGCATCAACTGCAACGCCGTGCTGCCCGGCGCGATCCTCACGGACATCAACCGCGCTGTCCTTCAGGAAGGCGACCCCTTGAGCGAGCGGTTCAAGACGCGCATCCCGCTCGGCCGCGTCGGCCAGCCGGCCGATATCGCCGACGTGGTCGCTTTCCTGTGCTCCGACGACGCCCGTTATATGAACGGCTCGGAGGTGCTCGTCGACGGGGGCATGTACGTCGACCTGCAATAGCTTGAGGTGTCATACGATTATGTCCGGCGTTCGACGTCAGCGACATCGGGAAGGAGGTGATAACGGACAGCGCACCGGCGGCCGCCGCGCGCACGGTTTTACACACGCCATCATGCTTGTGATAATGCGGCCCATTGTCAACAACTCATTCAATGCAGAAGGAGTACGCTATCATGTCGCGCAGAGTCGCTCTATCGCTAGCCATCGGGGCAAGCCTTCTTATCGCCCCGCTCAGCCATCGCGCCTCATCGGCCCGCGCGCAAGCGCCGGCCAAGCAGTTCACGATCGGCTTCGCCAACGAGGATTTGGCCAACGCGTTCACGCAAAATGTCCAGCGGAGCATAGAGACGTACGCCAAACAGAACGGGTTCAAGCTCGTCTCGGTCAACAACAACTACGACGACGCGACGGCCCTGCGCAATGCGACAATCCTGGCCAATAAACACGTTGATCTGGCCGTCGAGTTCCAGGTCGATGCGAAAATCGGACCCGCCATCGCCGCGACGTTTAGTAAAGCCCACATCCCCACCGTGGCCATCGATATCCCGCAGCCCGGCGCCATCTTCTTCGGCGCCAACAACTTCCACGATGGCGTGTTGACAGGTCAAGCCCTCGGTAACTACGCGAAGAGCCACGGTTGGGCGGCGAACAAGATCACCGAGGTCCTTCTGAACGTCCCCGCGGCCGGCGCCATCCCGCAACTGCGCATGGACGGCATCGACGCCGGTATCCGTCAGGTTCTGCCGGCCCTACCGAAGGGCGCGTTGATTGAGCAGGACGGGCTCGGCACCGTCGACAAGAGCCAGAGCGTCATGGCGAACTTGCTGCCGCGCATCCCCTCGGGCAATCACATCCTCGTTTCGGCCATCAACGACCCCAGTCTGCTCGGCGCGTTGCGCGCCGTACAGGTCGGAAACCGGGCGAACGACGCGGTTTTCGCCGGGCAGAACTGCGATGCGTCCGCGGTCGAGCAGATACGCTCGACCGCGCAGTGGATTGGCGACACGGCCTATTTCCCGGAGTTCTACGGCTACTACATTATGCAACTAGCAAAGAAGATACTGGGTGGTCAGAAGGTCATGCCGTACGTCTTTATCCCCAGCCTGTTCATCGATAAGGCCAATCTCGCCACCTACTATCCCGGCAAGACAACGGTCGCGACGAAGTTGCCGGCTGGGGGACTCGTCTACAGTAACAGCCCCAGGCACTAGCGAGCGCGCTCGGGCTGGAGAGAGGTCACACGAGGCTACACAAGGCTCCTCCCCAGGCCGCCACCTATTGATACATAGGGCGACTCCCAATGAGGCACAATCAGGGACGGTCAGCTATGATAGACACCCCACGGCTCATCATGAGCAGCATCCGCAAGTCTTTCAGCGGTGTCGAGGTCTTGCACGGGGTCGACTTCGACCTCGTGGCCGGGGAGGTGCATGCCCTGCTGGGCGAAAACGGCGCCGGCAAGAGCACGCTGATGAAGATCCTATCCGGGGTCTATCAGAGCGACGGGGGACGGATCTCCATCGAGGGCCGCGAGCATGTGTTGCGCACGACCCATGCCGCCGACGCCGCCGGGATCGCCATCATCCATCAGGAGTTGAGCTACGTGCCGCGCTTGAGCGTAGCGGAGAATCTCCTGCTGGGGCATTTGCCGCGATCCGGTCCAGGGTTCGTTCAGTGGCGGTCTATCTTCGAGGAAGCCCAGCATGCCCTGGAGGAGTTCGGCACGTCGATCGACGCGCGCAGCTCCATGGGCGACTTGCCGCTGGGGCAACGACAGATCGTGGAAATTGTCCGCGCGGTCCATCGCCGGGCGCGGATCATTATCATGGATGAGCCGACCGCGAGCCTGACCGGCGCGGAGGTGCAGCGGCTCTTCGTCATCGTCCGCGCCCTCGAGAAGCAGGGCGTCTCGATCGTCTATATCTCACACCACCTGGAGGAGGTGTTCGAGATCGCCGACCGGGTGACGGTCTTGCGCGACGGACGGAACGTGGTCACGCGCCGGACGGCCGACCGCACGCGCCAGGAACTAATCCAAGATATGGTGGGACGCGATGTCGCCGACCTGTACCACCGCGCTGACAGTCGGGGCGACGCCGTCCTGCTGGACATTTCCCACCTCACGGTTGCCAGTCGCGTCCGCGACGTGTCTTTCTCGCTGCGTCGCGGCGAGGTGTTGGGGCTGTATGGCCTCGTCGGCGCCGGCCAGGAGACGGTGTCGCGTGCTCTCTTCGGCCTAGAGCCAGCGGCGACGGGGACCATCGCCATCGAGGGGCGCGCGCGGCGGTTCTCGACACCGGCGCAGGCCATTGCGGAGGGGATCGGTTGTGTTCCATCCGATCGAAAGGTTGAAGGTCTGGTCCTGGGTATGAGCGTCAAGGGGAATTTGACGTTGCCCCTGCTCGACCACATCAGCCGGTTGGGCGTGCTCGCGGGCCGCGGGGAGGAGCGCATGGCGCAGGCCATCGCGCGCGACGTTGGCGTGCGCGCGGCCGGCCTCGGTCAGCAGGTCATGTACCTGAGCGGTGGGAATCAACAGAAAGTCGTGCTGGGCCGCTGGCTCAAGAGGGGTGTCAAACTCTTGCTCCTCAATGAACCGACGCGCGGGGTGGACGTGGGCGCGAAGGCGGAGATTTACGAGTCGATCCGCGCGCTCGCGCGCGGGGGCGCGGGCATTCTGGTCGTCTCGTCCGATCTCCCCGAGGTCCTATCGATCACGGATCGGGTCGCGGTCCTGGTGCGCGGGCAGTTGGCCGCGATCGTGGACTCACACCGCTCCTCGCAGCAAGAGATCCTGCAGTACGCCACCGTCAAGGGAGGGGGTCGCCATGGTACCCAAGGCTGACGCGATGCCGGAAGAGCAGATCCGGGACCCTGCGGAAACGGAAACGGGAACCGACGCCCGATCGCTCGGCACGCGAGGCCGTCGTGTGTCGCGGCGCCTGCGGCGCTTGGGCACGATCCAGGAACTGGTGCTGGTGGTCGTGCTGATCATCCTGGGTCATAGGCACTCTCGATGAGGCGGACTGGACGAGCGATGGGCAAAGAGGCCCTGAGCGGGACCGGAACGCGGCGGGTTGCCTATGACCATGGCGCTGGGCGATCGCGTGGAGCGCGCACGACAGGCGATCGCAAGGGCGCGATCCGCGCCTCCCTGCCCCCTGCGCGGGCGTCACGCTAGTTTTGCGAATTACTAGCGTGACGCCCGCGCAGGGGTGTCGTGGCGGGCAGGGAACGGCACCATAGCGGCGCGGCACACCGCGCCGCGCCCCGGCCCCTGTGGCCGCCCGGTCGCCGCGAACCGCCGTGGACCGGCCGCCGCGCTCAGGCAGCGCACACGAGCCGCCGCCGCAGCACATCGAGCGATGCCCGACCGTACATGGCCCGCTTGGTCGTCTTCAACCTGTTCACCTGGCCCTCGACCTGGCCCTGACTCCAGTCGAGCCGGACGGCGGCCTCGACGGCGGCTTGGTCCAGCCAGATGCTCCGCGCGAGCGCTTGCATCTCCTTAATACCGCTCGTCTCCGCGCGCCACAGCCAGGTATACAGGCCGTCCACGTCGCGCTCGCGCAGCACCGTCCCGAACTCCTCAACCAGCGCCTCAGCGAGGGCGACCTGCGGGCACGCATGGTAGAGCCGCGTCAGGTAGGCCCGCTCGTCGGCGGTGAGGTTGTCGAGAGGACGCAGCAAGAGCCAGCAGGCCTGATGCGGGGTGTAGGCGCTGTCGGCGTCCGCCGCCGCCCGGCGCACCTTGACCCGGCCGCGATGGCGGTAGCGCTCCCCGCGCCAGGGGGCCACGAGCGCGGCCACGCTGTCGTAGCAGCCGGTGTACCCGCGTGCGCGGAGTTCGTGCCAGAGCTGCGTCGCGTTGTGACACCCCTCCGCCCACCGCGTGCGCAGGTACACCGCGCAGGGGGCGGCCTGTCCTGGGCGCTCACTGCGGCGCCGCCGCTCGGGGAACTGGCCCTCATGTACCCACCGCTTCACCGTGCGCTGGCTCAGGCCAACGCGTGCGGCGATCGTGAGGATGGTCGCCCCGCGCGCCCGCAATAGCACCACGTCCTCATAGCGCGCCAGGCGCTGGGCGCGCCGCTCTGCGCGCGCGCCGCTTAGGGAGGGAGGCTCCGCAGTGGCGGCGCGTGCGTCGGGAGCCGGAGTGGCCACACCAGGGCGCTCCTGGGCGGCTTGTCGCAGCGCCTGATGCGTGCGCGTCAGGTAGCGCTCCAGTGCGTCGGTGGCGTTTTTGTGCAAATGAAAGCGATCGGCCACCTGCACAGCTTGCGGCGCGCCTTGCCGGATACCGTCGGCGTACGCCCCGGCGCGGTCACGGCTGACCACCTCCAGTTCGGGGTGCCGCCGCAGCCAAGCGGCTACGGTCGCCGCGGTCCGGTCGGGCAGGAGGTCGATCACCGTGTGGGTTTCCAGGTTGACCAGGATGGTGCCGAAGTCCCGCCCCTTGCGGCGCGACCAATCGTCGACGCCCAAGATGCGCACCGGACCGTTCGCGGGCAGGGGTAGGGCGCGGAGAAGGCGCAGTAATGTGCGCGCACTCACCGGTGTCCCTTCGGCGGCGAGGTGGCTGGCCCCAGGTTTACCACCCAGATCGAGGACGGCCCGCAGGACGTGCGCGGCCAAGCGCGCGGTGCGCCGCGCGTACGGCACGACGAGGTCGGGCAGCCGCTCGGCGAAGACCTTCCGCCGGCACCAGCGCACCCGACAGACAAAGCGGCGCACGCGCAGATGGAGGACGACGTGGGCACCGGCACAGGGGAGGTCAGCGAGCGTGCGCTCGTACGGGGAGTGCCGTCGCTTGGAACGGCGCTGGCAGAGGGGGCAGCGCGCCCAGCGCCGCGTGCCGACAGCCTCCAGATGGAGGGTTGGCCCCTCGCGCCACGCGCGTTCGACCCGCACTCCTGCCACCCCCGGAAAGAGGAGCTTGGTCAGCATGGCAGACCGGACCTTTCTCCAGAGCTATGTGGTCTCTGGAGCCTCAGCCTACCGCTCATTCCGTCTCATCGAGAGTGCCTGTGACCCTCATCCTGGCCCTATTCTTCGCGCGGTTGGCGCCCAACTTCACGGACGTGGCCAATATCCGCACACTGCTCATTTATCTCTCGGTGCTCGGCGTCCTCGCCGCCGGTCAGACGCTTGTGATCATCGGTGGCGGCTTCGATCTATCCGACGGCGCCAACCTGGCGCTCTCGAGCACGGTCGGCGCTACTATGCTCGCGGCGGGCCAGGGCGAGGCTTTAGCGACCCTGGCTACGCTCGCCGTGGCCATCTCCGTTGGGCTGATCAACGGATTATTTGTCGCGGTGGCCAAGATCAATCCGTTTATCACGACGCTGGCGACGTACCTCATAGCGAACGGAGCCGCCTATGTGTATACCAACAGCCAGACGGTGAGCTTCCCACTCGACAAATGGGTGGCCTATGGGCGTGGGGCGGTCGGACCGATCCCAGCCCCCGTCCTGATCCTGATCGGGGTGTTCATCGCCTACTTCGCGCTCCTGCGCTATACGACGTTCGGCCGGTCGGTCTATGCTATCGGCGGGAACAGCCAGGCGGCGCGGTTCGCGGGGTTGCCTGTGATGCGCAATACGATCCTGATCTACGTGCTCTCGGGGTTGACGGCGGGCATCGGCGCGCTCATCCAGTCCTCGCTCGGCTCGGCCGGGAGCGCCACCTTCACAGGGACGCTCAATCTGCAGGCGATCACCGCCGTGATCCTCGGCGGGGCCGCGCTCTCAGGCGGTGAAGGCGGGGTGTGGGGGACGCTGATCGGCGTGCTCATCATGCAGACCATCCTCAATGGTCTCACGCTCATGAACGTCTCCTCCTTCTTCCAGGACATTGTCACCGGTGTAGTGCTACTCCTCGCGGTTCTGCTCGGGGTTCTGCGCGGATATCTCGCGCGGCGCTAGTCCACAGCCACGGCGGCGGACGGCTGCCATGGCACTCGTTCGAGCCCGCGTGCGGCTTGGGTGCGCGGGGTAATCGGGAAAGGGGCAACGACACAATGCAGCGGGTCGCTTTTCTATTGGGGATGAGGCCGGGGGCCGACGCCGACTACAAGGCCCGGCACGATCGCATTTGGCCGGAGATGACCGCGACGTTGCGTGAGGCTGGCTTCCGCAACTACTCCATCTTCCGGCATGGCACGCAGCTATTCGCCTATTGTGAGGTGGATGACTGGGCGGAGACGCTGCGACGCCTGGGGGCGAGCGACACCAACGGGAGATGGCAAGAGTACATGGCCGACATCCTCGACGTGCCGATTGATCCGGCGACGGGGTCTTTCTACCTGCTAGAGGAGATGTTCCATCACGATTGAGCGGCGCGAACGGAGGATTGTCCAGCTATGAAGATCACCGGAGTGCGGGCCCGCGCCCTCAAATGGTCCCGGCGGCCCGCGACGTTGCAGAGCCATCTCGTCTCGCCCACCTCCGCCTTCGACGACCACGAGTCGCGCGGGACGAGTTGGTGGGGGCCGGTTAGCCTCGTCGTCGTCGAGGTTTTCACGGACGACGGTGTCACCGGGATCGGGAGCGCCGGCGCCTTCACTGGCGTCCCGAAAACGGTCATCGACCAGCATCTGACCCACCTTGTCGTGGGCGAAGATCCCTTCAACACCGAGTTGCTGTGGCATAAGATGTACCGCTCCACCGCGCGCTTCGGGCGCAAGGGCGCGGTCGTTTCGGCCATCAGCGCCATCGACATCGCCCTGTGGGACATCGTCGGCAAGGCGCTGGGGCAACCCGTGTATAATCTGCTGGGCGGCAAGACCAAGGAGCGCATCCCCGTCTACGCCAGCCGCCTCTATGCCCTGGAAGACCTCGACGCCCTGCAGGAAGAGGCGCGCGACTACGTGCGGCAAGGGTTCCGCGCCATGAAGCAGCGCTTCGGCTTCGGTCCCAAGGACGGCATCCGCGGCATGAAACGCAACGTGGAGCTGGTGCGGCGCGTGCGCGAGGCCATCGGCGACGAGGTCGACCTGATGGCTGACGCCTACATGGGCTGGGATGTCGCCTACACGCTGGAGATGGCCCGGCGGCTGCGCGAGTTCGACCTGCGCTGGATCGAGGAGCCTTTGATGCCTGACGAGCTCGACGGCTACAGTCGGCTCGTGCGCGAGTCGCCCATCCGCATCTCCATGGGCGAGCACGAGTACACCCGCTACGGCTTCAAGGAACTGATCGACCGCCGCTGCGCCGATGTCCTGCAGCCGGACACGAACCGGGTGGGCGGGATCACCGAGGCGCGCAAGATCTACGCCCTAGCCGCCGCCGCGAACATCCCCGTGGTGCCCCATTCCAACGAGGCGCATAACCTCCACCTCATCACCGCCAATTTCGGCTCGCCCATCGCCGAATACTTCCCGCGCACCGAGCCGGACACCGGCAACGAGTTGTTCTGGCGCGTCTTCCGCGGCGAGCCTGTGGCGCACGACGGCGTCATCGAGCCGTCGGACGCGCCCGGCTTGGGCGTCGAGTTCGACGAGGAGCAGATCGGCGAGTTGCTGTATGAGGAGGGCGAGCGATGATGCTCGGGGGCAAGCGGGCCCTGGTGACGGGCGCCTCGCGCGGCATCGGCCGCGCCATCGCCCTCGCCTTGGCGGGCGAGGGCGCGCGCGTGGCCATCAACTATCCGACCGCCGAGGAGGAGGTGGCGGCGGGTGAGGTGCGACGGGAGATCGAGGCGGCCGTCGCCAGCGGGGAGGGGTTGCCTCTCCGCGCCGACGTCAGCCGGCAGGACGAGGTGCGGCGTATGTTCGCGCGCGTCGACGAGGCGTGGGGGGGGGTAGACATCCTCGTCAACAACGCGGGGATCTGCCCCATGGCCGAGTTCTTCGACATCGACGAGGCCATGTGGGACCGCGTCCACGGGGTCAACCTCAAGGGCGCGTTCCTCTGTTCCCAGGAGGCGGCCCGGCTGATGATCCGCGGTGGAAGCGGAGGACACATCGTGTCCATCAGCTCTATCTCGGCCTACAAGGGCGGTACGGTCCAGGCCCACTACGGACCGACCAAGGGCGGCTTGATCTCGTTGATGGCAGCGCTGGCCGTGTCCCTCGGCCCCCACGGTGTCACCTGCAACTCGGTGCTCCCGGGCACCATCGAAACGGATATCAACCGCGACTACCTGGCGACGCCCGCCAACCGGCGCAACCTCGAAGTTCAGACCTGTTTGGGCCGGCTCGGTCAGCCCGGCGATGTGGCCGGCGCCGTCGTGTTCTTCGCCTCCGATCTCGCCCGCTATGTGACCGGGGCCACGCTGCTCGTCGACGGCGGCGAGTTCGTGAAACACCTCTAAGGAGGGATAGAGTGCCAGACGCTGTCTCGTTACGCGGGGTCCTGCCCATGCTGGCCACCCCCTTCGATCTAGACGGCCGGGTCCACATGGACGGCTTGACCCGATTGGTCGATCACGTGCTGGACAGCGGCGCCGACGGATTGGCCGCCTTCGGGCTGGCATCCGAAACCTATGCGCTCTCCGATAGCGAGCGCCGCGAACTGGCCGAGGCGATCCTCGCGCGCGTGGCTGGCCGGCGACCGGTGCTGATCACGGTCACGGCCGAGAGCACGGCGCTTGCGGTGGACTTCGCGCGCCACGCCCAGCGCAGCGGCGCGGCGGCGCTCATGCTCGCCCCGCCGCGCGTCACGCGTGGCGGGCCCGCGGCGCGGGCCCGCCACTACGGCGCGGTGGCCGCCGCCGTCGACGTGCCGATCATGGTCCAGGACGCGCCGGGCTACATCGGCGTCGGGCTCGGGGCGGGGCTGATCGCTCGGATCGCGCGTGCCCATCCCAACGTTCGGTACGTGAAGACCGAAACGCTGCCCGTCGCGCCCGCGATCGCCGCGTTGCGCGCGGAGATGGGCGACGCGGTGACGATTTTCTCCGGAAACGGCGGCCTCTATTTCATGGACACATTGCGGGGCGGCGCGGTCGGGACGATCCCCGGCTGCGACATCCCCGAGCCCTTCGTGGCTATCTATCGGGCGCGCGCGGCGGGGGATGCCGCCGCCGCCGAGGCCCTGTTCCGCCGCATCCTCCCGCTGCTGGTCTATCAGAACCAATCACTCGACCTCTATATCGCCTGCACGAAAGCGGTGCTGGCCCATCGCGGCCTCATCGCGCACCCGGGCCTGCGCCCGCCCGGGTTGGTCCTGGATAGTCGGAGCGTCGCCGACGTCATCGGTTTATACGAGGAGGTCTCATGGAGCACAACCTAGCCGGGCACGTCGCCATCGTCACCGGTGCGGCCGAGGGCATCGGTTTCACCACCGCGCAACGTTTCGCGCGGGCCGGCGCCCACGTCGTCCTGGCCGATATCAATCTGGACGCGGCGCGAGAGGCGGCGGGGCGTCTAACAGCCGACGGGCATCGCGCCGTGGGCATCGCGGTGGATGTCTCCGATGAGGATGCCGTGCGGGAGATGGTCCGTCAGGCGCGAGAGCAGTTGGGAGATGCGACGATCCTCGTGAACAACGCCGGCATCAACATCGGCGCGGCCGCGGTGCAAGACTTCTCCGTCGCCGATTGGGACCGCACGGTCGCCGTCAACCTGCGCGGCGTCTTCCTCTGTTGTCACTTCGTGCTGCCGGGGATGGTGGCGCGGGGGCGGGGCCGCATCGTCAACGTCGCCTCGATCGCGGGTAAGGAGGGCAATCCCCGTATATCCGCTTATTCGGCCACGAAGGCCGGGGTGATCGGCTTCACCAAAGCCTTAGCCAAGGAGGTCGCCAAGCAGAACATCATCGTCAACGCCGTCTCGCCCGCCGTCATCGAGACGCGCATCAACGCCGGGATCGACCCCTCCGTCGTCGCCTACATGATCGAGCGCATCCCCATGGGGCGGGTGGGACAGCCCGAGGAAGTCGCCGCGCTCATCCACTGGCTGGCGAGCGACGAGTGCAGCTTCACCACCGGGCAATGCCTCGATATCAGCGGCGGCCGCGCGACCTATTGAGCGGACGAGGGTGTGGGGGGTTGGGGGGGCGGGGGGCG
>JAABUZ0100008465.1_pt1 | contig 12080 bp, 11 predicted proteins | sample 5562091 | NCBI WGS metagenome assembly JAABUZ01 (sample SAMN12813069, study PRJNA571459) | rock metagenome | isolation source: Antarctica rocks | place: Antarctica: Victoria Land, Linnaeus Terrace sud | collected 2015-12-21
GGCGGCGGGGCATGATGTCGTGGACCTCGGTGGCGGCGATCCCGACTTCGCGACGCCACCGCACATCGTTCAGGCGGCGGCGGAGGCGATGGAGGCAGGGTTCACGCACTACGTTGCGTCGCCCGGTATCCCGGCGCTCCGGAAGGCGATTGCCGCCAAACTCCAGCGGGACAATGGCCTGAGCTACGACCCGAATGGCGAAATCATCGTGACGCCCGGCGGCAAGGCGGCACTCGCCATCAGCCTGCTTGCCCTCGTCGGCAGTGGCGATGAAGTGCTCGTCCTCGATCCCGGCTGGGTTTCTTACTCCCCTGCCACGCAACTGGCGGATGCCACACCCGTGCAGATACCGCTCTCGCCAGACGACAACTGGACGATCACGGCAGACCGTATCCGTCCGTATATCACGCCGCGCAGCCGCGTCCTCATCTTCAACTCGCCGAACAACCCGACTGGGCGCGTCGCCACACGGGCCGAACTGGACGCTGTCGCGCAGGTGGCGCGCGAGCACGATCTGATCGTTATTTCCGACGAAATCTACGAGAAACTGATCTACGATGGCCACACGCACACAAGCATTGCCTCGCTGCCCGGCATACAGGAGCGGACGATCATCGTCAATGGCTTCTCGAAGCCCTATGCAATGACCGGCTGGCGGTTAGGGTACGTTGCCGCGCCGCGTGATCTCGTCACGCAGATCGCGACGATCCACAGCCATACGGCGACCTGCGCCACCTCGTTCGCGCAAGTCGGTGGCACGGCGGCGTACGATGGCCCGCAGGAATGCATCACGGCGATGAATATTGCCTACGACCGTCGCCGCCGCCTCGTCGCGGACGGGCTGTCTGCGTTACCCGGTATTACGTGTCCGCTGCCTGAAGGCGCGTTCTACGCCTTCGCTGACATTCGCAGAACGGGCCTCTCGTCCACGGAATTCGCGACCCAACTCCTGCAATCGCAATACGTCGCCGTCACCCCCGGTGACGCCTTCGGCCCAGCCGGCGCGGGCTACGTCCGCCTCTCCGTCGCCAACAGCGACGCCATGCTCGCCAAAGCCGTCGAACGCATCGGCGCCTTCGTCAAATCTCTTTAACCATGAAGGCACGAAGACCACGAAGGGGAAAAGGGAAAGAATTCCCTTCAATCCTTTCCCTTCTTCGTGCTCTTCGTGCCTTCGTGGTTCAACGCCTCCTCACCGCCGGAGGGCACCGCCGACGCGGACCATTTCGCCGGTAGCGGCGGCGAGGCGGACCTTTTCAAGGACGGGCAGCACCCAACGGGCATCGAGGAGTGATTGCGGGGCGGTCGCGCCCGTGCGGATCGTCTCGACGAACGTATTCATAATGCTGATGGCCGGATGCGGTAGCCAGTCCTCACGGGTCGTGTCGGAAGCGGAGGTGATGGTGATTGCCTGATTGGTCGGATTAGCGCGGAGGACGGCATCGCGACCGAGGAATTCGACGCTCACTTCCTCCGCCTGTGGGAAATCGTCGGGCAGCGAGCGGGCAACTTCGAGCGTCGCGACAACGCCGTTCGCGAAGCGTAGGATGATCAGCGCCGCATCCGCGCGGTCCGGTCCCTCGCCCGGCCCATCGGTGAACAACCGCTCAGCCATCACCTGCACGCGCTCGACCTCCGCTTCCACGAGCCAGAGGGCGACATCAATCAGCGGCAGGGCAAGATCGGTGAAGAGATCGCCAGCGATTGCGCGGGTAGTGCGATGGGCGGCGAAAAGCGAAATCGGTGCGCCGACCGTGCGGCGACGCGCGTGCATCGTCGCCAGCGGCATCCAGTGGCGGAGTGGGTTAGGGGCGTAGACCATTACACCCGCGTCTGCCGTGCGGAGGATGAGGCTGTCGAGCGTCGAGAGGTCGCCCGCAACGGGAACGGGGCAACATACCGGGATGCCCGCCTCCAGCGCCGCGACGATCAGGGCGGCGCGATCGGCAACCGGCGCGGCGACACAGACTGCCTCCGCGCCCATCGCGCGCGTGATCGCCGATGGATTCGGCGTGCTGCCCTCCGTCGCCACCGCGACGACCCGCGCCCCCGGTGTCCGATCGGTCAGTGCATCGAGCATCGGACGGGCCAGTGGCCCATCGCCGAGGATGGCAACTCGCAGGGGCTGATTGGTTACGCTCATGCCGCACCGCCTTCCGCTGTCTCCAGCGTATTGAAATCGGGCTGGATATGCGCGACCTGTCCGCGCTGGCTGGACCAGACAGCTGCCACGGAGAGTAAAACCGCCTGCCGCGCTTCCTCAGGCGGTAAGGGAACCGCCGTGTCCTGCTCAATCGCGTCGAGCAGGCCGCGTAGTTCGTCCTCGTACGCGGTGTCAATGTGTAGGAGGGCATCGAAGTTCAGCGGCTCGCGCATGCCCGCCTCCACTGTCTCACTATAGGTGCGCATCTCCGGGTCCATCGCGCGGATAACGCCCTCGGTGCCGTAAATTTCCAATTGGTGATAGAGCGGGTAATCGTGTGGCAGGTTCGTGACGACTTCCGTTCCGGCGAGCGCGCCATTGGCGAAGCGGAGCTGGATGCTGATGAAGTCCGGCACTTCCGCGTTCTCATCGCCGATGCGGCTCTCGGCGTAGACGCTCGTCACCTCATCGCTGATGAACCAGCGAAGCAGATCTACCTCGTGGATCGCGTTCAGCATCGCCGCGCCGAGCGAGTAGCGTGGGTCGGCCATCCATGCCCGCTCGCCGTCCGGTGCCCACGCACCCGTCGCAAGCGAGAGGCCGCGATACATGGCGCGTGGGCGCCGCTCGTTCTCGCGCGCCATGCGCACCTGCCCGATTGCGCCCCGGTCAATTGCGGCGCGTACTGCCTGGTAGCGCGGCGTGAACCGGCGGCTGTGCCCGACCATGAACTTGATGCCCGCCGCACGCGCCGCGACGATCATCGCGTCCGCTTCCGCGACCGACGGGGCCATCGGCTTCTCGCAGAGGATGTGCTTGCCCGCCGCTGCCGCTTCTGTCACCTGCTCCGCGTGCAGGAATTCGGGCGTGGCGATGATGATGACATCAATGTCGGGCCGCGCGAGGAGCGCGCGATAGTCCGCGTACGCTTCCTCCGCGCCCCAGGTGCGCGCCGCGTGTTCCGCCGCCTCGCCGCGCACATCAGCGACGGCAACGAGCCGCACTCGTTCCCGCAGCCGGGCAATCGCCGGGAGATGCGCGCTCTGCGCGATCGTCCCGCAACCAATCACGCCAATCCCGTATCGTGGGGGCATCTGAACGACCTTTCCGTAAGGAGCACGTTCCCTGCAACGATGCTATCCTCACGGCAAGCTGGAAGCAAGACCCCATCCCCGTTCTACGCGATGAAGAGAGGCGTACTCTGAAGCCTACCCTACCGCAGATCGCTTCGCCGCGCGGAACGTGTAGCCGATGCCACGGACCGTATGGATGAACGCGGGATCGCCGGGATCAGATTCGATCTTGGCACGCACGCGGCGGATATAGACATCCACGCGGTTGCCGAAGTCGTCGCAATCATCGCCCCACGTCCGCTCAATCAATGTCTCCCGCGTGATAACGGTGTTCGCGTTGCGCATCAGGCATGCGAGGATTTTCATCTCGGTCGGGGTGAGGGGCACGGGCGAGTGGCCCGGCATGGAGAATTGCAGTTCGCCAACATCGAGCGCGGTATCGCCTACCTTGATAACGGAGCCATAGACATGCTGCCCCGCGCGGCGATAGCGGCGGAGGACAGCCTGGATGCGCACGAGCAATTCGGTCGGCTCAAATGGCTTGGCGACATAATCGTCCGCGCCGTGATCGAACCCTTCCACCTTGTCGCTTACCCGCGCGCGGGCGCTGAGGAAGATGATCGGGATATCCGGGTGGGCGCTGCGTAACTCCTTCGCCACCGCGTAGCCATCCAGATGTGGCAGGGTGATGTCGAGCAGGACGAGGTCAACGGGATTGTCCTGCACGAATGCCCACACACGGCGTGGGTCCGCGAGCGCGGTGATCGTATAGCCCGCATTGTCAAGCAAGAACGTCAGCAATTTGCCGACGAGCGCATCATCGTCAACGAGCAGGATATGCCCGCTCATCCGTTGTTTTCCTGTGTCGCCCAGAGCATCGCCATCTCCTTCGTAGTACACACCACGTCGTGCCTCTTTCATGCATGATGGTGCACGAAAGGTCTGACATCTCTGTATGTTCTGGACGCTATGGAGATGACACTTCTGTCATTCGTCCATTGCCGCGCCGAGGAAGCCCGGCGTGGCGTCGGAGAGGAGAATCACGTCAAGTGCATCGGGGATGACCGTAACGATCGCCGGGGTAGCGCCTACGTCTTCGCCGTCCGCCTGGATGCGCAGGGGTTCAGCGGGGGAAAGGACGACGCGCCGGGCGCGGCGGTAGTCAATGGCCAGGTCGACGGCCTGCCGATGGCGCGCGACGGACCAGGCGCGGCGCAGGAGATCGAGTGGCCCGCGTCCGCCGAGGATGCAGACGTCGAGCAGGCCGTCGTCGGCGCGTGCTCGGAAGGTGACCTCGGCAACGCCGCCGTAGAGTCGCGTGTTGCCGACGACCAGCATAAGCAGTCGCCGAGTTACTGGTACGCCGTCAATATCGAGCGTCACACGCTGACCGCGAAAGTGGGTTGCCGTCAGCAGGGCGGCGAGACCGTAGGCAACGGGGCCGGCCAAGCGCTTGAGCCGTGTGAGCGGCGTGCTGTCGGCGACGGCAGCGCTGGCCGTTGCGTCGAACCCGACACTGGCCATCATCAGGAAGTAGCGGTCGTTGACCTTTCCGAGATCAACCGTCTGCCGTCGTCCCCGCGCGATATCGGTCTCGTGCTCCTCCGCGCCTAACTCAGTCGCCCACACATTGACCGTCCCGCCCGGCAGGACTGCCAGCGCCGTTTGACGCTGCCCGGCCAACCCCTGCAACACCTCGTTCACCGTCCCATCGCCCCCGGCGACGACGACTACCTCGACTCCCGCCGCGACGGCCTCACGCGCAAATCGTGTCGCGTCACCCGGTCCGGCGGTTTGCTTCATCTCGACTTGCCAGCCAGCCTCGTGCAGGGTGGTTCGTGCCGCAGTAATCTGCTCCGTCCAATCGCCCTGACCCGCCACCGGGTTCTCGATCAGCCACGCCCACGTCACGCCTGTGCTCTTTCCCGTCGTCGGCGCACCATATGCCGCACGAGGAGGAGCGCCCCACTCGCACTCATCATGGAGAGCGTGACAAGCAGAGCACAGGGGAGGATGCAGCAAAAGCCACCGCGCCCCGTCGGGATCACGATATCCGTTGTCCGCTGGAATGGTCCTTGCATGTAGCCATATTCCTCTCACGATGCTGATAGCGGCGCGTCAGTCATAATTATTCGTCACTACTTCGTCATGTCGTATCGAAGGATGCAGGTTGCATGCCAGTGCTCCTCTTCCGATAATGGCTCTGGATCGCTGATGCGGGAAGGGGACGGATCATGATAAGCGCTCGTGGACTGATTGTGGACACGCACATGCACATCTGGAAGGTTGATTCGCCGCGTTACACGCTCGAACAGACGCTCGTAAATGTCCCGCTACCGACCACGGATGCGACAGTTGAGGATGTGCTGACTGACAACGCAGTAGCGGGTGTCACGCATACCGTCCTCGTGCAGCCGAGCACATCTGGATGGAACAACCGTTACGTTGTGGAGAGTGCGGCGGCACGCCCGCATCTCTTCGCGGCGCACGGTCTGATTGATCCGGATAGTCGGACGAATGCCGCCGATCTGCGCGAGTGGATGGCAGCGGGGATGGCGGGATTCCGGCTGAACATGGTACGTGACCGCGATCCGGCCTGGGTGAGCGCATCGCGCAACTACGCCCTCTGGGAGACGGCGCAAGAACTCGGTGCGGTAATCAACGTGCAGATGCATCCGCCGCAGGCATGGCGGCTCCGCGAAATTGCCCATCGCTATCCCGGCGTCAAGGTGATCGTTGACCATCTCGGCAAGCCGGATATCACCGAACCGCCGCCGTACGTGCAGTTCGCTCCTATCCTTGCGCTCTCGACCCTGCCAAACATCTACGTCAAGGTTTCCGCGCTCTCACTCGCCTCGCGCACAAAGGAGTATCCGTACCGCGATGTCTTTCCCTGGGTGAAGATGCTCTACGAGGCGTTTGGTGCATCGCGGCTCCTCTGGGGTACCGGCTATCCCGGCGCGCACCGTGCGCTCCCACTCGCTCAGGAACTGGCGATCATCACGCAGCACCTTCCCTTTTTCCTGGAAGACGACAAGCAATGGATCCTCGGCCGGACGGCAATGACGATCTGGTCATTCGCGACTGGCTGAGATGAAACCGATTGAAGGCAGAGGGAGACAAGCACAGAGGACATAGAGGACACAGAGGACACAGAGAAAAGAAAACTCTATTTGGTCTCTCTGTGGTCTCCGTGTCCTCTGTGTCCTCTGTGCTCGCCCCTTCTTCCGCTCTGCATCTCTAGTTTCTTGGCCTCGATCCGTTGGCGGCTGATGGGATTTGCCACTATACTGATGGGTGTTCATGATCGAAAGGGTATCGGATGAGTGGAGGAGCGCCTGCGTGCAAGACGAACATGTGCAGACGACCGAGCAGGGAACGGCGGAAGTCAAGGGACCATCGGCGCATGGGGAAGAAAGCCCGCAGGCCGCACGGTTGCGGCACGCCATCACGCCGTGGCTGAACGGGGCGGACACACTTGTATACATTCTCGTCGGTATCGTCTTTCTCATCGGCGCGCTGGTGATGCTTGGCTATACCGTCGTGACCTTCGTTCAGGCCCTGAACGGGCACGCGGAGGGTGGCTTCCCGCAGGCGGTCATCACACTCGTCAATGACTTGTTGCTCGTCATGATTATTATGGAAGTGCTGCGCACCGTCCTCTCGTACATCGAGGAGGGCGGCGCGTCGCTTCGGCCCTTTCTCTTTATCGGTGCAATCTCCGCGACGCGGCGCATCCTTGCCATCGGCGCGGAAATGAGCATCAGCGGCGAGAGGCAGGGGCAACTCCCGCGCGAGGATTTCGCCCGCCGGATGATAGACCTCGGCATCAACGCGCTCGTCATCCTCCTGATCGTCGTCGCGCTTTACCTGCTGGCGCGGCGCGATGTGGAATAAATCTATCTGGAACCGAACGTCGTTTCCAGATAGGCGGTTATGCCGACCCAATGCCGTTGCACCATGCCACTCGGGACGGAGAGCGGCGCTTCGGAACGGACTGCCGCTGAAGCAGGGAGGAGGCCGGTGATGAAAGCTTCCGCCAGCGCGCGGCCATCGGCGTCGGGGAGCGGCGGCAAGCCGAGCAAAGCGAGGATCGTCGGCGCGATGTCAATGACGCCCGCCGGGACATCGAGCGTGCCGGGGCGAGCGTCATTACCGCCGATAATGAGCACCGTCCGCTGGTCGTGCGGGCTGAGGGTGCCGTGGGTGGCGGTGAGCCGGGTGAGGCCGACGACCGGCCCTTGCAGCCGTTCGAGGTCGGCGAGTCCGGCGGAGTAGCCTGTCAGCGCGCTGCCGGCGATACCGTGCGCGTTCGATGCATCGTTCCATGCATGTGAGTAGGTAAAGGTTGGCGCATACGGGAAGGATGATGGATCGCGCCCATTCCAGATGAAGGCAGGTGTGAGCGTGCCGTCTGACGCCTCGCGTCGCGACCAGTCCACGAACGCGCCGACCCACGGTTGCTGTTGCAGCCATGCGCCTATATCATCACGGAGCATCGCCGCGCCGGGACGATCTTCGATGAGGATCATCCGTTCCGAAAGATGCATTGTGCCGTCGTTGAGTGGCCCGGCGAAACCAGCATCGGCGAGCGCGTGCTCGGCCCGTACCATGCCCGTCACGGTGCTGTGCCCGTGGTCGGACGCAACGATCACCGTCGTCGGCACATCGCCCGCCGCGATCGCCGCGAGAATGCGACCGAGGCGGGTATCGTTGCCGCGCGTGGCAGCCCGCGCTTCCGGGGAGCCGAGGCCGCGCGCGTGCTGGCTGGCGTCTGGCTCACAAAGCCACATCAACACGACATCCGGTTCGAGATTGGGCAGGACGTACTCCAGCAACACATCGGCAAGCCATTCATGCGCCGCCTGCACGGGAATTGTCTTTATCGGTGGCGTTCCGAATCGCTCGCTGAGTGTTGTCATCAACTGGGTGGGCCAGGTGAATTCGGTATGAATCGTCGTCGCGGTACGTTCCGGGTCGAGAAGCGTTGCCTGCCCCGTCGTGCCGCTGCCCATGACGACGAGCCGCTTTCCCGCGTCCGCAAGCGCTTCGGCGAGCGTCGGCAGCAGCAGGATACGGCCATTATTGACCGCGCGGAGCCGTTCGAGGTCGGCACGCGCGCCAGTGTCAATCGGCGCGCGGTTGCCCGGTGGCCCGACAAAGAGGTTGCTGAGTACGCCATGCCCTGCCGGATACGCACCGGTGCTGACGCTCGATGTCGTTGGCCGCGTGACGGATGGAAAGACGCCTGTGGCACGGCGATAGACCGCGCTTCGCGCCGCGAATGCGTGCAAGTTCGGTGTCAACTCTGCGCTAACAAGGTCGGGCCGCATGCCGTCCCAGACGAGCACGATGACGCGTTGAGAAGAGGACTGAGGATTGAGGACTGAGGACTGAGTGAGAGAATTAGTCTCCTGTGCTGCTCGCTGTTGTTTCACACACTTCTCCTAGTCAGTCGGCGGCACGGATATACCCCGAAAGTCCTCAGTCCTCAGTCCTCAGTCCTTTCAAAAGACGGCGTTGTACCGATGGACTTCGCCCATCGCGCCTGACTGCCCGGAGTGCGCGTGGGCGCGGCGGAACGATTCGCTTTCCGTCCATGCCGTGAAGGCCGCTTCGTCTTCCCACTGCGTGAGAGCAACGTAGACCGCATCCCCCGCGACGCCCTCTTCTTTGAGCAGGGTGAAATCGCGGCAACCAGGCACCGCGCGCATCCGCCCTGCGCTCTGCGAGAACCCCTCCTCCAGACGGCCTGCCTGCTCGGACGCGACGGTCAGCCGGTTCATCACCACATACAATTGCGTTGCTCCTTTTATGCGTCGTATGAATCCAACGATTCGCGTCGCGCTTAGCATACCGTATCGCGCGCGTCCGTCTACGGGCAATGCGATACTATGCACAGAGCGTATCCAGCCGATAGCCCGAGAAGGGAAAGAGGAACGAATGATGAGTGATGTCACCGAAATCGGTCGCACGGTCGCCGCACTCCGACAGGAGTATGCCGGGATGAGCCTCGATGAAGGCGACGTGGACGCCGACCCCGTGACGCAGTTCACGCGCTGGTTTACGCAGGCACTCGGCGCGCATGTTCCGGAACCGAACGCGATGACCGTCGCGACGGCGACGCGGGCGGGCGTGCCCTCCGCGCGGATCGTGCTGCTCAAGGGGTTCGACGCGCGCGGCTTCGTCTTTTATACGAATTACGAGGGCCGGAAGGGGCAGGAACTGGCGGAAAACCCGGTCGCCGCGCTCGTCTTCCACTGGGTGGAACTCCACCGGCAGGTGCGAATCACCGGCGCGGTGGAGCAGGTCTCGCGCGAGGAATCGGACGCCTATTTCCAGTCCCGACCACGGGGGAGCCGCCTCGGCGCGTGGACCTCGCAGCAGAGCAGCGTCCTCGATGGGCGTGCGCCGCTGGAAGCGCGGCTGGCCGAACTCATCGCGCAATTCGGGGAGGGGGACATCCCACTGCCACCATTCTGGGGCGGCTACCGCGTGATCCCGGATACAGTCGAGTTCTGGCAGGGCCGCCTGAGCCGCCTGCACGACCGCCTCCGCTACGCGCGCCAACCCGATACGACGTGGCGCATTGAACGCCTTTCGCCGTAAGACAACATTGGAAGGCGGGGAGGACGCACAGCCATGCGCCCCTACTATCTTATCACACGTAATACTTCCTCGATGACCGCGAGTGTCTGGTCAATCTCGGCGTCGGTGTGGGATGTGGAGAGGTAGAACTTTGTGTTGGGCGCGTGGAAGATGCCGCGTTGGAGAAGTGCCATCGCGAACCGGGAAGCGAACGATGCGTCCGCCGTGAGGGTATCCGCGTGGTTCGCAATTGGGCGGTCGGTGAAGAAGACCTGAAAGACCGCGCCAAGGCCCGGTACCTGGAGCGGGATGCCGAGATCGTGACCGAGCGTCACGATGCCTTCGCGGAGCCGGTTCCCGGTCGCGAACAGCCGCTCGTGCATGCCAGGGTTTTTCAGTTCATGGAGTGTGGCAAGTCCCGCGGCCGCCGCGACGGGATTGCCGCTCAACGTCCCACCAAGAACGGCGTATGGCCCCCCCTTGCTGCGCTGCTGCGGGTCAGTGAGCGAGAGGATGTCGCGCCGTCCGCAGACCGCCGCGAGTGGGTAGCCACCACCAATCGCCTTCGCGTAGGTCGCAAGGTCCGGCACGACACCAAAGTATTCCTGCGCACCGCCGTAGGCGAGGCGAAAGCCCGTCACCACCTCATCGAAAATGAGCAGGACGCCATGCTCCGCCGTCGCTGCGCGCACTGCTTCGAGGAAGCCGGGCACGGGGGTAATCGCGCGCTGCATCGGTTCGATGATGACGGCGGCGAGCGTTTCCGCGTGCGCCGCGATGATCTCCCGCACGGTTTCGGCGTCGTTGTACGGTGCGACGATGACCGTCCCGGACACCGCCTGCGGAATACCGGCGGAATCAATGACGTGCCGTCGCTCGCCGGTCGTATCCATGCCGTAGGCGCTGACGAGCGCGTAATCGTGGACGCCGTGGAAGCCGCCCTCGAACTTGAGGATATGCTGCTTGCCGGTGAAGGCGCGGGCGAGTCGCAGCGCGTGGAAGGTCGCTTCCGTGCCCGTCGAGACGAATTTGATCGCCTCCGCGCACGGCACAGCGTCCACAATCGCCTCGGAGAGCGCAATGATCGGCTCGTTGAGGCTGTAAAAGGTCGAACCCTTTGCCGCCTGTCGCTGCACCGCTTCGACGACCGCCGGGTGCGCGTGGCCGAGCAGCATCGGGCCGGAGCCGAGCACGTAGTCTATGTACTCGTTACCATCAACATCCCAGAGGCGCGGTCCGCGCCCCTCCGCAATCACGATTGTCTGATCCAGCGGCAACTGAAACGATCCGAGGCTGGCTCCCGGCAGTACCTTCGCTGCCCGCCCGACCAGTTCCGCCGTTCGCTCTCTCATCTGCCCTGCACACATCATCGTCTCACTCCTTTCAGAAAGGGATTTGAACCGCGAAGAACGCGAAGGGATAAAGAAGAAAGGGGCATGGAGACACAGAGCCGTAGAGGACTGTATATTTATCCGACCTGTTTCTCTCCCTTCGTGCTCTTCGTGTCTTCGTGGTTTGTCTTCTCTTTCTCCCTATGTCCCCGTGCGGGTGAAGCGGGGGAGGACATCGGAGAGGAAGAGGTCGAGGCCGTCGGTGTGCGGATAATCGAGGAAGTTGAGTTGCATGTGCCGGACACCGATTGCCGCGAATTCCTCGATCTGCGCGGCCGCCTCGTCCGGGTTCCCGCTGATGACGTACATATCGGGGCGGGACATCACGGGTGGATGGCGGATCAGTTTCGCCGGGTCGTTCGAGATGCTGATGCCCATGTAGCAGGTCGGCACGACAGCGGACTCGTCGCGGCCAACGGCGCGGCAGTGGTCGCGGAGGATGGCGAGTTTGCGCGCGTAATCGGCGGGTGAGTAGTAGTCAGCGTTCCACCAGTCCGCGTATTGAGCGACAACGCGGAGAGTGCGCTGCTCCCCCGCACCGCCGATCATGATGGCGGGCGGCGGTTCGGGAGTTGGTACGCACCAAGCATCTTTGATCTGATAATACTGACCGTCGTACGAGGCCGGGCCACCTGTCCAGAGCAGTTTACAGATACGTACGGCGTCTTCGAGTTGGCCGATCCGCTCGCGGGCGGATGGAAAGGGATAGCCGTACGCGCGGTACTCGTCTTCCTTCCAGCCCGCGCCGATGCCGAGAATATCGGTAGTTTGTTGACATAAGCATGAGGGAGTGGAATCATGTGGGCAGGAGGTATCCCATGACGACCCGCTTGCCCGTTTCCCCTGCCCCCGGCCCCCTCGAAGCCTTTGCCCAACCCTTCGACC
>JAABUZ0100008466.1_pt1 | contig 12079 bp, 10 predicted proteins | sample 5562091 | NCBI WGS metagenome assembly JAABUZ01 (sample SAMN12813069, study PRJNA571459) | rock metagenome | isolation source: Antarctica rocks | place: Antarctica: Victoria Land, Linnaeus Terrace sud | collected 2015-12-21
TGCCTGGCCCATACAAACACCTGTAGCCATGCACAACATAACTATGCAACTGAGAATTACTTGCTTCATTGAAACTCCTGAAGACATCCAACTCAACAAGTACGAAGAATCAGGTGTTCAGAGCGTCGCCGCTCGGCGAACTTTAATTCCTGAAGGGCTTACGTTAACCTAAGAAATGGATCTCATGCGCAGTGTGCAAACTATATATGAGTCACGTTCCGAACTGTCAAGACGGATCAGCTGAGGGAAATCGAGAAGCGGAAAGAGCCCTGTTAAGAGAAAGGCGAGCCTCGGGCGAAAGACGGAGGCCGTCTCGGAAAGAAAATAGCCCTCGCAAACTGCCGAGGGCTATTACTTGAACTCTTTGAACAAACCTTCTTACGCCTGTCTTTTGATTTAGTGGAATAGACCGTCCCACAACCCTGCTACGGGGTACCTTCCGGACGTGGGCTACTTGAACACCGCCTGTACTTTTGTATCTCCGCTGATGGACACGATGCAGGTGCTTGACGTTCCTGTGCACGCTCCCGTCCAGCCCGTAAACGTTGCACCAGCAGCAGGGTTCGCCATCAGGGTGACCGTCGCTCCCTTTTGGAACTTCGCCGAACAGTTCTTTCCACAGTCAATGAAAGTTGAGAATTCACCGCCCGGCGTACCCGATATCGCGCCGTTGCCCGTACGCGACGTCGATAGCGTGAAAACCTGCGTGAACGTTGCACCGACATTGAGCGAGGAGTTCACGGTAAGGCCGCAGGTCGACTGATTGCCGGAACAGGCTCCGGACCAGGCGTTGAACACACCGTTAGAAGGGGCGCTTGCGGTCAGCGCCAGGGTTGCCCCGGGCGTGAAAGTAGCCGAACAGACGTTTCCGCAGGCGATCGGGCCGCCCTTCACGGAACCGGCTCCCGTGAGGCTGACGGTAACGGAGGGGATGTCTACGTTGGCGGCAGCGTTCTGCGCGCCGATCAGATCGCCGAGTTCGCCCGGCTGCGGAGCGCTGCAGGTGCCGTCGCCGCCGCACATGGCCTGGTGATTGTTGGGATCGTAGGTACCGGCGTACTTGTAGTGCTCGTAACGGCGAACGACTGCCCGGGACCCGCTACCGAGCGCACCCTGGAGGTCGAGCGCGCGCCTCTTACTGTGGGTGTCCGGGTCGTACTGCATCAGAGCCCAGCTGGTCTCTGTCTGGCCGGCGGCTTCCGGTACGGCCGGGTTACCGCCCATGAGGTCGTCAAGGGCCACGTTCTGGTTCAGCTCAAGCTTGTACACCTTCACCCACTGCGCATCGCCGAACTGGGGAACCGGGGGCGGAAGGGGCACGGGGGGCGGAGGGGGCAGCTCGATGTGGAACGCCACAACCGGAGCGGCACCATTCACTCCGGGAATGAGATTGATCACGGGCTGCGGAATTGCAACAGGGATGGGCGCAGGAGCCGGCACGCCGGGTGTGGGCACTGTATTGCCGGCGTAGTAGGCCAGGCTTCCTGGATTGTTGGCGTCAGGCACTAGCCAGCGATACGTCACCTTGGTTGGATTGCGCAGGGTGCTAATGCCAAAGTGCTCGCAGCCTGCGGCGGTGTACCGCACACCAAGACCCAAGGTCCAGCAGCTCTCCCCTGAGGCAACCGTGCCGTTCGGAATCGGGGTATTAAGGGTGAATTGTTGTGCGTTGGGATCGTAAGGACTCGCCCAGCGAATATAGACGCCGCCCGAAAATGGAGTGATGCTTCCTATGCAGTAGCGGATGTAGCATGCTGACCCGCTGGATTGCGCAGAAGGTGCACCGAAGACCCGGGTGACATCGGATGCCTGAATGCCGTCGGCTTCGATCTCAAATCCGTATACGGGTGCTCCCGTGTTGTTATAAGCGTCGAAATTTGCGGGATAGCCGATGATGGTTGCTGTCTGTGCGGATGCGGCCAGCGGCGCTGCAAGAATGGATATTCCAAGAAAGAGCCTCAGCAGAGAACTCTTCGACTCGACCAATGATTGAAAAGACACACCTAACTTATTGTTCACGGAGCCTCGTATTTAAACTTATGTTTGCGCCCGAGTGCATTGCGATGTTCCTTCAAGCACTCGGCACAAGCACGAATCTACCTACGGCTAAAGGAGAGTTTGTCATCCTTTTGTCACAACTTACACGGAAGTTGTACTGACTCACGCTCACTTCTAAATCAGTCCATCGATCTCAGCCACGTTCGAAAAGATCGGAGCTGCTGATTAGGCCGGGGAGGTTTACCGACCGGCCATTTCAAGCAGAAGGAATCTATTCCTGTCACGGAGCTTCGGGCTAAGGTGGCGCGCGAAATCGCGTTTCACCTCACTAAGTCAGTAGAAAAGGCAATCGAAATCTCCGGGACTTATGCCTACCGGCGGCTCGAAAACCGGAACCATCGAGTCTAGGATCTCACCGATTCTTAGGTTCAGATCGCTGGATGTCCACTACTGGGGCAACAAGGGTACCCACATCCTGAACACCTACAATGTCAATCAGCTTCCGGACCAGTATCTGAGTCTCGGGACGGCGCTGAACCAGCAGGTACCGAACCCGTTCTACGGCATCGTCACAACGGGCCTCCTGTCGCAGAAAACCATCTCGCGCCAACAGTCGTTAGTGCTCTTCCCCCAATACCAGGGAATTTCCAACGTGTACGCCCCGAATGCCTCCGCGAGCTACAACGCGTTCACGGTGCAGGTGGATGGGCGAATCTCTAGCGGCTTTCACTCTGTTGGCCAGTTACACCTGCTCAAAGGCAATGGACAACATCTGTACGCCACTCGACACCTTCAATCCCTAGGTCGAGTGGTCGTACTCTCCGTTCCACATTCCTCACCAGGCAAAGATCAGCTTCGTCTACGCTCTGCCGTACGGCCACGATCGTGTCTTCGGCAAGGATCATCCCAGAATCGTGACGGCCCTCCCTGGTGATTGGGACCTCAGCTCCATCGTCAACCTGCAAAGCGAATTGCCCGTCAGCATATCCAGGCCTGCGGTCCAGGTGTCCGGCGTCAACCCGAAGCTTAATCACCCCACCTGGCAGGGTGGTTCAACACCGCGGCTTTCACGCCAGCTCCCGCTTTCACCTTCGGTAACGTGGGCGCCTACCTTCGGGACGTCAAGGACGCAACCCATTCACAACCTTGATGCCGTCCTGTCGAAGAACTTCACCATCATTCCCGGAGACCGTAAGGTTACCGGCACACTTCGGGCCGAGCTGTTCAATATCACCAACACACCCCAGTTCGGCTTCCCCAACAACAACGTGACGTCTAACTCGTTCGGCACCGTGAGCAGCGTCCTGAACAGCGCCCGCGAGCTGCAGTTGCCGTCAAACTCAGGTTAAGCAGGGCGGATCTCCTGTCCGCTAACTAGCCACGGTGCAGCACACCCGCCCCCTGCACCGTCGACAACCTGCCCAAGCTCAAACGTCGGGGCGAAAGGGCGTAGTAAGCATCCAGGCCTCCACCTCGGCTACGGGAAGGACACCTTCCGTGGCGCCGATCTTTCCCACACTCAGGGCAGCGACAGCATTCGCAAAGCGGCCCGCTTTGGCGAGGGAAGCGCCCTCCATCCTCGCCGCGATAAATCCGGCGACAAAGCAGTCGCCTGCCCCAGTGGTGTCCTGGGCTTCGACTTTGAAAGCTGGGCAGACGATCCGGGAGTCCTGCGTGTAAACGGCGCATCCCCTTCCGCTCAGCTTCAGGACAGCGGTCCGGACGCCACGGGAGAGCACCGCCTCTGCCGCAACGTCAGGGTCCGAGGAGCCCGTGATCATACGCGCCTCGTCCTCGTTCATGAATAGGTAGTCGAGATGGGGCAGGCAGGGTTCGAGTGCCTGCATCCACTCACCATGCGCATCCCAATTGGTGTCAAAGGAGGTCGTAAGTCCTACGAGCCGCGCATTGGCCAGCATCGCCGCGCCGTTCGCACGAAGATTCGGTATAACGAACATGCTCGCCAGGTGAAAATGCGAGATGCCGTCACACAGGAGAGGCGAGAACTCTAGGGGCTGCGCGAAGACTTCCGCACTCGTTCCGAGGCGATGCAGAAACTGTCGATCGCCGGCCGCGTTTACCAGAACCACGCTGGCCGCTGTCGGCAGCTCAAGTGTGACCATCGCGCTGGTGTCAACGGCTGACTGATCGAGGGCGCGGCGGATAAAGCGTGCAGGCTCGTCGGAGCCAAGCGCTCCGACCAGGCGCACCGGGACACCCAGAATCCCGAGAGCCCGTGCCGTGTTCGCGGCGTTACCGCCTACGCGACAGTCGATCGACTCGACAAGGGTCGTGGTGCCCCACCTGGGCTGGTCGAACGCCCTCACAATCGTGTCGAACACGATGCTTCCGGCACAGAGGACCCCCCTGCTGTTTGTTGATGGAATCATCATCCGAAATTCAGGCGCTGCCGCAGCGCTTCGACGCCGAGGCGTGGGCTGGAAAGCACAGGTGTGGGCGACTTGCCCTGCAGCGACGGAACCAGGCGCGCCATGCTTCCCTGCGCAAGCACCACCACATCGTTTTCTGCCATGGCACGCTCCACCTCCGCACGGACAAGATCGTCGTGCCGGGTGGTATTGCCTCCGATCAGCGCATCGAAGGCATCGGGCGCGAGGTATCGCGTAGTCGTGATCTCGCGCCCGGACTCCGCGGCTTTGCGCCGGATGAGACGCTCCGTGGGATCAAGCGTCGTGGCCACCGTGGCCATAATGCCAACACGGGGGCCGTGCGACCGCCTCGGTGGCCATTCGATCATCAATCTTGACAACGGGGATCCCGACCGCCTGCGCCAGCATGTCGGCGGCCTCGCCGACTGACGAGCAACAGTTGAAGATAGCGTCCGCGCCGGCCGCTTCGGCCAGAATCCCATAGCCGATCACGCGTTTCACAACCGACGGGGTCAGCCCACCTGCCGAGCGCACATCCGTAAGCAGGCCGTCGTCGACCACATTCACCAACCGCGCCCCCGGAAGGATCTCCGGGAACAGCTTTCGCAGGACGTCTACGAGGACGGGGCCGGTGTGAAGCGCGTAGATGGTAGTCATGAGGTCTCCGTCACAAATGTTGCTGCACCACGGGTAGGCTGCGGATTGAGGCGATCGCGCGCTGGTAGAAGTCGACACTTCCAAAATTGCCGGACTTGAGCACGACGGGCAGGCGAGGCTCCGTCAGTGAAACGCAGACCGGAACGCCCGGCTCGATGTTTGGACCGATGCGAAGTCCGCCAAAGCCGAGCGCGCGGCAGATGGTCCCAGAGGTCTCGCCCCCTGCGACGATCAGGCCTTCCGGCTGTGCCTGCGCGGTGACCTCGCGCACCACGGATGCGAGTGCGGCGCCAATCTTCTTTCCCGCATCGATGGCTGTCATTCCATTCTCATCCGCCCATCGTTGGACGTTCTCGACTGCCAACGGCCCTGTTGAGCTCTTCAGCAGGCACGTGCGCCCAGCGCTAAGCTCTGTCACGATCGCCGGGATGCTCCGTCGTGGATCGACCTGGCCCCGCAACACACCGAGGCCATCGAGTGTTACGGCTCCGCAGCCGCCCGCCTCCAGGAACTCGTTCTGTCGGCGCGTCGCCTCGGAGCAGCTGCCGACAACGATCAGGAAACCGCTTCCCCCAGCACGTCGCTGTGGCAGCAAATCGGTATCAGACGGCGTCCAGAACCCGTCACGCTTCCACAGCAAAGGCAGAAACATGGCGAGCCCCGAACTTCCGGTGATTAGCCTCATACTGCGGTTGACCTCACAGATGGTCTGGAGGTCGGCATCACCCGTGCAATCCACCATCGCAATCTCAACCCCTTCGGTCCGCATCGACGCGAGCTGTTGGTGCAGCACTGCGGTTCCAGCATTCACGATCGGCCACGGGACCAGGCCGACGCGACGGCGGGTCTGGGACTGAAGATGTGTAACCAGGTTTGAATTGGTCATCGGATTTAGCGGATGGAGCCGCAGGACGGAGTCAGAAATCAACTGCTGGCCCACAAAATGATGCCCCATGTAGGTCGTGCGACCGTTCACCGGAAGAGCGGGTACAGCGATCGTAAAGCTCTCGTCGAGAGCGTCCATCGCAGCATCAATCGATGGTCCGATGTTCCCTTCCGCGGTGGAATCGAAGGTGCTGCAATACTTCACGTAGAACATTCGCGGCTGGAGCGTCCGAAGCAACTCGACTGCTTCCCTGGTTCGCTCATACGCCTGTCGCGCTGGAATCGATCGCGAGGCCGCGCCGAAAACAACGGCCTCCGCTCCCTGCGCCCACTCTGCCAGCTGAGCGGCTGAAACACCGTCCATCACAAGAATCGCTCGCATGCCGTGAAGGGTGAGCATCCCAGCCAAATCGGTTGCGCCAGTGTCGTCATCCGCAACCGCTGCGAAGAGAGTGGCCATCAGGCGAATCTCCTGCGGAGCTGCGCAACCTGCTCGCCCGACAGCGGCTGACCACGTTCGCCCAGCAGCAGAAACAGCCGGGCCGTCTCTTCGATCTCCTCTGAAAGCGCTGCGGCTTCGACCAGGGTAGCCCCGATCGCGATCGATCCATGATTGCGCATGAGCATCGCCGGGGTGAATCTGGCCAGGCGCTCCACCTCCGCAGCTAGCCCCTGATCGCCCGGTGGAAGATAAGGGACCACGGGAAGTGCCGGGATGCGCATCGCGTAGTACGGTGTCAGCAAGGGAAGCGCGTCTTTGAGATCGAGATCGCGCAGGCAGGAAACCGCCGTAGCACAGGAAGAGTGCAGGTGAACGACCGCAGCGCTGCCCGGACGTGCGCGGTAGGCAGCCAGGTGGAAAGGCAGCTCCTTCGTCGGCGTATGGTCCCCGACCACGCGCCCTTCGAGATCGCACTCGGAGATCCCTTCAACGGTTAAGGTTCCAAACGAGGATCCAGTGGGCGTGGCGTAAATCGTCTCGCCCACCCGAATGCTGATGTTCCCCGCCGTACCGAAGCTGTAGCCGCGCTCAAACAGAGAGCGTGCCATCTGCACCATCGCCTCAAGTTCAGCCTCTGGTCGGCTCATAGCCCTCACTCCACGGAACTTCCTGCACCGGACCCACAACGAGGCCCCACATCAACGCACCCATAGCCGCAATCCCCGCGGAGACGAGGAACGCCGACTTGAATGAGCCTGTGCGTTCTACGATGAATCCCGTCAGCCATGCGGCGACAATCCCGGAAAAGTTCCCGATGCCGTTTTGAATGCTGGTCCAGCGACCCGCCATCTCCGGGCCGGCGAGCGTCTGGGTGATCGCCCAATGATTCGACGTGTACGTTCCGAAAGCCATGCAGGACGCAAATAAAAGTGCGATCGACAAAGTGACATTGTGAACGAAAGCTACGGGAACAATCACCGTCGAGCCCAGCAGGCCCCCCACGACCACGGACTTTCTCACCGCGGTCGTAGAGGCGCCCCTCTTGATCAGGCGATCCGAAATCCAGCCCGCACTCATAGTGGCCGCGGCAATCGCGAAATAGGAGATAGAGCCGATGCTTGCCATCTTCCGGATCGAAAACCCACGCTCCTTCAGAAGATAGGATGGCAGCCAGATGAGTAGAAAGAACCAGAAGTAATTCCCACAGAAGTGGCCGGCAAAGGTCCCCCACGCGGAGCGAAATCCGAGCATCTGCCGGACGCTATGGCTGGGAGAATCCTCCCGGACCTGGCGCCCCCGCGAACGTGGCATCCACTTGACCCAGGGGAACAACCAGAGCACACTGCCGACCCCGAGGACAATAAAGAAGTTGCGCCAGCCGAAGCGCACCAGCAGAAGGCCGCCCAGAAACGTCCCGAGTGCTGGGCCCAGCTTTGAACCGGCATCGAGCAGCGCGTTGGCACGGCCCCGATGATGCTGCGGGATGTCCGAAGCGAAGATGCGCGAGTAGCACGGATACGCCATCGACTCTCCTGCCCCGAGCAGCAGACGCAGCGCGAACAGTACGGCGAAGCTTGAGGCGAACCCCGTCGCAATCGTTGATCCCGCCCAGATAAAGAAGCTAATCCCGAAGACGATCCCCACCGGGTAGCGGTCAGAGATCCAGCCCGAAATCCCAAGCAACTGTAGGAGAGAGTACGTCCAGAAAAATGCTGAAAGCAGAAGCCCGATCTGGGTGGTGGAGAATCCGAGATCCTTCTGAAGCGACGGCGCCGCGACGGACAGGTTCGAGCGGTCGAGGTAGTTGATAAAGATCGAGACGGTCAGCAAAATTAACAGAGCAAGTTCCGCCTTGGGGATGCTCCGCGCTTGGCCGCCCTCGCGGCTCACCCTTGCTCACCGCTGTAGAACTCCTGCCAGGGAGTGGCTCTCTCCAGCAGTCCGTTGAGCGCCTGGATATTCTCTATCCCTGATGTCTCAAGCCACTTATACAAGGCCTGCCTGCCGGATTGAGCGTAGGCGGGAATCGCCTCCTGCCACGTAGCCCGGCCGCACAAAACGCCCGAAAATCTTGTACCGGCATCCGTGGCCAGGCGGATGGACGCCAAAAACTCCGATGTGCTCACGCCAGCGCTGAGATAGATGTACGGTCGGCGGGCGGTCGCATCGGCGGCCCGATACCATGCGAGCGCGGTATCCATTGAATAGGCGGACGGGCCCTTGTACGTGGCGCTCCCCTCGACATACGACGCCACCACCGGGAACTCAACCTTGAGAATGTCTATGTGGTAGATGTCCTTCGAAAACTCCCGCATCGTCTCGATCACGATCGCCGGCTTGCGCTTGGCAAACTCGAACTTCTCATCCTCGGTTTGTTTCGCACCGATCGCCGGTACGGCTGGATCGTAGACGATCGGCTCAAAGAAGAAGGGCATATCGAGCGCACGGCACTCGTTGCCGATCCGTTCGATCAGCGCGCACTTCTCCTCGTTGACCGCTGATGTATCCTCCGGCGTGTAATGCAGAAGAATTTTGATTCCGTCGGCGCCCATATCTCGCAGATGCCGGACCGAAAGGCGCGGCATCAGCGCCAGCATGCGGTTCGGTCGCGGATTCTCGTATCCATCGGCCTCATACGCAAGCAGCAGCCCGCACTCCTTCGCTCTCGCCTGCGCGGCTCCGAGGCCATACTCAGGATCAAATAGGACGGCACTCGCATAAGGGCTCAGCACCTCCGCGACCGCCGTTTTAAATGTCGCAAGCTGCGCGTCGCTCACGGACTCCAGGCTCGTCGAGCCGGCCTCTGCAATCAGGCGACGGAGACTCTTGCGTTGATCGACGGCCATAGCCTCAATCGTTCCACGGGCGGTGGAAAGAGCACGCATCCGTGTCTGTTTCGCGGCAGAAAGTTGCTCAAGGGGCATGTGGATTCTTCTCGGGTCTACCGTCGCTATCGGCCGGGGTCACTAAACTACCAGGGCATCCGAACAGGCATTGCGGCATCGAGAGACCCGGCTTTGGAATCGGTATCAACAAAGACGACCAAATATAGCACCTCGCCCCAAGGCCTCCGCCGCTCTCCGGTATAGTACGTTGTCTTGCTGCTTCTTCCCCCTGACCTCGTGCCCGTTGAATCACTCGCATGATTGGCGATTGTGAGTTCTGCGTCCGGAAGCAACTGACACCATAACTGACACCGGCACTTTCGAGAGCGGGAGCTTCGAAAAGATCCGATAGTAAGAATATTAATTCTGTTGGTGCCCGGAGGGGGACTTGAACCCCCACGACCGTTTCGGGTCTGCGGATTTTAAGTCCGCTGTGTCTGCCGATTTCACCATCCGGGCAATGACCCGAACTGCATCCTCATGCTATCGCACCCATACCCGACCTGAAACCTGAGCCGGATATCCCTTGTAAGCTCCCGACCCTTGCGGCGCGTTCCGCTCTTCTCATCACGGCAAAGCTGTCTTGATCGGGTATAACGCCCTGTATAACTCCCGGTTGCGCAGAATCGCCTCAACGTATTCGCGCGTTTCGGTATAGGGGATCGATTCAACAAATTCAGGAACGTCTTTGTATTCCCCACTCGCCATCCACTGCCGGACGGGGGTGTCGCCCGCGTTGTAGGCTGCCAGCGCATACTCCACCTGCCCTCCGTACCTGTTGAGCACCTGCCGGAGGTTGGCAGTTCCAAGCTGAAGGTTGACCCTCGGATCGAGCAGCCTGCCCGCGTCAAAGGGTTTCAACCCTTGCTGCTTGGCCAGCGTCTTCCCTACCGAGGGCAGCAGTTGCATAAGCCCATACGCGTTTGCATGACTCACTGCGTTCGGGTTGAACTCGGACTCTTGCCGGATCAGGGAAGCGACGAGGTATGGATCAAGGCCATTGCGCTGTGATTGTTCAACAAGATAGGCCCAGTAAGGCTGCGGAAAAAGCAAATGCCAGTAGGCCTCCGGAACCCGTCCGACTGGCTGTGTGAAGAAAGAGATCCCGCTGCGTTTCATCGACTGCAAAGCACGAGAGTACTCGCCGAAAGACGCATAAATCTCAGCCTGCGCTAAATCTCCCCACGAAGACGCTGAGGGGCTCGCCGAGATCTCCGGCCCGATGTACTCGTTCAGCGCCGCATTCGCAAGCAGCCTGGCCTTCGTCAGGTGTGGATCGTCGTCGGGAACCATATCCTCCAGGGATGGCGTGGTCGGCTTTCGCACTGCGGCCAGCACGGGCGAGGTCTCAAAAGTTGGCTGCTGGCCCAGAACTCGCATCCTCCTTCTCGCCAGGTCGGCGTAGTAGAAGTTGCAGTACGACTCCGACAGCACCCGGTAGTATGCAAACGCCTCCGGGAGATTCGACTCCTCGGTCTCGAAGATGCGTGCGCGCCAATAGAGCGCCGCCGGCACCTCGATGCCAGCCGGATACCGCTGGACCTGCTCCTCCATCAACCTGCCCGCCTCAGGCAAACGGCCCATCCTGTAGGTCATCCACGCCCACCGCCAATGGGCAGACGGAGCATATGTGCTCGTCGGAAAGAGCTTCACCAGTTGGGAGTACCGCTCAGCAGCGCGGCTCGAGTCATGCCTCAGCAGGTACATGTTGCCGCCCGAATAGAGCGCCTCCTCAAGCCAGCGGCTCGTTGCAAAGTGATCGACCATTTGCATCACGATCCGGTCGTGCCCTGAGGTGTCCCCCTCGTTGCGGGCAAGCTCTGAGAGCAAGTACAGCTTCAAAGCTGCACTGTCATCGCCCGTCTCCGGCAGCTTCTCAACCTCACGCCGGCTCAAGCGCTTCAACCTCAGATCGCAGACCGCTGCGTAGATCGCGAGCGCATCTCGATCAGCAGCCGTCAGGGAAGCTGAGTTTCGCGCAATCGCATGATACTGATCACTCGCATCCACATACCGCTTCGCGTTGAAGAGCTGATCCGCGTGAAGCTTGAGCTCTGCCGGAGAAAAGTCCGAACCCATGGCTTGCATCTGCTGGCGAGACTGCACCGCCTCGTTGCTGAGCGGCTGTTTCAAGTAGATCTCTCGATACAACGCTCCTGCTCGCGTGGTGTTCCCTGCTACCTGATTGGCTCTCGCCAGAGCGAAAAGAAAGTCGGCGTGCGCTGCAATCGGCGTTCCTTGCAATGTTTCGAGGGACTCGATAGCCCCCTGACCGTCACTCTGCTGAAGGTGGAGGTTTGCCAGGAGCAGAGGAGCATTCTGGATGAAGATGCTGTCAGGGTATCTCTCCTGGAAGTGTTCCAGAAGCGCATATGCTTCCGCACCTCGGTTTGCCCGGTACGCGGCCTGGGCGCCCAGGAAATCAGCGTAGTCGTCCAGCACCTCGCCGCTGCTATTCGCCATACGGAAAGCGTTCATTGCATCCGGGTAGCGACGATCCATGGCGGCCGCATGCCCCAGGGCTAAATACGCCGCGGCCGCCGCCTCGCCCGTGTGCTGCCGCGCATACACCTCGACGCCTTGGTAAGCCGCTGGTGACCGTGTCGCGGCGAGTTGCTGCGCCATCGGCCTTAACTGCTCAGAGGCGACGAACGCACTTCTGATCTTCAGGTTCTTCTGAATTGCCGCTTTAGAAGCTGCCGATGATCGATTCACACCTGGCGATCTGCCGTGAGCATCCTTTTGACGCCCTTTCGTATGCCCGGATGCCCGCTGACCCTTCGTGTCGCTTCTACGGTTTGGCTTCCCAACTCCGTGGGGTG
>JAABUZ0100008469.1_pt1 | contig 12076 bp, 14 predicted proteins | sample 5562091 | NCBI WGS metagenome assembly JAABUZ01 (sample SAMN12813069, study PRJNA571459) | rock metagenome | isolation source: Antarctica rocks | place: Antarctica: Victoria Land, Linnaeus Terrace sud | collected 2015-12-21
CGGCTGTACCAGCGACCAAGGTTCGGATCACTGGAGTGGGCTTCTTTGACAGGGCGCACGGTGCCACGGGAGCCGCGCCAAATGTGATTGAGCTTCACCCTGTTTTGAAGATCGTGTGGCTGTAGAAAACTCAAACCCAACATTTAATGTTGGGTTTATGTATGGTCCGTCGCCTGATTGCAAGTGAAAACTGTTTGATAGCGGAAGTGGTCTGCTCCTATGTATACGGCTTCTGAGTGGAGCGTTGCTGCTGCTCCGAGCCATGATGGAATCCGCACCCTCTCTCTCCTCATTACCCCAGCGGTCTCAGTTGCAGACCATAAACCCAATCAGGATCAGAGCGGGTCGGTTTGACCTGTTCAGCCATCAACAATCTACTTGCAAACCTGGTGAGAACTTCAGAACCTTCGTCGCCGTCGTAAGGGAAAGCGGGAAATTGCTCTTTGATTTTCCTTACGTGCTGAACGCGGCGTTATACGACTGACCGCTGGTCAAGATTGCCCACGCCATCCGTGCAATCTTGTTCGCCATCGCGACGATGGCCACATTGCGTGGTGACCGGGCTTCAAGCCGGTCCAGCCATCCGCCGAACTGATGTCGTTCCCGTTTCACCTGGGCGAGCACCGCTCTGCCGCCGTGAACAAAGAGTCGTCGCAGGTAGGGATCACCTCGCTTGCTGATACCGAGTAGCCTGGCGTTGCCACCGGTCGAATATTGCCTCGGAACGAGGCCAAGCCACGCGCAGCTAGGAGCTTGTGAAACGCAGCGCCGTTACCGATGGCGGCGGTGAGCGCCGTCGCGGTCAGCGGTCCAATACCGGGAATCGTCAGCAATCGCCGGCAACCGTCGTCCTTCTTGGCCACCTCGGCGAACTCATGGTTAGCAGTGTCGATCTGCTCTTCCAGCTTCACCCATTCATCGCGAAGCTCCAGCAGGAGCGTCCTCATTCTTGGCGAGAGCAGATTCTCCGCATCTTCGAGGATCGAAGGAATCTGGCGCTTCAGGTGCGCTGGTCCCGCAGCAACCGTGATCCCATGCTCCAGAAGAAAGCCGCGGAGCTGGTTGATCACAGCAGTCTTGCGACCGATCCAGCGATCCCGAACGCGGTGCAAGGCCTGCAAGTCCAGCTGAGCCTCGTTCTTGACGGGCACGAACCGCATGGTTGGCCGTTGCACGGCCTCAGCGATCGCCTCGGCATCGACGTAGTCGTTCTTGTTGGACTTCACGAACGGCCTGACATACTCGGCCGGCATGAGCTTCACCTCGTGGCCCTGCTTCAGAAGAATACGGGCCAGGAAATGTGCACCCGGACAGGCTTCGATACCAATCAGGCAGGTCGGAAGGTTCACCGTGAAGGTGACCAGCTGCTTGCGGCTGAAGCGCTTCTTGGTGACGATGTGGCCTTCCTTGCTCAGGCCAACCAGATGAAAGACGGTCTTGCCGATATCAATGCCGCAAACGTGAACCTTCATGGGAGATCCTCCTGTGCTCGCCTTTATCCTGCCACATCTGACTTGAAGACGACGGACCATCCCATTACCCCGAACAGCACAGTGCAGACAAGGGTTAAAAGCACCGCGCCATACGTCCAGATAGGAAGGTGCGGCGGCCAAAAGATCGTTTCTTTGCGTCCCCATTCCGTTGCCATCACTGCTCCTTTTGCTCTGCGTCCGTGTATTGCCGCATCACTTCTCGCGCGGCGTTTCGCTTGCCGAGTCTCACGTTCGTCATGATCTCTACGTAGTTCTTCTCCGTCACCGTCTGACCGGCGGCGATTGGTCCTAGGAGGTTGTTGAGGAACATCCTGATCGCGACTACCTCCGTAAAAAGCGGGTCGTCCTTCGACCGCCGTGCTTCCCGTAAAAGCGTCTCGCGCGCCCACTCTCGGAGGGTTGTTCCCTTCTCATCGGCGGCTGTTTCGAGTGAGGCCAATTCGTCTTCGGTGAAGCGAATTGCCACGCTCTTGATACGCGACGGTCGCCCAATTCTCTGCCTCAATCGCTCGTCCAGGTTCAATGCTTGATCTGCCATGTTGATCCCTCCTTGTAGATCGTCCTGTGCCGTTTCCGCCCGGAAACCTATTGTTTCCGGGCGGAAACTTCGCAGTCCTAAGTCGTTGCTTCTAAGGATGTTTCCGGCGGGAAACATTTTCGGTTGAAACTCAACCCTGGAAGGGGTGGAGTGTCAACCTTCTCCATGTGCGGAGCACATCGCTTTTGTCGTTGCATTTGCTTTTGCTGTTGTTGTTGCTGTTCCATGACGCCTCAAGCGTCATCATTCATGTGGAGCGATCAGCTCCACATGAATTGCCTTCATGCAGGAATTGCGGCGACTAATGACGGCTTGCGCCCTCTCTTTGCGCCAACTGCGGCGATGATGGGCTTCTTTATCCTGAGAGCTGCCGGTGCTTTCTCATTCGGGTTCGTCTCCCTGAATTGCTGAAAGTCACGGTCTTTGGTAAACACATACTCAAGAGCCTTATTCACCACATCATCTGCTGGAACATTTGCAAATGCTGCGTACTGGTCAACCTGAATTGCGGTTGACACACTTGAAGTGAGCAAGTGATGGTTACCTTCCTCGTAATCTGTATGTTCAGCAATGCTGCCATGGTCTTTTGCTCCTCTCTCGGTTATGCTGCGTGGGCGTTGGAAGCTCGGTACAGCTCTTCAGTCTGGAAGGTGTTGTCATCGTGCGAATACCCGCTCACGGTGATGAGTTCACGCACTCGACGCTTGCCGCTCTGATCCCGTTCGCAATACAGAACGAAGTCGATAGCCTCGGCGGTCTCGGAACGGATAAAGGAATGATTCAGGTTGGCTCGTGCGCTCAGCGCAAGGTTCGAGAGTCGATTTAGAGCGTCCTTTGCTGACTTTGCGTGGATCGTAGAGAGTGTGCCGCCGTGTCCGGTGTTCATCGCCTGGAGTAGGTCATAGCCGCATTCGTTCCGAATCTCACCCATGATGATTCGGTCTGGACGATGCCGTAGAGCCGCAGCTAGAAGCTCGCTCGGCGTGATGGCGGCCTGGCCGGGGATTTCCTCGACCGCTTCCCACCGCACGGCGTTCGGGTGTAGGACTTTCAGTTCTGCGGGCTGCTCGATGATGCAGAGACGTTCGTGGATTGGGATGTGGTCAAGAAATGCCTTCATTAGCGTTGTCTTCCCTGATCCTGTCCCGCCGCTGATGATGCCGTTCTTTTTGTCTGCAATGAAGCTGACGACTGTATCTCGGACCTCCTGCGGCATAGTCCCTGAAGCAATCAGCTCGTCGCTCGTAAACCAGCGATTGAATTTGCGGATCGTGAGCGTCGGGCCATTGATAGAGGATGGTGCGCCCACAACCGCAACACGCGAACCATCCGGTAGACGAGTGTTGAGGATTGGATTCTGAGCTGTCAGATCCTGACCTAGCAGTCTTGCAATTCGCTCGATCGCAGCTCGAAGTGTGTCGTTCGTGTAGGGCTGTGAGAGAGGAATGTGCACCACCTGGCCGTCTCGATCTGCATATACCCCGGTGATGCCGTTTATCATCAGGTCGGAGATGGTCGGGTCTAGTAATAGCCCGCGCAGCTCCTCGGGAAAGAATGGAAGAATCAGCTCGTAGCTCATCGGCTCACTCCATGAACGCGCGGTGGTGCAACGATTGGTAACGCTGCGGTTGCGAGGTTGCCGGTCGCCTGAATCGGATCGACCGACATCCGGTTCTCGTGAAATTCAGTGATGGTCATGCCGAGTGGGTTGATCGTCTCGAACTGAGGGAAGATGCGCGATTGTTCGCTCACCTGTCTCGGATTGAGGTAGTAGGTGACGCTGAGCAACCAATGCTCCGTGCGCGGCTCCCGAGAATTACGGGCCGAATAGAGCTTGTCGATGTTCACCAAAGCTGTTCCGCGCGACATCCTTGCACCCGCCACCGTCTCATCAGACATCGAAGTGATGGTGACGTTTTTTACGTCAACCTCGCTCTGTTCCGTCTGGCCTGCAATCACCTGAGAAACGACGTGGTTGGCGTTGTCCTCGGTCATCAGTTGCGACGCCAAGTTCCCCGAAAGAAAGTAATAATTCAGCGGGTACTTCTTCCCTACGGTCTCGCGATTGATCGTGTATCGGTAGTTTGCCCAATCGGTGAGGTACGTTCTCACCTCACCCTCGCGCGGACTGTAATTGAGGTCGGTGTACTGGATCGCTTGAGCCCGGCCCATCTCGTCGATGCGGATGTAGCGGTTGATGCTCGGCTTGTGTGACAGCGATAGGATCAAACCGAAGGCACCGAGAAGCAGAACGGCTTCGGTTCCGATGACGAACCGGCTTAGCTTTCGTTCCGCGTAGTGCGAGGCGTAGACCTCGTTGCCAATATGGTCAGTGAGAATCGCTTGCTGGGGCGTTAGGGGTTGCTCGATGGTGGCGAGGTGAGTGGACATAGGGGACACGGCTCCTTTCAACGGACTTTGTGAATGTGTGGCCTGAGTGGATGGCAACTAGGATTGCGAAACATGCTCCAAGGAACAGGACTGGAACACGAATGACACGAGGCACAGGACGATGAAGAGTGATGATGTGGAGCATGACTGGCTCTTTCTATTACGCACTTCTCGCCATCATTTCGCCCATCTTTCCCGTGAGTCCTGCCCCTCCTCCGAAGAGAGTCTGGGTGATCGCGGGAATGAAGAGCATGTTGAGGATGAAAGCGATGAAAACCATGACGCAGGGGATCAGGTTTAGCAACCACTTCTCCATCGAATAATCGTCATTGAACGTTTGTTGGATAAAGCCGTTCAGGAACCCTGCCCATACGAAGATGAAGGCGCCGCGACAGCGCGGATCATCGCGAAGCCAACCAGCACATCCACGAAGTGGAGAAACTTAGCTCGGAACGTCGCCGTCATGTAAAGGGGAATAAATATGGGTCCGAATAGTGCGCAGACGCCGTAGAAGATGTAGGAACTCACGTTGATGAGGAAGAGGATCGCAGCAGCAAGCCCTAGAAGAATTTGGACGATGAAATAGCAGAGCAGTTCTCGCGGGGCGGTGAGGGCGGGCTGTGCTGTGTTGTCCCCGGCTGTCTTGATTAGGTGTTGCAACGTGTTGAGGGAATTCTGATCCAGCGCGGACACTATTGCCTGAGCGATGTATGAGAAGAGGTGATTCAGCCCAAAGCTCGCTCCTGGAATTGGGGTTACCCAATAGTTCTCTAAAAGCAAGCAGACGATAAGGCGCATCATGAATCGCGTCAAATCGCCTGCCCTGACGGGTTGTCGGTGAAGGTGTAGCGTCATGCTCGCTGTGCTCCAGCTAACGACCATGCTGACGAGTACCATGAGCGAGAGGAAGCTGAGTTCCGTGAGCCCGATCTGCGTCAGAGCTCCACCGTTCTGAGTCGTTAGATTGCTCAGATTGGCTGCAAATTGGGACAGCCAATCAACGCCGGGACCTGCGTTCGGAAGACCCATTGCTAATGTCAGTACGTGGGCAACCATAAGGACGTTTCTCGCTGAACCGGTTGGTTCGGGGTGAAAGTTAGGGAATGTAGGTTTTCCAACCCTTAGAGCCGTTCGCTGCCGCAGAGTTGTGCTTCTTACGGTCCTTCGTTATCGCATCGTTGACAGCCGCGTCATGCTTTTCGCTTCGTCTGCGGCTTTCTGCTGCTGCTGCAAGATTGCAGCGGCTTTTGCTGCGTCCGCCGCTGCTTTCTCATTTACCCGGTTGTTGTGGACGAGCAACGCACCAATTGCTGTGAGCGCTGCGAGAACTGCGATTAGGAGTTTCGTGTTGATCGCTTTTAGCATTTGTTCGTTTTACTCCGTTATGGGAGGAATGTGGTCCAGTTGCTAGATCCGTTGTCGTTGCTGTTCGAACTGATTGCCCTTTGCTGCTGTATGTAGGCAGAGGTGTTGAGGTCATCTGCTGCGGCGTTTCGTTGTTGCATGTTGGCAACGGTCATTTGAGAGGCAAGGCAGGTATGGAGAACACCCTGCGCCTGCACCTCGCTCATCCTCTGCGCCTCCGATGCGTTGAGAAGATTGAGCTGTTCAACTTCGCTGTTCGTGCTGTCGCTGGTGTCGAGCTGCTGTTGGGCGAGGTCCGCGTTGGCGGTTGCGCTGGCGGTTCGAGCTGCACGGTACTGACCGACGGCGGTTAGACAGTCTGGGGACACGGAATCGGACGCCTCAATCATGGCTAACTGTGAGAGTTGGGCGCTGTTTCCTACCTGCTGCCCCTGTAGGTAGGCGGTCGTGCTCCCGGTTACCTGCACGTTCGACATGCTCCATGCGGTAGAGGAGCTGGCGGCTGAATCAGCGTTGAGAGCGGTCGTCATGCCGCTCGTTTCACCGAAAAGATTCCTGACGTTTGCTTGCCTCATCTGCGTCTCGGTGGTGGCCCAAAGGTTCTTCAATGAGAAGTGCTGGATGCTCGCTTCCATCGTTCTGAGCTGGTTGTAGGCCGTTGTTGCCTGGGTGATGAGTTCGCCGTAGCTGGTTGGATCGAAGACGATGCCCCCGAACTGAGCGAAGCTGGTTGTCGCCGTCGCCAGCACCACCCCCCCCACGATGAGGTACTTCCGCTGTTTCTTGACATCAAACTTCATAAAGTCTCCTGGAACTGGACGACGGTTAGAGGGTGGGACTGACGCGGTGTTCTGCGTAGGACGGAATCAAAATGTCCCGTCCGATGTACACACGGGCGCGGGAACCTTCCTTGAGCGTGATGACGGGCAAGCGATCAAGGAAGTGATTCAGTATCTTCTCGGCCTCCTGACCGCTCTGCGACGTGACTCCGTTGCGAATCTGAGAAGAGGTGTCGAGTACGCTGCCGCTATTACCAACCTGGGTGAGTGCCCCTAGCCCGCCCACTGCCGCCGCCGCTCCGAAAGCCTGGAGATAGCCGTGGTCAACCTTGCTGGCGAGGCCGGTTGTCCCAATTGGGTCAAGCCCGATGTACTTATCGAAGTCGAGCGAGAAGCCGTCTGGACACACCGCGCGATGGAAGGTGACGAAGACCTTACGCTGCTGGGCGTTTCCTACGCTTCCCACGGTCCCTATCAGCCGGGTTCCTTGGGGCATGAGGAGCTGCTGGTGGTCGTGGGAGTAGTAGTCGGTGGTGAGCATAAGGAGGATCGGCCCGGCAAAGCCGCCGTCGATATGGTTGGTGACGACTGCCTCAAGCACGGTTCCCTCGAAGACGCGATAGAGGCGACCATCGTATTCGTCGAAGTCATATGCGGCCATGGGGTCAGTCTTTGCCTTGGAACGCTGATCAGAGACGTTCTGCAAGTTGGCTGGGCGCTGGGAGTTCCCTTCTCCGGCTGCCTGGATCGCCCCTCCGTCTACGGTAGGGGAATCTTCGTCGCGTTCGCCCATGACTGCTGAAGCCGTCTCTGTGGGGCCGGGGATTGCTGTTGCTGGTCCTGCGGTCGGGTGAGCGAAGTCGATGGCAACGGTGTCGCTGTTGAGGGCGTCCTGATGCTGTTTCTCCCGCGCCAGGACCCGCTGCTTGGCCTCCGCATTTACCTGCGATGCATTGGAGGTCTGCTTCGGAGCGTTGGGGCTATTGGGGCCGTAGATTGCCTGGCGTTGGGCAGGCGTCATGGGGGCTGCGGCGTCCGTTTCCGGGCCGGGGTTCTGCTCTGCCTGCATCTGCAGAAGTTGGGCGGCGGTGACTTGCTGCTGTCGCGCCCGCTCTTCCTGGTCCTTGGCGGTCTGCAAAGCTTGTTGGTTCTGGAAGCTCGATACCTGTTGGGGATTGGCCGCTGAAGGGCGCTGCGGCATCGCGCTCTTCGGTGCGTCCTTCCCTTTGCCGCTGATAAAGCCGGAGAGGTTTGTGATTCCGATAAGCGCAATCCCTCCCACCAGGATATAGAGCAACGGTCCGCCCTTCTTCATGGGGGCGGTTGCTTCCGGTTGTGCTGGTACTGTCGCCGGTTTGATCTCTTCTGGCTCCTGCATGGCTAGTTCCCTCCCCCGACGCGCTTGAACTCGACCTTTTGTTTCCCGATTGCCAGATAACCCATCTCTACGGTCTTCGGTACGGTGTAGAGGCCATTCGAGAAATCGAAGTTGATGAGGGAGCCTTTACCGTCCTTCAGCTCGTACAGGGCGGGTGTCTCCTGGAAGTGGCCGCGTAGATAGGTGAACTTGTCGTCCCGCCATATCTGCTGGATTCCGAGCGTGTTTCCCTTCTTCTGATCCCACGAGTAATCGAAATGGAGATGGCCGGGGTAGGAGCTGCGGTACTGCTCGGCCTCGGTCGCTGCCGCCTTCTGCTCGGTCGCGGCTGCCGCTTTTGCGACGGTAACTTCCTTCTGCAATCGGTCTTCCTTCTCCTTGGCCTCGGCTGCCGGCACAAATACCGGAAGCTCGGCCAGCTTCTCTTTACCCGCCTTGTCGCCTGGGGTGATGAACACCTTGGAATCGAAGTGGGCGTCACCGTCACTGGAGATTTCGCGGAGCTGAAGGGTGTACTCGTTCCCGTGATCCGAGACGATGTGGATGTCGGTGGTGCTGTTTGCCAGTTTGGGCTTGATGCTGATGTACCGGCTGGCGACGTGGCCCCCGTCGAACACCCATGAAACCGTGTCTCCACCGAAGACGGTTGCAACCTTCTCCTCGGTTGGAAGCATGATGAGAGTGGACTGAAGAAGCCCGGCCCGGATCACCGGGGGCGTCTCGCTGTCGAGCACAATGATGGTCCGCGGAGCGTTGGGTTGAAGGTGTTTGGTCTGAGCACTGGCGATGCCCGTTGCGGTCGTTGCGGCAAACGCAAGGCCAGTGGTTGCAAGCAAGAGTAGGGATGGTTTCACGGCTGGTCCTCTTTCAGTGGGTATTGCGTTTGCTTCCCTGGGCTGTGGGAAAGTGGGAGACGCTGGCACCATCGGCGTCTTCCATCTTTTCCATGGCTCACTCTGCCGTTGTAAGTTCTCGACTCGAAACAGATAAATCGCAGTCGAGGCGGTGGGAATGTGGGAGACGCTGGTTTCATCGGCGTCTTCCAAGGGGCTGTGCGAGGGGTGGGAAACGGTCGTATCGTTTTCCAGGCTTTGCATAGCCCCGGCATTTCCATGGCCTGTTTGTGCTTGGGGTATGAACGATGGGCTGTATCGTACGAAACACTGGCTGTGAAGGTCATAAGCCTTCTCCATCCGCAAATCGCTTGATCCCCATGATCTTTTTCCCGACCTTGAGCACCAGCCACATTGCAGCTGCGAACGGTGCTAACGCGACAGGAATGAATACGGGAAGCACGAGCCGAGAAAAGTGCTCGGGTGACAGTTGCGGAACTGTCCAGACCAGGAAAGCGCCGACCACACACTGCATCATCCCTGGCAAAGCCGCTCTCGTGCCTTCGTATCTCGCCTTCAGCAAGGCTTGGGTCAGTCCGTACAGGCACAGGCCCGCTGCAACGTACTCCAAGGATGGCCTGATGCTCTCGGTCCCTCCATACAGCGTCCAATCGCAGTCGGTCACTCCTCCGCAGTTGATCGGAGGCTGGAACGGACTGGCAAAAACTGCTCTGATATTGCCGACTTGATCGACAAACGGTGTCATGCGTTCTCCCCCTGAGCAAATCGCTCGATCCCCTCGGCCCGCCCGTACTTCTGGACCAACTTCTCCCGTCGCACCTTGTCCTTGGGCTTGGTCGAGAATTTCGCATAGCTCCGTTTGTCTAGATTCAAGGTGACGACTTTGCTCACGCCGTCGCGCTGGACGTACAGGGCTTCACGCTCACGCAGGCCCTCGAAAAGGTTGATTTGCTGGTCATTGAGTTTGAAGAGTTCGCGGTAGGTGTCCCGGTTGAATCTGCTGTCGGGCAGGAAAAGGAACGATGAACAGGCATTGACGATCAGCTCCCCGTTCGGCCCTAGATCCTTTGCCGATTGGCCGATGAGGGTGACACCTCCAAGGTTCTTCCGCACCGTCTTGATAGAGTCCAGCGCACTGTTGAGAAGATCGGCGTTCTTCATGTTGGTGAAGATTTCCTCGATCAGCACATGCTTTGGGACTCCAAGGTTCGCAGGGTCGTAAATAACCTCGTCGATGCGCCGGAGCAGCCAAATCATCAACGGCTCGACTAGGTCGGGATAGTTCTTCGGCACTCCCTGAAAGTCGAAGCATTGCAGCCGGGACAGGGAAAGGGAGTCCTCCACGTTGTCGAAGACGGCGTTGTAGATGCCCTTGCCAACCCATTTCACGAGATACCGGTCGAGATGCTTGGGAAGGAAGAGGTTCGCGAGACGGCGGTTCTGCCGGTCGAGCATGTACAGACCCTGCACCGCTTTGAAAATAACGTCGTCGTCTTCGGGTTCTAGCTCCGCGCCTCCGTTCGTGAGGAGTAACTTCACGAAGGAATACAGAAATTTGATGTTGGGTTCGGTCGGCTCCAGCGCGAACGGGTTGATGTGGGGGCCGTCCTTGCCTACCTTGTCCACCCGCCCGCCGTACAGCTCCACAACGCTTTCGTAGGAGCCTCCGATATCGAAAATGTAGGTGAAACCGCCGTACTTCTGCTCAAGGGCGCAGAGCTGGTTGCCATGGACGGATTTACCGGCATTGGGGGGGCCAAGGATGAGCATGACCCGCTGCCCGCCGATGTAGACATCCTGAAAGAACGGCGTCCCGGCGCGGGTCTCAAGGATGTTGACGTACTCGCTGCCGAGATCATCGGATTCAGGGTTTCCGATGTGCGGCGCGAACACAAAGGAAAGCCGCGCATGGTGATCCTCGCCCAACCAAAGCGGAAAGACGTTGAATTTCTGGTTAGCCGGGAACATGGCATAAAAAGCCGAGAGGTTGCCGTAGGTCTCTTCCATCACCTGAGCGCGGGCATCGACGAATATACGATGCACGGCGGGGATGGTGTCACGGAGCTGGTCGGTGCTCTTCCCCGCCAGCAGCAGACGGAGTGAGTATTCACCCTGAGCCTTTTTGTCGAGTAATCGAATAACGTCGGTGAGGTCGTCCACGCTGCCAGTCGCAGCCTTGGCCCCGGCTCCGGTGTCCAGCGATGCTATGTCTTTCCCGGCCATGACGCGGGAGAGAACACCAACTTTGAAGAATTCGATGAACTTTTCTTGCTGGTCGATCTCTTTCCGGGCGGATGCGGTGGACTTCGGCTTCCATGTTGAACACAGCACGCTATCGCAATCGAGCGACATCAACCCTGAGAAAAGGCATGGCCGGGAAGCCTCGGGGGTGTGAGTGAGGGTGAACATCTGGACATGACGCTTCCCTACCCGCAGGCGGTGATCGGTGTCCCACGACACCGGGCTTTTGACGATCTGCCGGTCAACGCCGGTGTCCCCCTGGAGGTGGTCGTGCTGTGCCCACTGTTCAAGGTTGAAGAGGTAGGAGAAGAAGCGGAAGGTCTCTTTCTTGTCGAGCAACTTGAGCCCGAACGCGGTGCCGAGGTGGGACTGAAGGATGGTCGCGGCCTTCTGTAGATCGGCCAGCAACCTTGAATTGTCACTGGCGTTTTCCTTCGGCTTGCGCTGAAATGTGCTCGGCTTCAATGGTTCGAAGAGGAGGCACCAGTGAAGGTCGATACGGCGAAAGTTCGCTGTCTTGTCAAGGAAGCTGAGGCGGTCGTTGACGAAGGATTCTGTCACTTCGTTCTCGTATTTCTTCCGCCTGGGAAGCTCGTACCCGGAGAGGACGCGGGTGTATTGGTAGAGGCTCGAACCTTCGGGAAGCCCTCGCAACGCGCCCTCGATGGTCGCTACTCGCGCCTCAAGTTCCTGGTCTGTGAGACCTTCTTCGTCCGTGCCTGCGACGGAGAATAGGACCCCGTAGCCACCCGTTTTAGTCGCAAAGATATAGTCTGTGACGAAGCGGGAGACAGGTACGATGCTGCAAGCTGCTCCCGCCTGAGTGAACCATGGGTTAGCGTTTGCGTGGGTCATAGTATGCCTTCTGGCTCCAGCTGTGACCCCAAAGCTCAATCATTTTGGGGTGGTTTCGGACGATGAGCCATGCCGCGACGGAGAGCATTGGGAAGCTGAGAATCGCCAGCATTCGAAAACCAACGAGGAAAACCGTTACGCTGACAAAGACAATCCCCATCCAAGTCGTCAAGTCGAGTCCG
>JAABUZ0100008472.1_pt1 | contig 12073 bp, 11 predicted proteins | sample 5562091 | NCBI WGS metagenome assembly JAABUZ01 (sample SAMN12813069, study PRJNA571459) | rock metagenome | isolation source: Antarctica rocks | place: Antarctica: Victoria Land, Linnaeus Terrace sud | collected 2015-12-21
GTTCGACGGTTCATCTTCATTCCTCCAGTTGGACAGAGGCTAGCCGACTCGCCCGCGCTTCGCCAGATTGCCGCCCCATGACCCGGCTTTGCGTTGCGACCTGGAACATCAACTCGCTCCGTCTGCGGCACAAGCTGCTCGACAAGCTGCGCGAGGCGCTCGATCCCGACGTGATCTGCCTGCAGGAGACCAAGGTGCCGGACGACCTGTTTCCGGACGGGGTGCCCGGGGAACTCGGCTATCCCCATGTCGTCCGCCGCGGCATGAAGGGCTACAACGGCGTCGCCATCCTGTCGCGCCTGCCGCTGGTCGCCCATGACGAGGCACCCGACTGGTGCGAGCGCGGCGACTGCCGGCATGCGGCGGCGACGCTGCAGACACCGAGCGGGCCGATCGACCTGCATGATTTCTACGTGCCGGCCGGCGGCGACGTGCCGGACCCCGGGGTGAACCCGAAATTCGCGCACAAGCTGGCCTTCGTGAGCGAGGCGACCAATTGGTTCGCCGCCCGCCGAGTCGAGCGCAGCATCCTGGTCGGCGACCTCAACATCGCCCCGCTCGAGCACGACGTCTGGAGCCACAAGCAGCTGCTCACCGTGGTGAGCCATACGCCGGTCGAGGTCGAGCATCTCGGCGCTTGGCTGCGCGCGGGCTTTGCCGACGCGGTGCGGCATTTCGTGCCGGCGGACGAGAAGCTCTATACGTGGTGGTCGTATCGCAACCAGGATTGGCGGCGCAGCAACCGCGGCCGCCGCCTCGACCACATCTGGGTCACGCCCGACCTGGTGCCGCGGCTACGGCGGCACGAGGTGCTGGTCGACGCCCGCGACTGGGAACGCGGCTCCGACCACGTCCCGGTCGCGGTCGAACTGGACGTTTAAACGGGGTCCCAGCTGAACACGTCGCCGCTGCGGTCCATTCCGACCAGGCTCGAGCGGAGCGCCGGGGCGGCGTGCTCGGCGATGGTGGACGGCGTCCACCCCTCGGCGCGATGCACGCTGCGCAGCGGGCGGCTCTGGCCCATCAGGAAGATCTCGTTGTAGCGGGTGGCGAAGATCTGGCCGGTGATGCCGTGCGCGGCGTCTGACGCGAGATAGACGGCCATCGGGGCGTTCTTGTCCGGCGTCATCTGCTGCAGCTTGGCCACGCGGGCCTGCTGCTCCGGGGTCTCGGCCGGGATCGAGCTGGTCATGCGACTCCAGGCGAACGGCGCGATGCAGTTGCTGCGGATGTTGTAGCGGCCCATGTCGAGCGCGATGGATTTGGACAACGCGGCGATGCCGAGCTTGGCGGCCGAATAGTTCGCCTGGCCGAAATTGCCGATCAGCCCGGACGTGCTGGTCATGTGCACATAGGCGCCGCTCTCCTGCGCGCGGAACAGCGGGGCGGCGGCGCGGCTGACGAAGAAGCTGCCGTTCAGGTGCACGTTGATGACGTCGAGCCAGTCCTGCGGCGACATCTTGTGGAAGATCACATCGCGCAGAATGCCGGCATTGTTGACGACGATGTCGACCCGGCCGAACGCATCCATCGCCGCCTGCACGATACGTTGCGCCGACGCCCAGTCGGCGACGCTGTCGCGATTGGTCACGGCCCGGCCGCCGCGCTGCTCGATGATCTGCCGGGTCTGCTCGCCCGGCGTGTCCGACAGGCCCTCGCCAGCCAGCGACGCGCCGATGTCGTTGACCACGATCGCCGCCCCCTCGAGCGCCATGGCGATCGCCACCTCGCGCCCGATCCCGCCGCCCGCGCCGGTCACCACGGCCACCTTGCCCTCAAGCATCATCCGATCAGGCCTTCTGCATCAATGGATTGCGCAACACGCCAACTGTGGGGGCGGCCCGGCGACGTCGAGCTGCTCTCAGTTCTGCATGCCCCATCGCCGCACGGTCCGCGCCTCGACGGTGCGAAAGACGAGGTTCTCGACCGCCAAGCCGATTAAAATCACCGTGAGCAGCCCGGCGAAGACGCTGGGAATTTCAAGCTGGTTCTTGTTCTCGAAGATGAACCAGCCAAGACCGCCGGCGCCGGAGGACACGCCGAACACCAGCTCGGCGGCGATCAGCGTGCGCCAGGCGAACGCCCACCCGACCTTCAATCCGGTCAGGATGCTGGGGAACGCCGCCGGGATCAGGATCGCCCGCACGTAGCGGAAGCCACGCAGGCCGTAATTGCGCCCGACCATGCGCAACGTGGCCGAGACGCCACGGAAGCCGGCATGGGTGTTGAGCGCCACCACCCAAAGCACGGAATGGATCAGCACGAAGACCAGGCTGCCATTGCCGAGGCCGAACCAGAGCAGCGCCAAGGGCAGCAAGGCGATGGCGGGCAGCGGGTTGAACATCGACGTCAGCGTCTCGAGCAGGTCGTTGCCGAGCCGCGTGTTGATCGCCGCCACCGAGAGCAGCATCGCCAGGCTGACGCCGATCGCATAGCCCATCAGCAGCACTTTGATCGACACCCAGGCCCGCGCCGGCAGCACGCCGTTGCGGAGGTTGTCGAGCAGCGCCTGGATGGTCTGGACGAAGGTCGGGAACAGCAGGTCGTTGTCGAGCAGGGTGGCATAGACCTGCCAGATCACCGCGAGCAGGACGATCACGCCGGTCTTGCGCACCCAGCCCTGGTTCCAGACGCGTTCCCAGGCCGGGATCGGGCGCTCGACCTGGTCCATGCCGGAGAACGCGGCGACCGTGTATTCGCGGTTGGGACGGTGCGGGCTCATGCGAACAACATGTCGTGGATGCGTTGCTCGAGGCCGAGCAGCTCGGCCGGGTCCGGGTTCTCGCGCGGCAAGCTGTCGAGCTCGGCGCGGACCTGGCCGGGATGGGGCGAGAGTAGCAGGATGCGGTTGCCGATTTTGATCGCCTCGTTGATGGAATGGGTGACGAACAGGACGGTGAACTGGGTATCGTCCCAGAGCCGGAGCAGCTCCTCCTGCATGGTGCGCCGGGTGAGCGCGTCGAGGGCGGCGAACGGTTCGTCCATGAGGAGGATCTCCGGCTCCATGGCCATGCCGCGGGCGATGGCGACGCGCTGCTTCATGCCGCCTGACAGGGTATGCGGGTGCGCATCGGCAAACGCAGTCAGGCCCACTTTCTCGATATAATAGCTGGCGCGCTCGCGGGCCTGCGGTTTCGGCACGCGCTTGGTGGCCAGGAGCGGGAACATGATGTTCTCGCGCACCGTTTTCCACGGCAGAAGCTGGTCGAACTCCTGGAACACCATCATCCGGTCCGGACCGGGCTCGCGGATGCGGCGCCCGCGCAAGTGGAACTCGCCCTCGACCGGCTCGAGGTAGCCGGCGACAGCCTTGAGCAGCGAGGATTTGCCGCAGCCGGACGGGCCGAGCAGCACGAAACGGTCGCCAGGATAGACGGCGAAGCTGACCCGGTGCGTCGCGGTGACGATCCGCTCGGACGTCTTGTACTGCAGCGTGACCCCGCGCACGTCGAGCAAGGGTTGAGCAGGCTCGGACATGACGCTCCCAGGATGGCTTTACGCCGATAAAGCCCATGAACACGGTCCCTGTCCACTGCGGCCGGGTCGGGCTACAATGTAAGGCAATGAAACTGGGGGGACGCGCATGCTGCGCATTTTGACCGTGCTGGCCTTACTCGTGCCCGCGCTGGCCCGGGCGGACGTGACCGAGATCCGGATCACCAAGCAGCCGGGCATCATCTACCTGGCGCCGATCGTCATGGAGCAGCAGAAGCTGATCGAGCGCGAGGCCGCAAAGCTGGGCCTTGCGGACTTGAGGACGAAATGGGTGACGTTTGGCGGCGGCGGGGCGGCGACGGATGCGTTGCTATCCGGCAACGTCGATATCGTCACCACCGGGGCGAGCAACATGCTGCTGCTATGGGACCGGACCCGCGGCGCGGTGAAGGGGCTGGCCGGGTCGTCGTCGACGCCGATGTGGTTCATCAGCAACAATCCCGAGGTGAAGTCGTTGCGGGACTTGCAGCCGACCGACAAGATCGCGGTGCCGACAGTCAAGATCAGCAGCCAGGCGATCCTCCTGCAGATCGCCGCTCGGGCGCTCTATGGGGACGCGCAGTTCGACCATTTCGACTCCATGACGGTGACGCTCGGACATCCCGACGCGCAGGCGGCGCTGACCGGCGGGCGCGGCGGCGGACTGACAGGGCATTTCTCGGGCGCGCCGTATCAGGCGGCCGAAGCCAAGGCGCCAGGATTGCATGTGGTCACGACCTCGGAGGAGATCCTGGGCACGCCGTTCAGCAATGCAGTCTACTTCACGACGACCAAGTTCCACGACGGCAATCCGCTCGCAATCAAGGCGTTCATGGCCGCCGCCGCGGCGGCGTCGGACTACATCGCGGCGCATCCGCGCGAGGCGTGCGAGCTATACCTCGCCGCCACCGGGGAGAAGACCACGCTTGACGTGCTGCTCTCGCAGATCGGCGACCCGGCCCGCACCTACTCGACCGCCCCGTTCGGCATGATGCGGGTCGCCAGCCACATGGCGGACATCAAGGTGCTGAAGACGCGGCCGTCGCGCTGGCAGGAGTTCTTCTTCCCCGAAGCAGCCGGACTGGCAGGGAACTGACCGGAAGTAATGCTCTACCGCATCATCGTGCGTTGCAGGCTGCGGAGCTCGCCGAGGTTGCGGCGCAGGATCTCGGCGCCCTCATTGGCGAGCGCGATGATGCGCGGGTTCATGCCGGGCGCGCCGCTCATCGCCTCCTGGCGGTTGGTGATCTCTTGATGAGTAGCGATCTGGTCGTCGAGGAAGCTGCGGTCGAAGTCGAGCCCCTGCTGCAACCGCATGTGGGTGAGGCGGATGCGCAGGTCGCTGCGAAGTTGGCGTGGCGGGGTGATGCCGGCTTCCAGCAGGATCGGTTGCAGCTGGCGTCGAACGCATTCGCGTCGGCCAGCAGCTTGGCCGCGAGCGCCCGCACCTCCGGCGAGCGGGCCTGAGTCTCGGCGGCCGTGCACTCCTCGCGGTCGAACTCGATGATGTTCTGGGCATTGGTGACGAAGTCGAGATCGCTCGGGTTCATGTCACCGCGCGATGAGTTGGAGGTCGCCGTGGTTTGACAAGCGGCCAGGGCGGAAGCGGGCAGGATCATCGCCAGGGCGGCGCGTCGGTTCATCTCGAACATGATGGTCCCCGTTGTTGTGGGATCAAAAGATATACAAGGTGCGGAGCACGAGACCGAATTGCTGCTTGAAGCCGCCGCCGCGGGCGATATCGTGGTTGCCCTCCAGCAATAACTGGAATTGCGGCGACAGGAACATCGAGGCGGCTGCGCGCAGGCGATGTTCGCGCGAGGCGCCGGTATTGGTGTGGCCGCGGCCGCCGAGCTGGATCGGGTTGTCGAAATAGCTCTCGCCGCCGAAGAACCCTTCATAGCCGATCGAGGTGGAGAAGGCCCTCGTCCAGGCCCAATTCAGCCAGAGCTGGGCGCGCAGGTCGCTGTTCTTGTGGTTGCGGACGCTGAGCGGGATGGTGGGCTGGATCGGCCCGGTCGTATCGCCGAAGAACCGGAAGTCGAGCGAGGCATCGTAGGAGAAATTGGGGCCGATTCCCTGGTCCCAGCCGATCTGTAGATCGCCTGTCCAGCCCTGCCAGCCGCTCAAGTTGCTGGCCAGGTTGAGCGACTGGCGCTTGTCGTAGCTCCCGACCGGTGGATACAGGAAGCCCGCGACGACGAGGTATTGGTTCAGCGCCGGATTGGCGTAGGGCCAGATAAAGGCCGAGAGGGCGGTATTGGCGGCGCCGAACGTGCTGCCGAGACTACTGCCGCCGACGCGCCCCCCTGATCCTGAGCCGAACAATTGCAGGATTTGCACGCCGGCTGGCATATTACCGACATTTTGGTAGTGAACGAAGCGTTCGAGACCGAGATTGACATCAAGATTGCTGTTACTGATTTTATGGCCGGTGGTCGTATAGTAGCTCGTATTGCTGCCGTGGAGATAATAAAACATATTGAGATTGGTGCCGCTTGGAGCGGGAACGAACTCCCTGGGCTCGATTTCCTGCGCCCGGGCCGCGCTCAACCCACCCGCCAGCGCGACCATGGCGACGAAAGTCCGCAGTACGAGGCCAGCGGCGCTGGTGCGGCGTTCATTACCGGACATCGATCTTCTCCATCCCCGCCCCAAATTGTCTGGGGCTTTTCTTTCGAACCAACTTCTCTGGTCAGGCAGGCGGCGTCTACTGTTTTCAAGACAGTTCGAAGACATGGCCTCCGGCGGCGTTGCGCCGGGCCCACTCACCGGAGTGACGCGCCCGAGTGCAGCGCCTTCGAACCGGCTGGTCCGCGAGCGGTGCCGGGGGCAGCGTCTCTCAATGCCGGAAGTGGCGCATCCCGGTGAACACCATGGCCACGCCGGCGCGGTCGGCGGCGTCGATCACCTCCTGGTCGCGCATGGAGCCGCCGGGCTGGATGACGGCGGTGGCGCCGGCGGCGATGGCGGCTTCGAGGCCGTCGGCAAACGGGAAGAAGGCGTCGGAGGCGACGACGCTGCCTTCGGTCAGCGGGCGCTCGAGATTGGCGGCGCGGGCGGCCTCCTGGCCTTTCCAGGCGGCGATGCGGGCACTGTCGACGCGGCTCATCTGGCCGGCGCCGATACCCGTGGTTGCGCCGTGCCGGGCGTAGACGATGGCGTTGGACTTGACGTGCTTGCAGACGCGGAAGGCGAACAGCAGGTCGCGCAGCTCCTCGCGGTTGGGCGCGCGCTGGGTGACGGTGCGCAGCGCATCGGGGCCGATACGGCCGGCATCGCGGGATTGCGCGAGGAAGCCGCCGGCGACGCTGCGGAACGTCTGGCCGGGGGCGGCGGGGTCGGGCAGGCCGCCGGTCAGCAGCAGCCGGAGGTTCTTCTTGCGAGCCAGGATGGCACGGGCGTCCTCGTCGGCATCCGGGGCGATGATGACTTCGGTGAACAGGCCGGCAATGCGGTCGGCGGCCTCGGCGTCGAGGGGCCGGTTGAGGGCGACGATGCCGCCAAAGGCGCTGACCGGGTCGCAGCGCAGCGCCAGGGTCCAGGCTTCGACGAGGCTCGCGGCGGTGGCGACGCCGCATGGGTTGGCGTGCTTGATGATGGCGACCGCCGGATGGTCGAACTCGGCGACGCATTCGAAGGCGGCGTCGGTGTCATTGAGGTTGTTGTAGCTGAGCTCTTTGCCTTGGATCTGGCGCGCGCTGGCGATGCCGGGGCGGGTTCCGGTGATGTAGAAGGCGGCCTGCTGGTGCGGGTTTTCGCCGTAGCGGAGGGTCTGGCGAAGGGTTCCGGCCAGGATCATGCGATCCGGGAACGCGGTGTCGCGGGCGAACCAGGCGGCGATGGCGGCGTCGTAGGCGGCGGTTCGGGCATAGGCGGCGCCGGCCAGGCTGGCACGTTGCGCCTGGGTGGTGCCGCCTTCGGCCAGCGCCGCGATGAGTGCGTCGTACTGGCCGGGGTCGGTCAGGATGACCACATGGCCGGCGTTCTTGGCGGCGGCGCGGATCAGCGCCGGGCCGCCGATGTCGATGTTCTCGATGCAATCCTCGGTCGAGGCGCCCGCAGCGACCGAGGCCTCGAACGGATAGAGGTTGACGCAGACGAGGTCGATCGGGGCGATGCCGTGCTCATCCATTTGGCGGACGTGCTCGGGGAGGTCGCGGCGGCCGAGGATGCCGCCATGGATCTGCGGCACCAGCGTCTTGACCCGGCCGTCGAGGATCTCGGGGGAGCCGGTGTGGTCGGAGACCTCGCGGACCGCGAGCCCGGCGTCGCGCAGGGCGCGGGCGGAGCCGCCGGTCGAAAGCAACTCGGCGCCGTGGGCGATCAGTGCCCGGGCGAGTTCGAGCAGGCCGGCCTTGTCGGACACGGAGAGCAGGGCCCGCCGGATGGGCGTCGTCGGATCGGTCGTCATGGCGCGGGCCTTAACCCTACAGGCCCATCAGGTCCAGGGTCCGCTCGACGACCTCGTGCTCGTTGTAGTGCAGCAGCGCGCGCACGCGGCCGGCCTCGCCCATGCGAGCGCGCAGCGCCGGATCGGCCATCAGCGTCCGCAAGGCGGCGGCAAGCGGCGCGACGGTCGCGGGCGGGACCAGCAAGCCGGTGACCCCGTCGACCACCTGCTCGCGCGGGCCGCGGATGGCGGTGGCCACGACCGGCAGCCCGGTGAGCATCGCCTCGATGACCGACATCGGCAGGCCCTCGAAATGGCTGGGCAGGGTGAAGATGTCGGCCGCGGCCAGGATGGCGGGAACGTCGGTGCGGTAGCCGAGGCGGCGGACGCGCGGCCCGGCCTCGGCGAAGACGGCCTCCATGTCGGCTCCGTGGTCGGACGCGAGGCGGACCCCGACGACCCAGAGTTCCGCATCCGGAACCTCGCGCATGGCGGCGAGGAGCTCCGGGTAACCCTTGTGGCGGACGAGGCGGGAGACGATCACGATCACCGGGACCGCCTCCGGCGTGCCGAGCTCGGCGCGGATGGCGTGTCGGGCGGCAGCGTCGGGGCGGAAGCGCCGGGGGTCGCGGCCGTTGCCGATCGGCACGGCGCCGCGAGCGATCCAGAGGCGGCGGGCGTCGCGCGCCTCCTCGGTCGACACCGTCATGGTGAGGTCGGTCAGCCGTCCGCCGAACCACTCCATGGCGAAGCCGAGGGCGCGCCGCGGCCATGGCCCCGGCTGGTTGAACAGGAAACCGTGGCAGGTATAGGCGACGAACTTCACGCCGGTCACGCGGGCGGCGAGACGGGCGATGACGCCGCTGATCGGCATGTGGGCATGCACGATGTCCGGCCGCTCGCGGCGCAGGAAGGCGACCATGGCACGGAACGCGCGCCATTGGGCGCGAGGCGACAGGGATCGGGCGAGCGGCAGGGCCACGACCCGCAGCCCCTCGGCCCGCGCATCCTCGAGCAGCGGCCCATCGGCGGAAACGCCGACCACCTCGTGGCCGCGCGCCGCCGCCCCGCGCATGAGCGGCAGCAGAAAGTGCCGGAGCGAGAAATCGACATTGGTGACTTCGATGATCTTCACGGGATGGCCAGATCGGGGGCAGCCAAGCTCCCGACCGCGGTCGAGTGGTCCTTGAGGGCGACGCCGGTGAGTCTCAGGTCGCGCATGCGGGCGATCAGGTAGGCCAGGGTCCGCGCGGCGGCGGCGTAGGACAGGCCGTCGGGACGGATGTTGCTGACGCAGTTGCGATGGGCGTCGGTGGTGCGCGGACCCGGCGACCAGGTGAGATAGGCGCCGAGGCTGTCCGGCGCAGACAGGCCCGGCCGCTCGCCGATCAGGATGAGGATCGCAGCGGCGCCCAAGGCTTCGGCGATGCGGTCGCCGAGGGCGACGCGGGCCTCGTGCGCGATCACCAGCGGCGCCAGCGACACGCCGGGCAGCGGCAGCAGTTCGGCGAGCAAGGGCGGGGCGTGACGCAGCGCGGCGGTGGCGGACAGGCCGTCGGCAAGGACGACCGCCAGATCGTAGGGACCCGGCGGCAGCAACTCGGTGGGCGCCAGCGCGCGGCCGAGATCGGGGCGCAGAAGGTAGGCGCGCCGGTCTGGCGCCCGGCTGCGGACGGCGATGGCAGGATGCGGGAGGGCGGCGCGGAGGCGGGGTTCGTCGAGCGCGGCATGGACGGCGTCGCGCGCGCGGGCATGGGCGAGGCGAAGGTCGAGCAGGGGCCGGGTCGCCAGAGCGGGGCCGGCGCGCTCGAGGCCGATCCGGGCGGCGGTGGTCCGGCGCAGTTCGTCCCAGTTCATGGCGCGGTCAGCGGGCCGGGAGCAGCGCTTGGAAGCGGGCGGGGAGCGTCGCGGGGCGGATACGGCCGGCCGTATCGGCGAGGCCCTGGGCGGCGAGCCAGGCCTCAAACTCCGGCGCGGGCTTGCGGGCGAAGATGTCGCGCATGGCCAGCGCATCGTGGAAGCTGGTGCTCTGGTAGCCCAGCATGATGTCGTCGGCGCCCGGCACGCCCATGACGTAGGTGATGCCGGCGGCCATCAGCAGGGCGAGCAGCGCGTCGGTATCGTCTTCGTCGGCCTCGGCGTGGTTGGTGTAGCAGACGTCGCAGCCCATCGGCAGGCCGAGCAGCTTGCCGCAGAAATGATCCTCGAGGCCGGCGCGGGTGATCTGCTTGCCGTCGAACAGATATTCCGGGCCGATGAAGCCGACGACGGTGTTGACCAGCAGCGGCCGGTAGCGCCGGGCGACGGCATAGGCGCGGGCTTCGATTGTCTGCTGGTCGACGCCGTGATGCGCGTTGGCCGACAGCGCGCTGCCCTGGCCGGTCTCGAAATACATGCAGTTGCTGCCCACGGTGCCGCGGCCGAGCGAGCGGGCGGCAGCGTGGGCTTCGTCGAGCAGTGCAAGGGTGATGCCGAAGCTGTCGTTGGCGGCCTGGGTGCCGGCGATGGACTGGAAGACGAGGTCGACCGGGGATCCGCGGTTGATCAGCTCGAGCGTGGTGGTGACGTGGGCGAGGACGCAAGACTGCATCGGGATGTCGAGCTTGAGGCGGATATCGTCGAGCAGGCAGAGCAGCGCGTGGGTGCGGTCGGGGCTGTCGGTGGCCGGGTTGATGCCGACGCAGGCGTCGCCGGCGCCGAGCAGCAGGCCGTCGAGAGTGGCAGCGGCGATGGCGGCCGGGTCGTCGGCGGGATGATTGGGCTGCAGCCGGACCGAAAGGCGCCCGGGCAGGCCGATGGTGGTGCGCAACGCGGTGGTGACGCTGACCTTGCGGGCGACGAGGATGAGGTCCTGCAGCCGGCAGAGCTTGGCGACGGCGGCGACCATCTCCGGCGTCAGACCCGGCGCCAGCGCGGCGAGGGTCGCGGTGGTGGTGCTGTCGGCGAGTAGATGGTCGCGCAGGCCGCCCACGGTGAGGTGCCGGATGGGAGCGAACGCGGCCGGATCATGCGTGTCGATGATGAGGCGGGTGACCTCGTCGGTCTCGTAGGGGATGACGGCGTCGTTCAGGAAAATGCTGAGCGGCAGGTCGGCCAGCGCGAACTGCGCCGCGACCCGCTGCGCGCTCGAGCTGGCGGCCAGGCCCGCGAGCTGGTCGCCGGAGCGCAGGGGCGTGGCGGCGGCGAGCAGGGCGGCGAGGGTCGGGAAAGTGTGGCGTTCGCCGGCGGCGATTGCTTGGAGCATCATTGGTTCAGGTTAGGGGAAAGCTTGTTTGTTGTGGGGGGAAAAGGCGGGCTGCTGGCTGGTGGGCGCACACTGCACGAAGTTGGCGGAGACGAAGGGATGACCTCGCGCTGGACCGGAGCAAATGGCGGTAGCGAACGAAGATCTCCTTGCGATGAGTTGGAGGCTGATCCGGTCTTCGATAATGTCGTGAACTGGGTCGGCCGAGCGGCGGCGCGCCATCGCATCCTTGCCGAAAATCATCTCGAGTCGGTCGCTGCGAGGCAGCTCAGAGTGTTGATCGCGACCCCAGTGGTATTCACGATCGCCGCCTCATTTCCCCTGAACCATAGCTCCGTTTCCAGTCGCCGCTCGTCAAACCGGACATGCAGATCGCCCGCATCTCGCCTCGGTCGTGCACTGGGTCTTGCGCTGGTCACGCTCGATCACCGGTGCCGTGCCCCAGCCGGCGCTGACCCTCGCGGGTTCGCCGTTGACCATCCGGTTGCCAACCGTGGTCGCCGGGACAGACTTCCCTTGTTGCGCATCGAGGTTCTGCCATACGTGCTGCCACCTTTACCCCGGCGAGACCGTCAGGGGCGTGTCTGTGACGGCGGCGGCCTCCCCGTTCCACTGGCGGGTCGGCTCTCACATTGATCATTTCGAGGCCTCTTTGGTGTTCGCAGCGCGACAACCACCGACACCGGCCTGACCGTGCGCTGCGAGCTCGATACCAACACCTACCCCAAGGGCATCACTGTCTCGGACAATGAGATGGAGCGCATCAACATCGAACGTGACGATTTGCACGGCGATAGGAACTACACCATCTTGCCTAGGCAACGATCAAACCGACGCTGTTAACAGGATGCGGAAAAAGTGTGCGAAAGCCCCGGTTTTCCACGGTCTTTGACCGTCATCCGCCTCGGTTGAGCCTCGATTTCGTGGTTTTCCGTGACCTGCCCGGCGGAATCTACCGATCC
>JAABUZ0100008473.1_pt1 | contig 12072 bp, 10 predicted proteins | sample 5562091 | NCBI WGS metagenome assembly JAABUZ01 (sample SAMN12813069, study PRJNA571459) | rock metagenome | isolation source: Antarctica rocks | place: Antarctica: Victoria Land, Linnaeus Terrace sud | collected 2015-12-21
GACCCCAACGGAGCGGAACGCCCAGCGACACAACCGAATAGCAGCACCCCCACCACGGTCCTCGGCATAGTCGCGGGCTCGGCATAGATCGAGCTATGCGGATATCCGCATAGCTCGACGAAGTGGGCTACATCCCGTTCGAGCAAGACGCCGCGAACCTGTTCTTCCAACTCGTCTCCTCGCGCTATGAATACGCCTCGCTGATCTTGACCAGCAACCTTCCCTTCGCCCGCTGGGGCGACGTGTTCGGAGACCAAGCCGTCGCCGCCGCGATGATCGACAGGATCGTTCACCACGCCGAGGTCATCACCTCAAAGGCAGCAGCCACCGCCTCCGGAACACCGGCATCGACACACTGCCCTCCGCCCGAGCCGAGAACACGGCACACTAACCAGACCTGCTCACTTTCCACACGTCAAAAGTGCTCACTTTTCGAGCGTCGTCGACACCTGAGAAGGTTTCTGGCCAGCACGAGGTCGGTAACGCTTAGCCGGTCGTGAGGGCTTCCTGAGCTCGCAGCCGATGCGTGGGCTTAGCGCGGTGATCAGACCGATGGAGTTGGCGACCCGCTCTCGAAGGAGTTCTCTATTGGCGGTCCGGTTGCTGCGCCACCGGTTGCGCCAGGGCGGCATCGAGCTGCGCGTGCATGCTCGCACGGAGTGGAGTCAGCTCGGGCACAATGTCGATCGGCACGTCGACGGTCCAGTTCACACGGTCAACCCAAGTCAGTGTCCGAGACGGCCGCGGCCAAGACCGAGCAGCAGCATCGCAAGCTGCCTGCCCTCGGGACCAAGGTCTCTGAAGCGCCCAAGCACAGCCATCTCACGAGCGTGTACCAGCTTGGTGCCTCCGGTGGACATTCGGATGTCCCCGATCATCCGGGCGACGGCTGTGCGTCGTTGGATGATAGCCAGAATTTCTCTGTCAAGCCGGTCTATTTCCAGACGCAGCGCCGAGATATCTGGCGTTGCGCCAGCGATAATCGGAGTACTGCTCGGGTTAGTCATGTCGTTCTCCTAAAGCTGTGGTGCGCCCAAACTGGGTGGGAGTACGACTTCGTCGACAAAGCCTGGCACTTCCGGCTCTGGCGTTTGGCCAGCGGACTGTTGAGAGCGCTTTTTGACAATCTCGAGGTCAGTCCGCATGATATCCAGTAACGCCTCTAGTTACGCGGATGGGCAAAGCACGGTTGCCGATCGTCTTACCGCTCAGCTCCAGGTGCTGCCACGGCGAGAACGCATTCCGGACGTACAATTACACAGCGGTACGCACGGTGAGATGGTGACGTTGCCCGACAAGCTTCGGGGTGGTCGCTTGCACGATGCGAGCTGAAATTTCACCTGCTGCACCGATGACGGCCCGTTTTAATTCCGCTGTACGGGGAAGAAATCTACTGGCGGGGACAGTGACGCTCAAAGCGGCGATAACCGAATCGAAATCATCCTTGATAGGTGCAGCGACACAGTGAACTTCGGTGAGAGCCTCACCAGCATCAAACGCGCAACCCGAGATTCGTATTTCCTGGAACTCATTAGCGAGTTTGGTGGATTCAGTCGTTGTTTTCGTAGTCAATGGATGTAGCGAGCATGTCATGAGATGCCGGTCGCTTTCAGCAGCGGCGTGATACGCTAACAGCACTTTCCCCGCCGCAGTACAGTGAGGATCAAATTGAACGCCTACCCGCGGACCGATCACGTTGACCTGCTGGTTGCCGATCACTCTATCGATGTAAACAACTTTCCCGCGTTCCAATACTGCGAGGTTTGTGGTCTCACCGAACTTGCCAACTAGCTCCCGCATCACGGGCCGCGCCTCACTGCGCACGTCTACAGTTCCCCGCAGCGTCTCGCCAAGCTCGACGACACGCCACCCTAAGCGGTATCTGCCGCGGCCCCTACACCGAAGTAATCCTGTCTCGACAAGGCTTGCCAGCAATGCGTGAGCACTCGAGCGCGGTATATCGAGCGCGGACGCTACCTCCGCGACTCCCCAGTCGCCGCATTCGATAGTAAACAGGTCCAATACGGGACCTATTTTACGAACGGTTTGCAACACAGTGTCCTCCTATCTCCGATTCGGCTTTGAATTCGCGACCCAGATTTCAGGGGCCGCACTCTCCATACTCATTCGATGGCGCTGGGCTACCAAGCGTCGCAGCCCCGCCATCAACGTCGTGCGGCGCTGATCGATTACTCTTCGAGTAGGTCTGGTTGCTCAAAGGTAATCTCGTCATAGAGCAACTGAAAGCTAAACCGGGCAAGTTCTGAGTCGCCAAATCCGTCCTTTGCGTTCATAGCCTGGTGTGGGCTCATCACTGTCGGCGTGCCCGCGGCAGCGGCTAATAACTGAACTTGGGCACAGCTATCGAAGGTAAAGAACCGGTGCAATGCCTCCTCGATCGATCCTCCCACCGTGATTAGCCCGTGGTGACACAACAAGATGGCCCGCTTGTCACCGAGCCTGCCCGCGATGTCCTGTCCCTGCTCGATAGTGACCGACGGTCCCTCATAACCCTCGTACAGCACCTGGTCGCTGTAGAAGGCCGCGGATTCTTGGTCCATTGGCTCCAGCAAGCGTCTGAGCGATCCCAACGCGCGGGAATGCACGGTATGTGCGTGTGCGACTGCCTCGGCCCCGGGACAAAGTTCGTGAATCTTCGAGTGGATAACGAAGGCACTGGGGTTAACCTTGTGATGGCCATGCACTACCAGGCCACTTCTATCAACACAGATCAGGTCGTGTACTTTGATGCGATTGAATGAAACTCCGAACGGGTTCGCCCAGAAGTGGTCATAGTTTTCTGGGTCCCGCACCGAGATGTGGCCGGAGATTCCCTCCCCGAAGCCGTACTTGCCAAACAGACGTAGCGCCGCCGCGAGGCGTTGCTTGCGACTCCGTCTCTCTTCAGTTGGCGAGTCGAAGCTCGGGGAACTTGGGATCGGCAACCCAGTGTGGGTGTCGGCGAGGTAGTTCTCGCGAGGTTGGTCTTCTGTGGTTGTCACTTGATTGTCCTTCCTTGGACGTTTTGGCTGGCGGTGCGGATATCAAACAGACTGCAAGGCGTGTACCACCTGCGACGTTTGGTTCGTTCGCGCGTCATCGAGGAGTGCCGTGGCGATGTCATAGGCTCGATCGGCCAGAGAAGGTACGCCGAAGGTGAAAAAAAGACTTCCCGAGGCGAGGTCTCCTAACGCGTATAGCGCCGGGTTTGCTGCGCCGCTCGCCGTTACCTGGCTTGTAGGCCGGTCCACACGCAGGCCGCCACGTGGATGCCGGTCGGCCACTTTTGCTGTGATTAGGGAAGACATGAGCGGCGCTGCTCGAGCCGGGACTTTGTGCGCTGGAGGGCTTACTGCGTTGACGACGATGTCGGATGCGCACTCACCGCTGTCTGATGTGATAACAAAGCCACCGCTGGACCGGGGCTCGATGTGCCGGAGTCCGGAAACGATCTCGAGTTGCCCTGAATCGATCAGACCGAGGAGCGTGGCAGCGCTGGTCGGCGGCATCGGACAGCACAGGCTCATCACCGCCCGATAGTGGGAGCGTAGGAGGTCGGACTTCTCCCGCTCGGGCAGCAGAGGCCACACGTCTGGCCCAGTGTCGGGGACGGCACGCTGCAGGATGCGTAGAGCGAGCCGGGGTGAGTCGACCTCGGCGAGATGCCGGCGGAGCCTTCGTACCGGGTTCTCGTACTGCAACGCCGCCAGCTCATCAGTGATTGAACTGGGTTCTTCGCCAGCAGCCGCCAGTTCGACACGCATTACAGCGATCAACTGTTTCAGCGAGAGGGCCTCGCCCCGAGCGGCAGCGGCGGGGAACCGCGCTGGTGTGAAGTGCTGCAGTGTGTAGGGAACCGGGCGCTGTCGCACTCCGGGGAGCACGCCACGGCGCGACATCAACCGGATTCGACCTTGGTGGCCACGTGCGGCCAAGGTGAGCACCGCGTCGACTCCAGTGAGCCCGCTGCCGAGCACTCCAACTTCGTCCTCGGTGTTGACGCCCGCAAGCGTTCGAAAGACCGGGTAAGGCTCCGGTATGAAACCGGGATGACCGGCCAAAGAGTAGATGTCAGCCGGGCGACCGACACCGACACACAGGACGGTGTAGTCCACGGTGACCCGAGTGCCTCGCTCGGTCTGCAGTTCCATCCCATGCATGACCGGTGCCGCGGAAGCGACGCATTCCCGGATCACGCTGATCCGCCACCCGCGCTCAAGTAGTCGTACGAGCGCGGCGCCGGCGGAGTCGTCGAGATAGTCACCGAACACGCTCCGTGGTACAAAGCGCGCTCCGCAGAAGCCATCCTCGTAACTGGCTTCAGCACCGGCGACGACATCTCGGGTACCCAGCCACCGTTCGAAATGGCGGGTATCGCCGAATCGCACGGACATATCAGCCGGGGGAGCGTTCACTCGCACCGTCTCCATGTCGTGCTGGAACCGGCTGCCCCTCCACAGATCGGCAGCCGGTTCGAACACCGTGAGTCCGCCAGGTGCGCTGTCGGCCTGAGCCAGCGCATCGAGCAGGCAAACCGCCGATGCTCCGCCACCGACGACACCTATCTCAAACATAGTTTCATACCTTCGCTACCGATTCGCGTTGAGGATCGCCCACGTCCGAACCCAGCCCGACATCCCAGAGTGTGGGATACTTGTGCTGCTATTTGAGACGCTACCCCCTTCGGTCATCCATGTAAACGGATCTGGACTGTCCCAGAACCTTGTCGAGCGCCTAGGGAGCCAGTAGTGTGTATCCCACAAGGCAAACTAATGATCCCACACTATGGGATTGCGATGAGGTGGCGCTGAGGGCGAAGCCCAAGCCCTAGAGGCACGAGGAACCGGTGCACAAGTGCTGAAACTCCGTAACTTCCCTACCTTGCCGCGCACTGGGTTCGCGCTCGCTGCGGTGTGTCTCGGATCCTTCATGACCCTGCTCGACGGCAGTGCGGTAAACATCGCGCTGCCGGCGATTCAGCACGACCTGCACGGCTCAATTGCGGCCGTCCAGTGGGTGGTGAATATCTACACCATCCCTCTCGCCAGCCTCCTACTCACCGTCGGCAATCTTGGTGACCGCTTGGGCCTCCGGCGCCTATTCATATGGTCGCTGACCTTGTTCATCCTCGCATCAGTGCTATGTGCGACGAGTCCCACACTTGGCTTCCTGCTTGGTGCCCGTGTCCTACAAGGCATCGCTGCTGGCGGCCTGCTTCCGACGACCCTCGCCATCATCGCTCGGACCTACAGCGACCCCGTTGAGCGGGCAAAGGCAATTACGGTGTGGGGGGCCACCGGAGCTGTGGCGCTCGTTGTCGGCCCTATCGTTGGTGGCGTCCTCACCGACGTGCTTGGGTGGCGATCGATTTTCATGGTCAATGTTCCCGTAGGACTGGCTACAGTTGCGACAGCGATTCGCTACATGCAAGAAGCCCCGCACCGACGAACGCAATCGGCTGACGTTCCTGGCCAGATCGCTGGCATCGTCGCACTCGGCGCTCTCGTCGGCGGGCTGATCGAAGGTGGCGCCGGAGGCTGGACCTCAGCGGCGACACTGGGACTACTCGTGCTCGCTGCCGGATGCGCAGCAGCGTTCGTCGCCATCGAACATCGTAGCAAGCACCCCGCGGTACCACCGAGTATATTCCGACGGCATGCATTCACCGCATTGATCGCCAGCGGCCTTGCATACCAGTTCGGGAGCTTCGGTATGCAATTCATGCTCGCGATATACCTTCAGGAACAATGGCATCTCACTGCCGCGCACACCGGCCTGCTATTCCTTCCATTTTCCTGCAGCAGCGTATTCGGTATTATCGTGCTAAACCGACGTCTGGTGCACCGTGGCCCGCGCTGGCTGCTGTGGACCGGTTCAGCGACGTCGTCGTTTGGTGCCCTGTGCATGCTCGGGGTGTCCGATCAATCCACCTGGCCCCTCCTCGTTGTAGGAACCACATTGGTGGGACTAGGTTGCGGTGTCTTCGCGCCTAGCATCAACGCTGCGGCCATGCTTTCGATCGAACCGGAGTATTCCGGACTCGGCTCCGCCGTCCTCAACACTGCTCGCCAAATTGGTATAGCCATCGGTGTCGCTTTGTTCGGTGCGTTCATCAGCTTGCACGATGCCTTGCTGGGGATGCGAATCTGCATGGGACTGGCTGCCCTGTGTTTTCTGATGATTGTGCTGCTGAGCTTGCGCTACGTGCCTCGACAGGAGCAATGCCCGACCGGACCGCGCTGGAGGGTCCCTGCTTAGTGCATTAATCTACCTTCGCATACGGGCTTCATGGGCCTGGATAGGCGTCACTCCACTAGGCTTGATCGCAAACCTGACACGCCACGCTACTGACCGCCCGCAATAGGCGTGATAGGCGCAAGCCGCCGACGTAACCGGTATACCCTCTGCGCGTTGATCGAGCGTGGGGCGCAATACGCGAAGTAGTGGCCCGCGACCACCGCAGTGTGCCCGTGAGTCGATGATACATCCAGACATGCAAACGCGGGATTAGAAAGTACCCACCCCCGTTGTGCGTTCGGTCGGGAGCGAGGAGTCAGCCCAAGCGGCCAGCGATCGCGGCGGCGGCTTGCCGCACCTCCGAGACGTAACGCTCGAGGTCGCGACACTCAAGGTTCTCGGCCAGACCCGACAACTGCACAACCGCGATCAACTCGCCGTTGCGGTTCAACACAGGCGCACCGATTGACGATGCATCAGGGACTCGCTCGCTGTAACCGATGGCGTAGCCCTGTTCGCGGATGACACGAATGCGCTCAAGAAACTCCAACCGGGTGAGCAGTTGACCTGTCGCCAGTCGAATCTCTCCCACGCGATCGATCAACTCGTCCAACTCGTCCGGTCCAAGACTGGCGGCGTATACCCTGCCAGCGCCCACGTGCAGTGGCATCCGTTCGCCGAGTGGTGGAATGTATCGCAGCGGGTTAGCCCCATCGACGCGTGCGACGAGCACATGGAAGAAGCCAATCCGAACTGACATGGCCGATGTGAGGCCGCTGGTATGGGCCAGCTCCTGCAAGACTGGCCGGGCCCCGTTAGCCAGCGTATTCGACACAAGGTAGGCATGTGCATTGGCTAGAGGCACAACGCCCATGGTGTAACCGGTACCGTCCTGGTCGACATAGCCGTGTCGGATGAGTACCACCAAGATGCGTTGGGTGGTCGCAACGTGCAGGCCCGCGCGGCGAGCAACCTCGTTCAAGCGTAACGGCGCCCTGGTGAGTTCAAGAACTTCGAGTACGTCCAGCGCGCGCTCCAGCGACCGCATCGTGCTTGCCACTCGCGGAGTTGCTGAGCTCACACCAGTCACCCCAAGATCAATAGACGGGGGCCGATCGACAATCCAGCGCCACCGGGTATCCGACACAGTTACAGCACGACAGCACCCGCGCTGACACCATCACAAGCGAGCAGACACTCACTAGATACACCACATTATCATGCACTGAGAGCAGGTTGAACACGTCCGGCTGCGAGCGCAACAGCAGGGTCAAGCTTGGTGCCCTAGCGGCACCAGGCACGGTTGCGGGTCTGTGCGACAGGCCGTGAATTGCGTCGGCTGCGGTCAACACCCGGGCCAGCTCGGCTAGGCGTTGATGCCTTCCACGCCGGCAGCGGCGTGGAGGACTTCGACGAACGAATCCGGGCCAGCAAACCCCGGCGACCCGTCCGGGGTCGCGGGGAATTCTCGATCACCCATCACCCGTCCCAGATCAACGGCTGTGGTGTGATGGGTTTCCTCGTGGGTATTGGACACCAGCGGGCACTTGTCGCTCAGGGGTTGGTTGCGTCAGGGTTGGCATAGCCGTCCTCATGCCCCAATGTGTAGCGGCCCGGTCCGCTCGGGCGTGCCGGACAAGCCCCGTCCACCATAGAAATCTCAGGGCGAGGTGCACGGTGCGGGTGCGGACTTCGTCGCGCTCACCAAAGCGGTCGACGCCGAGTTGTTGATCGGTCGGGTCTGGGTCACGGAACTCAGGGACAGCCGTGACGTAGGCGAGCACTTGAATGCGGAGACGTCAATTATGGCTGGCGTAGGCATGCGCAAGTTTTTGGCTATCTTCGTGCAGTGTATACCGGCTGATCAGACCATCGCGGACAACGAAAGCACACACAAACTCACCATGATACCGCACGCCACTGTGGGGGAAGGCATAAGTCACGTGTCCTGCCGCGAATACGTGGGCGCTGCCGGCGGCCATGGTGTCGATGCCAAAGTCCTCACGCTCCGCTGCATTGAGTAAGACCGAGTAAAAGTCTCTGACAGCCTCCCGGCCGCGGCGATCGCCCACCCAAGGGACCAAGCTAGGGTCACCGGGGACCTCCCATCTGACATCGGGATGTACGAGTTCGAGCATACTCGTAATGTCGCCAATCTCGAGCGAGCCGAGGAATGCGGACGCCACCGCCCGTGCCGATGCCGCCAGCGGTGTCACGATCCGCCGATCTTTAAATATTTCACCAGCGACACGTACGGCATTGAGCGCACGAGGATATCCGGCGAGCGTGCTGACCTGCATGAGCACCTCGACCACTTCAGACGCCTCCAACCCGGCATCCAGCGCCGCACGGAGATGTACCGCAAGTTGGTCCTCACAGCCGCCGAGCGCCGCGAGCATAGCGACTGAAGCCACCTGGCGGGTACGTAAATCCAGCCCCGACCGGGCGACGATGTCTCCGAGCGAATGTTCGACAAGAATACGGCTTAGATCAGGAGCAATCCTGGCAAGCTCCTCGATCGCGGGGAGGATATTAAACTGGCGCGCTACGTCCAGACCTCGGTCATAGCGGTCAAATGGTGCAGGAGGGGACGACACTCATAACCTCTCATCCAAGCATGCCTCAACGCTCAGCGGGGCGCCAATTACGAGACGCCAGCGTCAGAGAATATTACTCATAGATTCATTTCTGGGATCAACTCGCACATCGCGACAGGCTTACCCGGCGTTGGCAGGCTCGCGGACCGCATCACCAGCAAGATGCAGGGCAAGCGGTTGGGTCGGTGGCGTGCCATAAGTGAAGTAAGTTTCCCACGGCAGCTTCGCGCCTCCAATGGCCATGCCGGTATCGATGTCAGCCATGGACCACGTTCTGGTTTCGAAATCCGGTTCGAGCTCAAGAACCGCCGCATCGCCGAATAGCTCAATACGGTTGCCCCCAGGCTCGAAGACGTAGAGAAACGCCCCTTGGGTGATGCCGTGTCGGTCTGGCCCGGCTTCGATTGTGACGTCGTATTCTCGGAACATCTCCGCCGCATCGAAGTTGTGTTGCTGTATGCCGTAGTAGAAGGCTACGTGATGGAATCGGCCGCGTGCGCCGAGGTTATCCCGCATAATGGCAACCTCGTGTCCAAGGATGTTACTGCTCATCCAGGCCCCGATTTCGACGTCGCCGTCGACGACCCTCTCTCGCGTTTGCATCCCGAGGCAGCGCTCAAGGGACTCCTTGACTGGCGTGACATCACTTGCCATCAGGTTTAAGTGGTCGATTCGTCTGACAGGGATCCCCTGCAGGGGCTTTCTCGACGCCCTGGTCAATATTTTGCTCTGCAACTCGGGAGGCGCCTTGTATTTCTCGACCTCCCACAGCAGCTGGAGGTCGTGGCCGTCTGGCGTCTCGAACTGGTAGGCCGCGCCATAGCCGAACTCACCATCGACCCACCTTCCTTCCAAATTTCCGTCCGTGATCGCCTTAGTGCGCCGCTTCAACGCATCCGGCGATGAAGTCCGCAGCGCGGCATGGACCATGCGGGGCACCGGGCCCTCAGTGATTTTCAGGCTCCACTGGTAGGGATCCTCGTAGCCCCGCAAATAGACCGACTGCCCCTGACGCATCGTCTCATACATGCCAAGGAGTTCCTTGAAAAACCAGAGGGTGCCGTCAGGGTTTGGTGTCTGTAGCTCTACACGCGCGAGGTGCGCGATCTCATGGCGACTATCCCCATCATCCATCATTGCGCTCCGTTCACCGCTGTGCACACGACCACCCAACCTGGGCGTTGAGGACCATCGTCGCGAAACAGCGCTCGATGCGCAGGACCAGTTCCGCAATACTGACGGGATGGCGCACATGACGGCGGCGTATTCCAGTTGACGGGATGAGGCGTCTTGAGGAGGCAGGAAGCAGTCGCGGCCCAACCGAGCCGATCGCACCCTACCTCTGTGTCCGTGGGTGATGATGCATTGCGGTCGGCCCCCGCACGTGCTACCAAGGGGTCGGCATTGACGAACCTACTGTTCTGCTGGGCGAGCGCAGTTCAAGCATCCCGAACGGCGCTTGATTCGTGGGTCGTTGACGCAGAATATTCACAGGCAGTGGCCGTGCAGCGGTAGCTGATCGGTGTTACTTGGCGGTTGAGGCCCGTCCGAGGAGTGAGTTGATTGCCCAGGCGCAGCGCCAGCAATGGCTTTTTAACGGTCTGGTTGGCCAAGGTGGTGATGCGCTCAATGTCGCCGCTCATGCACAAGGTATCTGGTACGCAGGTGGCTTAACGGTTTTGGAGGAGAGCGATGACGACTACAAGGTCACCGGCGGGGCACCAGCCACGAAGTCGCAATGACGTGCGGCCGATGACTGGGGAGGAATACCTAGATTCTTTGCGCGACGGCCGTGAGGTCTATATCTACGGTGAACGCGTGGCGGACGTTACGACGCATCCGGCGTTCCGGAATAGTGCGCGTTCGATCGCGCGGCTCTATGACGCATTGCATGAACCCGAGGCGGACGGCGTCCTGCGTGTCCCGACCGACACGGGCAACGGAGGATTTACCCACCCGTTCTTCAAGACGGCTCGCAGTGCCGATGACTTGGTGACCTCGCGCGACGCGATTGTCGCGTGGCAGCGAATGGTCTACGGTTGGATGGGTCGAACACCCGACTACAAGGCCGCGTTTCTAGGCACGTTGGGCGCGAACGCTGACTTTTATGGGCCTTTCAAGGATAATGCGCTCAGTTGGTACAAGAAAACTCAGGAACGAGTTCTGTACCTAAACCACGCGATCGTGCATCCGCCGATTGACCGGGATAAGCCGGCTGACGAGACGGCGGACGTCTGCATCCACGTGGAGGAGGAAACCGACAAGGGACTCATAGTGTCTGGAGCGAAGGTGGTCGCCACAAACTCAGCCCTGACTAACGCAAATTTCATTGCGCATTATGGACTTCCTGTTCGGGACAAGAAATTCGGTGTGGTGTTTACGGTCCCGATGGACACTAAAGGCCTCAAGCTCTTCTGTCGCGCGTCCTACGAGATGAGCGCGGCAGTATTGGGTAGCCCGTTCGACTACCCCCTCTCGAGTCGATTCGACGAAAACGATGCGATCATGGTTCTCGATCGGGTACTTGTCCCATGGGAGAACGTATTCATGTACGACGCAGAGGCGGCGAACTCGTTTGCGATGGGGTCAGGCTTTATGGACCGATTCACCTTCCATGGTTGCACGCGGCTTGCGGTCAAGCTTGACTTCATTGCCGGGTGCGCGATGAAGGGTGTGGAGATGACCGGTACAGCTGGGTTCCGGGGTGTGCAGGCCCAGATCGGAGAGATTCTCAACTGGCGCGATTTGTTCTGGGGCCTCTCGGACGCAATGGCAAAGTCGCCTATTCCCTGGGTCGGCGACGCGGTGCAACCGAACATCAACTATGGGATGGCATATCGCACCTTCATGGGCATCGGCTATCCGCGCGTCAAAGAGATCATCCAGCAAACGCTGGGTAGCGGGTTGATCTACCTCAATTCACACGCGAGCGACTGGAAAAACCCGCATGTCCGTCCTTACCTCGACAAGTATGTGCGCGGGTCGGGGAGCATCCCGGCCATCGACAGAGTCAAGCTGCTCAAGCTGCTCTGGGATGCAGTCGGTACCGAGTTCGGTGGAAGGCACGAACTCTACGAGCGCAACTACGGCGGAGATCACGAGTCCGTCCGCTTCCAAACCTTGATGGCGTACCAGGCTTCCGGGCAAGCCGATGGCCTAAAGGGGTTCGCTGAGCAGTGCATGTCCGAGTATGACCTCGATGGGTGGACTCGCCCGGACCTTATCAACCCAGACGATC
>JAABUZ0100008477.1_pt1 | contig 12070 bp, 8 predicted proteins | sample 5562091 | NCBI WGS metagenome assembly JAABUZ01 (sample SAMN12813069, study PRJNA571459) | rock metagenome | isolation source: Antarctica rocks | place: Antarctica: Victoria Land, Linnaeus Terrace sud | collected 2015-12-21
CCAGATCGCTTCGGCACTGGGGCGCACGGTTCATGCCGTCACGCCGCGCGGCTTCGAGTTAAAGGTCTTCCTGACCGTACTGGCCTTCACCATCACGGCAGGACGCTAGAAACACAACTTAGGTTAAACTTACCGAACACCTGCCCCGGAACCGTCCACTGATAATCGGACAAGGAAGCTGGCCCAGCACTGAGACTGCCCTGGCATCGCTGCCCTATAAGGATGTTGTCCTGCCCGCTGCTGTCCTTTGTTGCCCCTTGTAGGTTGATAGTGACGGGGTAGGCGTCAACCCTCCATGAAACGTCGGAGACGAAGTAGTTATAGTTGTAACCGCCCCCGCCGCCGCTGTTAGGGTCGATCTTCGCCTGTGCCCCCACCAGGCTCACCCGGACCACCCCGCTCGCGTCAGGGGAGACGATGCTGTAGCGCGTCCCGGAGGAGACGCCACGGAAGCTCTGGCTGCCGCCGGTGTCCACCTCCGGGTCGCCCAGCCCGTCGCTGCAAGAGGCGGTCGGCTGGAAGGGGAACGGCCCGTACCATTCGGCGCGGCCGGTCTGCTTGATGACGCAGGGCGGGGCGGGGGCGGCGGGGTTGCCGGCGTCGGACCAGGTGAAGGCGGCGGTCACGGTGCCGGTGGAGTTGACCTGCATGGAGCTGTCCCCGGTGCCGGTGCCGGTGCCGCTGCTCCCATAGGGGTGCGGGGTGCCGGGCTGGTAGTAGGAGCTGAACCACTGGCCGCCGCTGAAGGCAGGGCTTCGGGCGGTGACGTTGCCGCTGCTGTCGGTGTGGGTCCAGACGTAGGTGCCGGTCTGAGTGCCGGTCGGGGCCTGCGCGCAGGCGGTGAGGGGGAGCAGAAGAAGAAAGATCAAGCCGCCGATAGCGGTAAAGGCGCGGGCAGAGGAAAGAGCAGGAAGCAGGCGCATGATGATCCCCCAATCAGACAGCGACACCGAGGCACGATGACCCGAGACGGCTATGACCGAAGGACGCCCGACATCAGCGCCATGACCCATTGTAACACGGCTTCTATGCAGTGTCAAGGGCTACGGTTGCGATTTTCTGGCGGCGCAGCGGAGGGGCGCGGATATTTTAGATTTTCTCGCCGCGCCCTCTTGACAAACGCATCGCCCTGGTGCATAATGTCTCTTGTCAGTCTCCTCTACCCTCCATCGACATGCGGGAGTAATTCAGTGGTAGAATGTCTCGTTGCCAACGAGAATGTCGCCAGTTCGAGCCTGGTCTCCCGCTTGCTTCGTCGAACAGCCGCCTCCCGTGGGGCGGCTGTTCTGCGTTTCAGGACTGTTCTGCGTTTTATGGTATAATAGCGGGGTATGGCCGTTACCAGTAACACCCTTCTCGTCGTCCCGCGCTGGAAGCCGCCGTTCTGGCTGTTCCCGGTCCTGCTGCTCTGCGCGGCCTACGGGCTGCTCGGGCTGACCTTCGTGGAGCAGGGGCACGGGGACATCATGACGCGCTGCGTCCTGATGAACCCGAACCTGTCGCGCATCTGGAGCGTCGGCCATGTCGAGATCAGTCTGTCGTACTTCGGCGTTTTCGGCGCGATGGTCTTCTACTTCGTCCGGCTCTACGGCCAGGACCGCGCCCACCTACTCGACCTCGGCCTGGCCCTGCTCTACATCCTCGCCTCGTTCACCCTGGACCTGGTCTGCGTCCTGAACCTCCAGCCGTTCCCCGCCCTGCTCATCGGCGACGCCGTGGTCCTGACTTTCACCGTGCTGGTCTCGCGCCAGCTCTGGTTCCAGCGGCTGCTGGGCGTGTTCGTCCCCCTGGTGTTCCTGACCTGCGGCGTGGGACACCTACTGGAGGGCCTGTCCTACTGGAAGCTGACCTACCCCGTGAACGTCCCCTGGACGATGGTGACGGCGGACGTGGGCTTCGCGATCCTGGTGAACGCCGTCCGCTTCCCGGCCTTCATCCGGGGCCAGGACGTGCTGACGGAGCTGGCCCAGGCGCGACAGGAGTCGGAGACGAAGCAGAGCTTCTTCCGGGACGTGCTGCTGTCCGTCACCGAGGGCCGCCTGCGGCTGTGCGACACGGCGGCTGACCTGCCCGCCGCGCTGCCCACCGACGAGGGGGGGGCACAGCCGCTGACGCGCGAGACGCTGGCCGGCGTGCGCCGCCGGGCCGCCCAGGCCGCGCAGGAGCGGCACTTCGCCCCGGAGCGCATCGACGACCTGATGACGGCGGTGGGCGAGGCGGCGATGAACTGCGTCGTTCATGGCGGCGGCGGCGATGCCGACGTCCGCGCCGACGCCGACGCGGTCCAGGTCTGGGTGCGCGACCGGGGGACGGGGATCGAGATGACGCAACTCCCGCGCGCCACGCTGGAACTCGGCTACAGCACCAAAGACTCGCTCGGCCACGGCTTCTGGATGATGCTGCGCGCCGCCGACACCGTCCACCTGCTGACGGGCGGCACGGGGACGACCCTGGTGCTGACGACGCGACGCGAGGCGGCTCCCGCCCCCGGCCTCCACGCCTGACCCTTCCGATCTGAACCCCGATTCTTGGTCCCCATGAAGATTGTGATCGCCCCCGATTCGTTCAAGGGCAGCCTGACCGCGCGCGAGGCGGCCCATGCGATGGCGACGGGCGTCCGTGCGGTCCGCCCCGACGCCGAAACCGTTCTTCTGCCCCTGGCCGACGGCGGCGAGGGGACGCTGGACGCCCTGGTCGCGGCGACGGCGGGCCGGCGCGAAACGGCCTGGGTGACGGGGCCGCTGGGGGAGGCTGTCAGGGCAGAGTGGGGGCAGACGGGGCCGGGCGGCGACACGGCGGTCGTGGAGATGGCGTCCGCGGCGGGCCTGACCCTGGTTCCGGCCCACCGGCGCGACCCACGCCGGACCACGACGTTCGGCGTCGGCGAGCTGCTGCGCTGCGCCGCCGCATCGGGCGCGCGGCGTGTGGTCGTCGGCCTGGGCGGCAGCGCCACCAGCGACGGCGGGGCCGGGGCGATGCAGGCCCTGGGCATCCGCTTCCTCGACGCCCAGGGCACACCCCTGCCCAGCCCGCTGACCGGCGCGGACCTATCGCGCTTGGCGCGCATCGACGCCAGCGGCCTGGCCTTCCCCGCCAGCATCGAGGTCGTCATCGCCTCGGACGTCACCAGCCCCCTGCTCGGCCCCCTCGGCGCATCATATGTTTACGGCCCTCAGAAGGGCGCGGACAGCCTGTGCGTGGCCGAACTCGACGCAGCCCTGGCGAAATACGCCCGCGTTCTCCACCGTGACCTGGGCGTGGACGTGGCGGACCTGCCCGGCGCGGGCGCGGCGGGCGGCCTGGGGGCGGGCCTGATGGCCTTTCTCGGTGCCCGGATGCACAGCGGTATCGATCTGGTGCTGGACACAGTACGCTTCGACGAGCATTTGCGTCACACAGATTGGGTGCTGACGGGGGAAGGCCGCATCGACGCGCAGACATTGCACGGCAAGACAGTCGCCGGCGTCCTGCGCCGCTGCCGCGCGGCCAGCGTCCCCGCCCTCGCCTTCGGCGGGTCGGTAGACGACGCGGCCTCAGACGCCCTGGCCGCCCAGGGTCTTGTGGCGGCATTCCCCATCGTCCCCGGCCCGATGAGTATAGAGGAAGCCATGCGGAACGGCAGCCGCCTGCTGACCTCCGCCGTCGCGCGCGTCATCGGGCTGTTGGGCGGCTGAACGGGGCAGAGGCGTGGGCAGGAGGCGAGGATGACCGGCTATCGGGTGGGGGACAAAGTGCGCGTGATACAAGTCCCGCCATACCTCTACACAGATAACCCCGTAGACAAAGAGACCGCGGAATTTATTGAGCGGTGCCTGGGGAAAGTTTTTCGAGTCGAAGGTCTCGACGAATACGGGCAGTTGGAGTTGTGGGCTACAGAGAGAGGCAATCGGAAAAAAGTTCTTGGCGGAAACAACCACTGGATATGGATGGAGCCGGAATACGTCGAGCCGTTTCCGAAGCCTTCCTCGGCGGCCTGATAACCCTTCAAAGAGCCTACAGCAGCGGGGCGGCGAGGATGCGGGAGGCGATGGCGTGGGCGTCGGGCAGGACGATGTCGTCGGGGACGCGCTGGCCGGTCGTGACGTAGGCGAGGGGCAGGCCGGACTTGGCCTGTAGGGTCAGAAGCCGCCCGAAGCACGTATGGTCCGAGGCCTCATCGAGCTTGGTCAGGATGACGGCGTCGGGCGCGAAGACGTTCTGGAACTTGGCGACGGTGTTCTCCATGTCCCGCTGCCCCAGCACGGCGGGGACGGTCAGCAATTTCTGCACGGCCCCCACCCCGTCGAACAGGTTGGCGGTCTCGCCCAGGGGAATCATCTCGTTGGGCGAGCGGCCCGCCGTGTCCAGCATCACGATCTCCATCCCCTCTTCGGCGTAGGCCTGCAAGTGCCCGATCAGGGCCAGCTTGTCGTGGGCGACTCGGACCGGGACGCGCAAAATCTCGCCGTACTTTTGGAGCTGCTCGGCGGCCCCGATGCGGTGCGTGTCCAGGGTGATGACACCGACGCGGCGGCGCTCCAGGAGGGCGAAGCGGGCAGTCAGCTTGGCGATGGTGGTTGTCTTGCCCACGCCGGTCGTGCCGACGAACGCCAGCAGGCGCATCTTGCCCGCGCCGTGCGGGGCGTCCAGGGCATTGGAAATCTTGAGCCGCTGGGCCAGCAGCGTCCGCAGGAACGTGGCGGCGTCCCCCGCCCCCAGTCCCATCGGGACCTCGCCGACGAGCTGCCGGGCCAGCGGCGCGGCGACGTCGGCGTCGAGAAGCTGCTGCATCAGGAGCGGGTAGCCTTCTTCGAGGGCGGGCGGGGGCGCGACCGGCGCGGCCTCCTTGCGGCGGCGGGTGCGTGGCGCGGGCGGCGGCGGGGCGGACTGGACGACCAGGCGGGCCACGGCCTCCATGCCGGTCAGATTCGGGTCGGCTTCCAGCGCAGCCGGGATGAACGGCGGTGCCTTCGGGGCGCGCATCCTGTCGGGGGCGGCGGGCGGCTGGGCGTTCTGGAGGACGGCGACTTTGGCTTCCAGTTCTTGAATGCGGGCGGATTTGGCGTCGTCATCGGCGACGGCGGGGGCCAAACCGCCGTAGCGCAGGCCGGCGGGCGGGGCCGGCGGCTGGTAGGTGCCGAAGGTCATCTCGACGACGTCCCGGCCGCCCCACTTGCCGAACAGCGCGCCCTTCTTGTAGGTCTTGCGGCTGACGATGATGGCGTCCACGCCCAGTTCGGACTTAGCCTGGAGCAGGCAGTCGGTGACGGTCCGGCCCGTGTACGTCTTGGTCCGCAGGTTGAACTGCCCCGTCCGGTCGTCGCGCCCGCCCGCCGCCGTCGGCAGCATCGTCCGATTGCCCATGAAAGTTCGGTTGTCCATCGAAGTAGTCTCGCTCATGTTGGAAGTCTCAAAAAGTACAGGGGGATGAGAACCCCTCCCCTCAAGGGAGAGGGTAAAGGTTATTTTCTTCCTCCCCCTTCCTTCTTAGGGAAGGGGGCCGGGGGGTTAGGTTCCTACGCCGTTACCGCGCCCACGGCGCGGACCTCGGTGTTGGGGACGATCTCGTTGTATGACAGGATGACCAGGTTCGGCAGCGACCGCTCGGTCAGCCGACGCAGCGGCAGGCGCAGCGGCGACATACAGACCAGGACCGGCTGCTGGAAGCCCAGGGCGATCATGCGCTCCATCTGCGCGCCCAGGTTCTGGATCAGCGACCGGGCGACGGACGGCTCCACGGTCAGCGGCAGGCCGGGCGTGACCGCCTCGGCGAGTAGCTGCTCCAGATTCGGGTCCAGCGTCAGCGTCTGCAAGGCCCCCGTGGCGTCGTCCACGTACTGCCGGCAGATGGACCGGGCCAGGGTCGCGCGGACCCACTCGCCCAGCATGTCCATGTCCTTGGTCCGGCCTGCGTTGTCGGCCAGCGTCTCCAAGATCGTCACCAGGTCGCGGATGGAGATGCGCTCGCGCAGCAGGTGCTGCAAGACCTTCTGCACCTCGCCCACGGTCATCAGGGTCGGGATCAGCTCCTCCACGACCGCCCCGTTGGCCTGTTTGACGTGGTCGATCAGGGCCGACGTGTCCTGGCGCGTGATGATCTCGGCCCCGTGGCCTTTGATGACCTCGGCCAGATGGGTCGCGATCACCGAGGACGGGTCCACGACCGTGTAGCCGGCCATCTCGGCCCGCTCGCGGTGCGCGCGCGAGACCCACTGGGCCGGGACGCCGAAGGCCGGCTCACGGGTGGGGACGCCGTCGGTGATCGGGTCGATGACCGTGCCGGGGTCGATCAGCATGACCGAGTTGGGATACACCACGCCCGCGGCGACGGTCGCGCCCTTGAGCTTGATCGCGTAGTCGTTGGCCTTGAGGTGCAGGTCGTCGCGGATGCGGACGGTGGGGATGACAAGGCCGAGTTCCAGGGCGGTCTTCTGGCGGATGACCGTGATGCGGTCCAGCAGGTCGCCGCCCGCCGCCTGGTCCACCAGGGCCAGCAGCCCGTAGCCGAAGTTGAGTTCCAGCACGTCCACGTGCAGCAGCGGCAGGACGCTCTCGGGGGAGGCGATGGGAGCGGGCCGGGCCGCCGCCGTCTGGGCGTCGGCGTTCTCCTGGGCGACCACGCGGCCCTTGCTGCGGAGCTGCATCACGCCAAGGCCCACCAGCCCGCCCGCCACGAGCACGGTCTGGGGGAGCGGGAAGCCGAAGGGGACAAACAAGCAAACCATGCCCGCCGCGATGAACAGCGGGCGCGGCGTCCCGAAGATCTGCCGGGCGACGTCGCCGCCCATCGCCGTATCCGAAGCCGCCCGCGTCACCATCAGGCCCGCCGCCGTCGAGATGAGCAGCGCGGGTATCTGCGCGACCAGCCCCTCGCCGACGGTCAGAAGCGTGTAGTTTTGCAGGACTTTGAGCACGTCCTGGCCTTTGCTCAGGCCCATCGCAAAGCCGCCGATGATGTTCAGGACGATGATCACGATGGCTGCGATGGCGTCGCCCCGGACGAACTTGTTGGCCCCGTCCATCGCGCCATAGAAGTCCGCCTCCTGGCCGACCGCCTTGCGCCGCTCGCGGGCCTGGTCCTGGGTGATGACGCCCGCGTTAAGATCAGCGTCGATTGCCATCTGCTTGCCGGGCATGGCGTCCAGGGTGAAGCGGGCGGCGACCTCGGCCACGCGCCCCGCGCCCGACGTGATGACCACGAACTGGACCACGACCAGCAGCAGGAACACGATGATGCCGACGACGTAGTTGCCGCCGATGACGACCTGCCCGAACGTCGCGATGACCTGGCCCGCGCTGCCGGTCCCGATGATCAGCTTCATCGCCGACACCTCCAAGGCCAGGCGGAACAGCGTCGTGATCAGCAGCAGGGCCGGGAAGACGGAGAACTGGAGAGGCTCGGTCGTGTACAATGCCGTCAGCAGGATCAGCACGGCCCCGGTCAGGTTCAGCACCAGGCCCAAATCCAGCAGCGCCTCGGGCAGCGGCAGGATCAGCATCGCCACCATGCCGATCAGTGCGACCGCCATGCCGATGTCGGACTGCTGGGCGGCCTTCTGGAAAAAGCCCATGATGCCGCCGCCGCTCTGTGTTGGTGCCTGCCGTGTCGGGATTGCCACGCCGCGATTATTCCACGCGCCCGCTCCGGTTTCCCATAAAAGATTCCGATACTGTGAGATTCGGCCTCTCGCCTAAGCCGTTGATGTCGCCAGTCATCGGCAGCGTCGCCCGCGCCATCCCCCACGTCCGCGCCTCCAAGTTCGCCCTCGAACTGCCCCTGCTGGCGGAGTGACAAAAAAAGCCGCCCGACGCACATGCGCCGGGCGGCTTCTCCTGTTATCCCCTATCTCACAGATCTTTGAGATACAAATCATTGAGATGAGGTGTGTAGAGAACCCCTGCTGAGAGCTTTGATCCAGTATACTGCCTGCTTGCGCCAGGGGTCGCTAGGGGGGGCAAGTTGGAGATACTTGTTGTAGTAGAAAATTGCTTTCTGCGCGTCGGCGGCGTTCTTCTGGAAGACCCAATGGTCACAATAAATGCCCCCCAAGACGCTGTAGATTTCCGGCTTATTCGGGTACTGCGCCAGGAGCCGTTCAGCCCGTGCAATAGAAGCTGCCTTCTCTGCGGGTGAATCCCTTCCCCCATACCGAGCGGCCAGATTAAATTGCAGAGGATAATCCTTGGGATCGTGTGCAAGTAGCCGTTTTGCTAGCGGGAACAGCACGATCTCATTGCCCGGCCAGTTGACAAGGTAGCGTATACGTTCGTAGTCATACGTATGCGGGTCAGGGCAGGACTCAAACGCCCCGTCGCCGGGACTGGGATGCGGCGGTAGATTGTGCGAATGACGCACAGCTACATCACTGGCGTAAGCCCACCGAAACAGTACAAGAGGGTTGTTCTGCTCCTGCTGCCACGACTTGTAATAAGCCTGTAGTACAGGCAATGTTAACCTTCCCTGCGCTCCGGCGCGATCAATCTGCACACGTATCGCATGGTAAGGGCTGTTATCGCCTGACCAGGCTTGACTCGCCCAGGCGAAGGACGGGCGGATGAAACGCGGAACATTTGAGGGGTTGCTCTGTGCCTGGGCGACGGGCGAACCACCAAGAACAGAAAAAAGAGACACAGCCAGAAAGCCCCGAAAGTACGGATGTCGGATCGTTGGCATTGAGATATTCTCCACGTTGATTGGGATGTTGCTTCGGATCAAGTACCGCTTGGTGCGTTTTGGCTGAGCTGGAAAACACCACAGTCTACCACTGGATTCCCAGAATTGAAGACATAGACGTAATCGCTGTGAGCGCCAACATATCCTTGTGCTCCATACTCATCAGCGATGAAGTAGGTCTGCTGGTATTGAACAGAGAGACTTGTTGACTTCATTGTGAAAGAATTGGCACGATCCAGAATTGCTGCATAAGGCGATGTTTTGTCAATGTTGAATACCCGTTTCATATTTATGCTCTGACCATTTCTGTCCTCGTAGAAGGTCGGAATGTCCCCTTTTTGATCTAATCCTGCTGTAAAGGCATTCAAGCCAGTTACAGATCTTGGCGTAGTAGTTGCCCCTTTGATCGCGGCATTCAGATCGTCTAGTTTGATTGCCATTATCCCAAGCAGTCCCGCATAGATTGGATTAAAAGCTACTGCACCTGCAGCGCCAGCAGCTACAAGCTTCCCGGAGCTTGTCAAACCTTCAACATCTATGTTGTAGACTTGATACGTCGCATTTACCCCACCCGTACCGCAACCGACTAACGGCAAACCTGGAACAGATTTGGGGATGATGATCTTGTTGTATGTGACGGGCGTTTTAGTATTATCTTTCGTCCAGCCCTCATACTGGTGATGCCATCTGATAGTGTACGAGTTGCTACCGTACGGTGTATTGGTTGCTGTTGCTGTGGTAGCCCGGAACGGGCCGTTTGCGTCTGGCGAGTCGCTCTGATTTACTTGATAACTTGCGTGGTCTGACGAGAACATACCGAAGCTTGTAACCCCATAGTCCGCTGACCAATCATAGGAGAGGGAAAGGCCAGCAGTGTTGACGGCAACAAGTGCCGATGTTGCGCGCCAAGGGTCATACACTAATGGGCTGGTTTGGAGTGAAAGCACAGAATCCGTAGTGATTGAGCCATCGGCGTTTCTTGTGTTCGGTCCCGCTTTGCTCTTTGAGCCGTCATAGGGACCAGTGATGTAGACGAAGTTCACTATGACGGAAAGGTTATGGTCGTGAGCAAGAAGTACGCTTCCGACTTGCGCTTGCCCTCGAACATCGACAGGGTAAGTCACATTGCTAGTGGTGAAAGGAATAGATTTACCTATAGAAACACTTATTCTGGCCGATATTGACCCGTTCGGGGGCGGAGTCTCGGAACCAGAAACGAGCAGGCCAGGTAGAATGTTCTCTCCAGGGCTGCTGAAACTGACAGAGTTATTGAAGTTATTGTAAGATGTGATTATAGCGTTGAGAGTGACGCTCCCGCCGGGAGCCAGCACCACAAGGCCAGGATCAAGATAAAAATCGAAGTCTCCTGCCTGAACCGCAAAAGACAGATTCCCTGAACCATCTTGGCTGCCATCGTGGCATGTGGCGCTCGTGTAATCAACATGAACACCGTAGGTGATCTTATAGTAACCTGCACTGGGGAAGGATGCAGATAGAGTCGCGTTACCTGTCGTTGCGTCAAGACTGCCGATGCTAGCCGAACCTGTACCTGGCTTGAAAGCCTGAATGCCATCTGGGCTGTATGTAATCACGACATTGTTGTAGCTGAATGTCTTGGTGTCAATCGTACACTCCTGACCGCCGCTATTGGTTCCTGAACAAACAAGCCCTGCGGCAAGATTTTCAGTCAGGGTGTCGTTGACGAACAGAGGGAAGATGTTGGGCGCAACATGAGTGCCTTCCGGCCCAGTAACGGTGATCGAGTTTGGGTCTTGTAAAGGAGTCAGCGTGAACGTGCCATCCGCACGGGCTGGGGTGACAATGAAAACACTCAGCAGAAGGGCGCTGATCCAAAAAATCCGGTCTGTTGTTTTAAACCATCCAAACATTTCTAATTCTCCTTGTACGAAGCCGATATCAGTAGCTGGGCGGGCCAGCACTTTTCATTGCGACCGCGAGGGCCATGTTTCGCTGGAACCAGAGGCGGTCTCCCTCTGTCCACAAATCCAACTGCCAGCGCCAGTTCTCTTGCAAGTGGCTTGAGGCATTCGAGGCCAGGGCCGCGCGGTAGGCCAGCAGGCGGTAGGACAGAACGAGGCGGCTGTCAATCGCAGGTTCGCTGTCCAGGCCGTTCCAAAGCATCCGCGCCGCGTTCAGGGTGCTGGCCTGGGCTGGCGTCAGAACCGGTGGGGGCGGCAGGGGGACGTTGGAAGTCAGCGGCGGCGCGTCCGGGTCCGGCGGCTCATAGCGGACGTTCATCATGCTGGGGATCGGGTCGTTATCGCCGCGCGCCTTCGGCCCAGCAATCTTGTCCACGAATATCCCGGCCACAATCGTGTTGTGGCTGCCATTCCTGACAACCCGAAGGTAGTACCGCGCTGGACCGCGCACGACGAAGCTCTTGTATGTCCCGTTCCAGAAGTCGTGGATGCGCGCGTGGGCCAGCGGCGGCAGGCTCATCGCATCCTCCACCTTCGCCCGGTACGGCAGCAGGTCTACCAGGTAGTCGCGGTCCCGGTTGCCTTCCCAGCCGTGGGCGTCCTTGTTGGTGTCGTACAGGCTGACCCGGTGGACGCCCGCCGGGACCGTCACCGCCACCCACACGTCCGGCCCCTCAAAGGCACGGGAGTAGCCCTCGCCGTGGTCGTCCCACTCCGCCTGGGTCCGAAACCCGTTCACCGGGCTGTACAGGGTCCCCAGGCGGGTCGTGTTGACCATCTCCGGCTGTAACCAGTGGCGCAGGGCGTCGTTGGGTGTGCGATGCGGCCCGATCAGCCCCTTGACGGCATAGTGGCTGTCCCAGGTCATTACCTGATCCATCGGGGAGGCAACGGCGCACAGCACGGCATACTGCCGCCCGTAGCGGCCCACCCAGTCGCCCAGTGTCCGCCAGTCTTCGCCCAGGTACGCCCCGCCGCCGATGGGCATCTCGCCTTTCAGCGACTTCACCCGCGCCAGCATGGCATTGAGTTCCGCCGGCGTCGGCGGCGCGGCGGGTGTAGGCAGTGGGGGCGCGGAGGCCTCTCGGGGGGAAGCGGGGGGAGGGCCGTCCGAGGTGGAAGGGGGCAGCAGGCCGCCGCCGTAGAGGCCGACCCAGGCGGTGTTGCCTTCCAGCCGCAGGGCGGAGACGTAGTCGTTTGGCCCAGCCGCGTTGGCCCCCGACTGGGTCCGCTTCCCGCTCTTCGGGTCGAACGCTTCCACGCCGCCCTGACGGTGCCCCACCCAGAGGCGGCCCGACGCATCCTCGCCGAGGCAGGTCACGTAGTCTTCCCGCAGCAGGTCGCCGGGGACCGGGCGCGGGTCGGGCGCGACGGGGCGGTACAGCCCGGCCAGCTTGTCCTTCCAGTCCGTGCCGCGCGTGTAGTGCCAGAGGTCGCCGCCGTCCACGCTGCGCGCCAGGCCGCAGTCTGTCCCGGC
>JAABUZ0100008478.1_pt1 | contig 12070 bp, 11 predicted proteins | sample 5562091 | NCBI WGS metagenome assembly JAABUZ01 (sample SAMN12813069, study PRJNA571459) | rock metagenome | isolation source: Antarctica rocks | place: Antarctica: Victoria Land, Linnaeus Terrace sud | collected 2015-12-21
GCCAGGCGGTCCTGCTGCTCTAGATAGTCTCCAGTGCGACTGCAGACGACGAGGGGGAGCAACCCATGTTGCTGATGGTAGGTGTTGATGGCGTCGATGCAGTCCACCCTCACGTCATTCTGCACTTCGTCCAGTCCATCGAGCAGAGGAAGAATCTGGTCGGCTTGTATCCAGGTCTCGCTCAACTGACGCGGCACCTGGTAGATGCGCTGTAGCTCGTCTATCAACCAGTTGGTAAGCGTGTCCAGTTGCTTGCTCCAGGATGCCAGGTTGAAGACGACGGGTAAGGGATGCTGTTCGTCGTGGCGTGTGCGTTCGATTAAGTCTCGTAATAGGATGAGGAGGAGCGTGGTCTTGCCGCCACCAGGTTCGCCTAAGATGAGCAGTTCGCCGACCGCTTCGTCATAGATCTGTAGAATCGGAATGTCTGCTGGTAGCAGTGTACTTTTCTTGCCGGATGATGCCAGATCCGCGAGGGGAGATGCGACCGCGTCCGGCAAGGTTTTCAGACGTGGTGTGAGCAGAGCGCTGGCAGCGAATGAAGGCTCAAGTACGCCGCGTATCCAAAAGTTCGCGACCTTGTCGAGCAGCCGCTGCCGGTTTGACCATGACGCCCGCGACGGCTCAGGAACTGGACTCGCGACCGCAATCGGATTGCTGACTGCTGGCTCTTGCATATCGATCTCGCTCGCCTCTGAGAGGAGGCCGAACTCGGCGGCATTCTTGTTGAAAACAGTAGAGAGGCGCTCTCGGAAGTAGGCGGAGGGAATCATGATGCCGCGCTTCCAACTACTGATGGTGTTGGGCGTGGTCCCTAGCTCTTCGGCGAGCCGGGCCTGCGACCATCCGCGTGTCTCGCGCTCTACGCGAAGCAGACGGCTGAAGCGCGTTGGCTTACTTGTCTCTTTCATATTTTGTCAATCTGGCTGGCTGCTAAAATAAGCAAAATAAGCATGGAAGAAATGCATCTTTCTTCTTATTTAATCATAGAAATATACATTTATCACGAATGATACACATTCAGTGCGTACTCGATGGGTACTTAATGAGTACTTGATGGGCCGCTTGTATTGTAGCAGATGTGTATCTGCACTATATTCGTTGCAGGACAAATGGGAGAGTGATGTATCCTCCGCGTAGCGACAAACCCTTGCGGTTGTCGTTTTGGGCAACATAGAGAGAAGAGAGCACCCTTTCGAGGCAGGGGAAGGACGACAACCGCAAGGGTTTGTCGCTACGCGAGTCCTGGACGAATTGGGATTTATAAAGAAGAGAGGAGTTCTATTGATGTTAGAGGCCGTTCCTAGAAGCTTATTCTCTAATGACTATATTATCCGGTCTACTAATGGTGCGTCGCTGGTAGAGCTACGCCGCAACTGGTTTCGCGAAAAGGGGCAGGTAACGATTGAAGGTGTTGTGTACAAGGTCTACCGTGAGGGGATCGTGGGCGCTTTTATACTTGAGGCGAACGGTGAAGTGCTTGCCCGCGCCTCTAAATCCAGTGTCTGGACGCGCTCTTTTGATATCGATTATCAAGGCATCCGCTATATCCTGAAGTCGAAGTCGGTGTCGTGGCGCGAATTCGTCTTGCGCATCGGCCTGGAAGTCGTCGGCTCTATTCGCCCGAAGAGTGCCTGGAGCCGCAAAGCCGTTGTAGATCTGCCGAACCTGCCTCTACCCATCGCCATGTTTATGACCTGGCTTGTACTTATTCTGTGGCAGCGGGACGAAGCGGCGGCGAGCGCCTAAATCATCAAATGCTGGTCGGCCTCTTCCTAATAATTTGATAATCTGAGGCAAGAACTATGAGGCTGACCAGTACCTCTAAGCCTCTCTCACCATCAAACCTTCCCAATCTGACACCTCAGTTCCAACTTCCTTACTTTCAGGATCTGCTTCAACTCTTCCTGCTTATAGTCCTCTGATCGCCAGAAGAAAAACCTGACGATAATGCCAAAGAATGGAGAGATAAAGCCAACAATAGCGGTAAGAGGCACGAAGGCCAGGTTACTCCGTGTAAGAAGGAAAAGAGCAATTGAACCACTCAATCCTGTAATGATCCACAATGCGATCATGGCTAGAAAGACCCAGCGCATAAAATGCTCTCCTCGCTCTTGTACATGCGACGGATCACTAAGCGTCGACTGGGGAAGATACCTTGCAGGTGAATTGCTAGATGTAAAGAAACTCTGTCGTGTCTTTCTATACTTACTCATCTACTTTACCTCATCCTCTCTTTATACACTACAGATAAATCGACTTAGTCGTGTCATATTTGTATAAAAAAGATACGTGTGAGTTACATTAAAATACTACAAAAATGCCTTTCTTATATATTATATTTTAGAGCATTAGCCTATAATCGTCAAGGCTTTAATCGACCAGATATTGTATTCTCCCTTATTTTAAGAACCTCTATTTATTTCAAAATCTTTATACATAAAAATCTTGTTCATTTTAGCTTAAGAAAGTCTCTTCTAAATAAATGTACTCATTCAAAATGTTATTGTATTAAGTGAAATCGAAATAGAAAATACATAAAAAAAGTACAAAAAAGATACATGCAAATATTTTAATCGAGCGAATTATCTTAATAAAAGTAAATTGTGATGTTGACATAATGAGCTAATAATGAGTATAATAGATTTTAATTATGGTAGAGATATAGATATTCTGAATACTTAAGTTAGAATTAGAGTAAATGCTGTGACTGAAAAAGTTCTTTTGGAGAATCAGGAAGTGAAAAAAGATATGGATCAAAGGGTAAAAACAAAACGATATAACTTGATATTGCCTACTAGTTTGTTTGATCAAATAGAGTTGCTCGCTGATGATGAAAGTGCTTCGATTTTAGAAATGCTGAAACGGTTTATTAAGATTGGTTTGATGATAACCACGTTAGCCCAATCTCCCGATACGAAAGTAATAATACGTGAGGGTGATAGGGAGCGTGAGCTAGTATTTTTATAGTCTTTACACTTTTTCTTATAATTTTGCACATTTTTCATTTTACAAGCTTTTGTGCGTCGCACAAAAGCTTGTAAAATGAAAAATGTGCAAAATTATAAGAAAAAGTGTAAAGAGCGGAGAGAGGCCACTACGGATGCCTGGCGTTGTGAGAGAGTTCACACTCGAAATGTGTTGTGTTTCCTACTAATCGTGTTCCGCTTCGGTTATACTAAGGTCATCGAGAGGAGCAAAAAACTTCTCTCGTAGGAAAAGCACTTTTTACTTCTAAGCGCTTGAAACAAGAAAGAGAAAAGGAGCACAATCATGGGTCTTTTCGGATTCGGGAACAAGAACAACGCAGCTTCTGAGGAAAATGTAGCAATCGATCTTGATGAGCAGGACCTGGAGGCCGTTAACGGCGCGAGCGGCGGCGGCGATTGTTATGATGACGACGATTATTGTGACTATGACGACGATGACTATTGCCACCGCCATCATCATCATCGTCACCATCATCATCACCACTACTAATCCCATTTCACTTCACAGCGACCCGGCACCTCAATTTCAGGTGCCGGGTCACTTTCTATTTGTGTTGCTTTTATCCTTTTAATCCGGTTCCGGCGATGCCCTGCACAATCTGTCTCTGGAAGAACAGGAAGACGATGAGGACAGGGATGCCGCCCAGCACCGCCGAGGCCATGATCTGGGCGTAGCGAACGCCGAACGAGGTCTGGACTGTGGACAACCCTATGGGCACGGTCATCATATTGTTACTCGTGACCATGATGAACGGCAACAAGAAGTTGTTCCACGAGAGCACGAAGGCGAAGATGCCTACGGCTGCTATCGCCGGCCCCGCCAATGGCATCCAGATCTGCCAGTAGACACGGAAGATGCTTGCACCGTCCATTGTCGCCGCTTCCTCAAGTTCCATTGGAATGCCGTCGAAGTACTGCTTGAAGATGAAGACGGCGATGGGCGATGCGATCTGTGGCAGGATGATAGCCCAGTACGTATCAACCAGTCCCAATGCCTGCATCTGCGTGAACAATGGAATGATGAGAATCTGGCCGGGTATCATCAGGCCAGCCAGGATAACCCAGAAGAGGATTTTGCTGCCGCGAAAAGGAACGCGCGAGAACGCAAAGGCGGCCATACTCGCTAGTACAATAGTCACGATGCTGATAATCGCGGAGGTGAGTATACTATTGAAGTACCAGAGCGGCAGGCTGGTCGAGGCAAATGTGCTGATAAATGCAGCAAGAGTGAAATGTGAGGCAAACCAGGAGATGGGGACGGTGGTAGTCTCACTCTCAGGCTTGAACGAGGTGTCGATCGCCCACAAGATGGGCAAAACCCAGAGGATCGCGAGTACGATGAGCAGGGCAAAGGCGGCACCATTGCCCATCTGACGTCCTCGTTTGTTGCTGCTTACTGTCTCATTTGAGCGTACAGGTTGTGGTACGCTTTGCAATGTTGCCATGTTATGCCGCCTTCCTTTGGCGCGTGAGCGCAACAAATTGTCCAACTGCCACGATCAATACAATGATAAAGAGGACATATGACATCGCGGAAGCATAGCCGACACGATAGCCAGTGAAGCCCTGGTCGTAAATGTACTGTACGAGTCCACGGGTTGAGTAGTTAGGACCACCTGTACCGCCAAACAGCAGGTAGGCCTGGTTAAAGATTTGTAGCGAGGCAATGATCTGCAGGATCACGACCACCGTGGTCGTTGGTGCAAGCAAGGGGATAGTGATCGAGCGAATTCTTGCCCAGGGTCCAGCCCCGTCGAGCGATGCCGCCTCGTTTAAATCCACCGGAATTTGTTGCATGCCCGCAAGGTAGAGGACGAAGTTGAATCCGATGGTCCACCAGACGGTGAGGAGCACAACGGATATCAATGCAATCCCTGGATCAGAGAGCCAGTTGACTTCTTTCAGCCCGATGCCGGTAAGTATACCATTGATCAGGCCGAATCCCGGCTGATAAAGCCAGTTCCAGATCAAGGCCACGACGGAAACCGGCATGACGAATGGTGCGAAGAAGATAGTTCGAAATGTACTTTGTGCGGGAATAGCCCGGTTGACAAGAAGCGCTAACCCAAGTGCGATGAGTACAAGCAAAGGAGTGCTAATTATCGTGAAGAGCAAGGTGATACCCAGCGATTTCCAGAAGTCCACGTCACCGAAAAGCTCTTGATAATTGCTCAGGCCTAGAAAATCTGACGATCCAAGACCGCTCAAGGTCCAGTTGAAAAAGCTCATGCGTAGACCGAGGAGAACGGGCCAGATAAGAAAAGCTACGTAGAAAATTAGAAATGGAAGCACAAAACCCAGGCCGATCAGGTTCGAGCGTCGGCGTTTCGCTTGTCCCTGCACATCAGCCTGTGCAACTGCTCGTGCTCCTCCTTGTAATGTAACATCCGACATAATAGCTCCTTCTAATGACTTCAATGTCCTCTCACATTCAAACAATGTCCATTATTGTTGAAATGGCACTTTAACCGCGAGTAACTTGAGCACGGCAGCGCGGAACTGGGCTAGACCTTGTTTGGGGCTGGCCTGCCCGTTGAGCACGGTCTGAATCGCGGCTGAGACATGAGTCTCGAATTGGGAGCCTGATCCAGTAAACCACGCGCTAGGATCGACAACGACGTCTGCAGCTACACTTGCGTAGTTCGACTCCGGTTTTAAGCTCTTATACTGAGCACTCTGCGCGACGGGCTGGTACGCGGGTATGTGGCCGCCCTGCGCCCAGGTATAACTATCGTTGAGCATAAAGCGAATGAACTCAAGTGAGGCATCTCTCTGTGCAGGATCGGCTACACTCTGACGCGGCATGATAAATGCGTGTGAATCCGCCTGTGCACGATATTTATCATAGACGAGTGGGAATGGTACCATGTTAAATGAGAAGTTCTTCTGCGAGGCAAATGTTGTCACTTCCCAGTCGCCATTCCACAGAAATGCTGACTTGCCATTGCTGAAGAGGGCAACAGATCCGGGATAGTCGATGTTTGCCGCCGCAACCTTGTTGTTGACGGTGAGATCGGCCATATATGCGAGAACCTGTTCCGCCTTGGTGTCATCCAGGATCAGTTCTTTCCCATCCGGCGAGAGGACCAGACCTCCAAGCTGGCTGTACAGCGTAGAGAACAGCCGCCATGCTGTGACTCCCTGTACCTCGAACACTGTTCCATAGCCGCCCGAGGCTTGCTTCGCCGCCTTTAGTGCGGTCATCAAGTTGTCTGCACCCTGAATAGGCTTGAGGTTTCCACTGGCGTCGAGTAAGCCCGCTTTCTTGCAGATATCGACGTTGTAGTACGCGACGAATGGGTGTGTGTCCAGAGGAAGAGTGTAGAGCTGGCCCTTATAGTGTGCCCTTTGCCAGGTGGGAGCGAGAAATTTGTCTTCGGTAATGCCGTGTTTGGCCAGTTCGCCTAGATCGAATGGTTCTAGCAGGCCCTGAGCAGCATAGGTTGCCACGCGCGTCATATGCGAGATGGCGACGTTGGGCGGGCGTCCGCCTGCTGCGGACATGGCTATCTTAGTATAGTAAGGATCTCCCCAGGCCAGAGTAATTGATTGGAGGTTGATATTGGGATGACTTTTACTAAAGTCGTTTTCCATCTGGATCATACGTGCGCCGTCGCCACCACCGAATAGATTCCAGTAGGTGAGATTAGTGCCACCGCTGCCTGAACCGCTGGCTCCACATGCTTCCAATAGTGTAAGTGCCGCTGCGCTTCCCATGCCCAGGGCTGCGCTGCGCTCTAGAAATGTTCGGCGACTCATAGAGCCATTCGTGCTCCCTCTGCTCGTCTGCGAACTCTGATCTTTCAAAGTTCTGGATTGCTCAACCATGTCTGCTATCCTTTCTACATCCGCGTAGAAACACTCGCGCGGTCGTTGTACCCCGTCCAGGAGCCCGCACGGTTGTCGTCGGTAGCGAGTGCGAAAGCGTATTAGAAAGACGCCTTGCTACTCGAACCGCTAAAACTCTCTTTATTGTAGAACCTACGAATACGCACTACTAGTCTGGCACACCTCAATTACACCCGCGTAGCGACAATCCCTTGCGGTTGTCGTTGTCAGACTGCTTGAGAGGCTCATCCACGACAACCGCAAGGGATTGTCGCTACGCGGACTTCCCGTGACGCTTTACAGAGTTTCTTCAATTTGAAGGTGCAGTAGAGTGAATGAATGGGCTGGAAATGTATAGTTGAAGCTGCTTCCTTGCTGCTCCTGATACTTTTCTTTGACCGTAATTGCGTCTGGTTGTTCAAAAGAGTTGACGATATCTACCCGGTCGCCGTCCACTTCGTATGCAGTGATAGTGCGCACTCGGACGTCGTCGATGAACTGGATCGTCGTTTCCTGCGCCTTCTGCTGGTCGCGATTGACGACGGCGAGGACAAGCGTCTGCCCGCTTGCATCGCGGGTTGCACTGACGTCGAGCATCTGGAAGGGTCCCAGATCGGAGACGCGGTGGGGCCAGGTCGAGTTTTCTTTCTCAGACGAGAGGTTGTAGGTTTCGCCATCCACAAACACGTCCAGGGCTATTTCCTGCAGATGTTCACCAAATAATCTTAATGGATGATAGATTGTCTGAAGGAAGAGTCCTTCTTTGCTGGTAAATATAGGCGCGATGACGTTGACGAGCTGGGCGAGATTGGCGATCTTGACGATATTGCAGTTGCGGACAAAGATGTTGAGATAGGTAGCGACGGCGAGGGCGTCGGCGAGCGTGTAGCGCTCTTCGAGTGCAGACTGTGCATCTCGCGCGCGGAACCAGATGTTCCATTCGTCATAGGCGATATAGACGGGATGGTCAATCTCTTGATTGTAGCGCGTCATGGCGATCATACCCTGCGTGGCTCGTATCGCCCGCTCGGCCTGGTGTGGCGAGAATACATTGCTGTAGTAGTCGTCGCTGCCCGTGTAGATATGAATGCTGTGATAGTCAACCATCGAGGCGAGTCCATCGATGACAATGCGGTCCCAGTTCGACCAGCCGTTCTCGCCGCAGCTCACAAGCACTATACTTGGATCGGTCCACTTCATAACCTCAGCGAACTCACGCGCCTTTTTCACATAATCATCCGGCTCCATCGCTCCCGTCTGCCAGCGTCCATACAGCTCATTGCCCAGGCCCCAGTATTTGACGTTGTATGGCTCCTCATGTCCGTTCTTGCGTCTGAGATTGGCCCAGTAGGTATTGCCGGTGCCATTGCAGTACTCGACCCAGCCTTGTGCCTCGTCCAGCGTGCCGGTTCCCATATTAACGCAGATATATGGTTCAGTGCCGAGTGTACGGCAGTATTCTATAAACTCATCGGTGCCGAAACGGTTGGATTCCTCTGAGAGCCAGGCGAGCTCTGTCTTGCGTGGTCTGTCATCCTTTGGTCCGATGCCATCGATCCAATGATAGCCACTGACGAAGTTGCCACCCGGCCAGCGCAGGAGCGGCATATGCAGGGCGCGGGCAGCATCTAAAACGTCGCGCCGGAAACCATGCTCATCGCTCAGTGCCGACCCTTCCTCGTAGATGCCTCCGTAGATACAGCGTCCCAGGTGCTCTGTAAACCCGCCCAGAATGCGCCGGTCCACCTTCCCTACCGTCCGCTCTCGATCAATTTTGATCTTTCCCACATTTCATCTCCTTCTGTCTGTTGCACGATCGCGGAATGTCCTTCTCTGTTACACGGTCGCGGAATGTATGTACTCTCTATCTTCTTTCCTCGAGCTTCTTTGGGAAAGCTAATCGATTAGCTCTTCTCAAAAAATCATCGACGAGTCTGCTCGCTCTTAATTCCTGACTCCTGTTGAGGCTCGCTGTACTAGATGAACCGGCAACAGTATCTTCTTAGGGTCGGTCGTTCCCTTTGTGATGATATCCAGTAGGAGCTGCACCGCCATCTCTCCCGTCTCATAGAAGGGTATGTGAACGGTAGTCAGCGCTGGCACTGTATAGGACGCCAGCGTGATATCATCGCAGCCGACCACAGAAAAATTCTCTGGTACCCGTCTCCCTAACGCCCGCAACGCCCCCAGGACGCCCACCGCCATCATATCGTTCTGCGCAAAAATGGCTGTGATATCGGGAACGCGTTCAAGCAGCCGTCGCGTCGCTGCATAGCCTCCCTCTACCAGCCAGTCGCTCTCCTCCACTAACTCAAAGTTTGTCTCGATGCCCGCCGCCGCTAGTGCACGTTGATAGCCTCGCAGCCGTGTCTGTGTCGCCTGGCGATCCTGCGGTCCAATAATCGTTCCGATGCGTCTGTGTCCCAGGTCCAGCAGATGCTGCGTGGCGAGAAGGCCAGTACGCGCGTGATCGGAGCCAACTGTTGGAATGCCTCCTCCCGGCACATGATACATACTCACCACCGGCACCTGCCCCCGTAACAGCTCTCTCACTCCTGGATTTTGCTCTAATTGCGGTGCTGCCAGCACGATTCCCGTCACCCTCTGCTCCAACAAGATACGAATCACACGTTCCGCATCCATTCCCTCTTCATCGATCACGCCGATGATTACCGACTTCTCCTGACGACGTGCCTCGCGCTCCGTTCCCACAACAAACTGTGCCAGCACGTAATCGCTGAAATCGCTCGCCACGATTCCAATCGTCGCCGTCTGCTGATTGACCAGGCTGCGTGCGAGTGCGTTCGGCACATACCCCATCTGCCCCGCCACCTCTAGAATCCATTTACGCGTCTCTGGCGCGACTGTCCCCTGCCCCTTCAGCACCTTGCTCACCGTCTGGAAGCTTACACCCGTTTGAGCCGCTATATCCTTGATGGAAACGCGTGTCGCCAAGCCCTTCTCTCCTTAAGGCGAACGTTCGCCCCGCACTTCTTACCTCTAACCTCTGTATTGCATACATGGGGAATTGTCTTGTGACACTTTAAGAGGACGCCTACATTTTCGTTGAGAATGTATCGATCGGCTATAGTCCATTGTTAACATATTTAAAGGTCAGTTGTCAAGCATATCTTTGTCCTTAAAAGTGGCTTTTATCGATTTATGATACTTATCTACTTGTCTCATTATTTCGGACGATATTTTAAGTATGAGAAATGAAGCTTCTATGCTTCTCAAATATATATGTCTATTATTAATGAAGTATATTGCTTTCGAGCGAAATTGGAGTATCTGTTTACATGATGAAATGGATCAGAATGAGTGTCTCGCTGCTTGTCTGTCTACTGGCGAGTCTCGCTGTCTTTGCGCCACAGGTTGAAGCACAGTCGTCTTCTTCAGCGCATAAATTCCACACTTGTCATAGGGGTTATGGTTATTGTCAGCATCATCACCATACGAAAGGACGCTCAATCGTTCGAGGCCCTCAAGGACCCGCAGGTCCACAGGGCAATCCCGGTAATCCGGGTCCTGTGGGGCCACAAGGGCCTATAGGGCCGACAGGCCCACAGGGAAATCCTGGTCCGGTCGGATCGACGGGTCCCGTAGGTACTACAGGTCCAGCGGGGCCGATTGGGTTGACGGGTCCAGTAGGGCCACAAGGTCCAATAGGGTTAACAGGTCCACAGGGCTCGCAAGGAAATCCCGGTAATCCGGGTTCAGTAGGCCCACAGGGAAATCCTGGTCCGGTCGGATTAACAGGTCCCGCCGGTGCTACAGGTCCACAGGGCAACCCGGGTGATCCTGGTCCAGCGGGGCCACAAGGTCCAGTAGGTTCGCAAGGTCCAGTAGGTTCGCAAGGTCCTCAAGGACCTACTGGATTGGCTAATATAACCGAGGTTGCTGCTACTGGTAATGTAGCAAATGCTACCGGTTCGGTTTCTACGGCAGCAGCAACATGCCCGGCTGGAACGACTGCTATAAGTGGGGGTTTTATCGCGGGCTTCAGTGGTGGTAGCCAGTATGCGGTCTACATTGATCAGCGCACGCAGAATAGCTTCACTAGTACGTCAGGCTGGACTGTCTCGCTTATCGCCAACGCCGATAATATCGGTGTTCAGGTCACAACGCTCGTCTACTGTGCTGGATAAATCACCTGGTCTCCAATGAGAAAATAGAAAAACTCTAGCATAATAATTGAAATGCTAGAGCTTTTTTAGAGAAACGAATTTTTTAGCAGTTAATTACAATTACAGCCGTAGCGATCACAGTAGTATTTGTAGTAGTAGTTTGCATCGTGGTAGTTGTCCTGATAATAATAACCTCCATGATTATCTCCATTACCAGGATAGGCACTGTCATAAACGGGACCATTGGGAATATTTAGTTTCCAGTGCACGCAATAGCCTGTCTTGGGGTCCCACTGATCACAGTTGTCCGATACGTTGTAGGCGTGGCTTCCACCATCGTTTCCATCGTAATTATAGTTGCCACCGTAACCATCGTTTCTGTCATAGGAGGAACAGTTGGAGTCACTGTTATCATGCCCGTGATTGTTGCACCCGCTATCCCATGCGGAATGGGCGGAAGCTTGTCCGCTTGTGACATAGAGCCCTACGCATGTCACGAAGAGCGCGAGTAAGAGTATTCTTACCAGGCTCCTTCCTAAAGAGAACCGCATTTTTGATTGCTCCTTTCTAAATAAGTCACTTTAAGTACCTCTGCAACCTTCTAGCCGCCTGAGCACTCTTTACCAGTGCTAACGTAGACACGTCTCTGAAGGGGAAAAAGTTGACATTTATCTATCTATGGTTACCAGCTTATCATCCGAAGGTCCCGCTTCCTGCAAAGAGCGTTTGACGGAGGAGAAAGGTCGTGCTACCATCGTAGTAATAATGGTCGAGATGAATACAAGGGTGCATTGTTGCTCTAGCCCACTTCATGCATGCGATGAGTTCCCTCTCTCATAACCCTCTGCGAAGCAGAGGCGCCAATTCATTGCGCGCAGGCCGGCTGATGAACTTTTCTTATTAAATCTGGTATACAACGTGCTGCTTTTTTACCAGATTTAATAAATGAACATCATCAGCCGGAGAAGTACCGACCATGTACCATCGAAGTACATACTGTCAGCCATTGAATAAAGTGTGGCTCAGTTGGTGAACGGGAGCGTTTGGAGGAGATTGGTGCCTCTGAGAAGGCGTTGGATGCCCTCGCATCCATGTTCTGAGTAGAACGTAGTGTGCAGCTTCGCT
>JAABUZ0100008480.1_pt1 | contig 12067 bp, 10 predicted proteins | sample 5562091 | NCBI WGS metagenome assembly JAABUZ01 (sample SAMN12813069, study PRJNA571459) | rock metagenome | isolation source: Antarctica rocks | place: Antarctica: Victoria Land, Linnaeus Terrace sud | collected 2015-12-21
TCAAGGGCTTGCTGTTGTTCAGGAGTCATAACTCATGCCACCATGCGACAGGTCTATCTCCCTTGATTATCCCTCATTCAAAAAACTGGGATGCTCCCGCTTCGATTGGCGCAAATGCCACTATTGTTTGCGGTCATACAGTTGGTCGTTATGCGTTTATCGGAGCTGGATCGACTGTCACAAAAGATGTTCCAGATTACGCCCTAGTCTATGGTAACTCAGCAAGGCAACATGGTTGGATGTGTGAGTGTGGCGCTAAGTTAGAAGATTTTGTCAAAGAAACTGTTTGTACATGCGATCGCCAGTATCAATATTGCAACAAGAATCAAATTCGCAAGATTGAATAAATGACTACAGTTAAGATTCCCCCATTTGACGCAACATGTCAATATCAAGCTATTGCCGCAGATATAGAAAAAAATCTCCGTGCAGTAATGGCTGATGGACGTTATATTATGGGTCCTGAAGTTAAGGAGTTTGAGGAGCAGTTTGCCAATTATTTAGGTGCCAAGAACGTTATTTCCTGTAATTCTGGGACAGATGCACTGCATTTAGCTCTTAGAGCTTTGAAAATTGGCTCAGGTGATGAGGTGATTACCACACCCTTCACGTTTATTGCTACCACAGAAGCAATTGGGATAGTTGGAGCAACTCCCGTCTTTGTCGATGTTGATTTGAATACCTACAATATTGACCCCAACCTGATTGAAGCCAAAATAACAGAGCGAACCAAGGCTATCTTACCAGTGCATTTGTACGGTAGACCTTGCAACATGTCAGCAATTATGGCAATTGCTCACAAGTATAATCTTAAAGTTATTGAAGATTGTGCTCAAGCAACAGGATCTGTCTGGGCAGATAAAAAGCTTGGGACAATTGGGGACATCGGTTGTTTTAGCTTCTTTCCCACAAAAAATTTAGGTTGTTTTGGGGATGGAGGGGCTATTGCAACAAATGATCCTGTAATCGCAGAGCGAGTTGAGTATTTACGACGGCATGGTGGCAAAGTTAAATATCAGCACGAGGAACTGGGACTCAACAGCCGCTTAGACACTCTACAAGCAACTATTCTCTTAGTAAAGTTACCGTACTTGGATTATTGGAATGCTGCTAGGGCAGCGATCGCAGATGATTACTTGCGTCATCTTGCTGTCAAGGAAATTGTCTTACCTACAGTTGTGTATGGAGGAGCGTCAGTATGGAATCAGTTTACAATCAGGATTTTAAATGGTCAACGCGAACACGTTCAAAGTTTTCTGAAGCAGAGAGGAGTAGGCACAATGGTGTACTATCCTATTCCTCTACACTTACAGAAAGTCCATGCTAGCTTAGGTTATTCAATCGGTGAACTGCCAACCAGCGAAAGGTTGAGCCATGAAGTTCTATCTTTACCTATGTTCCCAGAGCTAACTCTAACTGCACAAGAAGTCGTTGCTGATTCTTTAAGGCAAGCATTAGCGGATATTTCCTTGATTTGTAACGTGCGATGATTTCTGAATTGTCAACTTCACGTCTCAGGCTAATTTCTTATACAACATTGTTTGTAAGTATTGTGTTTGGTATTGCTGGACAATTGCTGATGAAACGGACGATGAGTAATACTGCTGACGGGTTATTCACATGGTCGTTTCTTCAGCAATTGGTGCTTGCTCTTAGTATCTATAGTCTTGGAGTAGTAAATTGGATCTTTGCGCTGCGATTTGTGAAATTGAGCATTGCGTATCCACTCACTAGTTTAAACTACATTGGTATACTTTTGGGTTCCTACTACTTTTTTAACGAACAGGTCACAACCATTCGGGTATTAGGAGTATTTCTTGTCTTTGTTGGTGTTCTTTTCGTGGTTCTTCCAGTTAGAACAGGCCGTCCTAAATGAGTCTAATTCCTTGGTTTATTTTAATGCTTGTGGTGGTGCTTGGGACAGCCGGGCAGCTATCGCTGAAATATGCATTCCATATTTCTACTCCTAGTAAGGAAGTAAGCGCGTCAATGCCAAACATCCTGTCTTCTCATTATTTTTGGATTTGGTTTATCTGCTATGTAGTTGTAACTATATTGTGGCTTGTTGTATTGCGGACACTCCCTCTCAATCAAGCATTTCCGGCATTAGGATTAACGTTTGCTCTTGTGCCGCTTGCGTCTCATCATTTTCTTAACGAGAAAGTTGTATTTAGCCAATGGCTAGGAATCATAGTTATTGTAGCTGGCGTGATCCTTGTCGTAAAAAAATAACTGCAACCGTCGCCAATTTAACGCCAATATAGCAGACCTAAATGATTCGTGTACTCAAAACTTTCTTTTCTTGGCGTTCTTGGCGTCTTGGCGGTTCGTAAAAAAAGTAACGCTCATAACTCAAATACGATGGCTACACTAACTTTTCAAACAGAGGAAATTACATGATTGAATCACCGAACCGAATTTTAGTTACAGGAGTCGCTGGATTTCTTGGATCGCATCTGCTAGACAAGCTCTTGACCTTGGGACATGAGGTAGTTGGTATCGACAACCTCTCAATGGGCAAATTAGAAAACATTGCTGAGCAGTTAAGCAACAAGAGTTTTCAATTTCTCCAAAAAGATGTCAAAGAACAGTCTACATTTCGTAATTTGGATAATAATTTCGATTGCATTGTACACCTTGCGGCTTTTAAAATTCCGCGTTACGGGAAAGCTATCGATACTCTAAAAACTAATTACCACGGCACAGAGAACGTTCTAGAGCTAGCACGAGAGCTTGGTTGCAAATGTGTACTAGCCTCTACTTCCGATGTATATGGTCGTAACCCAAAACTGCCATTTAACGAGGAGGATGAATCAGTCATTGGCTCATCCAAGGTAGCTCGTTGGAGCTATGCCGTATCCAAGCTTTTTGATGAGCATTTGGCTTTCGCCTACCAAGACAGCTATGGAATCCCAGTTACAATTCTCCGTTTTTTCGGTTCCTATGGGCCTCGCCACCACTTATCGTGGTGGGGTGGTCCGCCATCTGTTTTTATAGAAGAAGTGTTGAATCAGCGTGAAATTCCTATCCATGGTGACGGACTTCAAACCCGCAGCTTTACTTATGTAAGCGATACCGTCGAGGGTATTTACGCTGCAATCATACAACCTGAAGCCAATGGTGAAATTCTCAATATTGGCAGCAATCACGAAATCACAATCCTAGACTTAGCCAAGACTATCAAGCGACTTTCTAACACTCCTGGAGAACTCAAGATGAAATTCATCCCCTACGAGTCTTTTACAGGTGGTAAATATGATGATGTGCGGCGTCGTGTGCCTGATAGCAGCCGTTGCGAAAAAATTCTTGGTGTCAAGGCTGTGGTTGGATTGGAGGAGGGGCTTTCTCGCACTATTAAATGGCATCGCAGTCTTAATTGCTCTAAGAATTAGATGATGAATATTGGCATTATCGGCGGCGGGCTCATGGGATTGCTATTGGCCCAAAGTCTTTCGAAGCAAGGCCATGTAGTAACTGTCTTCGAGAACAACAAGCAGCTTGGTGGACTTGCCACCTATCATGATTACGGCCCGTTTATCTGGGATCGTTTCTATCACGTCATCCTACCGTCCGATACTAAATTAATAAATTTTCTCAAGGATATCGGTCTTGGAGACCAGTTGCGTTGGCGCCGAACTTTGACAGGATTATATGTGAATCAGCAGTTTTATTCGATTAGTAGCAATATAGAATTTCTTCGCTTCCCCCCGCTTAGCCTCTTAGGAAAACTCAGGTTGGCTTTAACTATTTTGTATGGTTCACGTATCAAAAACTGGCGGTGGCTTGAAAAAATTTCAGTTGAAAATTGGCTTTTGAAAACCTCCGGCAGAAGCACATATGAAAAGTTTTGGAAGCCTTTGCTGTTAGCCAAACTAGGGGAGAGCTACAAGCGCGTCTCAGCTGTCTTTATTTGGTCGTACATCAAGCGGCTGTTTTCTGCCCGCGATTCTTCGTTGCAAAAGGAACAACTTGGTTATGTTGTGGGCGGTTATAAGACCGTTTTTGACCATTTAGAAAAATTACTCCGCTCCGCTGGAAACGACATCCGCACTGGTGTTTCAGTTGAAAAGGTTGAACCGAATCCAGGAGGTGGGCTGTGGGTTGAACACAACGGCAAAAGGGAGCATTTCGACAAAGTAATTTTTACGGGTTCAGTTAATATTCTGCAACGTATCGTCGCAAATGACCTGATCAAGGTTGCAGGCGATTGCGGCACACTCGAATATCTGGGTGTTATCTGTATGGTACTGATTACCCGAAAGCCTTTAGTTCCTTATTATGTAGTTAACATTGCCGACCAACGTATTCCCTTTACGGGAATCATCGGGATGAGCAACTTGGTTTCACTACAGGAAACCGCAGGACTTCACATCACATACCTACCGAAATATGTACTTTCTGATGATCCTATATTACGCCAGACAGATGATGAGTTGCGAAAGCTATTTTTCAAGGGGCTACGTTTGATCTTCCCAGAATTAAAAACAGATGACATAGTGACGGCGCAAATTAATCGAGCCGTCAAGGTTCAGCCGCTGCAAGTCTTAAACTACTCAAACTTAGTACCAAAGGTGAACACTGAACATGATGATTTTTACGTTCTTAACACCTCACAGTTTGTCAATGACACTCTCAATAACAACGCAGTTGTAAACCACATCGACGAATTTCTTAGAAAATTCGGTCTAGTCTGAATCAGTTATTAGTGAACAGTTATCAGTGAACAGTTGGAAAAGATATGTCCGAGTCCGTCTTTACAACTCAGGTGCCGAGTATCCCAAATGCTAGCGATAATGGCACCAGCTACGAACTAGGCATGAAGTTTCAGAGTACCAAGTCTGGTCAGATTACCGCTATTCGCTATTGGAAAGCCGCCAGTGAAACCGGTACCCATGTTGGCAGAATCTGGGCATCGAGTGGCGCTGTCCTGGCAACGGTCACTTTCTCTAATGAAACGGCGTCGGGTTGGCAGCAGCAGGCATTGAACACCCCTGTGAACATTCAAGCTAACACGACCTACGTGGTTTCCGTCAACATCAATGGCTTTTTCGCTGACACACATAGCGGATTAGCAAGCTCAGTTGTCAATGGGAATCTCAGCTCAGTTGCTAACGGTAACAATGGGGTGTACGGTAGTCCGGGTTCTTTACCGACAAATTCCTACCTAAACAGCAACTATTTCTGCGACGTGGTATTCGTCGCTAGCAGTGCTAGCAGTAATCCGACCATCACCAAGGTGAGTGGTGATAATCAGAGCGGCACGGCGGGGACTGCCTTACCCAACCCGTTAGTCGTTCAGATCAAAGACAGTGCTGGCAATCCCCAAGCCGGAACTACAGTCAGTTTTGCAGTTACCATTGGCGGTGGTTCGGTTTCGCCGACCAGTGCAGTAACTAATGCCAATGGTCAGGCGAGCACGGTGTTGACCCTGGGGACGACGGCTGTTACCAACACTGTGAGTGCGACGGTCTCTGGCGTGGGCACTGTCAGCTTCAGTGCCACAGCTAAAACTACGGCAACTAATCCCATCTATCTGGAAAACCAAAAAACCGGCACGACGGCCTGGAAGATCACTAACCAGGCTACAACTGAAATTGCTGGCTACGCTGGAGCAACTAGTATAAATCGGGGCGGTTCCCTGCCGATTAAAGTATCTCTAGCCCAGGCTGGACAGTACACAATCGACGTGTACCGTTTAGGTTTCTATGCAGGTACAGGGGGGCGACTGCTCTTCAGCAGTGGTTTGCTTAACGGGGTCACCCAACCTGTCTGTACGGTCACAGATTCCTCTACCCGCTTAGTCGAGTGTAACTGGTCAACTTCCTACACCTTGACAGTGGGCTCTGACTGGACCAGTGGTTTGTACATTGCCAAGCTGACCGACCAGACAACTGGCAAGCAGTCACAGGTGTGGTTTGTTGTGCGAGATGACAGCAGCACCTCTAATGTATTGTTTCAGAGCAGCTTTACCACCCTCCAGGCTTACAACAACTTCGGTGGTTACAGCTTGTACGCATTTAATAGTATCAACGGTCAAAGCGCCTTCAAGGTTTCCTTCGACCGACCGTTCTCAGAAACTACTACTGAAAGCAGCGAGTACAATCATTTACTGTGCTGGAAACGCAATATGGTGCGATGGATGGAGTCACAGGGCTATGACATCTCCTACGTTACCAATCTGGATGTCCACACCAACCCGCAGTTGCTACGGCAGCACAAGGTATTCCTGTCGGTTGGTCATGACGAGTACTGGTCGATGGAGGAGCGCAATGGCGTTGAAAAGGCCCGCGATGCGGGAGTCAACCTGGGCTTTTTCTCAGCCAATACGGCCTACTGGCGAGTGCGCTTCGAGAACTCCAGCAGTGGAACACCCAACCGGGTCATGGCATGCTACAAAAATGCTTGGGCGCAAGATCCGGTGGCACCAACAAACAAGTTTCGCAGCCCCCAGAATAACCGGCCCGAAAACGCATTGCTGGGAGTAATGTATACCGGCGATCGCGACGAACTCTATAGCAACACTGGTAGTAGCAACCCCAACTACGGAGGGTACGACTTTGTCGTGACCAATAGTACTGATCCCTACTACGCTAACACTAATCTGCACGACGGTGACGCATTGAGTATACTCGTGGGCTTTGAATGGGATGCAATTGTCAATAACGGCTTTACCCCAAGCGGGCTGGTCGTTCTGTCCCAATCGCCGGTTAACCCATCCAACCTCGACACGGATCTTCCTTCTGCAACCAATACCCAGATATCAAACGCAGTGCGCTATACCGCTGCCAGCGGTGCCAAGGTATTTTCGACCGGGTCAATTCAGTGGATGTGGGGGCTGGATAGCGACAGCGTCAACCCGCCACGTCAAGATGTCGGCGCTCAGCAATTTGCTGTCAATGTGCTAGCAGACTTGGCGGCCAAGCCTCTGACGCCAGCATCCAATATAGTGGTGCCCTAGTGACCCACGTGACTTTTTATCACAAAACTCGGTAAGTTTGGGAGTGCAGATATGTATCAGAGGATAAGACGCCGAAGGTTGGGTCAGATGGTGTTCGCCAGCACAACTGCTGCTGTGTTTGGGAACCTTGCAAACAAGACCCTTGCACAGGGGCCGCCGTTGATCTACGGTGTGCGTGCTGTCTCCGGAGGAGTGGTACTGCAGTCCTTGGATCTGAAAACCGGCAAGATCAAAGATCTAAGCGATCGCACCAAGGGACTCACCCTGGATGCCGACGAACGGCTGAGCGGTTTCACTTTGCTAACTGATAACAACACATTGGTGGTGACTACTGCCCCCGCCACGTCTGTCACGACCAGGAAATCGGTTAAACGTAGTCGCCTCAGCAAAATTCTTACATCTCCACAAACCCTGGCAGCGTTACCAGAATTGGCTCAGAATACTACGATTGAGACAATCCTAGCCACCAACGAGGGCAACCTCCTCAGTATAGTAAGTCTAAAGCAGGGCATTCGGCCCTTCCGTCTAGCAAATATTGACCTCCAGACAGGTCAGGCTAGCTTCATCGATGAATTCGATCAGCTACCTGAGGGTGCTCTTCCACCACCAGGTGCTTTCGTCCTGCCACCGCACCGGCGGTTCAGTAATCTGACCCAAAGCCCGGCTGGAAAAATTTACGCTACCTCCCACGGGCGGGAAGGCTCCACCAGTCTGGTAAAAATAGATTTGCAGCAACGACAGCTGTTCAGCCTGCCGCAATTAAGGTTTAACAACAATCCTTGGCTAAATGACGTGTCAAGCCTAGCCTTCTCTCCAGCGGGCCAACTTTTTGCGCTCGGTGACCCCAACTATCAGGGAACTAATTCCCTGTTTACAGTGGATCTGAGTACCGGAGTTATGAAGCTGGTAATAGCATTCGCGGTCGATAAGATTACATTTACTCGCCCGTAGGGGAAGTGTGAGATGGCCTATCCTGCTGATTCTGTACCCAGTAAAAAGTATATCCTGACGAGATCGCTACAGGTTGACCGATGGCTTTTTGCCGTACTTGCCTGCTTTACTCTGCTTGCATGGGCAAGTTGGGGCAAGTTGGAATTTCCCATCCTTGACGTTGGTCGCGAGGTTGAGATATCGGCTCGGATCGTCGCCGGGCAACTACTCTACCGCGATGTGCAAACCTACTATGGTCCACTCGCCTACTATGCCAATGCACTAGCGCTGTTGCTCTTTGGACACCATTTAGAAGTGTTTTACACAGTGGGTCTAGCCTTGGCGTTGGCAAGAACCTTGCTGGTTTACCGATTGGCAAAGCGGCTGACTAATGCCCGTTGGGCAGCTCTGTGCACCGTGTGCATCCAGATCTACTGTGCCTTAGGCCCGGGGCTGTTTAATTTTATCGTACCCTACAGCTACGGTGCAGTCTACGCAACGGTGTTATGCCTGCTGGCTGTCACTGCCCTCGACCGCTATGGATGTACAGGTAAGACACGATGGCTAGTAGCAGCAGCGATCGCCTGTGGACTCGCTGGACTTGCCAAACAGGAGTACGGAGTAGCTGCGCTGGGAGGTGTGTTAGTCGGTGCTAACCTGTACTCTCCTCAAAACCTACAGACTAGAGTAGTGCGTAACGTACTTGTGATCGTGGTAACGATTGCCTGCGTGCTACTACCGCTTGCCTTACTTGCGAAGCTTGTTTCCTGGGAGAAGCTGTACTTGTCGCTGCTGCCGATTACCAAGGTCAGCCTTTTGAACCACAGCGATTTCTTTCAGGTTTCCCCAGCCAAAACCCTCTATAAGTGGTGGCATAGCTTCATTGTTTTCGCTGCCACAACACTTGTAGTTTGGGGTTCAATTTTAGCCGTTCACTGGATCTCAAAACGCAGTTGGATACCTGGCAACAGAGGCATCAGGGTTCTAGTCGAGGTGATTGCGAGCGTCGCTTTCGCCTGGGTTGGTTTGAGCTTGTTAATTAAGCCGGTTTTCCGCCACAGTGCGATCGCTGTTTTCCATCCTTTGGGTGATATGTCTTGGTTTCTACCACTGTTAGTCGGATGGTTCGCTCTGGTTCGGCCTTCTCTTGCTCGGTATAGACATGCACCCCTTCTGTGGACATTGCTGGTTTTCTCGCTGTTGCTCAACGCCCGCTGGTTATTCTACATCAATTTCTACGGACTATATGCCACACCAGTCGTGCTGCTGTTTTTCACACTGCTTTACCATTTAGCTCAACGGAGTAGTGCATTAGTGTGGCGTTACTTGCTGGTTTGCCTACTAATCGGCGGTAGTATGAAACTAGGCGATTTGGCACAGTATCGCTACGCTGTGCAATCATCCCACGGAACTCTGTACACCAAGCATGCTGCCCTCGCCCGCGCCTTCAACCAAACTATAGACGCCATCAATGCATCTTCAGCTGCCTCCGTACTGGTGTTACCAGAAGGCTCCGTCCTAACTTTTCTGACAGCAACTCACTCGCCTATTCGAGAAATAACCTTTCTTCCGGTGGTCCTTCCTACTTCCAAGGATGAGCGAGAGTTCCTAGGGCGCATGCAGGTCAACCCCCCCGAACTCATCGTCTATGTAGACCGTTCTTTCCAAGAATGGGGCTATCGTACCTATGCCGAGTTTAACCCGCTTGTTGACCACTGGATTACCCAGCAACATCGGTTGGTTGACTTCTTCCCTAAAGACGAGGGTGCTATTCGGATCTACGCTCGTTGACAAGCTGCTCCGCATTTTGCGTTACATATTTTCTCTTCAGAAGCAAGGAATATGGACTCACAAGCCCTAAAGCGTGATTTCGGTACTTCTCATATTCAGACAGAGGATGAACGATCAGTAAGCGTCATCATTCCCTGCTTTAATGAGTCTGAAGGGATAGAACCTCTAAAGACAAAACTGCTTCCAGTCTTGGACAAACTGCGCTTAGTTAGGTCAGTCGAACTCATTCTTGTAGACGATGGCAGCACCGACGATACTTTTGTGAAATTACAGAAGAGCTTTGACGAACAAGCTCAGATAGTCCGTCATAAGACTAACAAAGGAATCTGGGCGGCGATCCGGACAGGGGTGGTGTACTCAACCGGAAAGATTATCTGTACCATAGATAGCGACTGCACCTACGATCCTCAGCACCTTGTTGATCTTTTGGATTTACTTCGTGGTGATGTCGATATTGTCACAGGATCTCCATATCATCCAAAAGGTACCGTAAAAAATGTTCCAGCTTGGCGCCTATTTCTCAGTAAAGGTTTGTCACAAATTTATAGATTAATATTACCGCGCAAGCTCTATACCTATACGAGTATTTTCCGAGCGTACCGTCGTGAAGTTCTAGAAACGATACCCACCACGTCTCCACGATTTCTTGGTCTTGTGGAGATACTGGTCGAAGCAATTTTGCGTAGATATAAGGTAGTCGAGTATCCAACGGAATTGAGTAGTCGCGTCTTCGGACGGTCGAAGCTGCGTGCAGTAAGCGTTATTTTGAGTCACTTAGAATACATTGTTAATCTCATCGTCCGACGATTGCTTGGACAGAAAAAAGTATCATTCAAGCATAGAAGCTAGCAATATATCAGTAATTTTGGTAGCTGCATCACCATTGCCATACAGTGTAGGCCATTCAGACATCTGAGTGAAGTTAGCAATCGATTGGCTTAAAGTTTCAGGCTGTACAAGTTGATTCCACCCAAGCTCCACCGTCTCTTTCCACTCAGTTTCGTTTCGTAGAGTGAAGCAGGGACGCCCCAAAATATAGGCTTCTTTTTGGATGCCTCCAGAATCTGTAATCACAGCTCGGCAAGCGCTTTCTAGAGTTAGCATATCAAGGTAACTGACTGGCGGAATCGCCTTAATTGAGTCAGCAGCAAGATAGTGACTCAGCTGGCTCTTATGAATTTGAGCAAAAGTACGAGGATGTATAGGAAAAACAACTGGACAATCTAATCGTGTGAAACTGTTAAGAATAGAACTTAGACGGCATCTATCATCTGTATTGCTGGGGCGGTGGATAGTAGCAAGGTAAAAGTCGAGGTGACTTAGTTGATACCTTGCTAGAATATCAGATGTCTGCTTTGCTTTAGCCTGATACCTCAAGACAGCGTCCATCATCACGTCTCCAACTAGATGTACTCCTTGAGAAATCCCCTCCTTTTGGAGACACTCAACTGCTAGAGGTGTTGGTGCGAAGAGAAGTTGGGAGAGATGGTCAGTAACAACTCGATTAATTTCTTCCGGCATGTCGCGATTAAAGCTTCGTAGTCCCGCCTCTATATGAACAATTGGAATATGAAGCTTTGCTCCCACCAGCGCACCTGCCAATGTTGAGTTTGTATCTCCATAAACGCATATCCAATCGGGTCTATCTTGAAGTAGCAGTTTTTCTATCTGCTCCATCATCCGACCTGTCATTGCCCCATGATTTAGGCTATGAATGTTTAAATGATGCTGTGGTAGAGGTAACTCTAAGTCCTTAAAAAAAATATCGGACATCATTTTGTCAAAGTGCTGCCCCGTATGGATAATAATTTCATTAATTCCAGCACGGCTGAAAGCGCAACTGACTACAGATGCTTTAATGAATTGTGGTCTGGCACCCAATATGGTAACGATTTTCATAAATATGTCAAATTATAATTTATTTGCAAAATGATAATCCGTAGTTCAATTATCAATCATGTTGGTTGCTTGTCACATTGATAAAATCACTTAACTTAGCGACTACTCAGTGAATTTCAGTGCTATAGCAGTCCTAAGTGATTCGTAAAATGTTCCGTAGCGCAGGCATGCAAGCCTACCAGTGCCGCTAGGCTTGCACGCCTGCGTACAGTTCACTCCTAATCTGAACTGTATTGATTTAAAACTCTTAGATTTAAAAATTCTTTAAATATCACTGACAAAATTTTGGCAAGGCGTAAAATTACGTAATTTTACGGTTGCCATTAATTTGCTTTTTTGATAATTTTTGAGATTTAACTGGATAAAACTTACGTCTAGCTTAAGTAAGTTGGCGGGGAAATTTATGAGTATGTAACGAAAGCTTAACCAGCAAAATTAGAGTTAAATTTTACACGTTCTGTACGGTAGTGCCCTCTTTCCCCTCTGGCT